>Ga0299915_10001567_pt1 | contig 16911 bp, 11 predicted proteins | sample RVTome_13_FD_200263 | JGI IMG/M metagenome (GOLD analysis project Ga0299915, IMG submission 200263) | Soil microbial communities from uranium-contaminated site in the Upper Colorado River Basin, Wyoming, United States - RVT92D227 (version 2) ... | reverse complement strand
CTGGCCAAGGCGAGGAGTCTCACTTGGGTGTCCGGATCATGGGCGGGCGAGAGGATGAGAAAGACGATCTCTATCGGCTTGTCCGTCGCGACATCCGAAACGCCCGCTTTGGTCAGTCCCACGGCGATCGCCGGGTCGGCCAGGCCCTGAACGCGGACATGAGGAAAGGCCACGCCTTCGTTGAAGAACGTCGAGCCCTGGTCCTCTCGTTTGAGGATGTCGCGGACGAGCGCTTCCCAGTCTTCCACCCCGTCCTCGCGGCCGACGGTCGAGGCGAGTTGATACAGCACGCCGGTTTTCGAGACGGGTTTTTCCCAGATCAGAATGCGCCGGGCGGAAAGCCAACGGCCGAATGAGGGCCGGTCGATAGACTTCGCACCGGATGCGGCGGTCGCCGCTGCCGGGCGTGTCTCTCCAGGAGCTTCCGGCCGTGAAATCTCCGCCAGGGGTTTCTCTTCACACGTATCGAGGATGATGATGGTCAGGCCTCGGGCGTCTCTGACGAGGTTCTCGACCACGGACCGGCTCCTGCCGAACCTCTTCCAGAACGGCCTGGGGTGAGATCTCCCCACCACGACATGGCCCACGCGGTATTCTTTGGCGAAGCGGAGAATGGTATCAACGATATCTTCTCCTTTATAGGTGAAAACCATGGCTCCCAGCTGCTTGGCCAGCGTCAGCGTCTCGGAGAGGGACCGTTGGGTCTGGGCGTCGATCACCGTGGCTTCTTCGGCCGGTGTCTGGACATAGATGGCATACCAGTTCCGGTTGAGCTTCCCTGCCAGGCGGGAACCGTAGCGCAACAGTCTGCCGCTGTTGGGTCCGTGCGAACTCAAGCAGACCAGGACCTGGTCCGGCGCGGCTTCGACTTCATCCTCTTGCGTCTCGCGCCGGCGCTGGTCGATCTGGGACGCGAGCTCGCGCAGGGTGAGCTCGCGCAACCTTTCGAGGTTGGACGGCGTGAAGAAGTTCGCCAGGGCCGATTCGATGCGCTCGGCCGGGTAGACCTTGCCTTCCGTGATCCGCTTCCGGAGGTCCTCGGTCGCCAGGTCGACGTCGACGATCTGGTCAGCCGAGGCGAGGACGGAATCCGGCAGGCGCTCACGGACCTTGACGCCGACGGAGGTCTCGACGACGTTGTACAGGCTCTCCAGGTGCTGAACGTTCAGCGTGCTGATGACGTGGATCCCCACGGCCAGGATATCCTGAACGTCCTCGTATCGCTTCGCGTTCCGGCTCTCCGGGACATTGGTGTGAGCGAGCTCATCGATCAGGGCGACCTGGGGCTTGCGGGCGATGACCGCCTCGACATCCATCTCCTCCAGGGCGATCCCACGATATTCCCGCCGCAGCCGAGGGACCATCTCGAGCCCCTGGGAAAGACGGGCGATGTCTTCCCGGCCGTGCGTTTCGAGCAAGCCGATGACGACGTCAATGCCCTCGTTCTTCAGCCGGTGACCTTCCTGGAGCATCTGGTAGGTTTTCCCGACACCCGCGCTGTAGCCAAGATAGACTTTCAGCTTTCCGCGCTGCGAAAGGCGGATCATCCGCAGGAAGGCGTCGGCCCTATTCTCCGCCATGCCGGACTCCGTCCAGGGCCAGATTCAAGACGAGGACGTTCACCCGCGGCTCACCCAGGATGCCCAGGGTCCGTCCCTCCCTCAGCCGCTCGACGAGGTGGCGGACATCCGCCTCGGCCAGCCCGCGCGCTCTCGCCACGCGACCGGCCTGAAGGAAGGCGTTCCCCAACGAGATATGCGGGTCGAGCCCGCTGGCCGAGGCCGTAACGGCATCGGCCGGGACCAGGTCGACCCCGAGAAGGCCGTTTTCCCGGCGGTAGGCATCGACCCGCTCGCGGATCGCCTCAGCCAGCTTCTTCGATGTCGGCCCCAGGTTGCTCGCTCCGGACCGCGCCGCGTCATGTCCTTGGCCCGCGGCCGAGGGGCGGGGATGGAAATAACGGGGCTCCGTGAACGCCTGGGAGAGAAGACTCGATCCCAGGATCTGCCCGGCCCTCTCCTCCAGGGAACCGTTGGACCTCTTCGGGAATAATCCCTGGTTCAGAATCCAAACGGTCAAGGGATAGATCCCGCACAACACAATGGCCAGGCAGAGGACAGCCCGCAGGGATATCTTGATCTCAACGAGCCAGGCTTTCAGCCCCATTATTGTCTCTCCATTCTAGACCAGGTGCAGGGCATTCAGCATCATATCGATCAGCTTGATCCCGGGAAATGGGGCGACCACACCGCCCAGGCCGTAGATGAGAAGATGCCGTTTAAGAAGGGCCGCCGGACCGAGAGGACGGAAGCGGACGCCCCGGAGGGCTAGCGGGATGAGAGCGACGATGATGAGGGCGTTGAAGATGACGGCGCTCAGGATGGCGCTCTGCGGTGAGCGCAGTCCCATGATGTTGAGCGGGGCGACCGCGGGAAAGGCGCCCACAATCATGGCCGGGATGATGGCGAAGTACTTGGCCACGTCGTTGGCGATACTGAACGTCGTTAACGCGCCCCGCGTGATGAGCATCTGCTTGCCGATCTCGACGACCTCGACCAGCTTGGTCGGGTTGGAGTCGAGGTCCACCATGTTCCCGGCCTCCTTCGCCGCCTGGGTTCCCGTGTGCATAGCGACGCCGACGTCGGCCTGGGCCAGCGCCGGCGCATCGTTGGTCCCATCGCCTGTCATGGCCACCATATGTCCGCCTCCCTGTTCCCTGCGGATAAGCGTCAGCTTGTCCTCGGGTTTGGCCTCGGCGATGAAGTCGTCCACCCCGGCCTCCCGCGCGATGGCGGCCGCCGTGAGCCGGTTGTCGCCCGTGATCATGATCGTCTTGATGCCCATGGCCCGGAGCCGGACGAAGCGGTCCCTGAGCCCGCCTTTGACGACATCCTTGAGCTCGATCGCGCCCAGGACTTTGGCTCCGTCGGCGACAACCAGCGGCGTGCCGCCGGAGCGGGCAATGATGTCGGTCGCCTCACTGACCTCGTCCGGGAGGTCCTCTCCCGTGAAGGCCTGGACGACATCGGCCGCCCCTTTCCTGAGGCGCCGTTCCCCCAGGTCGACACCGCTCATTCTCGTCTGGGCGGAGAAGGGAATAAACTTCGCTTCCGGGAGTTCGGCCAGGGAGCGGCCCCGGAGTCCATACTTCTTTGCCAGGACGACGACGCTTCGTCCCTCCGGCGTCTCGTCGGCCAGAGAGGCGAGCTGCGCGGCGCCGGCCAGTTCCTCGACCGAAATCCCGGTCGCGGGCAGGAACGCCGCCGCCTGCCGATTGCCCAGGGTGATGGTCCCGGTTTTATCGAGGAGCAGGACGTCAACGTCCCCGGCCGCTTCGACCGCCCGCCCGCTCAGGGCCAGGACATTCTTCTGGACCAGGCGGTCGATCCCCGCGATCCCGATAGCGTTGAGCAGTCCGCCGATCGTCGTCGGGATCAGGCAGACGAGGAGGGCGACGAGTGACGTCGTGCCGAACGAAACCCCGGAATAGAGTCCGAGGGGTTTGAGGGTGATGACGACGACCAGGAAGATGACCGTCAGGGCCGCGAGAAGGATCGTCAGGGCGACCTCGTTCGGGGTCTTCCGGCGTCGAGCGCCTTCGACGAGGGCGATCATCCGGTCGAGAAAACTCTCCCCCGGCCCGGCGGTCACCCGGACCTTGATCCGGTCCGAAAGGACACGCGTTCCGCCGGTGACGGCGCTCCGGTCGCCGCCCGCCTCCCGGATGACCGGAGCGGACTCCCCCGTAATGGCCGACTCGTCCACCGTCGCGGCGCCCTCGACGACCTCCCCATCGGCCGGGATGGTCTCGCCGGCCGAGATCACGACCAGGTCGCCCGCGCGCAGGTCCTCGGCCGGAACCTGTTCGATCGCCCCCCCGGCCCGCAGACGGTTGGCGGTCGTCCGGGTGCGGGTCTTGCGGAGCTCCCGGGCCTGGGCCTGGCCCCGGCCTTCGGCCATAGCCTCGGCGAAATTGGCGAAGACGACCGTGAACCACAACCACAGGGTGATCTGGAGGATGAAGCCGGCGTGCTCGTGGCCGGACCCGAAGAAGAGCCCGACCGTCGTGGCCGCCGCTCCCACCTCGGTCACGAAGATGACCGGGTTTCTGAGAAGAAAGAGGGGATTCATCTTCTTGAAAGACCTCACGACCGCGTGGCTGATGATCTGGCGGTCAAAGAGGGAAAACGTTCGCGCGGCCATCACGTCCTCCCTAGTAGAGAAGGGCCGTCCCCGTCAGGATGAAATGCTCGACGACCGGCCCGAGGGCCAGGGCGGGCAGAAAGGTCAAAGCTCCGACGACGAGGACTGTGACAACGAGGACCAGCGTAAAGACGGGTCCGCTTACCGGGAAGCCCGCTCCGGACGAGGCGGCGGGCTTCTTTCTGGCCATGTTCCCGGCCAAGGCTAAGATCGGCACCAGCATCAGAAAACGCCCGAGGAGCATGGCCAGGGCCAGGGTCGTGTTATAGCGGGGCGTATTAGCGTCGAGTCCGGCGAACGCGCTCCCGTTGTTGCCCACCCCGGACGAATAGGCATAGAGAATCTCACTCAGCCCGTGCGGGCCCGCGGTGGACAAGCCGGCCCGGCCCCAAGAGCTGGCCGCCGCCCAGGCGGAGAAGCCGAGGATGCTGAAGACGAGGATGAGGACGGCCAGGACGCTCACTTTGACGTCGTACGCTTCGATCTTTTTCCCCAAATACTCGGGCGTCCTCCCCACCATCAGGCCGGTCAAGAAGATGGCCAGAACGATGAAAACGACCATCCCATAGAGCCCCGAACCGACGCCGCCGAAGACGACCTCCCCCAGCTGGATGTTGAACAGCGGGACCAGTCCGCCGAGCGGCGTGAAGGAATCATGCATCGCGTTCACCGCGCCGCAGGAGGCGGACGTGGTGACCGTCGCGAACAAGGCCGACCCGAAGGCCCCGAACCGGACTTCCTTACCCTCCATATTGCCCAGGGCGGGGTCGACCCCGAGGGCCGTCCAGCGCTCGTTGCCCGCGCTTTCCGCGCGCCAGCAGACCAGGGCGCCGGCGAGAAAAAGGAGCGCCATGGCGCCCCACACGGCCCAGCCGTGCTTCTGGTTCTTGACCTTCCGCCCGAGGTAATACGTGAGCCCGCTCGGGATGAGGAGAATCGCCAGGAGCTGAAGGAAATTGGACAGCGGCGTCGGATTTTCGTAAGGATGGGCGGCGTTGGCGTTGAAGAAGCCGCCGCCGTTCGTTCCCAGCATCTTAATGGCCGTCTGGGAGGCCGCGGGTCCTTGGGCCATAGCCTGTGTCGCTCCGGTTTCGACAAGCCGCGCCGTCTGGTATGGCCTGAAGTTCTGAATGACCCCTTGCGACCCTAAAAAGAGGGAGAAGACGAGACTCGCCGGGAGAAGGAGATAGAGGTTGATGCGAATGAGGTCGACCCAGAAATTTCCAATCGTCCGGGCCGAACGGCTGGCGAGGCCGCGGACCAGCGCCGCCGCCGCTGCGATGCCCACGGCCGCCGAAACGAACTGCTGGAAGACCAGCCCGACCATCTGGGAAAAATAGGATAGCGTCGTCTCGCCCCCATAGTTCTGCCAGTTCGTGTTGGTCGTGAAACTGGCCGCCGTGTTGAAAGCGAGGTCGGGCTGGACAGGCCCCACTTTTTGGGGATTCAAAGGGAGGATGTGCTGCAACCGGAGGACGGCGTAGGTGAACAGGAGCCCGATGAGGCTCAAGGCCATGAGGGACAGGGTGTATTGCCGCCAATCCTGCTCTTTCTTCGGGTCGATCGCGAAAAGCCGATAAAGGAGTCTCTCGAGGGGCTTGAGGCCGCGATCCAGGAAGGTCCTTCCCTCGGGGTCGAGGACGCGGACGAGATAGAGGCCCACGGGCTTGGCGACGAGCCCGACCAATCCGATGTACAACCCGAGTTGCAGCCAGCCGTGGAAGTCCATGGTCCCCCCCGTTCAGAACTTCTCCGGCTTCAGGATGGCCAAAAATAGATAGCCGATGAGGAGAATGGCGACCGCGGCCCCGAGGATATCGGCCATGGTCAAATCCTGGCGCAGCCCTGGGCGTACAGGTCGCACAGAATAAAAAAGAGGACGGCGCCGATCATGAAGATCGCGTCGGTCATAACGTCTTCTCCTCCTCTTGGAACCGGTCGGCCCGACGCAGCGTGAAGGAGAAAGCGGAGCCGGACCCCTCCTGACTTTCCGCGGCGACCGTGCCGCCGTGGGCCTCGACGATCTCCTTGACGATGGCCAAGCCAAGACCCGCGCCGCCCTCGTTCGGGCGGCCGGGGACCCGGAAGAACGGCTCGAAAACCCTGGAGAGAAAGGGAGCAGGGATACCGACGCCCGTGTCGCGGACCGAGAAGCGAACCCAAGCCTCGCCGGCTTGAGCGGCCACGGTGACGCGGCCCCCCGCCGGCGTATGCCGGAAGGCGTTCCCGAGCAGGTTGCCGAACACGTGGGCGATGCGCGTTGTGTCGACCCAGACGTCGGGGAGGTCGCCCCGCAAGTCCACGTCCAGGCTCACCCCCTGGTCCTGCGCCGTCCTCCGGAACGGCTCGAGAGCCTCTTCAACGACTAACGAGGGGGAGACGGCCCGGAAATCCAGCTGGGCTTTCCCGGCTTCCAGGCGGCTGATATCGAGAAGATTGGACAGGATATCATGCAAGCGGTCGCTGTCCTCACGGGCGGCCACGAGGAGTTCAGCCTGTTGTTCGGTCAGCGCGCCGACCCTCTCCTCCAGGAGCAGGTGGATCGCCATGCGGATGGAGGTCAGGGGCGTCTTCAGCTGATGCGAGACGGTCCGGATGACTCCCCTTTTGATCTCGTCCTGTTGCCGGAGCTGGGTGACGTCCTTGAGGACTAGGACCACCCCCGTCGTCAATCGTTCGCTGTCCAGAATGGGCACCGCCTCCGGACGGTAGTAACGCTCCTCTCCCTCGATGAAGTGCTGGATGGTCCGCTGGCCTTCAAGAGCGGCGCCGCGGCCGGATTGGAGCACCCGCCGGAAGAGGTCGGTCAGCCAGCCGAACGGCGAATCGAGGACGGAGGCGCCAAGCTGCAAGCCGAAATGTTTCTGCGCCGCCTCCGTGGCCACCTCGACTTTGCCCTCCGTATCGACGACGGCGACGGCGTCGGGCAGGCTGTCGAAGGCCTGCTGGGTGGCCCGCTGGATGCGCATGAGCTTGGCCTCATCGGTCCGCCGGAATTCCCGGAGACTGGCCGCCATGATGTTAAACGATTCGGACAGGCGCCCGATCTCGTCCCGGGAGCCCCCGGGAACGACCAGGTCGAGGTTTCCCCGCCGGATCTCGTCCGTGGACCGGATCAGGCGGAGGATGGGCCGAAGGACCCAGGTCCGGGAGAAGAAGATCAACCCGAACGCGGCGGCCGTCCCGGCGGCCAGGAGGAGATACATGTGGCGCCGGGCCGCGGCGGCCGTGCGCCGGGCCTGGTCATTGGCCTCGCTCATATTTTCCTGATTCATCCGGAGGATCTCGTCGGCCGTGCCCTTGATCTCTCCGAAGAGCGGTAACAGGTTGGTGAAGTAAGCGTCCCGGCGCAGAGCGGACGGTGCGCTTTGGTCCTCGACGGCCGCGAGCATGGACCTGTACCGGCCGAAGAGGTCTCGAAGCCGGGCGGCCTTCTCGGCTTCTCCGGGCAGCGTGATGGTGTTCAGCTCGACCTCCAGGGCTTTTTCAAAGGCGTCCTCATTCTTACGGACGAGTTCCTGTCCGGGCCCTGTCTCGCCAAGGAGGACGAACAGCAGCCCGCTGTCCATCCGCTCGAGCGCTTCCTTCATCTCCTGACAGGCAATCACGCTCCGGTAATTCTCGCGCAAGATCACGTCAATGGACTGACCGAGACTCGAGAGGTTCAAAATGCTTTGGGTCCCGATGATGCCGATGATCACGAGCAGCCCCCCGAATCCCAAAGATATCTTCTGGCGAAGTCCGAGCATCCCAGGTCTCCTTCGCCCCTTAGAGTGCAAGAGAGGTGCCAACCCGGGCAGGCTACGATCTTCTTTGTTACGAGTACGTTAAGAGTCAATCCGCGGAGCCGGAGGTTGTGTTTTTCAAGGGGGGGCGCTCGGGCGCCTTGAAAAATGCAAGCTGGAAATCCCCTGCCAACAGGCAGGAAACGGAATTAGCCGAGGCTCAGATCCGGTATTTCTTGCGGCGTCGCCAGAGCGTGGCTTGGTCGACCCCGAGCGTCCGGGCGGCTTGCTGGAGGGACTTCGCCTTGGCCAGGACTCTCCGGATATGTTGTTCTTCGATTTTATCGAGGGTGACCGGATCACCGATCGCGACCGAGAGTTCGGCGGGCAGAATGCCGGCCGGCAGGCACTCCGGTCCGAGCCGGTCGGCCCGACACAGGATGGCAGCCCGCTCGATGACATTGCTCAATTCCCGGACGTTGCCCGGCCAGGCATAGCGGCTGAGCGCCGCGAGCGCCGCGGCCGTGAACGTCAGGCCGCAGCGGTGGTTGCGCCGTCCATGAAAGGCCAGCAGCCGTTCCGCCAGCCCGGGGACGTCGTCGACCCGGTCGCGCAGGGGCGGGAGTTCGATCTGGATCACATTGAGTCGATAATAAAGATCTTCCCGGAATCGTCCTTCTTTGACCGCCTGTTCGAGGTCGATGTTCGTCGCCGCGATGAGACGGACGTCGGCCTTGCGCGTCAGGGAGTCCCCCACCCGCTCGTATTCCCGGTCCTGGACGAAGCGCAGGAGTTTCGGCTGGAGGGACGGGGGCAGGTCGCTGACCTCGTCCAGGAAAAGCGTTCCCCCCTCGCAAGCGGCGATCCGGCCCGGATTGTCCCGAACGGCGCCAGTGAAGGCGCCTTTCGTATGCCCGAAGAGTTCACTTTCCAGGAGCTCGAGAGAGAAGGCGGGACAGGAGACGCTGCCGAACGGTTTGCCCGCCCGGTGGCTCCAGCCGTGGATCGCCCGGGCCAGAACGCTCTTGCCCGTGCCGCTTTCCCCGCGCAGGAGGACGGTGGCCTCGGACTTCGCGACCTGGCGGGCCATGTTCACGGCTTTCTGCAGGGTCGGACTCGTCGTTGAAAAATCGACTTCGGGATGCTCGCGCCCCAAGTCCTCCTGGAGGGCCGCGATCTTCTGCTCCAGGGTCCGCCTCTCGAATACCTTCTCGACCGCCAGATTGATCTGGGCCGGGGTGAAGGGTTTGGGAATATAATCGGTCGCTCCGCGCCGGATCGCTTCGACGGCCGTGTCGATAGAGGCATAAGCCGTGATGACGATGACCTTAAGCCAGGGTGAAGTGGAAAGCAGGGTCGGGATCAAGTCCAGGCCGTCTTCCGTGCCGAGGCGCAGGTCGACGAAGGCCAGGTCAAAAGACCGGCGCGACGCCTCCGCCAGGGCGTCCTGATAGTTACTGACCCCGAGGACCTTATGGCCGCCTGTCTCCAAACAGACGGCGAGCGTTTTCCGGATGTTCGCCTCATCGTCGACGACGAGGATCTGGAGGTTCGAGCTCGAGGCCGGCCCTCGGTCCTGGGCATTCATGACCAAGCCTTCTTTGAGAGTAAGGATAAAGGACTGCCGAATGAAAAGCAAATTCGAACGCGCACCACGGCGGGATCGGGCAGGGGCAGGACCGCGAAGCCGTGACCGACCCGCCTTGGCCGTTTTGAGCCCGAGCCCGGGCCAGCCCGCTGTAAAACATCTTTACCTATCTGCAAGCGGTTCGTAAAGGCCGCCCGGCAAAAGCACATTGACGCGGGGGCGGAGGGCGCTCTTCTGACAGGTTGTTCCGCGACGGCAGGAGGACTATTGGCATGGCGATTGCATACAATATTGCGCTGAGAGATGTCTGGGTCAGCGAAATTGACCAACACCTCAAAAGGGTCGGGAGGAGGCATATCCGCATGAGTTCTAAGAAATGGGTCATTCTGGCCGCGATTATCATCCTCGCGGCTTTCTTATTCGGCGCCCAAAACGAGGACATTTTCCAGCTTGTCCAACGCGGAAGCCCGGCGGCCGTCAAGGCCCTCGTCGCCAAGGACCCGGCGCTGGCCAAGGCCAAGAACCAGGACGGCGAAACGCCGCTTCACTTCGCCGCCGGCGCGCGCCGCCCGGACATCGTCGACTTGCTGCTCGCTCAGGGCGCCGACCCCCTGGCAAAGAATAACGACGGCCAGACGCCTCTCCTCTACGCGGCCTACGGAGGGTCCCGGGAGATCGTGGCGGCCTTCATCGCCCTGGGAGCGGATTTCAAATACCAGGACGTGCGCGGCATGACACCCCTTCACTTCGCCGCCCGCGAAGGGAGGACGGAAGTTGTTTCCCTGCTCTTGGAGAAAGGCGCCCCTACCGACCCCAAAAACCAGAGCGGACAGACGCCCTTGGACCTCGCCGTTCTCCGAGGCCACGGTTCCGTGATCCTGGCTTTTTTCAAGGCGGGCGCCTTGGACGCCAAGTCCGAGACGGGCTCCAAAGCGCTTCTCGCCATCGCCGCGGCCGGACTCGAGGAGGTCGCGAATGCCCTGCTCGAAAAAGGGGCCGACCTCGGCGTTATAGCCGAGGACGGCAAGACGATCCTGCACAGCGCCGCGGCCGGCGGCCTGGCCGGGCTGGTCGGGAAGGGCCTGGATAAAGGACTCGACGTCCAGGCCAAGGACAAGACCGGAAGAACGGCGCTCTATTACGCGGTGCGGAACGGCCGGGCCGATGTCGTCGACCTGCTCCTGAGCCGCGGCGCCGACCCCAATATCCGGGGGAACGAGGGCCGCACGCCGCTCCAGGTCGCCGAGGACAGGGGCGAAGCAGCCGTCATCGCCGCCCTTAGGAAGGCCGGGGCCAAGCCCGTTCCGAGAGAGGCCATCCTGCTGGACAAATATCCCGCCCGGGAGGGCTCGCCGACCGTGACCGTCGCTTATGTCGCAAACGAAGGGTTCCGCATCTCATCCAAGTCCAAGACCGTCCTGGTTGACGCCCTGGTCGAAAACCCCTGGTTATACGACAATACACCGGCGATCGCCCTCGACCAAATGGTCAAGCGCCTGCCGCCGTTCGAGCGAATCGACCTCCTCCTGTTCTCCCACGCCCATGCCGACCACTTCAACGCCGATATGGCGCTGCGGGTTCTCCAGGCTCACCCGGAGGCCATTCTTGTCGGGAACGAAGCCGTCCGTGAAGCTCTGCAAGCTGCGGCGAAAGAAAGCTACGCCGCCCTCGCTCCGCGCCTCAAGATCTTCAACCCGGCCTGGGGCGCACTCGTCGAGGAGACGACCCAGGGCGTTCCGCTTCGCATCTTCCCGGTCAACCACGCGGCGCCTCCCCAGGAATATCAAACACTGGCTTACGTGATGAATGTCGACGGTGTCACGCTTTTTCACCTGGGCGACTCCGTGCCCGCCGCCAACCAGAAATATTTCGAGTCCCTCCGGTTGGACAAACTCGGGGTCGACATCGCCTTCCTGGACTCCTTTTTCCTGCGTGACCCCGTCGGCCTGGACATCCTGCCGAAATTCATCCAGCCCGCTATGATCGTTCCCATGCACCTGAGGGCGAGCGAAGTGGCGAGCGTCGGGCCCGAGCTCGCCAAGCTCCATCCCAACCTCGTCCTCTTCGAGGATCCTCTGGAGGCGAAGGTCTTCCGTAAGGCGGGCGCTGGCGGAAAATAGCGCGCCGCAGCCTCCATTATCCGCCGGGCCGTTCTGGAAGGCGGAGGGAAAGAAACCGGCCTCGCCGGCCGCAGGGCCGCTGTCGGACGAAATTTGACAAAGGCGCGCCTCTCAAGAAGAATGGGTCCGGGGCAAGATGGACCGCTTCCTGGATAAGTTCTTCTTCGTCTTCCACTCGTCGTGGATCGTCTTCCTGCTATTCGGCTGGGCCTGGAGGAAAACGCGGCGGGCCAACCTGGCGGTCATCGTCCTGACCGCTTTCTCCTGGTTCATCCTCGGCATCTGGTACGGCTACGGCTACTGCCCGTCGACCGACTGGCACTGGATGGTGAGAGCCCGGCTCGGCTACCAGGACCTCCCGAATTCTTATACGAAGTTTCTGGTTGACTCCTTGACCGGCTGGAACGTCAGCCAAGGCCTGATCGATGTCTTGACGCTGGTCTTGCTCGTTACAGCGTTCGGGGCGTCCCTTTATTTAAACCTGAAGGACAGGCGCCATAAAGCGTTGGGGCGATCGGAAAAGGGACAAGGACCGCCAAACCCCCCGACTCACTGATAACACGAAGGCCAGCGGTTTAGGCGCGATAAGCCGAGCTCCACCTTTTTTGGCGAACCGAATTCGCCGGCAGAGTTATGAAACGGTCGATCTGGGAGGCCGCAGCGATGGCCTGGTCAGTCCGCACCCGCCGCCTAGCGGAGCTCCTCCAGCGCTTTCTTCGCCCGTGCAGAATTGGGGTTGAGAGCGAGGGCCTTCTGGTAGGCCTCCTTCGCTTTATCGTTCAGTCCCTTTTTCTTGTACGCCTCGCCGAGATGGAAATACGTCTCCGGCGTAGGTTTCGTCAGGGCCGCCTCGAAATCCTGAATCGCGCCGTCAAGGTCTCCGCCGAAACCGGGTGGAGCCGTCATCCTGGCCACACCCCGGCCGAAATGAGCGTCCGCGTTCTGCGGGTCCAACTGGAGCGCCGCTTCGTATTCCTGCATCGCGCCCATCCCGTATTTCATCATGTCGAGCGGATTGCCCTGCGCCATATTCCCCATGACGTGCCCTTTCCAGGCGTGAAGGTCGGCGTTCGCCGGATCTTTGGCGATCAGGGCTTCGACCATCTCCAAGGCCTCAGGATACTTTTTTTCGCTCACGAGCGACTTGACGTTGGCGAGCGAAGCGCCCTTCGGGAGCGCGGGCGGAGCCGTCCCCGCTTGAGGTCCGGCCGTCGAGGGCTTCGTCATCCCGGGCATCTTATCGCCCATCATCTGGGGCAGCATTTTCAGAATGATCGGGAGAAGTTCCTGCAGCAGGGATGGCTTCTTTTCTTCTTCCGGAAAGAGCTCGACCTTGACGTTCTCGCCCTCGATGATCAGGACACCCAGGGGAACCGTCTTGCCACCCATGCCGCCGCCATAGGCCATCGGACCGCCGCCGCCCGCGCCGAGGCCGAAGTTGATCTTGGCGAAGGGGACGATGACCGTTTCCTGGACCGTCACGGGCTGGCCGACCACGGCGCCGACCTTGAGGCCGCCGACGAGCCGGTCGAAATTCGCCAGGGGTTTCTCGAGCTGCGCCTGGGCCGCCAGGAACCCCGCGCCGAGAAGGAGCGCGCCGCAAGAGACGACGATGATTCGTTTCGCGTTCATGGCGTCCTCCCTAGTTTCTCGGGACCTTGCCGACGCTGACGAATTGCGTCCCGGACTTGGTGATGACGATGAACCCCAGGGGCCGGGCCTCGCCGCTCATGTAGAAGCCCTTGCCGCCCTGGTCCGGATTCTGGGGAACCGCGGCGCCGCCCCCGCCGAAGCCGACGTCGATCATGATGATCGGGACGAGGGTGACCTTTCCCGCCTTGATCGGGTCGCCGACGACGGTCTTGACCTGAAGGCTGTTACTCAACCGCTGGACCATGGCCTCGACCAACTGATCCATGGGCAGCGGGGCCCTGGCCGGAGACGGGGCCTTCTTTTCCGGCGGGGCCTGGGCGAAGGCCGCCGAAAAAACGAGCAAGCCCAGGGCCAAAAACGAGGCTATCTTTCTGCTCAAGGGAGCACCTCCTTAATGAATGAATAAAGACAAAGAGTCTCTCGGGGGGGTAAAAATCGGCTTTTCCCTCTTCTCTCGCGTCCTAATTACTATACGTAAGAATGGACAATACGGTTCACCCCTAAGAATCGGCCCCTGAAGAGCCCCCCTGCCCGGGGGCTCGGGAGCTGTCCGCTCCGGGACATTTTCCCTGACCAGGCCAACTCTTCTGGGGCGAAATACGTCTGAAGAGATGAAGGCATTTATTCGGTCGTCGGAGAAACGAGGTCATCATGCTGAAAAACTACCTCAAAGTCGTGCTGCGGACGATCAGGCGGCAAGCCGGATATTCCATCATCAACATCGCCGGGCTGGCCATCGGCATGGCCTGCTGCCTGGTGATCACCCTGTGGGTCTTTGACGAGCTGAGTTTCGACCGCTTCCACCGAAACGCCCAGGATCTCTACCGCGTGGAGGAGAACCAGTCCTACTCCGGCCGTATCTACCACGTCACGGTCACGCCCTATCCCCTCGCCCCGGCCCTCAAGCAGGAGATCCCGGAGATCGCCGAGGCGACGCGGGAAGTCCGGTCCCTCGGAGTCCTCTTCCGATACAAGGAGAAGGCGTTCTACGAGGATGGCGTCGCCGCCGTCGACCCGTCCTTCCTCCGGATGTTCTCGTTCCCTCTGGTCCAGGGCGACGCCGCGACCGTCCTCGCGGACCCCTCGTCCCTCGTCCTCACGGAGAAGGCGGCCAAGAAATATTTCGGGGACGAGGACCCGCTGGGAAAAGTCCTGACCGTCAATAACGAGTACGACCTCAAGGTCACGGGCATCGCCCGGGACGTCCCTTTGAATTCGACCATCCGCTTCGACATGCTCTTCCCCTATGAGCTTCTGAAAAGCCGGGGGAGGACGAACGAGAATTTCGGCTCCAACTCCATCCGGACCTACGTCGAGCTGCGGCCCGGAGCGTCCGTCGCCGCGGTCAACGAGAAAATCCGGGGCTTCATCAAGCAGCGGGTGCCGAAGACGGTCACCGAGCTCGAGCTCTTCCCCTTCACGAGGATCCACCTCCATCAATATTTCGGCTACGACCACTCCGCGGTGGCGGTCCGGTATGTCTATATCTTCTCCATCATCGCCGCCTTCGTCCTCCTCATCGCCTGCATCAATTTCATGAACCTGGCCACGGCCCGCTCGGCCGGCCGGGCCAAGGAAGTGGGGTTGAGGAAAGTCGCCGGGGCCCTCAAACGGCACCTCGTCGCCCGCTTCTACAGCGAGTCGATGACCTACGCCTTCCTGTCCTTGGTCCTCGCCCTCCTCCTCGTCCGGCTCACTCTCCCCTGGTTCAACGCCCTCGCGGGCAAGGAACTCTCCCTCAACCTCTGGGCGAACCGCCAAATCCTGGCCGGGGTCGCGGCGATCACCCTCGTCACGGGCCTTCTCGCCGGCAGCTATCCGGCCGTCTTTCTCTCGGCCTTCCATCCTGTCCGGGTCCTGAGGGGAGGATTGAGGTCGGGGGCCGGAAGCGTGCTCTTCCGGCGCGTCCTTGTCGTCGTCCAGTTCGCGCTGTCCGTTTTCCTGATCATCGGCACGGTGGTCGTTTACCGGCAAATGCAGTACATGAAAACAAAAGCCCTGGGCTTCGACAAGGAGCAGGTCATCTTCATCCCGTTGCGTGGCAATACGGCCCTATCGTACGAAGCGTTGCGGAGCGAGCTCCGGAAGGATTCACGCCTCCTCGGCGTCACCGCCGCGAATCATCTTCCCTCCAATATCGGGAGCAACTCCGGGGGGGCGAACTGGAAGGGAAAGGACCCGACGCAGGAGATCCTCATCAGCCAGAGCGGCGTCGACTATGACTATATCGATGTCCTCGGCATCGAGCTCGTCGAAGGGCGGAATTTCTCCCGCGAATTCGAAACCGACAAAACCGAGGCCTTTCTCGTCAACGAGGAGGTCCGGGAACTCATGGGGAAGCCGGCGGTGGCCGGAGAGGAGTTCAGTTTCGGCGGCCGGAACGGGCGGGTCGTCGGCGTGATGAAGAATTTTCATTTCGAAACACTCCAATCCAAGATCGAGCCTCTGGCCATCTATCTCCTCGCTCCGACCCCCAACCAGCGGAGCCGTTTCAACTTTCTCCTGGCGCGCCTCGCGCCCGCGGACGTCCAGGGCGCGGTGGATTTCGTCCGGCGTGCCTGGACGACGGTCCTCCCCAACTATCCGGTCGACGTCTTGTTCCTGGACGAGCAGGTCGACAGGATGTACCGGACGGAAGAGAGGGCCGGCCGGCTCCTGAGGACGTTCGCCTTCCTGGCCATTTTCATCGCCTGCCTGGGGCTCTTTGGGCTCGCCGCATTCATGGCCGAGCAGCGGACGCGCGAGGTCGGGATCCGGAAGGTCCTGGGCGCCTCGGTGGCCCAGGTCGCGGTTCTCCTCTGCCGGGAATTCTTCGTTCTCGTCCTGCTGGCCAATATCCTGGCCTGGCCGGTGGCCTATCTGACCCTCGACAAGTGGCTGAAGAATTACGCCTACAGGATCTCCATGGGTCCGCTGGTCTTTTTCCTCGCTCTGGCGGCGGCCTTGCTGGTGGCCATTGCGACCGTCAGTTTCCAGGCCGTCCGGGCCGCCCTCGCCAATCCGACGCGGGCCCTCAAATACGAATAAGCCCGTCAGAAGGAAAAGCTGAAGCCGAACCGATAACGGGGGTTCGCGTGGCTCCGCAGCGGATGGGAGACATCCGTATAGAAGATCCAGAACTTGGTCCCCACGGAGGCGTAAGGGTGAAGCTGCTCTTTGTTCCGGGTGTATTCCATGCCGCCGCCGCCGTAGAGGCGGAAGATCCAGAACGTGCGCGGGATCATATAGGCCGCGCCGCCCTGGAGCAACAGGTCGTCATCCCCCTTGAGGTACTCCATCTGTCCGGTGAGAAAAACGTTCCTCCAGGCCTGGTGCTGGAGGCCGACGCCGGCCGGATGCCAGATGGTGAACGAGACGTTCACGTAGTTCGCGGGCAGCGGAGCGTAGCCGCCTCGTCCGTGCGTCCAGGCCGGAGCGACGGCCAGGACGAGGACGAGAACCAGGATCCCGGTGAGGGTTTTGAGGGCGTTCATGGTCACCTCCCTGATGACTGCATCTCGATCCTTGTTTAATGCGAATTCCATGCCAGCCCGGCCTCGGCCCGGTCTTGAGGAGCTTAGCCCTTGCGTGTCCTCTAGGGCGGACAGCCCTCCGTCCGCGCCGGGGGTCAGCAAAAAAGGTC
>Ga0299915_10001566_pt1 | contig 16918 bp, 12 predicted proteins | sample RVTome_13_FD_200263 | JGI IMG/M metagenome (GOLD analysis project Ga0299915, IMG submission 200263) | Soil microbial communities from uranium-contaminated site in the Upper Colorado River Basin, Wyoming, United States - RVT92D227 (version 2) ... | reverse complement strand
AATTCCGCCGCCAGAACCAATAGCAGCACTATGGCCAAAGATATACTTATATCCATCTATCTCGCGCCGGCGACTTACGATATGAGATTGCTATGGAGGCTCAAGCATATTTCAGCGCCACGCCTTCCAGGATGTTGGCTACGTCCTCACACCTATCTATGGCGGTCTCTATATCCTCATAAATCTCGCGCCACTTAATAAGATAAGCGAAATCTGCCGAGTTAACGAAAAGCTCAGCGATTGCCGAGCGATAAACATTGTCCCCCACGTTCTCTAAACGGTTAATCTCCACGCATAGCTTAAGAAGTTTATCCCGGTCGATTCGGCCATGTATTTCAGACACCCCCTTCTGGACTTCGAGCACTGCCTGTAGCAGAATATCAGTTAGCTCCTTGGCCTTATCGGTAGGACGTTCTACTTTATAAATCAGCATGGCATCCGCCGCCGAGTGGATGAAGTCAGTTACATCGTCTAGAGACTCAGCCAGCAAGGCGATATCCTCGCGATCGAACGGAGTCACAAAAGTGCGATGAAGCTCAGCAACAATTTGATGAGTAATTGCGTCACCTTCATGCTCCAGGCTAGCTATTACTCCCACTCTCTCTTTAACATTCTCCCATGTGTTTACCAAGTCTTTTAGCTGCTGAGCTATTTTGACCACATTCTGAGCGCTTTGCTCAAAAAGGATGAAAAACTTCTTTTCCCTGGGGATGAGGGATAACTTAAACAAAGAGGTGCCTCCGTTGCCAACAAAACAGAGAAACAGGAAGAGTAATAGAATCTAAACACAGGAGGAAGAGCGAGCTGACGCTCAAGTTCTGACTAAGACAAGCAAGCATAACAATCTGCCACCGTCATTTTAGATGAGGCATAGCTAGTAGTCAAGCCCACAGCAGATTCCATTTTGGCTTGCGTAAATGTATAATCGAGCTTATGTATCGCAGGTGGCATAAGTGAACAACTCAACCATGCTTCAAACAGAAAGAAAGGTTAAGATAGACATCTACACAAGCAAGATGAGACGAATTACTATTGTCGTGTTGACGGTAGCAGTAGCCGCCCTGGTTATTAGCCTGCAGCCTTTCTTTCTGGGACAACTGGACATCAATACAGCCAGGCTGGTGAGTTGTCCGATTGCCTTTGTTGTGCTTTGCTTTCTGATACTGCATTTCCTGCAAAACTGGCGACTGCTGCTGGCTCTATTCAAAAACAAAAAACCGTACAGTACGAGCAGGCTGACGATAACCCTGGCGATGACGGTTGTTGGGGTGATAGACATTGCCAGCGGCTGGGTCACTGCTGTATCAGGTGAGGAGCACTATCTGTTATTCCCGATGTGGGTATGGAGCTGGACATTCACGCTTCTCGTGGCCATTCACGTCTACCAGCGCCGGGGTATGTTTCTGTTCTACTGGAGAAAGCTGAACCATAGGACTTAATATAAATTGGAACTACGGCTGATTGTTCGAAGATACACGTAAATAAGCTATGCTGACGAGCCAGGATTACTCACCGCCCGGTGATACCAGTAAATCAATTTGCAGTTCATCTCAACGTTATCTTGGGGCATAGTAGCAGCCATATCCGCCCCGAAAGGCTTTACCAGCCTATCATCGAAAATCGCCTGTGGAAATGCATCCCTGATTTTCTTGACGCTAATGCCGAAGTTTGTCACAGAGGAAGTTGTCATCTCCGCCTTCAGAAACGAGTAGTCAAAGTCGTGCTGTAGTATTTCCACAATCGGCTCCGATGACATTCGGTCGTAGAGCCTGACAAAGCTTTCAGTTTGATATGATTTATCCATCTTTTTTTCTTTGACTTTTTTCATAATGGGAATGCCGCCAGTCAATACAGTCGCTGCTACATTCAACTTCTTCCCAGTAGTTGTTATCTCCGTCTCAGTATAAGTCTGCATCCTGCCGCTGATAATCAAAAATACATCGTTCGACTCCATTCGCCTCTCCTGACCACTCCTATTCCAGAATATCACTGCCTGCTCCTCAAATTTCAGAGTATGCGCTTTATATCTCGGTGAATACTTACGAAGCTCCGAATCAGTACACACAATTACCACTAGACCTAGTTCTCTCAGGCTCCTGGCAGCTGATTCTGCTGTCTGCATGATATCATAGTTAGCGATTATCTTCGGAATCCTGCCTGTCAGGCGAAGCCTAGTCTCATAGGGGTTCTTAGCGATAATAGCTGCAACATTCTTCACGAGCTCTTCCTCAAGCATAGGCGGAGGAGCTATCGCCACATGCACAACTTCATATTCAGCCATAGTGTTCTTCTTCTGGGTCGGCGGCTTAGCTCTACAATAGCATGCTTTTAGTAAAATGAAAAGATACGAATTTGAGGCAACGGGACCTAATGTGACCTTTTTTCTTTAAAGTGGTAGCATTATAGTCATCGGTTATCTAAATAAACTATAACATCGAATTAGCTATTCACTACGTAAGGAGGGAGAAAATGAGGACGAAGGAACAGTATATCAAAGGATTGACCAAGATGAAGAGAAATGTCTACTTTGACGGCAAGCTGATTGACCGCACAGACGAGCGTCAGATGGACTGCATCAATACCATGGGCACCACATTCGATGAAGCCGCCAAGCCAGAGAACCAGGAGTTGTGCACCGCCATTTCTCATCTCACCGGTGAGAGAATCAACCGCTTCACCCACATACATCAGAGCACCGATGACCTGCACAACAAGCAGGATATGACCCGTATGCTCTGCCAGAAAGTGGGCGGTTGCATTCAACGGTGCATGGGCATCGACGCCACCAATGCCATCTACAACGTGTCCTACGAAGCGGACAAGATAAACAAAGGTGCTACCCAGTATCATGAGAACTTCAAGAAATGGCTCATCCGTTTCCAAAATGAGGACTTGGTGGGCTGCTGCGCTCAGACAGATGTCAAAGGTGATAGGATGCTAAGACCTGCCGACCAGCCGAACCCTGATGCTTACGTACGTATCAAGGAGAGGCTCAGCGATGGCATAGTGGTCAGCGGCTGTAAGCTGCACATCTCAGAAGCCTCGGTGGCTGACGAGGTGCTGATATTGCCCACCCGGGCACTGCGCCCCGAGGACAAGGACTATGCCGTTGCTTTCGCCGTACCGGGCGACTGGGATGGGCTGAAACAGATAGTTACCATTCATAATCTCAGGCCAAGAGAGCATTTCAAGCGCGGGTTTGTACCAGGTGCCACAGATGCCTACCTGATTTTCGACGACTGTTTCATCCCCTGGGAAAGGGTATTCCTCGCCGGTGAATGGCAACATGGCAGCGTGCTGGCTCTCCTCTTCGCCTTGTTTCACCGTCACTCCTATTCCGGCTGTAAGCCAGCCATCGGCGATATACTCCTAGGAACGGCAGCTCTTGCCGCCGAGGTGAATAACATTCATAAGACACCCCACGTTCGGGAGAAGCTAGCCGAGATTATCATGACCACTGAGTTGGGTTACGCTGCCGGATACACAGCTTCAGACCTGGGCAAGCCGGAGGTGTATATCCCGGGTCTGGGATTTATTCCCTATGGACCCGGCTCCTATATACCTAATTCGATTTACAGCAACGTCGGCCGCTGCCTTACGGGCGAGGCGGTATGGCGTGAAGCGGAGATACTCTGCGACATAGCCGGCGGCGTAGTAGCTACCTTCCCTCATGAGAAGGATTTCATGAACCCGGAGACCAGGGAACTACTCTTAAAGTACACCAAGCGCAATCCGGACATGCCGGTGGAGGACCAGGCCCAGTTCTGGCGTTTCTTGGGCGATGTCCTCTGCTCAGCCACCGGCGGCATATACAACGTGGGCAACTATCACGGTGGCGGCTCACCAATCATGGAGCAGATCGCCATTACTACACAGTACGACATTGAGTCCAGAAAGAAGATGGTGAAGCACATCGCCGGTATGAGCGGTGGTGACCGCGATGCCTTGAGCAAACAGATAGCACACCCACGCAAAGCGCCAGCAAAGGCTGCCAAATAGTTAATATAGTGGTCAATCGGCCTCTACTACAACGGGGGGAGAAGCTTGTCTTTTGTGGCTAAACAAAAACAGTCAGGCGATGCTTATAGGCAGCTTCATTTGCTCTTTAGCAGGCTCAGCCTTTTTCCGGGCCAGTATTTGAAGCAAATCACCCACCATTACCTCACCATGACTGGGATGACGTAAGGGTAAATCAGAATTGATTCGGTATTGATTCTTCCTACCCACCCTCTTTCGAGAAATATAGCCAGCCTCTTCCAGTTCAGCTATGATTTTATGTGTCGTCCTCTCCGTTATGCCTACCGTTTGAGCAATCACCCGGGCTGTGCTTCTGGGATTGCGAGCAATATAGGCCAAAACAAGACCATGATTGGTGATAAAAGTCCACTTTGCCATTAGCCCGATTCCTTGTAAAGTCTCTGACTGAACTAGACAGATTGCGTTAGCTTAAATTAGATTGCTAATTATTAGCTTCTGGTGAACAAAATTTCATTACTCGTTAATCATCCTATTATAGCTACAGGACAGCTTTGAGGTCAAGGGGATGTGGGAATGAATTGCTTGACAAAAGCGGACAGATAAGCTTAAATATTCAGAACCACTCTGACATGAAATCTTCATATAATGTTGGGCTACAATCGTTAGCTCTAGCTCTAATCTTTATGCCTGAGCCTTTTACCACCCCTTTCGGCATTGCGTTGTTGGCCTATGTCAAAATCGCAAGCCAAAAGAGACCTGCTATTGCGCGCCGCCTGCCGGATACTTTCGAAGACCGTTACAGTTATAAACTCAGCATGACACGCGGCACGACTATAAACTATCAACTATCTCCTAAAAGACATGGACAAATGCCTAGGTCCTATCCGAGAATCACCAAGCTGCAGGATAACCCTCAACTCTTGAAAGCCTTACGAGAAAGGACACAACGACAACCCCAATTCACCCGTGCACCTTTCTCAAAACTAGAACCGGCGGGCTTAATGAGAGGACCCAGATTAAAAGACCGCGCCGCGCTAGCCATACCCAGAACTAAATCTCCCAACAACATAATCACATAGATTACCTATCTTTCCATTATTTAGTTACTGTTATATAATTTCACCCGCTGTCGAAACATATGTAGGAACACGCCTTTAGACCTGTCTTAAACAAACAAAACTGATGGCACCTAAAACTGTTGCCCCAGACTTTAAAAACCTGTTTCAACCCCGTTCCATAGCCATAGTCGGTGCCTCACAGGACGAAACGAAGTCAGGCGGAATGTTCGTCTCCCGCCTGCTGAACGACGGCTACAAGGGAACAATTTACCCCATAAACAACAGAGAATCCGACATCATGTCCCTCAAGAGCTATCCCAGCATTGTGGATGTCCCCGGAGAAATAGATCTGGCGGTAATAGCTATACCCGCCCACAGCGTGCCTCAGGCAATGGCTGAGTGCACCCAAAAAGGGGTCAGGTTCGCCGTAGTCCACAGCGTCGGTTTCAGCGAACTGGGGGCCGAGGGCAAGAAGCTGGAACAGCAGATGCTGGAAGCAGCCCGCCAGGGAGATGTAAGGATAGTGGGGCCTAACTGCATGGGAATAATCTCGCCGTTGGCAAATATCAATACTATCATACCTTATGCCAGATTGGCGATGGAGCCAGGCGGCGTGGCTTTCGTCGGCCAGAGCGGTTGGGCAAGCCAGAACATGACACAGCTGGGCATCGAGCGAGGACTTCGCTTCAGCGGCATTATAAGCATCGGCAACCAGAGCGACCTTACCATCGAGGACTTCCTGGACTATTTCGGCAATGACCCCAAGACCAAAGTAATCGCTTTTTATATCGAGGGCTTAAAGCAAGCCGACCGCTTTCTGAAGCTAGCTGAGGAGATATCACAGAGAAAACCGATTATTACCTGGAAAGGGGGCAGCTCAGAATTGGGGGCTAAAGCTGCCGCTTCCCACACCGGCTCTATGGCAGGCAATTACACCTTGTTTGAGGCAGCCAGCAGACAAAAAGGCATAATCTCTGCACAGAGTCTGGAGGAGCTCATAGACCTGGCTGTAGCCTTCAGCTGTCCCTATCTGCCAACCGGAAATGAAATAGGTCTGTTGATAGAGGCCGGCGGTGGCGCTGTAGCCACCTCTGATGCTTGCGTTAAGGCAGGGCTCAATATTCCACCCCTTCCCAAAGATATTCAGCAAAAGCTACGTGAATTCCTTAAAGATAAGATACCACCCTCCCCCAGCTTAAAAAACCCGGTAGACCTGGTGTGGGCTCCCTTCAACGAGGCATCTCTCATCTACGCCACCTGCCTGGAAATCATGTCTCAGGCAGTGGACTCATGCTTGACGATTTGCTATGCCTTCATCCACGATGAGCGGTTTCTGTCACGCCTGGAAAACATACGTGACCGGAGCAAGAAACCGATAATCGTCGTTCCCGGCAACTCCATTGACCAACGGCAGGGTATGCGCCTGGCAACTGAAAGAGGCATACCCACCTACGCCATGCCCGAGAACGCTGTGAGAGCCCTGGCAGCAATGACCCGCCGTGCCGAATACCTCGCGCATCTCAGAGCATAAGAGCCGCTTTGTAGCCTTCATCAACCGCCTCCCTTATTCCGCGCGGTTCGACACAGTCACCTACCGAAACGACTTGGGCAACTTTACCCTGTAAAGCGGACAGGAGCTCGGTATTAGGCACGGCACCAGCTGCCAGCACTATAGTGTCCGCCTCAACCACCTTTCTTTCCCCTGCACCGGTTCTGATAACTACGCCAGCCTCGGTGATTTCCTCATACTCAACACCTGCTAGCATGGAAACACCCTTGAAGTGCAGTCTGCCCAGCAAAGGTTCCCTAATAAACTGGTGAACCTTGGTGGCGAACTCCGAACCTCGCCTCATTATGGTAACTTTCTTGCCCTGCTCCATCAGATACAGCGCCGTCTCACAGCCTACTAACTCACCTCCTATAACCGCTACCCGCTCTCCTGTTTTAGCTCCGACAAGCACCTGGCTTGCCTGCATAACCTTCTGGCTTTGTATTCCAGGTATCTGCGGGATAAACGGTTTGACACCGGTAGCCAATATGACAACATCCGGCTTTAGCTCATCCAGCAAGTCTAAGGTAAACCTTTCACGCAGCCGCATCTCGATGCCTAATTTAGCGACCTGACCTACCAGATACTGCCTAAACGTCTCAATCGTATCTTTAAACGGTGGCTTCGAGGCAAGTATCAACTGCCCACCTAATTCTTCACCCTCATCGAATAAGACCACCTTATGTCCTCGCAATGTTGCCACTCTGGCTGCTTCCATTCCCCCAGGCCCACCACCCACCACAACCACTTTCCTGAGACTTTCCGCCGGTTTCAGCTCATATTCCCGCTCTCTGCCCAGAGCGGGGTTCACCACGCAGCATATCCCTTCTCTACGCCAGCCCGCGCTGTCAAGGCAGGTCAAACAGCATATACAGGGGATAATGTCTTCCATTCTGTTCATTGCCACCTTCTGCGGCAGATGGGGGTCTGTCAGAAGCGCCTTACCTATAGAAATGAAGTCCGCCTTGCCATCACGGAGAACACTCTCACCAAGCTCAGGTGGTATTCGGCCTACAGCGATAACAGGCACAGAAACAACCTTCTTTACCCCCTCAGCCAGTGGCACAAACAAACATGGTGGTTGAGCCATCGGCGGGCGCCGGGCTGGGGTAACCTGATGCGCCGAAACGTGAATTGCATCTGCTCCGGCTTTCTCCGCCAGCTGAGCTACCACCTGCGTCTCTTCCAAAGTTATTCCCCCCTCAACACCTATCTCCATAGCGCTGAGCCTACACCAGACGGGATAGTCACTGCCAACTCTTTCCCTGATAGCCTCCATCACCTCCAGCAGAAATCTAGCCCTGTTTTCCACACTGCCTCCATAAGCATCCCGCCGCTGATTGGACAGCGGAGACAGAAACTGGGATATGAGATAGCCATGGGCACCATGAATCTCCACACCATCGAAGCCGGCTTTCTTAGCCCGCTCGGCAGCCCCAGCGAAGCGTGTTACAAGCGTCTCTATCTCCGAAAGCGTCAGCTCTCTAGGCTGCTCGCCTCCCGGCATCGGAACAGGCGAGGGAGCTACCGGCTGATGTCCGGTCAATTTAGACGAGGTCTGCCTGCCGGCATGATGAATCTGTATCGCCGCCCTAGCTCCATGTCGTTTGATGGACTCCGCCAACTTGCTCAACTGGGGGATAAACCGGTCATCGTCAATACATATCTGTCTCATCGTGCCCTTGCCCACAGGAGAATCCACGCAGGAAATCTCCACGATGACAAGCCCAACGCCGCCCTTAGCCCTTTCCTCATAGTAGTCTATCTGCCGCTGTGTCACCGACCCGTCTTTCAAAGCATAATTCGTCGCCATCGGCGGCATGACCAGCCGATTCTTAAGCTCCATGGTCCCTATACGGCCAGGCTCAAACAGCTTCTGAAACTGCTTATTATCCACTTTGATAGTACCTCCTAAATTTCTGCCAAGCGAAATAAACCCGCAGGCAACTCGCCTAATCTAACACATTCCTAAACTCGCCTTCAACAAAATAGGCTCCTCTTACTGCGTAATTGGCACAAACCTTATTACTCAGGCTATAATAACTGTCAACTGTCCTCGACGAACCTAATGAACAGGCTTAAGCTCATGAACTCTCAATTCATTTCGGAGAGCTTTGATGCCATATACTCCGACTGGAAAAAGCTTCTGGCCAACTCGGCAGCTAGCGCGGTCTTCTCGTCGCCTGAGTGGTCAAAAATCTGGTGGCAGCAGTTCGGCTCCGGGTCAAAGCTATATCTGGGCACCGTCAGACAGCAGGGAAAAACCCTGGGAATTGCCCCACTTGTGCTAAGGGACAATGTCGCTTCCTTCATCGGCAGCAGCGATGTCTGCGATTATTTGGACTTTGTTGTCGCGCCCGGTAACGAGGAGAGCTTCTTTTGCGAGTTGCTGGATAACTTAAAAGCTGAGGGAATTATCCGTTTAGAGCTGGCACATCTGAGACCTGACTCCACGGTACTCACAAGTCTGGTAAAAGTAGCCCCTCGCCAAGCCTGGCAGGTCTCATGCTCACAAGAAGATGTTACTGTGGAACTCGATTTGCCCGCTACCTGGGAGGACTATCTCCTATTGCTCAGTGGCAAACAGCGTCACGAGCTGAAGCGTAAACTCAGAAGACTGGACGAGGAAGGCGAACTTGACTACCGTCACAGCACAGACGCTAATCGATACGACATCGACACATTTCTAAGGCTGTTCCGAGATAGCCGTCAGGATAAGGCAACGTTTTTAACTCCCCAAATGGAATCGTTCTTACGGGCAGTGGCAGATGCCATGGCAGAGCAGAAATTGCTCAGGCTCAATATATTGGAGCTCGATAAAAAACCGGTAGCCGCTACCATGTGCTTTGATTATAAGGACACAGTGTATCTGTACAACAGCGGCTATGAGCCGGATTATGGGTGGTTGAGCGTGGGAGTTATTTCAAAGGCACTATGTATCAAAGACAGCATCGAGAGGAACAAGAAACTATTTGATTTCCTGAAAGGCAGCGAAGCCTATAAATATCATCTCGGTGGACATGAGCTGCCGCTGTACAAGTGCTCACTGAGTTATTTGGCATAGGAGCTAAAGCATGACAAAGCGACTTAATATAGCCATATTGAGCATCCATAGCTGTCCTATGAAAATGCCGGGAAGCAGAGATACCGGCGGTATGAATGTTTATATTCGGGAACTGGCACGAGAGCTGGCTAAAAGAGGACATACCATAGACATATATACCATGGCTCATCAACCGCAGCATGGTCCACCGATAAACCTGGGGCAAAACGTCAGGCTCATCCACCTTAAAACCGGCGTTAACGAAGAGGTGCCCAAATTAGCTATCTATGACTATATTCAAAGGCTTACCTGGGGCGCAGAAGATTTCAGAAAGTATAACCAGATGGAATATGACCTGATACACAGCCACTACTGGCTGTCGGGCCTGGTAGGTCAACAGCTACAAGCCTACTGGCATGTCCCTCACGTGGTTATGTTTCACACCCTCGGTGCCATCAAAAACAGCCTCGGCATCGGCGAATACGAGCCCGGGCTGAGGATAGAAAGCGAGCAAGAGGTGGTTGATAGCTGTAACCGCATAATCGCCTCCACAGCAAAAGAAAAACAAGACATTATAAAGTACTACGGTGCTTCTCCGGACAAGATTGCCATCATCCCCTGTGGCGTCAACCTGGACTTATTCAAGCCTGTAGATAAGGAGATAGCCCGGAAAGAATTGGGCCTAGACCATCAAAAGGTGGTACTTTTTGTGGGCAGAATCGAACCCCTCAAAGGCCTGGAACAGCTACTATTGGCATTGAACTACATAGAAAGTGACAAACCACCGCTGCTTATGATAGTTGGTGGCGACGAGTACAGCCAGGGACAGGTGCAGGCACTGCAGAGCATAGCCAAAGAACAGCACATAGAAGACAGGGTTACCTTTGTCGGCTCCGTAGACCAGAGGAGGTTGCCGCTCTTCTACAGTGCCGCAGACATCTGCGCCATACCTTCATATTATGAGAGCTTCGGCATGGTCGCTCTGGAATCACTAGCCTGCGGCACGCCCATAGTAGCTACTAATGTAGGCAACATGAGACACATCTTACGCCGGGGCGAAATGGGACGTCTGGTCAAAGACAATTCTCCTTACAATCTAGCCAGTAAAATATCAGAGCTTCTTTACCAGCAAGAAGACAAGAAGCAGCATGTCAAAACACGGCGAGACAGAATGACCGAATTCAGCTGGACAACTATCGCTGACAGGATACTCCAGGAATACGACAGACTTCTCGGCGACTAAATGAAACAGCCTAAATAGTAGAACGTCGCCTTCTACCGACCTCCAGCCAAGATACGCTTCACCTCTCTCCTCAACTGTTCAGCATTGAAGGGCTTGGCAATATGTGGAACTTTAGTCTCGGAGAGGAACTTTTCGGTATCTGCAGCCATAACATCGCCTGTAATAAAGACTACTCTCCGGGCCAACGACCTGGCTATCTTCTGTATATTTCTGTATAATTCCGTGCCGCTTATGCCCGGCATCTTAACATCCAGCAATATGAGATTGTATCTCTTACTTTCGATTTTCTTCAGAGCACCATCGGCATTACCTTCAGTATCTACCTCATAGCCTTCGCCGATCAGCACCCGCTCCACAAGGTCCCTGACAACCTGCTCATCATCCACCACCAGTATCTTGGCTTTGACTGCCCTCTCAGGCTCTTCAACAACTGGCTCGTCTGGCATTAGCGGCTCAGCTTCGCTGACTACGGGCAGTTCAACGACGAAGGTAGCACCTTTGCCCGGCTTGCTTTCGGCGTATATCTTCCCCTTGTGTTCAACTACTATGCCGTAAGAGAGGCTCAATCCCAGCCCTGTACCCTGACCTATCTCTCTGGTGGTGAAAAAGGGGTCGAATATCCTGTTCATAAACTGCGGTTTTATTCCCGGTCCATTATCTCTGAAGCGTATTTTTATCATGTTGCCGCTCTTTTCAGTGGTTATGGTGAGTCTGCCCTTGCCATGAGCTAATTTCATCTCCGTCTCGGCGTTCACAATCAGGTTGAGGAACACCTGCTGGAGTTGACCCGGGTCAGCCACAGTTTCCGGCAAACGAGAGGCAAGCCTGGTGACAACCTTAATGTTGTTGACTTTCAGGTGATAATCTCGCAGGGCAAGTGTGCTTTCTATAAGCTCGTTTATACTGACAAGCCTTCGCTCCAGTTTAGTCTGGCGAGAGAAGGTTAGCAGCCTGCTTACTATGCCAGCCACCCGCTGAGCACCGTCACTGATAGCCGCCAGGTCTCTCCTCATATCCGATGGGACATCCTTTCGGTCCACGAGCAATTGGGCATAGCCGATGACTCCAGTGAGCGGATTGTTTATCTCGTGCGCTATGCCGGCTGCCATCTCACCCACAGAAGCCAGACGGCTGGCAATCTGAGCCTTTTGCTCCAGTTGTCTCTTTTCTTCTTCAGTTTTCTTGTTCTCGGTGATGTCCTGATACAATATCTGGAATTGCTCTTCGCCATTCCAGAGCAACGCTCCACGTGATGCCGATAGCTGTCTAACTTTACCATCACTACGCACAATGCTGACTTCATAACTCAGTGGAGACTCTACTCCCCGTTTTCTCTTATCCAGCCTTTCCATCTGCTCAGCATAGCTCTTGGGAGTATAACGCTGTTTTCTGGGCACAGCTTCCAATTCTTCAATACTATTGTAGCCCCACATATCCAGCAAAGCCCGATTGATATAAAGAGTCTTTCCACTTTTATCAAAAACGCGTATGCCTAAAGGCGAGTTTTCCAGCGAGTCACGGAGGTTCTGCTCCGAGCGGAGCAGAGCTTCTTCCGCCTTCTTGCGCTCGGTGATGTCACGGCACACGCAGAAGATCAGCTTATGCCCGGCAAACACAGCTCCGTTGGTACTGATTTCAACGTCATAGGTGGTACCATCCTTGCGACGATGTCGTGTCTCAAAGTGGTCGCCCTTTTCATCAACACTGCGGACCATCTCCTGCACTTGTTCGCGTGGAAATTGAAATTCCCAATCCCACACATGTAGCCCACGGGCTTCCTCGAGGGAATATCCCAGCATCTCGGCAAATCGCTGGTTTACCTCATACACTTTGCCGTTCTCATCCAGAACGACTATCCCATCTCTAGACTGTTCGATCAGTATACGCCGCCGGATCGCCTCGCCGACCAGCGCCTCTTCCGTCCGCTTGCGTTCGGTGATGTCACGGAGGAAGACAAACTGCCGTCCGCCATCGGTTGACAAATAGTTAACACCAATCTCGACATCAACAATCCCGCCATCCTTACGTCGGTGACGGGTTTCGAAACGGTCATAGCCAACCTTCTTTATCTTTCGGATACGGCTGGCTATATTCTCCGGTTTCTCTATCGCCTCTATATCTGAAATTGACATACTTAGAAGCTCGTCACGGCTGTAACCTATTAAACTGCAGTAAGCCTCATTCACATCCAGGAAGTGCCCCTCCATATCCGTAAGCCAAAAGCCATCCATAGCGGTACGGATAATGGTTTGGTATTCCGCCTCAGCCTTCTTGCGTTCCCGCTCCTGTTCCATGCTGTGCAGGGCAAAAGAGATATCCCCGGCAACTTCTTCAAACAGGTCCAGCTCTTCTTTTTCCCCGGTAATGCCAAGCGAGGCGGAAACGGTCATAAGTCCATAGACCTTCCCACCGTATTCCAGGCGAACACTCATACCACACCTGCCGGAATAATCTTCCGCCAGAGTACAATCGACACACTCCGATGCCGGGTCTTCGATTACCACAACACCCGACTTTTTCAGCACCTCCCGAGCACAATACGGCAAGTCGCCATTCTTCAGCCGCTCAGTCATTGTCCTGAATTTCCTGCCCAGACCGGCTTCAGCAGCAGCCACCAGCTTGCCTGACTCATCCAGCAGGGCAATCCAGGCATTATAATAACCTCGGGTACTGACGAAATTTTCGCAGGCACCTTTGAGCAGACTGTCACGGTCGGCACCCCTGGCGATAAGCTGATTGACGTTACGTATAGCACGAAGCACCAGGTTGAAATGCCGCACCTTCTCCTCCGCCTGCTTGCGCTCGGTTATATCACGGATTATTTCCTGTATATACGGTTTTCCCTCTATCTTGATGGTCCGCCCACTGAGTTCCACGGGGAAGATGGAGCCATTTTTGCGCTGGTGGATGGCTTCTGCTACAATCACCCCTTTTTGTTGGATTTTACGCAGCCGTGCCTTGTATGAGGGAACGTCTTCGGGAGCTACAAGAGCAGTCAGCGGCAGGCCAAGAATTTGCTCCCGCGTGTAACCGTAGATTTCAAGCGCGCGGTCATTAGCTTCGATGATGCGGTATTTCTCATCGACCAGAAAGATAATGTCATTGGCGTACTTCACCAGATATTCGAAGTGGCTGCGCAGCGCCTGAGACTCAACCTCTGCCTGGTACATCGCCTGATATGCCAGCCTTTGCCTCCGCTGCCAGACAAGCCCGGTGGCAGCAAGCGCGGCAGCCAGCAATACAACAACAACGGCTATAATCAGGACAGCTTGAGAACGCCATGCCGAGAGCGCCTCACTGGTATCGATTTTGGTTACTACGTACCAAGGAGAATCGGGGACATGCTTCAGCGCAGCTAATACCTCTGTTCCGCGATAGTCTTTGCCTTCCACGACTCCCTCTTTCCCCAGAACAGCCATGACGGCAGGGACTTCCTGCTGGCTTAAAGGTATCCTCAACTTGAGGGCAGTATCTTTCTGAAAGCGCAAACCGTTTAGGTACAAAACCTGGTCACCATCACGTTCAACCAGCAAAATCTCGGCGGTTTCAGTCGGCATAGGCAGGGACTGCACCATCGGCCAAAAACTTTGAGATGGATCGATGTAGAAAACTACGGCACCCATTGCCGACTGCGAACCTTGCCCCCAGGGGAAGAGCGGCGCCACGACATTCATCTGCGGAGAATCGCTACTCGGAGGATAATGGAAATCGGTCATGACGGCTTTTTGTTCCTCGATGGCAACTGCCAGCTGCGCCAATGTCACATCACTAAGACTGAGCACGCTATTATTGAGGCTTAAAAGCACACTGCCATTCACATCAACCAGCAGTATGTCCTGGTATGGATGAAATTTAGTTATGACTGCTAGCCCGGCAAGTACTTTATCTTTAGCTTCAGTATCCGTTGGCGAAGCCATAAACTCTGCCACCCCCTCAGCAAAAAACGGGCTTCCCGAGATTATATTTGCATCCACTAACCTTTCGGTGCGCCATTGCGCAATCTGGTCCGCCTTCAATTCAGCGATAGTGAAAAGTCCGCTCTCAATACGCCGCAGCAGTTGCTGCTCCTGAAAATAGTAGGATAAAAATCCCCCAAGCAAAATGACCACTACTACCAGTGCCATTATCAAATACAACCTTGATGAGGAAAGAGGCCTTGTGCTTTTAGGAGTACCTTTTAGTGGAATCTTAATTTTTTCTTTGCCCGGCGTCTTTTTTGTCACCAGCGACTCCTTATATGACAGATTTGTAAATTAAACTTGTAACCAAACAAAAAGGGCAGGTAAATGATTCTTTTCAAACCTGCCCTCCCTTACTTTGCCCTTGTTCATGTTCCGGCTAATCCTGGCACCACAAAATATAGGTTACTTCATCATCTATACCCCTAATTGTATTGCGCCTACATATAGTTGTCAATAGAGGCAACATAACCGGATTAAGGCACGGCTTTCGCATACCACACGGTTTCTCCGTGCCTCTGAAAACCCGTGTACCGGTAAAGCGTTACAGCCACAATGTTCCGGCTGTCTACGGTTATGTCTATGAACTCCCGGCCTTTATCGCTGAGATGCAGCAGACCCACCCGGAGCAGTTCCTTGCCCAAGCCTTTACCTCTATAGTCTGTGTCCACGCCCAGCATATAAATCCGCCCCCTGCCCTTACCTGTAACCGAGTCCCGACCATACTTTGCCTCAGTCCAGCAATAGCCGATTATCTTACCTTCGCTTAAAGCCAAAACCACATCATCCGGGCAGTCGCCTCTGGTACTCAGTTCCCAGCCTATGTATTCAGCAGTATTTGGATTGAAACCCCAGGTGCCCATGAAACAACGATTCTCAATACTGGCAAGCAGCCCCTCCTCACCGGCCTTAAGATGCCGGAACTCCAGGTTTGGCTGTGCAGCAGCCTCGAGATTCACACCGGAGACATCCAACTTTAGCTCATAGAAGCGCCGGACTGCCTTAAACCCCAAATCCGACAGGAGTTCCGCCTGTGCTGTCTCAGTCGCAGGTATGCTAACGTGGGCTACTTCCGCCCCCAGTCTTCTGGCTCGCTTCACAGCGCGGTCGAAAAGTCGCTTAAGTACAACTTCCAACTTATACGAAGAACTGACACCGTACTCGAGTATCACGCGCCCGATGCCGAGCTCGGGCTGCACATTTACAAAGCCAATGATAACGCCACTCGCTTCAGCGAAAAAAAGATTTTCGCCGACCTGGTAATCAGGCCGGCTCAACAGGTGGGCAAAAACCACCCCTTCCTTTAGCCGCTCATAGGCGGCAGCATCCCTCGGGTCCTGCGGACGGCAGCGCCTGAGTGTTAATTTATCTTGCATTTCCGGATTGCTTCTTTTCACCCTCACCTTACTCTCCGACTTTATCGGAGCTAGGTGAGGGGGTTCCTAAATTGCAATTGTATCAAGGCAGGTAGTATCATACAATTTCATACGAGCACCTTTGCCCTGGGGCTTAAAACATGGCTGAGAATCTTTACGCAATGGTGATTACGCCTCATCCCGACGATGCCGAATACGGTATAGCCGGGACTGTGGTTAAATGGACCCGTGAGGGTAAAAAGATCATATATGTAGTCTGCACCAACGGCAACAAAGGCAGTAATGACCCGAAAATGAAGCCCGAGAAATTAGCCGAGATCCGCGAGCAGGAACAGCTAGCCGCCGCTGAGCTGCTGGGGGTAAAAGAGGTCATTTTCCTGCGACATGAAGACCAAACTCTGGAGGACACGCCTGAGTTTCGCAAGGAGCTAGTCCGCTTAATTAGAATCCATCGACCGGAAGTCGTGGCTACCAGCGACCCTTACCGGCGGTATATCTGGCATCGCGACCACCGCATCACCGGTCAGGTCGTGCTGGACGCCGTCTTCCCCTATGCCCGGGACCGCTGGGCATATCCCGACCTGCTGAAACAAGGGCTCGAGCCTCACAAAGTTAAAGAAGTCCTTCTCTGGGGTGCCGATGAGCCGAATTACTTCAGCGACATTAGCGACACCTTCGACATAAAGATGGCAGCCTTGCGCTGCCACCACAG
>Ga0299915_10001565_pt1 | contig 16924 bp, 19 predicted proteins | sample RVTome_13_FD_200263 | JGI IMG/M metagenome (GOLD analysis project Ga0299915, IMG submission 200263) | Soil microbial communities from uranium-contaminated site in the Upper Colorado River Basin, Wyoming, United States - RVT92D227 (version 2) ... | reverse complement strand
CTGGTCGCAGAAATGGATGGCCGAGTGATAGGGCATATTGCTTTCTCTCCCGTGACCATTTCCGACGGCACACCGAACTGGTATGGACTTGGACCTGTTTCCGTTTTGCCGGAGCACCAGCGGAAGGGCATCGGCAAAGCACTGATAAAAGAAGGGTTGTCACGTCTGAAAGATATGAATGCTCAAGGATGTTGTCTCGTGGGACATCCGGATTACTACAGGAAATTCGGGTTCAAGAACATGTCTGGACTTGTGCATGAGGGAGTGCCACAGGAGGTCTTCTTCGCTCTGTCTTTCGACGGGCATACTCCGCAGGGCACTGTCGCTTTCCACGAAGGATTCAAAGCGGATGGCCAACAAGAGGGTGCAGGCGACGCTTTACAGCGCGCCTGACCCTTGGCGTTCATTTCTTTTCATAATCGCTGATTTTCTACATCATCCATTTCTCACTCCTTGTAGCGCGGTGAACTGCGTATTTTAGAGGTGTGCGTTACGGGGTGTAAAGTAGAAGCATATCTTATTTACCCTTTTTTGAATACTTCTTCAGAAGATCCTCAACTGCTTCGCTCATAAGCGAACTGACGGAGCGTTCTGTATCAACGGCAAGATGCTTGAGCGTTTTGATTAACTCTGCATCGAGTCGCACTCCTGTTTGTTTCCGCACTATCTTCTTTTCAGGCATATCACATTCTACTGCTTTTTTAGTACCACGTCAACTTATTATCTTGACAACTTGGTACCTATAGGGTAATATTTAAATAGCAAGGTAACAAGGTAACACATGAAAAGGGAGAATGAAAATGAAAAAGGAAGTCAGAGCCGCATTGTGGGCGAAACAAACGTGGGCACTACTGCAAGAGACAGGATGACGGAAGGGCGAAGTATCTTGACAAAATAAGTAGAATAGAATAATATGTATATTGAAAGTTAAAATAAGTATAATATAAGTATAAAGGAGTTATATCATGAAAATATGGATGACAATTAGCGATCTGAGTGAGTATCTTCAATTACCCGAAAGCAAAATAAGAAGTTTTGTTAAAAAAGGACAGATCCCTTTTCATGATAATCATGGATTTTTAAGATTTCACAGGAATGAGATTGACGAATGGATGAAAACGCCAACTTCTATTGAGATACCTCAGATTGCAAAAGAAGGCGAGGTTGAAAAAGGCATGGCTGCATCGGAAGGAGAGAAGAATATGATACACGAGATATCTTATCGCGGAAGAACAATGAATGATTATGTTTTAACAGCGACGATTATTTTTATCGGTGTTAAGGCTTGGAAACGTATACCAGATTTTATTGCAAAAACTATAAGAGGAGTTAATGAAACAAAGATCCGTGAACATGGACGAGATTACCTTTACAGGGAAGAAATGAAACCTTTCATTGGCAATTTTAATGATTATCTGAGAGTTTGTTGTCAACTCGGATTAATAGATAATAAACAAGGCAGGGGTAGGAAAAAATATTATTATCCTACAGAATATGCAGAGAGAATAAATCAGGAACCTGATCGGTGTCAGGAAATAATACTTGAGAGCATCCTTAATCTTGTGAGTAAAAAATTAGAAACATTCCCTGATGAAAGACATTCTTTATTCCTTTTGTGGTATCTATTAACTCTCAAGGAAAAAGGAATCGAACCAAGTGAAAAACATTTCAAATTGGATAAGGATAAGACAAACAACTATTTCCCATTGATACGCCTTAATTTTACAAAAAGTCTGTGTGAGTATTTGTTTGCTGACAGAAATAAGGAACAACAATTTTTGCAGCAATGGAAAAAACTAATTACTTAGGGACAGGGCATAATGTTTTCTTATTCAATTCCAGAGTTGACAAAACAATAATTGTTATTTACCATAAAACATGGTAACATTACCATAATTTATGGTAATAGGAGAGGTAATGCTTGAGGGTATATTCGGAAATGTTATAGTTGAAAAAGTCCTTTTTACTCTTTATGTTTACGGGGAGGGGTATCCACTTGGCATGGCTAAAACCTTTAAAGAACCTGTGAACAGACTTCAGCAGCAACTACAGAGACTTGAAAATGCTGGAATAATAGTAAGCCGTCTTATCGGCAAAGTACGGGTTTACACCTTCAATCCGAGATATCCATTTCTTCAAGAGCTGAAGGCCCTTATTGCAAAAGCCTTTGAGTTTTTACCCGAAAAAGAGAAGGATGCCTATTATAAAAAACGAACGAGGCCGAGGAGAGCGGGGAAACCCATATGAAGATTGACTGGCAGAAAATAGGAATCAAGGAACTGGCAGCGCTTGTATCAGAAAAGCTCCGGAAGGGAGGGGTGGATTCAATTCTGGTGGGCGGAGCCTGCGTTTCTATCTATACAAAAAATAAGTATCAGTCATTTGACCTCGATTTCGTAACGCATACAACAATAAAGGAAGTTACCCCCCTGTTGTCTGAACTTGGATTTCAGCGTGAAAGTTCCCGTCATTTCGTTCGTCATGACTGTCCATTCTTCATCGAATTCGTTGCTCCGCCTGCTGCGGTTGGGAATGAACCACTCAAGGGAGAAAAAAATATAAAAACAAAATTAGGCACTCTCGTTTTGATGACGCCAACGGACAGTGTGAAGGACAGACTTGCGGCGTATTATCATTGGAACGACCAGCAGGCCTTGGAGCAGGCACTTATGGTTACCGAATCACAAAAGATAGATTTTCATGAGATTCAACGGTGGTCCGAACAAGAAGGCCATAGTGAGAAACACCGGCAATTTCTTGAAAGAGTCCGCAAAGTTGGACATCAAAGCAAAAGAAGCACTAAGAAAGCAAAATAAACTCTCTCAGAGAGTTACCGGGAACCGCTTAGGGGTATGCTTATCTTCTGGGAAAGGAGGTGAAAGAACCGAGTAAGACCGAACGACTTCTGCTTGATTAAGTAGAGACGAAGTTAAGAAAAAGAGAAAGGAGGAATGATCTATGACAGGAAGTATCCATAAAAAAGGAAAAGTTTACTACATCGTCTTCAGAATCTTTGATTCTGAGTCAGGCAAACGAAAACTGAAGTGGATACCTGCTGGCAACTCTAAGAGAGCTGCCGAAAGGCATATGAACGATTTAATGGGCGACGTCCATAATGGTACGTTCAGAGAATTGAAGAAAGCCACATTCAGCCAATTTGCTGATCTATGGCTTGAATCCTACGCGAAACTCAAAACAAAGCCTTCAACCTTCAGAAGCTACCATGACATAATCCACAAACACCTGATCCCTGTAATGGGTGACTATCTACTCACTGAGATTACCACGGGAAAGTTACAAAGGTATGTTGCTCTGAGATTGGCAAAGGTGAAACCCAAGACGGTCATCAATGAAATTGTGCCGATCAAAGAGTTATTCAAGCATGCTGTCAGGTGGGGATATCTGAGAGTTAATCCTGCTGAATATCTGGAGAGACCAAGATCACACAGAAAAGAGATCGACATACTCACTCTCAAGCTTGCCAATGAAATGAGGCACTGGAAAACTATCTGTCCTAAGAATGATCACGGTCTTGTTTTTCCAAGTCCTGAAGGGAAGATGTCGATTCATGAAAATGTTGTGAAAAGATATTTCAATCCTGCATTGAAGAGTGCAGGATTAAGACGAGTATCATTTCATAGCCTGAGGCATACCAATGCAAGTCTGAGAATTGAAGCAGGGCAGAATATCAAATACATCCAGAATCAGTTAGGACATGCATCAATTCAAACTACTCTTGATAGGTATGGTCATTTAATCAGAGAGGTAAATACAGAGCAAGTAAGACGGTTTGAAAATGTACTTGGATATGCGGAGCATTCTGATAGCTTTTCGGACTCAAAAAATAAAAGTGTTAGAAGAATGTTAGAAGATTCAGATAAAAATGAAACTGAAGGTCTTGTTATCCCCTTGCCAGTCAGGCATTTAGAGGCTATTGCCAATGCATAATGGCTTGTCATCAATAAAAAAAGGCTTGCATCTCTGCAAACCCTTGATTTCATTGGTGGCGGGGAGAGGATTTGAACCTCTGACCTTCGGGTTATGAGCCCGACGAGCTACCGGACTGCTCCACCCCGCGATAAGGTCTTTAACAATAACTTATTAATGTTTTCTTTGTCAAACTTTCTTTATGAAATAGTAACAGACTTTGTGAATTATAGTATCACATGGTATCATATAACACATCGAATCTATTCTGAAAATGGAAATACTGAGTCAATTAAGATGGCAGGATCTGGTAGACATCATCGTGATGTCAATCATAGTCTATCGTCTTCTTCTCATCATAAAAGGTACGAAAGCCGCGCATATGCTCATAGGGCTTGGTGTCCTGCTGATAGCATCCCTGCTTTCAAGGTATTTCGAGCTTTATACTGTGGACTGGCTGATACAGAGCTTCTGGGCGCAGATTGTTATCGCGATTATCATCCTTTTTCAGCCCGAGATAAGAAGGACACTCGCTCAGATGGGAGAAACGCAGTTTCTCAGGACGCTCACCTCTGCAGAAGAACTCAAATCTCTTGAAGAGATTGTCAGGGCAACGATTGCGCTTGCAAACAGGAAGATAGGGGCATTGATAGCAATAGAGCGTGACACAAGTCTGGGTGACTTTGTTGAAATCGGTACGCGCCTTGACGCAAAGGTATCGAAGGAGGTACTTCTCAGCATATTCCACCCCACATCTCCCATACACGATGGTGCTGTCGTGATCAAAGGTAACAGGATTGTCGCTGCCGGGTGTTTTTTGCCGATAACCATGAGTTCGGAGATCAGCAAAGCTATGGGGACAAGGCATCGTGCCGGGCTTGGGCTGTCAGAAGAGACAGACGCTGTTATACTGATTGTATCTGAGGAGACCGGGACGGTCTCAATGGCGATGAATGGAAAGCTTGAAACGCATCTCGATATGGGAACTCTCAGGGATATCCTGACCGATTTATTTACAACAAAGGGAAAGAAATGAAGAAATTCTTACTCGAAAACACGGGCCTTAAGATAGTATCTGTTCTGCTCGCGATAGTATTATGGATCTTTGTCACGTCTCGAGGACAGTCGGAAATGGCGATTGATGTCCCTCTGGAGTTTAAGGATATTCCAGCAGGACTTGAGATGGTCACTTCTAGCGAAAAGACCATAAGCCTCAATATTAAGGGACAAGAAAGGCTTATCAGGAACGTTAAGTCATCAGATATCAGGGTATATGTTGACCTCAGCAAGGCAAAAAAGGGAGAGGGCATATACTATATAAGCAGGGAAGATATAAAGTTGCCTCGCAGCATTACGATTACCAGCATTAATCCGTTAAGTGTCAAAGTTGTCACCGAGGAAACAGTAACAAAGACTGTCAGGGTGCTGCCTATTGTTTTCGGTGAACCGGAGAGGGGATATTATATGAAATCAGTTGAAGTGATACCGCAGAATGTCGTAATTGAAGGAATATGGTCTGAAGTAAGAAAGGTTAGTACACTGAAGACAGAATCGCTTGATCTGACAGGATACAATGCGTCATTTTCTCAGGCCCTGAAAATAGACCTGACAGGAAAGAATATCAGGCTTAAGGTGAATGAGGTCACTGTAAAAGTAATAATTGGAGCAAGAACACAATGAAACTTTTTGGAACAGACGGCATACGAGGCGCTGTAAACAAGCATCCCATGACACCCGAGACCGTACTGAAAATAGGAATGGCTATCGCATCTCTTCTGAGGGAGAAACACGGCAGAAACATGATATTAATCGGAAAGGATACGAGGCTGTCAGGGTATCTGATAGAGAGCGCACTCACATCCGGGATATGTTCGATGGGGATGAACGTCACTCTTGTCGGCCCCATACCGACACCCGGGATTGCATTTTTAACCAGGACGCTGAGACTGGATGCCGGTATAGTCATATCAGCTTCACACAATCCTTTTGAAGATAACGGTATCAAGTTTTTCTCCAATGAAGGTTTTAAGCTCCCTGACGAACTGGAAAGGAAGATCGAGGAGCTCGTGCAAGATGATGGACTTTTAAGGAGCAGACCGAAGGGGTCGGAAATCGGTAAAGCATACCGGCTGGATGATGCGACAGGGCGCTATATCGAATATATAAAATCAACGATACCGAAAGGAGTAACCTTTGAAGGCATGAAGATTGTCGTTGATTGCGCTAACGGTGCTGCATACAAGACAACTCCATGGTTACTGCGGGAACTGGGCGCAGATGTGATTTCAACACATGACAAACCTGACGGATTAAATATCAACTCAAACTGCGGTTCCCTGCACCTGGAAGTGCTCCAGGAGGCTGTCAGACTGAACAAGGCGGATATCGGAATCGCCCATGACGGAGATGCGGACAGGGCGATTTTCTGCGACGAGAAGGGGCATATCATCGACGGCGACAAAATAATGGGAATGTGGGCAGTCGAAATGAAGAGAAGTAACCTGTTGAAAAGTGACACAGTCGTATCGACAGTAATGAGCAATCTCGGCCTTGAGAAATATCTCGAAAAGCATGACATAAAATTAATAAGGACAAAAGTAGGCGACAGGTACGTTGTAGAGAAGATGCTTGAAGGAGGGTACAACCTCGGTGGAGAACAGTCGGGACATGTAGTCTTCCTTAACCATAACACGACGGGAGATGGTCCTCTCACCGCAGTACAGGTTCTTTACCTGATGAAAAAAAGGAATGCTTCTCTGTCAAAATTATCGAAAGAGATAAGACTTTATCCGCAGATCCTTACAAATGTCGAGATAGAGCATAAGCATGATATAAAGGCTATCCCTGAAATTGAGGACGCAATCAGGGCAGCTGAAAAAAAACTCGTCGGAAAGGGGAGGATTCTTGTCAGACCATCAGGAACCGAACCGAAGATACGCGTGATGCTCGAGGGTGAAGACATGAAGCTTATTACAAAACTCAGCAAGGATCTCTCCAGGGTTATTAAAGAAAAGATGACCTGATGCAATATACTAACAAGACCATAAGTAAAACCACATAATCGTCATTCCCCGACTCGATCGGGGAATCCAGAAACGACTGGATTCCCCAGTCAAGCTGGAGAATGACAAAATTTGCATCTCATGTGGTTTTACTTATGAACTCCTTAGTAATTAATTGAGGTGATCTGACAGTCAAAAAACTCCTCCCCTTTGCAAGGGGAGGCAGGGTGGGGTAATGGTTAAGTAATTTCTAAAGACCTCCCCTAACCCTTCCTTGTCAAGGAGGGGAATTATTAAGTAATCCACTGACATTGAGGCATTTCTATGCTATTTTTTCTGTCGTTCCTCGCAGGAGTAGTCCTCTTTTATGACTTCCAATATTTCCCTCTTTCCACTGTTTTTATTTCTTTAGTATCCGCTGCATATCTGACCGTAAAAAAAAGATATTTCCTTATTATTGTCCTTCTTTTAGGGATAGCCTATGCTTTTCTAAGATATGAACCTGCCGCAGATATTCCCCGTCCCCCAAATGATATTTCTGTAAAGGGTGTTTTCACGTCGTATCCATCAAAAACCGTGACAGGAAATTTTAAGCAGAATCTGGATATTTGCTCCGCAATGGATGCAGCAACCGGCGAAAATCTTAAAGGACTTGAGGGCAAAGAGGTTGTTCTTTTTTCGGACAGGGAATTCGAACCGGCCAGGGAATATGAACTCTCAATCAAGTTTCAGAAGAGCAGAAAAAGATTCAATCCCGGAGAGCAAACCGGCGATGACCTGTATGCAAATCTTACGGGCATAAGCCGTTCAGGAGACAAAATGCCCTCACTTTCTGCAATGATCGAGGAGTACAGGCACAGAATCAACAGTTATATTGAAGAGAACTTCAAAAAGGATTCCGGAGCCCTTATCGCTTCCGTTACAACAGGTCAGAAGACCAATATGGATCAAGAAACAAGGGATGCGTTCAGCACAACCGGGCTTGCACATATCCTGAGTATTTCAGGTACGCACTTTGGACTCTTTTCTGTTTTTTTATTCGGAATATTCAGATTTCTTGTCAGATCACTGCCCCATAAAATTCTTCAAAGAATAACAATATATCTGATGCCGTCGGAGGCTGCTGCCATATTCTGCCTGCCTGTTATGCTCGCATACCTCGGTCTCTCCGGTGCCAGCATTCCGGCTGTCAGGGCGTTTATCATGATAAGTCTGTTTTTACTGGGTCTTGTTATCGGCAGAAAAGGTTTCTGGCTTAACTCTCTTCTGTTTGCAGCTTTCATACTGGTTGTCTGGGAACCAGATGTAATTTTCAGTCTTTCGTTCCAGCTTTCATTCCTTGCAGTAATATTTATCGGTTTTTCGATTCAAAAAGAAGAGAAAGGAGAAATAAAAGAAAAAGTTTTTTTTCACAAAATAAGAAATGTAGTATTGATATCCCTGTCTGCATCGCTTGGCACGGCCCCACTGGTGGCATACTACTTCCACTATTTTTCCGTCATATCTCCCATATCAAATCTGTTTGTTGCTCCACTGATAGGATTTGTTCTCATTCCGGTATCTGTTATTGCGTCCTTCCTTTTTCTCATTACAGGGCATTTTGTATTCACGCCGGTAGCATCAGCGATTTCAGATCTTAGTATATCATCCGTGAGAATGTTGTCTGATGTGCCCTTTGCAAGTATAAGGATACCGTCATTCCCTCCAATCATTGTTCTCCTTTTTTATGCTGGATTTATCTTCTACTTTCTGTTCAGCAAGAGAAAATATCTGCTTATCATCCCGTTTGTGCCGGTTATGGTTTATCTGTTCCTGTCAGCCTTTGCCAGGAATGAGCTGAGTGTTACTTTTCTGGATGTCGGGCAGGGAGATTCATCAGTTATTGAACTTCCTGACGGAAAGACCATGGTTATAGATACAGGCAAAACCGGCAGGGAAACCGCTTCATTTCTGACATACAGGGGGAAAAGGGCCGTAGATTTCCTTGTGCTTTCACACGTTCATCCTGATCATATCGGCGGATCAGATTATGTTTTACAGAAATTCGATGTGAAAGAAATCTGGGACAATGGCAGAATGATCTTGCCGGATACTTTCAAACATATCGTGCGTCGTTCGCTCAGCAGAGGTGACATGATTGAAGGAAAAGGATACCGTATCTATGTCCTCCATCCATATCCAGAATTTTATACTATGGATAAAAAGGAATATGTTGGAGCAAACAATGATTCTCTCGTATTAAAACTTGAGGGTAATTATAAAGCATTCCTTTTCGCCGGCGATATCGAAGAAGAGGCAGAGGAAGATGTTTCTCATCTCGGGGGGTGGGTTAAAAGCGATGTCATAAAAATACCCCATCACGGTGGGAAGACATCTGCACATGAACCTTTTATCAGTACGGTTTCTCCCGGTATTGCGGTTATCAGTGTTGGACGGGAGAACGCATTCGGCCATCCCCATCAGAAAACTCTGGATTCCCTGAACGGCATCAGGATATTCAGGACAGATACAGACGGAGCTGTTCAATTAAAAGAGATGGAAAACGGTCTCGAGATCATGACTCATAAAGACTATCAGCTTGCAAGGGCAAGTTCATTGAGTGACGAAATAAAGAATATCAAAAGACTTTTCCACTGACCTGACTGTATCATTTTGCATGGACAAATAGGATTTAAAAAATGTTGTACCATATTTTCAGTGCCGTTGCTCCAATGATCAATGAAAGTATCCATCGTAATACTTGGGTTTTTGTCTTTTTGCCTATAATCGCCCCTAATCTTGCCGAAGGAATAGCACCCAGCAGAAGTGCAGCAGCCATAGGGAAAGGAACCTGCCCTGTGGCAACCTTTCCTATCAACCCGGCTGTCGCAGAAAAAAGTCCGATCGCAAGAGTACTCCCAAGGGATACTCTCAGAGGTATTTTTAAAACATACAAAAGGATCGGGATGATGATAAAAGCTCCGCCCTGTCCCACCATTCCGAGGAGAAAGCCGATGGAAATACCGGAGAGAATTGCTGTGGGTTTGTGGAAATCAACATTGTCCTCGGTTAAGTCATCTTTCAGATAACTTCGGGGAATAAACATTAAAACCGAAGCAATCAAAGCCAGTATCCCGAAAGTGAAAAGGAGAAACTTGTCTGGCACCCCTTTAGACAAGAGCGATCCAAGAAGTGAGGAAAGAAACAGGGAAATGCCGAGGGTGAGAGAAAGGTTTTTATTGACAAGTTTCTGCCTGTTGTAGAAAAGGACGGCTGTGAGGGAGGCAAAAAAGCCCTGAATCATGGTCAGTCCGGTAATCTCTTTTACTCCGACTGGTTCAAACCCGAAAATAGGGGGGATATACAATAAAAGGGGGAACATGATAATCCCCCCTCCGATACCTAAAAGCCCTGAAAAAAAGCCACCTATTAAGCCTGCAATGACAAGAAAAATATAAAATAATGGCATTGATTAACCTGAATACGTGACCCTTAACCCCAAAAATGTATTTGAAGACAGGCAGGTATGTAGAAAAACTTTTACCAATCGCAATGGGGTTTTAAATAAAATATATTTATTATGCATGAAAACGTGCAGGTTTTTATGGCAAGTAAATGTTCTACAAAGGGAGCGAAAGTAAAGCTTTTTCTGCATACATGTCTGTCTTCCTATTTTCATAATTGCATTTTCTGGTTAAGATCAATCTATGAATATCCTTTTATTGTCTTCTGTGCCTTCACTGATAACATCACCGATATGAGCAGATAAAATGCCATTTTCTTGCAGTGTAGAGACAAGTTTATCTTTTTTCTCACCCGGGACAAAGATCAGAAGACCACCTGATGTCTGTGCATCATTCAACAAAAATTTTTCAACATCCGATACACCCTCACGCCATTTCACATATGGCTCGAAACTTTTACAGTTGGCTCTTGAGCCGCCAGGTACCTTATTCATTTCAGCCAGCGTGACTGCATCTATGAAGAAGGGTACTTTGTTTGAATAAAGATGTGCACTGACATTGCTCGCAGAAAGCACTTCGTACAGATGTCCTATGAGACCAAAACCTGTTATGTCTGTTGCAGTACTTACTCCAACTTCAAGCATGATCTCGCTTGCCTTTTTATTCAGTTCAGCCATCGAAACGGTAAACTCTTCTATGGTGGCATCGCTGCAGAGGCCCGCCTTTACGCCGGTGGAAATAATCCCGGTGCCGATCTTTTTTGTGAGAATCAGGGCGTCACCTTGCCGGGCCTTTGTATTATCAAGGATCCTGTCAGGGTGTATGATGCCGAGGACTGCAAACCCGAATTTCGGCTCTTTATCCCTTATCGTGTGTCCTCCAATGATTGGTACTCCTGCCTCGGTCATTTTATCAATCCCGCCCTGCATGATTTTTTTTAAGTAAGGTAAGAATTCTGCCTGGTTCGGAAACATGGCGATATTCAATGCAGCTAAAGGTTTCCCGCCCATTGCATAGACATCGGAGAGTGAATTTGCTGCGGCAATCGCACCATACCAGTATGGGTCGTCAACAATTGGTGTAAAGAAATCTGCAGTTAAGACAGCTGCAATATCATCTGTAATGCGATATACACCTGCATCATCTGCGTTGGATGAATCAATCAGTACATTCTTATCTGTTATTTGAGGTAGCTGCCCCAGTACCTGGAGCAGGTCCAAAGGACTGAATTTTGACGCTCAGCCGGAACATGTTGCAAGACTTGTCAGTTTAATGTCCATTTTGCCTCCTCGATTGAATGTATATTTCTTATTTTATCAGAGATTAGAAACTATCTGTTGATTCGTATGAGGTTTATAAGTTTATAAGGTAGATTTTAGGTGAGGGCATCGTACATTATTCAAATGGTAGGAAAAAAGCTTAGGATTCTTAATCTATCTATTATAGTCCTTTATGCTTATATCCGAACTATGCTAATAGAGGCATTTATAGCGGTATCACTTTTGTAGTCGCATATGATGTGTTGCTCATTATCGCGAAAAGAGTCTATACTCCATAAAATTTTGACGGACCTTGTAGCACCTTCCATTCTGCTTCTTCTAATACTCTTATACAATCCCTTACAGTCATGCCACGTTTGCCTTCCGTTTCCTTCTCCGTATCACGGGGGTTAGATCCAGCCTCAGCCCACAGGAGATTCGCTCCTGCTGCTGCACCTATGACATTAGGCTCATGCGTACAATTCCCCGGAATGTCATACCCAAGCGCCAATCTCACAACAGCAAGCATATGCGCCATTTTAGCTTCGCTGACAATTCCGTATTCTGCCATTTTGGTATTCGGGATGGGTATACGTCTTGCTGAACCACTGTATACAGGTTTCGCATCACGAGTGATGATCGTTTTTTCTACTAATTCCTCAACGCTATGTTCATTCCCAACCGGTTCCACACACGTGCCTAATGACAAACCGGCTTCTCTTGCATTTCTGAATGTTTTCAGCCTTGTTTCAACTCGGATGTTCGTATCTCTCCCTTCACCTAATCGGACAGCGTGGTAAATACCTGAGAACCCAGCCTTTTTTAATTTTTTCGCTTGTTCTTTTGTAAAATCCCCGACATTTGCAACAAGTGTTGTTTCTGGATGAAGGGATTTTCTGATCTCTTGGGAAATATCGATAAACTTTTCAAATGGGTAATCCGCTGTGCTCATAACAAACACAGCATTTACTCCGTCGGTTTCGAACTGCCGTGCTTTTTGAACAGCTTCATCGACCGAAATCTCAATCTTTTCAGTGAAAACCTTATTTCTGGCGGCGAAAGAACAGAAAGCACAATTCTTGGGACATGGGGCTATATTCAATCCCACCTGTGCATGAACTTCTGCTAACCCGCTGCTAGCCGACTCGCTCTTTTTTCGGGATGCTGCAATAATCATAGCCGATTCTTCAGAGAACAGGGGAACCTTAAATAATGAAACAATCTCTTCTTCGGTGAGCATGTTTCCGTCTAACGATTTCGTAATGATGTCCCTTATCAACTGAACTACCTCCTTAAGATTGTCTCTTCTTTTTGAGCAGAAATGACAACGAAAAATCCCTCTCCATGTCCTTCTCTTATCGGCTCTAAAGCGGTTATTTCTTCCGGTTTACGAAAGATTGTTTGGAGAGCCTGAATATGATCGTATTCTAATGTTTTAAGCCACTCCAGGATTTGATCGACCGAATAAAAAACAGCATGCTTAAAAAACTTGCTGCCATTTTTCTCCGCTTCATACCGCTTACCAAGAGGGCTGTCTTTGTCGAGCATACCGATGATTATCTTGCCGGCAGGGCGAAGAATTCTTCTTATTTCTTTCAACGCTTGTAAAGGATCTTCAAGAAAACAGATTGTTGTTACCATTAATACAAAATCAAATGTACTATCATCGAAGGGCAGCTTCTCTGCTTTTGCATCATATATGGTAATCCCTTTGATTCTTGCAATTTCAGCCATTGCTTTTGAAGGCTCAACACCGACTGTTATGCCAAAGGGAATTGAAAACCTCCCTGTGCCTGCACCTATTTCAACACCTTTGCCACTCTGAGGTAGTAGCATTTTTACTGCTTGCACTTCTGATTGATAAACCCATGGATGGACATCAAACCATTCATCATACTCGTCAGCATATTTCTCAAATACGTTATTCTGGTTCATCATCTTGATAATTACCCCAAATCGGATCTTTTCCGAATTGTTTTGCCCAAAGTTCTTCGGGAGAAATGTACTTTTCAATCTCTTCCTTAGAAAAAGAGAATCGATAATGTTCACAATAATCCATAATTATTCTGTGCGCATTGATTATTTCGATTGTCTTTTGCTTCCGAATAGCTTCGTTATCCCTGTATAAATCGGGATGCCACTCTTTGAGCAATGCGCGATACTTATTTTTAATTTCTTTTAATGTTGCGAACTCATTCAGTTCAAGAATTTTTTGTGCTTTTGTTATTTCTTCGTACTTTCCCATGGTTCCCCTCAAGAAATATTCCCAGCATCGCCAATAGTCTTTTTCCTTCTGGAACGGTACAGAGATACGAGTTTCTTTACCGTTATGGGAAATATGCCAATGAGTGCAAAAGAAATGATCAGGCCTGAAGAGAAAATACCTTTTACAGACTCAATCTTTGCCAGTTCTTTTCCGGCATTCACAAAAACCATAGTTCCGGGCAGCATCCCTATCTGGGATACCCAATAGAATTTAATAAGTGACATTTTTGTAAGCCCCATGGCGAGGTTGATCATCCAGAAAGGGAATACCGGAATTAACCGCAGGGAAAATAAATAGAAGGCTCCTTCTTTTTCGATCCCTTCATTGACCTTTGCAATCTTGTCACCGAATTTATTCTGTATCCATTCCCTTAAAAGATACCGGGAAACAAAACATGCCATTGTAGCACCTATCGTACTTGCGAAAGAAACTACGAGCGTCGCTGTCCAGAAACCGAACAACGCACCTCCGGCAATACCTAACGGAGACGCACCGGGCAGTGAAAGAGAGGTTGTGAGAACGTAAATGACAAAATAGCCGGCAATTACCATTAAACTGTGATTTTCATAGAGGGCTTTTAACTTATCCAATGATCCCTTCAGATATGAAAGAGTGAGGTACTGGTCGAGGTGAAATACCTTAACTGCCACAACCAACCCAACAAGAACGATCAGGATGAGTATTTTCTTTAACTTCATTCTTGGGTTATTCTCCTAATGCCTTTTTCATTCTTGGTAAAAATTCATTCCCCGGAACATAGTCTACAATCTGCAATTCTTTTATTTCATTCCCGCCGTGATCAAGGAATATTACGGTCGGAACGCCCTTAACATCGTATTTTTTCAACAGTTGCATAACATCGGGATTGGCTTCTTTCGTCAGATCAACCTTGATCATGCTGAACTTCGCAGATTCTTTTACAACTTCCGGTTCGTGAAATGTCTTTTTATCCAGTTGACGACAGGGTGTACACCAATCCGCATAAAAATCGATGATTATCGGTTTTTTCGCAGCGATTGCTTTTGTAAACGTCTCTTGCGAATACGGTTGCCAGAACACCCCCGGACCTCGTAAGAGGACAGAGCCTGCAAGGAACAGAGAAACTCCAATCACAAAAACACCGATGCTTCTCCTGATAACAACAAAAGTTCTCAGGGTTTTGCCTGTTTTGCTTATAAAACCCAGATGAACTCCTGAAGCCAAGGCAATAAAAGCCAGAATGAAGGTTCCTGCATCATGCCACGGGAACAATGGTTTTACAAAATATACAGCCATGGCAAGCATAATCCATCCGAAAAGATTCCTGATCCATATCAACCATTCTCCGGATCGGGGAAGCTTACTCACATTTCCGGCAAATAGAGACAGGACAAAGAGCGGTAACCCGAGGCCGATGCTCAGAGTAAAAAATATGAGAAACCCGAACAGGGGGTCTCCCTTCTGAGCAACCATGGTCAAAAGACCTATAATGAATGGCCCGATACATGGAGCAGCAACGATCCCAAGTGTCAGTCCCATAAAAAGTGATTGTGCGTAGCCTGTATGGGATTTTGATACAGCGGAACTCAGGAAACCTGGCAGCCGTAGTTCCCAGAATCCGAAAAAGTTAAGCGCCATGAGGAGCAGTACTGATGAGACAAAAATAAGCACAGCAGGATGCTGGAGAACTGAGCCCATGAGTTTCCCGGTGAAAGCTGCTGAGATACCAATGGCCGAGTTCATGACCGAAAGCCCAAGAATATAGAGGAAGCCATGCAGGATAAGATATCCCTGACGTTCACCGGTTTCACTCCTCCCGCCAAAATATGAGGCGGTAATGGGGATCAGGGGATATACGCAGGGGGTAAGATTCAGAGCGATACCTCCCAGAAAAACCCCAATGAGCGTCAGGATTAAGCCTGTTCCAACAACAGTCGAAACGCCTTTCTGTCCTCTGGACACCTCGTAAGATACACGACCTGCCTCAAGAGGTAACCCCATCTCTTTCCACGTTGGAAGTCCCTCAGCAAAACGGTATACATTCTTATATCCAAGTTTTACAACCAAACTGGCTGCGCCGTGACTTCGCACTCACGTTAGACCGTCTCAGTAAAAGACAACTTTTTTACTTTTGTCAGGACCGAGAAGTTTTTTCATCTCCGATCGTGTCATAGGAGCGTATTGATTCCACCAGGTCGGAGCAAAATCAATATGCAAGGCCCCCTGGATATGCTGCATCTGATATGCCCACTCTTGCCTTGTATCTACAAGAAGAAACGCTGCTGAATCTGTTAAATATTCCTTTTTGAGTTCCTCAGGCGTAATGAGCTGATACCCTCCCTTTCTTGCCTCATTGACAATCTGGCCTCGAACACGGTCTGCATTTTGACTTTCTGCTTGTACCTGAGCAACAAAACTCAGGAAGAGGAAGAACATAAAGCTTATTTGCATTATTTTTTTCATAGCCCCTACACCTCCGTTTCTTAAAAACAGAGCAACTTATCGCTTGTCGTAACCATTTCGTACAAATCCTTCTGGCTGCCTTTACGGCATACCTCGTTCTCTTCCAGTCCTCTGAAGCCCAAACACTTCCCACATGCCAATAATTTCCCATCGCTCAGGACAAATGTCTTAGCAAGTTCCTTGATATTGAATTGTTTTGAATCGCAGCTCTCATATTCGACCGCCTTTGCATGCATAAATATCGAAACTTCATTATTTACATCAGTATTCATACAGAGATTCGCGAAACGAAAGGCGTTCCAGATTGTTTCCGCATCGCCTGTCGAAATAAGAATGCCTATTTTCATCCCTTCCTCCTGTAAATGTTGAGATATAATTAGTGTCTGTCCATAAACTACGTTTTACTTATTTCGTCATTCCCCGACTCGATCGGGGAATCCAGTCTTTCCAACGGTTTCTGGATCCCCCGGTCAAGAGACTGTGTCGCAATTAACATTGCAAGTTGCCTGTTCATAAGAAACAGCGTGAAAAACACGTCATTCCCTGGCTTGACCAGGGAATCCAGGTTTTTTTTAGGTAGCTCCC
>Ga0299915_10001564_pt1 | contig 16928 bp, 15 predicted proteins | sample RVTome_13_FD_200263 | JGI IMG/M metagenome (GOLD analysis project Ga0299915, IMG submission 200263) | Soil microbial communities from uranium-contaminated site in the Upper Colorado River Basin, Wyoming, United States - RVT92D227 (version 2) ... | reverse complement strand
TGGCGGCCCGGGCGGCCATGGTGCCGAAGGTGATGATCTGGCAGACGTTGTCCTGGCCGTAGCGCTGGGTGACATAGGACAGGACCTCGCCCCGCCGGCGGCCGCAGAAATCGATGTCGATGTCGGGAAGCGAAATGCGCTCCGGGTTGAGGAACCGCTCGAAGAGGAGGTCGTATTCCAGGGGGTCCACCTGGGTGATGTCCAGGCTGTAGGCCAGGAGGCTTCCGGCCGCCGAGCCCCGGCCCGGCCCGACCGGGATGCTCATGGACTTGGCCGCCCGGATCAGGTCCCAGACGATGAGGAAGTAGCCGGCGAACCCCATCCTTTCGACGAGTTTGATTTCATGCTCCAGCCGTTTCTCATACTCGGGCCAGGAATGGGCCAGCCGCCCCTCGGCGATTTTGCGCTCCAGGAGAAGCCTCTTCTTCTCCAAACCCTGACGGGCGGTCTTCTCGAAAAATTCCTCCAGGGGAAGGCCGTCCGGCGCGGTGAAATTGGGCAGGAAATAGGTTGAAGAAAACTCAAAGTTGCACTGGGAGGCGATTTTGACCGTGTTGGCCAAGGCCTCGGGGACGTGTCCGAACAGGGCCGCCATCTCCTGGCCGGATTTGAAATAAAACTCCGGCGGACCAAAGCGAAGCCGGTCCTGGTCGCTCAGCTTCTTGTTAGTCTGGATGCACAGCAGGACCTCGTGGCTGTCTGCGTCCTCCTTATTTAAATAGTGGACATCGTTGGTGGCCACCAGGGGGAGGCCGGTCCGGCGGCTGAGTTCGATGATAAGCGGATTAACCTCCTGCTGCTCCGGCAGGCCGTGGTCCTGGAGTTCGAGGTAGAAGTCGCCCGGGGCGAAGATTGAGGCGTACCGGCGGGCCGACTCTTCGGCCGCTTCGGCCAGCCCTTTGGTCAGGAGGTCGGTGACATCGCCCTTCAGGCAGGAAGACAGGCCGATCAGGCCCTGGCTGTGCAGGGCCAGCAGCTCCCGGTCGATGCGGGGCCTGTAGTAAAAGCCCTCCAGGTAGCTCTTGGTCAGGAGCTGGCAGAGGTTCCGATAGCCGGTCTCGTTCTTGACCAGGAGGACGAGATGCCGGGCATAGCCTTCCCGGTCGCCGGGCTTTTTGTCGAGCCGGCTGCCGGGAGCGACATACACTTCGCAGCCCAGGACGGGCTTGATGCCCCGGGCCTTGGCCTTCTTGAAAAAACTCACCGCGCCGAAGATGTTGCCGTGGTCGGTCAGGGCCACGGCCGGCATATTGTGCTTGAGAGCGGCCTCGACCAGGTCCTCTATCCGGATGGCGCCGTCCAGGATGCTGAACTCCGAGTGGACGTGGAGGTGTATAAAAGAATGTTCCGTCATGAAGACTCTTTGCCTGGCCGCAGCGCATGGCGGTGGGTGGGTGGGTCTTGCGCAAGGACAGGCGGGGCAGGCGCCGCGATAGGAACTATAGCTGGAACTGCAGAAATCACGGAAACGGAAATCTTGCTCATTCCCATTCTATCGTCCCCGGCGGCTTGGTGGTCACGTCGTACACCACCCGATTGACGCCCTGGACCTCGTTGACGATGCGGGTGGACAGGCGGCCCAGCAGCGCCGGCGAGGCGGCGAACCAGTTGGCCGTCATGCCGTCCGTGCTCTGGACGAGGCGGACCACGACCACGCGCTGATAGGTCCGCCGGTCGCCCATGACCCCCACCGAGCGGACCGGCAGCAGCACGGCAAAGGCCTGCCACAATTTCTTGTAGAGGCCGGCCCGTTTGACTTCCTGGACGACGATACCGTCCGCTTTCCGCAGGATTTCCAGGCTCTCCTGGTCCACGGCGCCCAGGAGGCGCACGGCCAGTCCGGGCCCGGGGAAGGGATGCTGGTGGATGAAGACGCTATCGACGCCCAGCCGCAGCCCCAGGCTGCGGACTTCGTCCTTGAACAGCTCGCGCAGCGGCTCGATCAGCTTGAACCTCAAGCCTTTGGGCAGCCCGCCCACGTTATGATGGGACTTGATGGTCGAGGACGGCCCCTTGACCGGCGCGCTCTCGATGACGTCCGGGTAAATGGTGCCCTGGGCCAGATACTTGACCCGTCCGATCTTGCGGGCTTCGTCCTCGAAGATATCGATAAACACCCGGCCTATGATTTTCCTCTTTCTCTCGGGCGAGGTGACGCCGCGGAGGGCGCGGAGGAACCGCTCCGAGGCCTTCACCCCGACCACCCGGAGATGGAGCTTGCGCCGGAAGCGCTCCATAAGGTGTTGATATTCCCCTTCACGCAGCAGGCCGTTGTCCACAAAGACGCAGGTCAGGTTGCGGCCCACCGCCCTGTGCACGATCAGGGCCGTGACCAGAGAGTCCACGCCGCCCGATAGGCCGCAGATGATCTTTCCCCGGCCGACCGTCCACCGGATGTCCTCCACCTTCCGCTCGATAAAGGACTTCATGCTCCAGTCCGGCTTCAAGCCGGCGGCCCGAAACAGGAAGTTCGAAAGGATCTGGAGGCCGTCGCGGGTGTGGATGACCTCGGGGTGAAATTGGACGCCGTAGAAATGCTTCTCCGGGAACTCGACCACCGCGGCCTGAGCGTTGGCCGTGCGGCCGGTGAGGCAGAAGCCCGGCGGCGCGGCCTCCAGCTTGTCGCCATGGCTCATCCACACCTGTCCGCCGTCCTTGAGGCCGCGAAGCAGACCGCGACGGTCAAGAACTTTGAGGCGGGCGAAACCGTACTCGCGCTTGGAAGACGCGGCCACCCGGCCGCCCAATTGCCGGCCCATGAGCTGCAGGCCGTAACAGATGCCCAGCACGGGCAAGCCCAGCTTGAAAATCCGCGGGTCAGCCTGCGGCGCGCCCTTCTCATACACGCTCTGCGGGCCGCCGGACAAGATCAAAGCCCCGGGTTTTTCTTTTTTAATCCGGGATGGGGAAACGCAAAAAGGGACGATCTCGGAGTAAACACCCAGTTCGCGAACCTTGCGGGCGATGAGTTGCGTGTACTGCGAGCCGAAATCAAGGACAAAAACCTTCGGCATGGACAGATTTTATCAGACCCGCTGCGGCGTTGCAATTCTTGAATTAAAGAGTGACAACTAAAGAAGCTTTCCCAGCTCTTCCACCGTCAGTCGAGCATGTTTCAAAATATGGGCTAAAGTCGATCTTTTAATTGGATTATGGGCCGGGACCGTCAACTTTAAAAAAGCTCGTCTGGTGTATGCTTATGAAGCCTGATGTGGCTTCCTTTTTGTCGAACAACAACCCAACCGCTACGGCGCAAAGCATTGATCAGTTGAATGCAGTTTATGCTGGGAACTTTAGTCACAAAGCGATTTCTAATATTTCAGAATTTGGGGCTAAGGTTAAATCGTCTTCAACAGGCTCGAGGTAGAGTTCAATCGCTTCTCGGATGTTAGACAGAACTTCTTCTTTTGTTTCGCCCTCACTGATGCATCCGGGCAGGCCTGGAACTAAGGCCACATACCCCCCTTCATCGCTAGGTTCAAGAATAACTTTAAGCTTCATAAGAAAATTCTCCCTCAGGCCGATTGAAATATTAACATCTTTATGGCTATCAAATCAAGAGCGTTATCACCGTATTTATCCTGGACTATTTTTTAAACCTCCTCTTACAATCATCACAAATCCAAACATCGGTGTTAGCATCAGGAAATTTTGACGATGAAGCAGGACGAGCTCCATAACTTCCTGCTTTAAAAGTTTTCCATGATCCGCAGTACGGACAATTTCCGTCGTTTGACTTAAGTATCTTCTCTTCCTTTTTCATTAATATAATCCCATCTCAATCTAGATATGTATTTTTTATCTTATTTTATTTACAGCTTTTCTCGCCATAATTAAAGCCGCCCTCTCAACAGAATATCCTTCATCACTAATACTTGCTGATACTAAAATATCTCCAGTATTCATGCCTATTAATTTAAATGAAACAGCAATTCTACAAGGAGGAATCCACGTCATATCACACCAAGATTCACTCACTGAGCCTAAAACAAGTCCATCAGCACCTGTTTCATGTTTAATCCTAGAAAGAACGTCAGGGGTTAACATCCCAGAATCAAGGGCCATGCCTTCTTTATATCCAATTTCAATTGACAGAATATTTTTAATTAAACTATAGGAAATCAAACTGAAACCTTTTTCCATAAAGGCGCTTTCTATAGCAGTTGTTGCAATATCACCCGGATTAGCTATTCTTCCTCCATCCCTGAATCTTCATACAACTATTTTATTCATTTCGTTCAACTTGAAAGATGGAGAAGAAACCACGTCTGAAATTGGCATTATACAACTACAAGATAAAATGATTCCCAGAAATAGTAATTCAATAAGATATTTATTCATTTCAGCCCCCTTAAACATATTTCCTTTCTCAAACCAAAAATATCTTGAGCAAAGTAATCCTAAATAATACCTTGCTATTTTCACGGTTCTTTTGCAAATAGAAATTGCTTAAAATCATGATAACTCAATATCTCTAAATTATATCTTCTGAGTTTTCTTAGTTGCATTGCAATTTCAATAAAAGCATTGTCCTCGATGACAACCTTTCCGGCCCAAAAGAAATACACACATTGTTGTAGGTCTAAAGGACCTGGGTTGGCATATTTCCTGTAATTTGTTTTAGGAAATGCTCGGCGATAAAACAAGTAAAGGTAAGACTCAAGATAATATTTCCAAGGATTTAAAGGAGACCTGATGATAGCTATTTTCATATCCCTGTTCAATCTTGAACCTATATTCCTGGCATTGCAGATTGAATCGAATAGGTTAATTAAATATTGCGTCCCGTTTTCGCTTTCTATACAAGCAAAATATTGTTTTTCATCTGCAGGCTTATCTTTTTCCGGAACTCCTTGAATATAATCTCGAGCGTTATTGAGGTCAGGTTCAAGTATAATCTTATTTTGGCTTATAAGATCGCGACATATGGATTCGGTATCATCGTTAATTCTTATAGGATAATAGATCTTAAATTCGCCGTTGCCTCTCCTTATGCTTTCAACGGATTCTCTAAGGAGCCATGTATATGGTTTCAAGGGATCACGATTATTTCTCAACTCCTCATAAATCCGGATCAGCCCTATTTTTCGTTTTGGATCTCGTGTCATCAACATTTTACAAAGGTTAACCACGCTCGGAATTACAATATGATTTTTCTCTCTCATAATCCGTATCAGATAAGATTTATCTGGGTCGTCCAGCAAGAAGTTATAAATGCTCGTATCGAAATAAATATATTTATCTTTATCGCGCAGATTATTATTCGTCATAATAGAATTATTTCAAAAAATGGATAGCAATCTATCTCGAACTTCCTTTTCTTAAAGGAAATCCTAAAGTCACTTCGCATTCTATCCCGCCCTTGCAGTAAAAATATAGCTCAAATTCTGAGATAGCGTCAATAATATAATGGAAAAATAAAGTAGCAAGAAATTAATCTAATAGCTCTTCTTCTAAGGGAAAAAAATCGGCGATGGTTTTGAAATCGGCATCGAGGTGCAGGAGTCTGGCCTTTTGAAAAGCAGCGGCGGCGATAATCAAGTCTGTTGTGGGAAGGATCTTCCCTTTCCGGTCCATTTCATAGCCCCACCGAGCCGCCCTCTTGATTACATCTTCGTCAATATGAATCACGGGCAGAGAATAAAAAGATTCGCACACATCGTTGAAGTCCTTTTCGATTTTAATCCCTCTTAGGACTTCAACCTGGATGATTCCGCAAGTCACTACGCTTCCTGAGCGCAAAAACTCTTTCACCTTGTTCTTTATATGTTTGGACCCAGCCGGCCTAAAATATTCAATCCAAACTGAGCTATCAACGAGGAACATCTTTTCTCCTTCTCTTGAGGAGTTCGCCCATGGTGAAAGAGAGTTCAATTTTCCCTTCTAATTTGATAAGCCTTTCGGCTTTTTTTCGGCTCACGAACTCTTTGAGCGCGGTTTCAATAGCGTTTTTATTTGTTCTTATCCCGGACACTTTTTTTGCTTCCTCCAGAAGGTCATCCTTCAATACGACTGTTGTCCTCATTTGATGCTCCAATAAGCATAATAATGAGGCATAATATCATATGTATTATCAATATGTCAAATATCGCAAAATAAAACCTGGAAACGAACAATCTTCTCGAGGCAGTGTCCCCCGCTGGCTGGTTCCCATCGGGAGGCCTCAAAAATTATGACGAAATAATCTTAATAATAATCTCAAAGAAACGAGCCTGGACCCCGGCTCTTCTCGGGTAGACGGTTTGGCCTAAGGAGTCCGCTAGATTCGAGCGGCCGCCTTCTTTTCAAAGTAATAAAGGAGGACCGCCTGCCCAAGTTTCTGCCCCAGAAGCTCGCCTTGTCTGGCAAATTCGCCGAGCTTGCAATCCGGCGGACAGTTAGCGGGCTTCTTGGCCCACCAAGTTTGGTACCGGCGGGCGAGAGCGACCGCCTCATCATGGAAGGCGCTGAGTTGCTGCGGGAATTGCCCCGAATAAACTGAATTGAGCCCAGGCACATCGTAGAGCTCGGCGTTCTCCTCCAGTGTTTTTTCTGCGGTATTATTGCACCAGACCTCATTGGCTGGGGAGTGGCAGGCGGCCACTCCCGAGTCGCCTGCGACATGGAGGATGGCGCCTATCGTTTGGTTGGTCAGCGGCCAGGACAGGAAAGACTGATTCATAAAATCTGTCCAGCTTGGATGGACGCCGAAATAGCACTGGGGCTCGATCCGCGCCTTAGAGACAATCTCATTCCGATTCAAACCAAGCCGGACGAGCCAGGGCTTTATCGAAGGATGGTCGAGGACATTTTCTGCGATCTTGGCATGCACCTTGAAGGGCCGGACCATACATTCGCCGGTATTCCAGGCGTAGGCCAAAGAGATTCCCCCTAAAAGCAAACCGATACCGCCCATCGTTGAGACTCTTTTGTGCATGCTGGCTTTCCCCTGGACCAAGATACCCCAAGCCCCCACAGCCTGGGTGCCATTATTTTATCCTTGACCAGGCTTTTTTACATCTCCGCCTCTGTATCATTATTGTGTACACATTTGTTGACACAATACTGGCCTTGTGTATAATGAAGCTAAGAGGTGATTGACATGAAAATGGCGGGCATTCGAGAGATCCGAGAGAAAAGCGCCGAGTACTTGAGCAGTTCGGAACCCTTCCTGGTGACTAAGCATGGAAAAATATCGGGGGTTTATATCCCCCTCGATACTCCCGACCGATTGCCGGACGATTGGAGGAAAGAGATCATCAGGGCTTTAGGGGCCCACTTCTCCAAGCTGCTTGAATCGAAGCGAATTTCGGAAAAAGACATTCGTCATGACTTCCTTGCCTATCGACGCGGTCGTCGCCGACGCTAACGTCATCCTTTCAGCGCTGGTAGGCAAGGCCGCCCTGAAAGTTATCGTCGAGCACCATATGCAAGTCCATATGGCCGAATACAATTCCCATGAAGTAGAGGAGTATCTTCCTCTTATGGCCGAAAAGTATGGTCTGCCCAATCATCTTGTCCAATTGACGTGGAAATTCTTGCCTTTGACCGTTCACAACTTCTCCCGGTATTGCCGTCAATATCGCGCCGCGCTGGAGGACATCCGAAATCGCGACCCTGAAGACGCCCATGCCTTGGCCCTGGCCAGGGTGCTGCGCCTTCCTCTATGGTCCAACGACCGCCATTTAGCCGCCTTGGACGTTCCCTGTTTCACCACCGCCAAGCTTTTGAAGATTCTCAGCCTGAAGAACAAATAAGGAAAGCGGGGCCGTTGGATAGGTCGGTCAATTGACTATAAATATTCATTCCTCTATAGTAAAATTCCTTGGGTGGAAATGAAATGAATTGGGAAGAACTGGCGCGCGAATTGAGCGTGTCGAACGAAACAAAAATCATCCTGCTGGTTATCGACGGCCTGGGCGGGCTGCCCCACTGGGGCCGCACCGAGCTGGAAACGGCGCAGAAGCCCAACCTGGACCATCTGGCCGTCTCCAGCGTCTGCGGCTTGACCGACCCGGTCTGGCCCGGCGTTACCCCCGGCTCCGGCCCTGCCCACCTGGCCCTTTTCGGCTACGACCCGCTCCGCTACCGGCTGGGGCGGGGGATTCTGGAAGCTCTCGGCTCCGAGGTGGAAGTGGCTGCCAACGACTTGGTGGCCCGCGGCAACTTCGCCACCCTGAAGGAAGGCTTGATCATCGACCGACGGGCCGGCCGCCTGGCCACCGCGGAGACGGAGCGGCTGTGCGCCAAGATCAACGAAGCGCTCAAGGAAAAGGACGGATACGTCTTCCATCTCGCGCCGGGCAAGGAGCATCGCTTCGTGTTCAAGGTCTCGGGCCAAGGCCTGTCCGACGCTCTTTCCGAGGCCGACCCGCAGAAGGACCATTTGATGCCGCCACCGGCCGCGCCAATGGGAGCCGGGGCTGAAGCGGCCGGCTCCGCTTCGCTGGTCAACAGCTATATCCAGGCCGCGACCGACCTGCTCAAGGACGAGCCGGTGGCCAACACCATCCTGCTGCGGGGCTTTTCCAAGCTGCCCTCCATCCCGACCATGTCCGAACTCTATAAGCTCAAAGCCGCGGCGGTGGCCAGTTACCCCATGTACCGCGGCCTGGCCAAGCTGGCGGGTATGGAGGTCCTTCAGGCCGGGGCTGAAACCGAGGATATCGTGGCCGCCCTGGAGCGTTCCTTCAAGGACTTCGACTTCTTCTACGTCCACTATAAAAAGACAGACTCGGCCGGGGAGGACGGCGCCTTCGAAGCTAAGGTCCGGGCCATCGAGGAAATCGACCGCTTCCTGCCGCGCATCGTCAACCTCAAGCCCGACGTGCTGGCCGTTACCTCCGACCATTCAACACCCGCCCTGCTCAAATCTCACTCCTGGCACCCCAATCCCTTCCTGCTGTCGGCCAAGTCAGCCCTGCCCGACCGGGTGACGGTGTTCACCGAACGGGAATGCGGCCAGGGTCTCCTGGGCCGGTTCCCAGCCCTCCAGGCCATGCCGCTCCTGCTGGCCCACGCCGGCCGGCTCAAGAAGTTCGGCGCGTGAGCAAGCATTTTTCGGCAACAATCGGCCTTCTGGCCTTCCTCCTGACCGCCGCGCCGCCGTCTCTCCCCGCCGCAGCCAGCCCGCTAGTCGAGGTGTACAACCTCCGCTATTACACCCACCCCAACTTCACCCGCATCGTGTTGGACCTGGGCGAGTTGCGGGAGTACACCTACGGCGAGCTCCACGCGCCCGACCGGCTGTTCGTGGACATCTTTGCGGCCAAGCTCAACCCCATCCTCCACGGCCAATCCTACTCCACCGGAACCGATTACCTGAGCCACATCCGCATCGCCCAGCGTGACCGCGGCATCGTTCGCCTGGCCGTGGACCTCGATTTCTCCAAGATCAAATCCTACCGCGTCTATTACCTGCCCGACCCGTTTCGCATCGTCATGGACATCTATCCCGGGGCACCGTCGCCGGCGGCCAAAAAAGAGGCCGCCCCGCCGGAAACCAAGCCCGCATCCGAGATCAAGGCCAAATCTGAAGCCAAGCCCCAGCCGGCCCAGCCCACCACTTCGGGCTACACCCTCGTTCGGCAACTGGGCCTGGGCATTCGCAGCATCGTCATAGATCCCGGCCACGGCGGCACCGACCCGGGCTGCCTGGGCCGCAACGGGGAGCAGGAAAAAGACCTGGTGCTCGACGTCTGCCTCAGGCTGCAGAAGCTGCTGGCCGCGGTCAAGGACCTTCAAGTCCTGCTCACTCGGGAGACGGACATTTTCATCCCCCTGGAGAACCGGACGGTCACCGCCAACCAGAATCAGGCCGACTTGTTCATTTCGGTTCACGCCAACTCCAGCCTTAACCCCAAGCGGACGGGAATCGAGACCTTCTACCTCAACTTCAGCCCTGATCCGGCGGTGATGGAGATCGCCGCCCGAGAGAACGCCACCTCGACCAATACCATCAGTAAGATGAAGACCATCGTGCCGAAGATCTTCCAGAACGAAAAGATTTCCGAATCTCGCGACCTGGCCGAAAAAGTCCAGCGCAGCCTGATCCTTCACCTTTCCCGCTTCTACGGGGACGTCCAAAGCCTGGGCGCCAAGGGCGGTCCCTTCTGGGTGCTCATCGGCGGCGACATGCCTTCGGTCCTGGTCGAGATCTCGCACCTGTCCAATGCCCAGGAAGCGGCCCGGCTCAAGGACGAAACCTATCGCCAGAGAATCGCCGACGGAATCTACCAGGGGATCATGGCCTACATGCAATCGCTGGGCAAGGGTACATGAAAATAAAAATTGGATGCATCTCCTCTCTTTTCCAGACTTTCAATAAGAGGAGGGGTCCTGATTTGCCGGAAGGGAGATGCATCCTAGGAAGAGATCGATGAAACGAAGAGAATTCCTAAGAGACGTGGCCGTCGGCAGCCTGGTCTTGAACCTGGCCGGAACCGGAAGAAACAGCCTGTTCGGCCAGGCGGCCAAGCCGCCCGACCTGGCCTGGGTGGAGGGCGAATCGCCGGCAGCCATCACCCGCGCCGCGGTGGATCTCCTGGGCGGCATGAAGCGCTTCGTCGGACGGGGCGATGTCGTCTGCGTCAAGCCCAATATCGGCTGGGACCGCACGCCGGAGCTGGCCGCCTGCACGAACCCCGACGTGGTCAAGGCTTTGGTCGAGCTCTGCTTCGGCGCCGGCGCCAAAGAAGTCATCGTCACCGACAATTCCACCAACCAGGCCAATCGGACCTTCCTCCGCTCCGGCATCCAGGCCGCGGCCAAGGAGGCGGGGGCCAAGGTGCTGCTGCCCAGCCCTTTCCGCATGAAGAAGATGGCCCTGGGCGGAGAATGGCTCAAGGACTGGGAAATCTATCTCGACGTTTACGAGGCGGACAAGATCATCAACGTGCCCATCGCCAAACACCACAGCCTGGCCCGGGTGACGCTGGGCCTGAAGAACTGGCTGGGCGCCGTCGGCGGAGCGCGCAGCCAGCTCCATCAAAAGCTGGACCAGGCCGAGGTGGACCTGGCCCGCTTCTTCAAGCCGGCCCTGACCGTGCTCGATGCCTACCGCCTGCTGGTGCGAAACGGCCCCCAGGGCGGACGTCCTTCGGACACCAAGCTGCAAAAAACCGTGGTGGCCGGGACGGACTACGTGGCCGTGGACGCGGCCGGCGCGACGCTGTTTGACATCAAGCCCGAGGAGCTGCCCTTCCTGAAGCTGGCCGCGGACCGGAAAGCGGGCCGCCTCGACCTGGAGAAGCTGAGAATTGAAAAAAGAAAAATCTAAGAAATACCGGCTCCTGCAGACGCTGCGCATCCTCAGCCAGGTCTTCTTCTTCGGCCTGTTCGTGTATTTTTTCAGCAAGACGCGTTTTACCGGCCAAGACTATATCGGGCCCGTAGAACGGTTCTTCCATTTCGACCCGCTGCTGGGCCTGGTGACTTCGATCGCCGGCCGGGCCTTTTTCGCCCCTTTCGCCCTGGCCGGGGTGACGGTCGTCCTGACCATTCTCCTGGGCCGGGTGGTCTGCGGCTGGGTCTGTCCCCTGGGCGGAGTGCACCAGTTTTTCTCCTTTGTTTTTAAGAAGGCCAGGCTGCACCGGCCAAAAGCAGCCTCGGCCGGTCCTCTTAAGTGGAAATACTACATCCTCATCTTCATCCTGGTCGCCGCCCTCCTGGGGCTCGACTTGGCCGGCTATGTGGACCCGCTGTCCTTCCTTTACCGTTCTTTTGCCGTAAGCATCTTCCCTGTCCTGGCCGGGGCAGCCTCCTTCCTCATCGGATTGCTCTATAAGCTCAAGCTTACGGGCCTGGGCGGGACAATCGGCCAGTTCTTCGAGAGCCTATCTCTCAACTCTGCATTCCAGCAGGGCTTCTTCATCGGCCTCGTCTTCCTGGCCGCGGCGCTTCTCAACTTGGTCCGAGAGCGGTTCTGGTGCCGAGTGCTCTGTCCGGCCGGCGCCCTGCTGGGCCTGGTGTCGGTGGGCAACGCCTTCAAGCTCAAGATCAACACCCAAAAATGCATCGACTGCGGCCTGTGCAACCTGCAGTGCCAGACTCAGGCCTCTCCCTACCCGGACGAGGAATGGAAAGGCCACGAATGTGTTTACTGTTTCACCTGCGGGGCGGTCTGCCCCACGGCGGCCGTCGGTTTTCCGGCCTGGAAAGGAGCGCCGCGCCGGGAGCCCCGGGTGAGCCTGGAGCGCCGCAACATCATATGGACTCCCATCGCCGCGCTCCTGGTCGCGCCCTTCTTCCGGCTGACCCCGGCCCGCAAGCGCGCCCCCGCCTCGCTCATCCGGCCTCCGGGAGCGCGCCCCGAGCCGCAATTCCTGGCCAAATGCGTCAAATGCGGGGAGTGCATGAAAGCCTGCCCTACTGGCGGTCTGCAGCCGGTTTTGGCCGAGGCCGGGCCGGAGGGGCTGTGGACGCCCAAGCTCGTGCCGCGCCTGGGATACTGCGAGTATTACTGCTCGCTCTGCTCCCAGGTCTGCCCCTCCAGCGCCATCCAGGAGCTGCGCATCGAGGACAAAATCAAGGTCAAGATCGGCACGGCCTGGGTCAACAAGAACCACTGCCTGCCCTACGCCCTGGGCAAGCCCTGCATCGTCTGCGAAGAGCACTGCCCCACCTCGCCCAAGGCCATCAAACTGGTGGAAACCCAGGTGCGGCTGCCGGATGGGACTGTCTCGGCCCAAAAAGCGCCGGTGGTGGATTATGAGCTGTGCATCGGCTGCGGCATCTGCGAGAACAAATGCCCGGTGGTGGATGAGCCGGCGATTTATTGCACGAGCATCGGCGAACAGCGCTCGGAGACGAACCGGCTGCTGCTGGAACTCATCAAAACAGATTCAGGGCCGTACTAAAGGAGATTCCCGCTTAAATTGATGAAAAGGCTTTTCTCCCTTATCTGGCTCTTTTCCATTCCGCTATCCTTCCTATCTCCCTCAGCCTTGGCCGACACTCCCGAGGCCAAAATCCTGGTCAACCAGGCCGGTTATGACTTAGACGGGCCGAAGAGGGTGCTGTTGCAGTCGAATTTTGACCCCCGAGAAATCCATTTCTATGAAATCACTCAGGGGAGTGCCGCGTTCAGCCAGAGGGAATGGGGCGAAACGCAATACCTGGACGCCTGGAATCTTTGGTACAGAGAAGCCAACCTGCCCGACCTGCCGGCCGGAGAATACCGACTTCTGGCTCGATGGCAAGGTCAGACGGTTGAGTCGCCGCCGGTCTGGATCGGAACTCGGCGGCTGTCCGGTCGAACCGGTCCGCTGGCGGCCTATTTTTTCTACGCCCAGCGCTGCGGAGCTGAAGTCAAGGGCTGGCATGGTCCTTGTCACTTGGACGATGCCCGGATGAGGGACGGCTCTCACCGCGACCTGAGCGGCGGCTGGCATGATGCCGGGGATTACAATAAGTACAACGGCTACACCCCTCTGTCCGTGTATGCCCTGGCCAGGTTCGCCATGAGCCCGGCCTCCAGGACAGCGGACTGGCCGCGGGACCAGCCCGGGCCGGTTGAAGAAGCCATGTGGGGAGCCCGCTGGCTTCAAAAATGCCAGGACCCGGCGGCCAAAAAAATCATCGGCCGGGTTTACTCCGGAGTCAGATTCTGGGGAAGGCCTGAAGATGAAACGGACCAGATTCCCGGAAACGGAGACGACCGGCCCGTCGATGTCTACGATTGGAATGAAAACGAGATGACCGTGGCCGCCTGGTCTGCCCTCTACCGCTCCACGGGCGACCCGGCCTGGAGAGTTTTGGCCCTGGGCCTGTGGGACGTCGTGGAAGCATACGACCTCGGTTTCGACCTGGCCATGAGAGCCAAACGCCTGTTGGCGGCTGTGGAGCTCTTTCGGGCAACGGGCGATCAGAGGTTCCTCATAGACAGCCAGAACCAGGCTACGGTCATCCTGGCCCGTCAGGAATCCGATGGGGCGTGGCCTCTGTGGATAATGGCCCTGGTCGATTACGGGATCATCGCCTCGGCGCTGGCCGAATTCGCGCTCGCCTTTCCCTGGAGCGAGCTGGCGTCTTCTGTGCGAAATTCTCTGCGTCGTTACCTTGACTTCTGGGAATCCCGAATGGTCCAACCGTTTGGTATCCCCCAGTGGAGCGGCCAGGACATTTTTTATCCGCCCCTCCAGGATGAGTGGTATGTCGGCCAGAATTCCATGTACCTCTCCCAGGCCTGGGCCGGGCTGTTGATCTCCAGAGTGCTGGGGCGAGAAGAATCGCGGGCGCGGCCATGGGCTTCCGGGTGCCTGGATTGGGTCCTGGGCGTTAACCCCTTCGGCATCTGTCTGATGAATGAAGCGGGGAGCGTTCACCTGCCCAAGAATCACCACCGCTATGACCGGATTCCCAACGGAAAAAACGGCATTGTCCCGGGGGCGGTCCTTAACGGGATCATCCGCCTCGACTCCGCCCATGACCTGCCCTACCTGGACCTTCTGGGAAACGGCTGGCGAACAAACGAACCCTGGCTTCCTCACAATGCCTACTTCCTCCTGGCCCTTTCCGAATGGGATCAAAAAAAATCCAGGAGTCCGTTTTAAGGTCAGGCTTTCAGAGACTCTTTGATCTTTGCCGGCCTTCGCTCAGGCAAATGCTTACAAAGGCATTTTTGGCCCCAAAACTATGCTGTAAGGAAGAAAAAAGCAAAAAAGCGGAAACAGCTTTGTTGATCTATAATTAAATATTGTGGGCCGCCCCTTATCTATGCCTGATCTAGGGGGACACGAACCGAATTGGCCAAGAGCCAATTCGGATCATGTCCCCATGGGACAGTCTAGGGGGAAAATGGTTACCTGTCGGCGAGGGTGAAGGCCGTGAGGTACATCAAGCGGGAGATCTTTTCCATCAGCTCGGGGCTCGTCTTCTCCACGCTGTCGCTCGTCTGGTGGTAGTCGTCGGTCATGGCCGCGATGGCGAAAAGCCAGGGGACCTTGGCCGCGGCGAAGGAGGCGTGGTCGCTTCCGCCTGATTCGCGGTCAAGGGCCGGAGCTGTCTCGCGGAGAAAGACATCCAGCCCCACTGATTGGTCGGCGGCCCGCAGGGCTTCGGCCAGGCCGGCGCCGGAAGTGAAGGAAACGGGGAGGAAATTCGCCGGTTTGATCTTCTTGATAAGCTCCTGGACAGCCGGCAAGCCCATCCATCTCCCCATCCGGGTGAGCGTCCTCTCGTCATAGGGCCGGCTGATCATGTCCAGGTTCAGGTAGGCCGCGGTCTTATCGAGCGGAAAGACCGGATTCTGGACGTAATAGCGGGAGCCGAGCAAACCTTCCTCTTCCCCCGTCCACAGGCAGAAGAGGACCGACCGCTTGGGCTTTTCCGGGTTCAGGGCGAAAGCCCGGGCCAGGTTCAGCACGCCCACCGAGCCCGAGCCGTTGTCGTCAGCGCCGTTGAAAATATAATCGCCCCGCTTGCCCAGGTGATCGAGATGGGCGCCCACCACGACGAATTCATTCTTCAGGACCGGGTCCGAGCCTTCGATATAACCCAGGACGTTCTGGCCGCGGACCAGGGCTGTCTTGAGGGCAGTGGACAAGGTCAACCTCGTGCCGGGTATCTCCAGGGAAGCGGGCTTGTTTGAAGACTCGATCTTTTTTTTGAGGTCATCGATTTTCTGGCCCGAGGCCTCCAGGACGGCGTCGGCCATTTCCCGGCTGATGGTGACGACAGGGGCGCTCTCCCAGGGCATCCGGGCGGCGACACCGGGGAGAACGAACCTCCGGCGCTCGGCCGGAAAGGGCCGGTCATCGGAGAGGCGGGCCGGACCGGCCAGGGTCTTGAACAGGTCCGCATCCTTGCCCGTATTCTGAACCTGGAGGATGGCCGCCGGCTGGAGCTTGAAGATGTCCCGGATCTTGGAGGAGCTTCCCTCGCGGGCAAAAGCGGCCAAGGGCGATGAGGGAAAATATTTTTCCTTCAGTTCCTGGTTCTTCCAGAAAGGCGACTGAGGATCGTTCTTGCCCGGCGCCTCGCTGAGAATAAGGACGACCTTCCCTTTGACTTCGATGTTCTTGAACTCATCCCAGCCGATCCCCTTCTCGGTGATCCCGTAGCCGGCGAAAACCACCGGCGCGTTGAGCGAGGCGGCTTCCGAGGCCCGGCTCTGGAAGTCGATGCCCGACTGGAATGTGCGCGATTTGACCAGCCCGGCCTGTTTCAACTCCAGGTTGATCTGGGTAGAAGACTCCAGGATTTCCTTGAGAATAAATTCTTGGATAAAGCTTTTCTCGGCTGGGGGGGGAGGACCGCCTCCGCCGAGCAGCATCGCCCGGCGGTCGGGGAGGGGCGCGTCGCCGGCGGGCTTCAGCTTCCACAAGGCCAAGAGAGAGGCGGTATACTCAGCGGCCACTTGATAGCCCGGAGTCGCTGTTTCGCGGCCTTCTAAAAGGTCGGAGGAGATAAAGGTCAGCAAAGCTGTTAGGTCTCGGCGAGTGATGGATTCAAAGCCGACCTTCATGCGTTCCTGCACCGGGGCTATTTTTTCAACCAGGACCAGGTTCTTGAGGATGTCCTCGATTTTTGGGGTTTGAGCTTGTTGGGGCGCCTGGGCGCTCAGGCCCAAGACCAGGGCCAGGGCCAGCAGCATGGACAGGACGGGCTTTTTCATGGATTTGCTCTCCTTGAATAAATTGACATGATTATTATTTAGACGAGGTCTTTTTCGATTTCTTCCGCTTCATGATCGACTGAAAATGGACTCCCGGCTCCTTAGACTCTTGATATGTACATGAGGAGCGGCGAACTTTAACCCGAAAAACGGGCGCTGTTTAATGATGACTTATCTTAAAATTTGCGTTCAACAGGTACGAGGGGAGGCTTGACGAAGCCCTTGACTTTAAATTTTATCTTGTTTGAAACCACATCGCTCCCCTTCTGGAGGTACACATCGTGCTCTCCCAAGGGCACGCTCATCGGGACCTTGGCCTTAATCTCTCCCAAAC
>Ga0299915_10001563_pt1 | contig 16931 bp, 17 predicted proteins | sample RVTome_13_FD_200263 | JGI IMG/M metagenome (GOLD analysis project Ga0299915, IMG submission 200263) | Soil microbial communities from uranium-contaminated site in the Upper Colorado River Basin, Wyoming, United States - RVT92D227 (version 2) ... | reverse complement strand
CTACGAGCTCATCGAGACCTCGTGCAGGCCGGCAAACCACTGTGTTCCATGCACATACCCGAGCTGCCAGCGGAACGTGAAGCTGAAGAGGACCGCTGTTCGTCAGTTCGGAAAGGGATGAGTAGGTAATACTTCACGTGCCGGGTCGGTCCCGGCCAGGAATACGGGCCCGCGTGCACCGGGCCCAACAAACTCCTTACAACACACTGCTTCTCAAGCGCAATCGGGATTATTGGAACCCTTGGCCATGACCGCATCTACGATCTTCCAGAACTCATCGTCGGATACGCGGCCGTGATCCTCACCGGCCTTCTTTATGGCGCGCACGATGTCGCATATCTGCTCCTGCGATGCGTACATGCCCTTCTCGTCGAGCCGGCTCTTTACGAGGGCAGTACCAGAATGCTTCCCCAAGACTAGGCGTCGCCTGTTGCCCACCTCTTCTGGGTCGACGCACTCATAGGTCATCGGACAGTTCAGGACCGCGGCCACATGAATCCCGGATTCGTGCGAGAATGCGTTCGGGCCCACCCATGGTTGGTTTGCGGGTATAGGCAGCTTCGCCGCCTCGAACACCAGCTTTGTCAGGTCCGTGAGGCCATCTGTCTTGATTCCGATGTCCCTCTTGTAAAGATGCTTCAGCGCCATCACGAATTGCTCCAGAGGGACGTTCCCAGATCTCTCTCCGATGCCTCCGACCGTCGTGGCAATGGCCTCCGCTCCTGCCGACAATGCCGTGATGGAGTTGGCCGTCGCGAGTCCGAAATCGTTGTGAAGATGTGCGGATAGGGGAATCTTCGAGCCCTCGCGGACCTTCTTGACAAGATAGTATATCGCCTCCGGCCCCGCGCAGCCAAGAGTGTCCGTCACTCCAAGTCTCGTTGCTCCCGCCTGCTCGCACTCGCGGTACACTTCCTTGATGATCGCGATGTCTGACCTTGTGCTGTCCTCGGTGCTGAGGCTTACCTTTAGTCCGCGTGCGCGCGCGTACTCTACCGAATTGACAGCCCTCTTGAGGACCTCGTCTTTGCTCATCCTGAGCTTGTACCTCATATGCAGGTCGCTTGTGGCGATGAAGAGAAGGACCATGTCGACCCCGCAGTCAGCGGCGACGTCTATGTCGCCCTGCGTTGTCCTCGCAAGACAGAGTATATCTGAGGCCAGTCCAAGGCCTGAAATCTCTTTGACCGCCCGTCTTTCCTCGTCCGAGACCGCAGGGAAACCGGCTTCAATCTGGGGCACCCCGATCTCCGCGAGCTTCGTGGCGATCGCGACCTTCTGCTCCGGCGTGAAGTGCACCCCCGGCATTTGCTCTCCGTCTCGAAGAGTGCTATCATAGATCACTATCTTCTCCGGCAGTGGTATCTTCGCAGCGACGTTGTACGGGCTGACGGCGCTGAACTTCATCGATGTGCCAACGTCTGTGTACTATTTATGGTATTAGGGGTCTCTGGCTATCGCCTGAAAACAATAAATACACAGTGACCCATTGTTCGAGCCCTCATGCCGGGATGACAGAGTGGCCATGTGGCGGACTGCAGATCCGCATACGGGAGTTCAATTCTCCCTCCCGGCCCCTGGAATTCTAGCACGCGCCTGTCTCCCAGGGACATGCATCTTCATCCCGTCAGTTTGAAAAGTTTATAGGGAAGGCACGCCTTCGTCCCCATAACGTTGTTACGGTGACGCTGGCGCCGCTAACGCGTTTCGGCGAATGATACGATGAAGACCCCGTGTGAACTCGTTGTCGGGAAGATCATGCCCTCTATGAGGGCATCGGTCGTGAAGGAACTGTCTGGCAAGTACCATATGAAGCAGTCGGAGATTGCCAAGAAGGTGGGAATCACCCAAGCATCGGTAAGCCAATACCTCAGTGCATCTCGGGCAGGTGGAACCAGGATGACCGAGAGATTCCCGAAGATCAAAGAGTATGCCGACGAGATTGCCAAGCGAATCGCAGCTGGAGAGAGCAAGTACGAGTGGTATAGCGTGCTGTGCGTTGCCTGCAAGGACATTAGAAACGACGAGGAGTTCTGCAAGATGCACAGAATATCGGCGCACTTATCCGGATGCGACGTCTGTAGCAAGGACTGAAGAACCCCGTTGGGCACTATTCGGTTCGAGCAACTTCCATAGCCGACTTCAAATAATGAAAGGCCCGGCCCTTTTGCCTCAACGGTTGTCCATTGGGCTATTTGCGCGCAAGATTGCGCAACGGAAATATATAACACTGTTTCATTGACCCTGGAAGGTGAGATGATGACAAGATCAAAACCGCTCAACAACATACTAGAAGCAGTTGGTAACACGCCAATAGTCCGGCTGAACAGAGTGGCGCCTGAGAACTCGGCGACGATCTACGCCAAGCTCGAATCGTTCAACCCGATGTGGTCCGTAAAGGACAGGATCGCCAAGGCCATGATCGAGGTTGGGGAGAGGAAGGGTTTCGTGAAGACGGGCACGACTATCATAGAACCCACTTCGGGCAACACAGGCATTGGATTGGCGATGGTCTGCGCGGTCAAGGGCTACAAGCTTATCCTGGTCATGCCGGAGACGATGACCATCGAGCGGAGGCGAGTCCTAGCCGCACTCGGTGCGCAGCTCGTCCTCACGCCTGGCCCAGAAGGCATGGGGGGAGCTATCAGGAGGGCCGAGGAGATGGCCGCTTCGACACCGGACTCCTTCATCCCACAACAGTTCAAGAACAAGGCGAATCCGTGGATTCACAAGAAGACGACAGCGAAAGAGATAGTGCGCGCGATGGACAAGATTGACGCGTTCGTCGCGGGAGTCGGGACGGGCGGCACGATCACCGGTGTCGGTCAAGTGCTGAAGCGCAAGTTCCAAGGGATCAAGATATTCGCGGTAGAACCGGAGGATTCTCCTGTCCTATCTGGCGGGAAACCCGGCCCTCACAAGATCCAGGGCATCGGCGCCGGCTTTGTTCCGAGTATTCTGGACACCAAGGTATATGACGCAGTCATCACAGTTGCGACGAAGGACGCTATCGAGATGACGAGGAAGCTTGCCCGGCTCGAAGGGATCTTCGTTGGGATATCATCGGGCGCAGCCTGCTTTGCTGCAATCAAAGTTGCCCAGGAACTGGGCCCTGGCAAGAACGTGGTTGTTGTGCTGCCAGACCTTGGAGAAAGGTATTTGAGCACTGACCTATTTGCAGAGAACCCAGCATGACAGCCGAAGAGAAAGACGATGTGCAGATTGTGCTCGAGCGGGACCCCGCTCCCAAGAGCAGGACAGAAGCGGTCCTATTCAGCCAAGGCTTGCATGCTGTCAGGCTTCACAAGATGGCGCACAAGCAGTATCTGAAGAAGCGGTACAAGACCGCGAGAGCCATCAACTATGTCTCCAGGATACTGACCGGAGCAGACATCCACCCGGGCGCCACCATTGGGAAGAATTTCTTCATCGATCACGCAACTGGAGTGGTCATCGGCGAGACCGCTGAGATCGGGGACAATGTCTCGATCTACCAGGGGGTCACCCTTGGTGGCGTGAGCACGGAGAAGAGGAAGCGGCATCCAACGATCGGCAACAACGTTGTCGTCGGGGCAGGAGCGACAATACTCGGCCCAATAACTATCGGCGATAACGTCCGAGTGGGCGCAGGCTCAGTTGTCGTGAAAACAGTCCCGCCCAACTCCACCGTCGTAGGCGTGCCTGCCAAGATAGTTCAGCGGACGGGTGCGACCACGATAGACCTTCATCACGAGGAGCTTCCGGACCCCGTCGTCAACGCGTTCATCGACCTGTGCCACAGTCTGTCGGAGATGGAATACAGGATGGAGCAGATCGAGGCGAAGCTCGGGATAAAGCACGAGAAGATAGTCGTGCCAAAGCCCCCGGGAGTCAGGGCATCAGAGATGGCATGCCCAGTAGAGGATAAGCATTAATTACTCTCCAGTCATTCGAGAGGCGATAGCCGATGGCGCTCGTTTTGTACAACACCTTGACCAAGAAGAAGGAGCCTCTCGAACCGCTCCAGAAGGGCAAGCTGGGCATCTACGTCTGCGGTGTAACGGTCTACGACCAGTCTCACCTGGGACATGCGAAGTCGGCAATCAATTTCGATGTCATCGTTCGGTGGCTGAGACACCGAGGCTTCGATGTGAAGCACGTAACCAACTTCACCGACGTCGACGACAAGATCATCGCGAGGGCCAATGAGATGAGCATCGACCCGCTGATGCTGTCGCAGAATATGATTGACGAGTACTTCAGGGACATGGACGCCCTCAGAATCCGGAGAGCGAGCGTGTACCCGAAAGCGAGCGACACTATGGTCGACATCGTGAAGATGGTGCAGGGTCTGATCAAGAAAGGGTTTGCTTATGAGTCGCATGGCTCCGTGTATTTCAGCGTGAGGAAGGCAAAGGAGTACGGCAAACTGTCCAAACAGAACCTCGACCAGATGCAGGCAGGCGCGCGCATCGAACCGGGAGAGGACAAGCATGACCCGATGGACTTCGCCTTGTGGAAAGCTGCGAAACCAGGGGAGATCGCGTGGGACAGCCCATGGGGTAAGGGTAGGCCAGGATGGCACATTGAGTGCAGCGCGATGTGCCTTAAGCACATCGGTACGACCGTTGACATCCACGGCGGTGGGACTGAACTCATTTTCCCGCATCACGAGAACGAGATACTGCAGTCAGAAGCCTACAACGACGTTCCGTTTGTCAGATACTGGATGCACAACGGCCTGCTGACGATAGATCAGGAGAAGATGTCAAAATCACTCAAGAATTTCTTCCTCATCAAAGACATACTCGACAAGTATTCGCCAGGCACTGTGAGATTCTACCTGCTGAACGCTCAATACAGCCAGCCCTTGGACTACAATGAGAAATCGCTGGAGGAGGCCCGTAAGGCTCTCGAAAGGCTTCAGAACACCTATGATTCTGTGAAGGCCGCCCTGAAGACGGCCAAAGGGAATGACGATGTTGCTGCGCTGTGCGAGAAGGCCTTCAAGGACTTCGAGGCCAGAATGGATGATGACTTCAGCACGAGAGAGGCTATTGCGGTCATGTTCGACCTCGCAAGAGAGGCGAATAGACTCCTAAGCGAGGGGAAGCTGAGCTCAACGGGGGCTCAGAACGTCATCAACGTATTTGATAAGTTCAACAGTGTATTCGACGTTCTTGTGGAGACACAGAAGACCGGAGAGGACCTTTCTGGGAAGCTCATCGACCTCCTGCTCCAGATGAGGGAGGAGGCCAGGAAGCGCAAGGATTTCGCCCAGGCTGATACCATCAGGAATAGGCTCACGGAACTAGGTGTTGAGATACAAGACACTCAAGATGGAGCCGTATGGAAGCGAAAGTGAGTCCCTCGATCGCACGAAAGAAGGCGGAGCTTCTGGCCGGTGGCGCCGTCAAGATACAGAAGGATTTCAGGCTTCCATTCCTTCCGAGCAGATCCACTGCTGGTCCCGGAGCCGGAAGCACTGCGGTCGTGCTCTCATTCGGGAATACGAGAGCGAAGAAGCCCATCACCAGAGGGGAAGGCGAATTCGAGCTAGTCCCACGTGAGACGGGGATGTCAATCCTTCGCGGAGGAGAGGTATTCATCAACGACGTCAAGCTTCTTCCCACGATCTATCACGCTCCGCATCAGGCATTCATCAATATAGACAGCGAGTGCACGATGGACTGCAAATTCTGCGCAACACCCCGGTTGGAAGGCGACCTGACAAAGAACCTCACCGACCAGAAGATCCTAGCGATGATTTCTGACGCTTCAAAGAGAGAGGGATTTCGCTCAGTCTCTTTCACAAGCGGAGTACAGAAAACACCGGCATTGACCGTCAGGAGGATGGCACACTTGGTCTCAGCCACGCGTAAGATGCTTCCCCAGTCTCCCATCGGCGTTGAGCCTTATGCCACAAGGCCCGATGAGATCCAGTCCCTCAAGGACGCCGGGGCAGACGAGATCAAGTTGAACATCGAGTCGTTCGATAGAGACATCTTCGAGAAGGTCTGTCCTAGCAGAGACTTCGATCTCATCATGCACATGATCATCCACGCCTCTGAGGTATTTGGGAAGAACAGGGTTTCCTCGAACATCATCTTCGGACTCGGAGAGTCAGATGAGAACGTTCTCGAAGGCTCGCGAGTGCTCGCGAACACAGGGGCTGTGGCGACCCTGAGGGCACTGCGAACCAACCAATACAATGTCCCTGAGCTCGAACGAGTGCTCGGTCCACTTGCGCCTGTCACCGCTGAAAGAATGCTACGACTCGCAGCGGAGGAGAAGAAGATCCTTCAATCGCATGGGTTGACCACTTTGAGCTTCAAGACGATGTGCCACGCGTGCCTTTCCTGCGACATTGTGCCGTTCTGGGACGTTTGAGACTCATCTGTGAGCGAATACACACTGCACTGTAGGAGCGACCTTCTCCACTCGCACAAAGGCGAATCTCTCTAATTGTACTACTTTGCCCAGGGCGCTCGCAAGATCGCGTTCCGCGACACCTTTCCGCACGGATCCATCTGTCATCAGTACTTCAGCAGACAACGAATCCACCGGTGTCCAGTGAACAATCTGCACCCCCTCCTTCAAGACGGAGAGGTCGTTCCCAGCGTATCGAGCGACACCGTCCTTGAGCTCTATGTTGCACAGGTCTTTGAGCCGGAGGCGAGCGGGGTTTCCGGCCAAGTCCTCTTTGCTCACATAGACTGCCTGTTCCTCGCCCAGTTGCAGGTTCCTGATGCCGCGCTCCGGATGGTCAGGGTGGAGCGGAGCTCTCGCATGTAGCTTGGGAGCGTCCGTGATCTGAAGCTTGACGGGGTCGGCAACGAAGAAGTACCTGTTAGCGGAGTCGTCTATCAGATCCCGGTTGAACGAGTAGAGAGTCTTCCAAGAGAACTCTATGTCCACTTCCTTGATGCCTACCTCGATCCAATAGCGCCTGAGAGATTCCGGTCTGATCCCTCTTCGCCGTAATGCACGGAGGGTGCCGAGCTGAGGATCGTCCCATCCAGAGTACAGACCCTCCCGGATGCCCTTCGCCATCTTCGAGGTCGATAGCTGGACGTCCTCCAAAGATATCCTCCCGTAGTGGATGTACTCGGGCTTCTTCCACCCGAAATAGTCGAAAACGTACTCTTGTCTGAATGTGTTGTTCAGATGATCTTTGCCACGAAGAACGTGCGTGAGATCGAGGAGGTGGTCGTCCACCGCCACGGATAGGTTCATCAGAGGATACACGCGGTACTTGGTGCCGGTCCTCGGATGGGGCGTGTCGTCTATCCTCAGGCCAACGAAATCCCTGATCGCTGGATTAGGATGATTGAGATCGGTCTTCACCATGAGCGAGGCCTCTTCCGGCTTGAATGACCCGTCGAACATCTTCTCCCATCGCACCATCTGCTCGTTCAGCGGCTGCTCCCTGTGCGGACAGGCCTTCTTGTGATTTTTCAAATCACGCCAGTCCTCCGGCTTGCAGGTACAGATGTACGCCTTGCCCATCTCGAGTAGTTGTTTCGCGATATCATAGTAGATCTCGAACCTGTCGCTTTGAATGAGGGTCTTGTGGATTGTTACTCCGAGCCATGCGAAATCCTCTGGGATGGTGTCGTAACCTGTTGGGTCAATCCGCGCAGGGTCTGTATCCTCGAACCTGTTGTAGCAGATGCCGCCGTATCTCTTCACGTATTCGTCGTTGAGTATGGCCATCCGAGAATGACCCACATGAAGCGGTCCCGAGGGGTTCGGCGCCATCCGCATGCGCACCTCTCCAATCACATTCCTGAGGTCCGGGAGACCGGCCTCCCTCGTCTTCACTTCCTTCACCAGAAGCTCGGGCGCTAGCGATTGCAGAGCGCTCCTCTGAGCATCGAGAGTCAAGGAATTGACTGAATCAATCACGGTCTTTGCGATTGCGGTAATCTCCTTAGCCTTCGGCCGAAAATCCGGGTTTTCCGCCATCACTTTGCCAAGGACGGCGCCCACGGTCGCCTTACCATTGTATTGCACCGCATTCTGCAGCGCGTACTTGCGCACAATGGCCTCGATTTCCACGGGCGAGTCGATTGGCGGGTGTCTATAAATAGATTTGACTATGACTGGAACCTGCCATACCAGAGAAAGGATAGAAATACGCATTAGCCAATGCATTGGACAGGTGGTCGGTCTGTCCATCAGGAAGCTTCTCGAACAGTTCCCAGAGACAGTTGCGGTACAAGGCAGAGTCTCGAGAGAGCTCGAGCTCACGAAGGCTCTCTGGAAGGAGAAGACGAAACCGGTGCTCTTCGAGAACCTGGATGGGTTTCGTGCCATAGGCAACCTGTGGTCAACCCGAGAAAGAATCGCGAGTGCGATGGCAGTCTCGCCGACCGATCTGTCCGCGAAGATGATGGAGGCGATGGATCATCCGTCTCCTCCTCAGGAGATTGACAACGCGCCTTTCGACAAGAACGTCCTCACGGACTTCGACCTAAGGGAATCTGCGATTCCGAAGTTCTATGAGACTGACGGGGGCAGGTTCATCACGGCGGGCGTAGTCGTCGCCGAGCACGATGGCATCAAGAACATGTCGTACCATCGGCTGATGCTGATCGGCGAGAACAAGTTCGCGATGCGCGTGGTGCCGAGACACCTTTACGCTCTGCACAAACGAGCGATGGCGAAGGGAGAGGACCTCAAGATCGCCGTTGCAGTTGGTTTATGCCCCTCCGTGATGCTCGCAGGGGCGATGAATGTCGAGTTCGGCAAGGACGAACTGACCATTGCCAATTCGCTCAGACAGTTGTGCCTGGGAGAACCGGTCTGCGTCAGGAAGATCAAGAACGGCCTCCTCGTTCCCGCATTTGCCGAGTATGTGTTCGAGGGAAGAGTGACCAAGGAGGTCCACGACGAAGGGCCCTTCGTTGACATCACGGGAACTGTCGACCCTGTACGGAAGCAGCCTGTTGTTGAGATCGACAGGATCTACCATGTGGACGATCCGATATTTCAGGTGATTCTGCCAGGAGCTAACGAACACTACCTCATGATGGGCATGCCGCGAGAACCTGTCATCAGAAGGGCAGTGGGGCTGGCGGTGCCCGAAGTGCACGCCGCAAGGCTCACGGAGGGAGGCTGCTGCTGGTTGCACGGCGTCGTTTCGATAACCAAGCAGAAAGAGGGAGACGGCATGAACGCCATCATGGCAGCTCTCGGTGCTCATCCTTCGATGAAAATGGTCACCGTTGTCGACAATGACATCAATATATTCGATGACCAAGACGTGGAGTGGGCTGTTGCCACTCGATTCCAGGGCCACAAAGGACTTGTCATGATTGAGAACGCCAGGGGCAGCAGCCTCGACCCCAGCGCTGACGAGACCACTACCAAGATGGGAATCGACGCAACCAAGCCTGTCGGCGGAGAGGGATTCGACAGAGTCAAGCCATGAACCGCGGGCTGACGGCAGACAGGGCGAAGAACTTCTACAAGGCGCCTTAAGTAGCCAGACGAAAGCATCGGAGAATTAGGCACAAACAATTAAATATCGTTCTTTCCTCAACAACCACAGAGGCAATCAGATGATCACAGTCACGCCGAAAGCAATCGAGACGATAAATGCAATTGTCAAGGAAGCCAAGAAGACAGACCCTATCAGGGTGTTCTTCGCTGGGTACTCCTGTTCAGGTCCAGCGTACATGATGGCCTTCGACAAGAAGAAGGATGAGGATGTCGAGACAAAGGTCGACGGGTTTGTTCTGATCTACGAGAAGGGGCTCGAGGACGAGCTCAAAGAAGCCATAGTGGATTCGGTAGACACTCCCGAGGGCCCTGGCGTCGTAGTCCGCGTCAAGTCGACTGGCACCACAGCATGCAGCACATGCGCAGGTTGCCACTAGATTCGGCAGGCCCGAGCGAAAAGATTCATACCCTCGGTCAGTTCTCAACGGCTCGTGTTCTTGGAGCACGAGCTCATCAAACCCTCCAGCACAGAGCAGAGGGATTATCAGGTCAACATCGCAGCTTCCGCTCTACTCGAGTCGACTCTGGTCGTTCTGCCTACAGGGATGGGCAAGACCATCGTCGCCCTCATCGTAATGGCTGAAACCCTCGTCCGAGGAAAAGGCAAAGTGCTGTTCCTCGCACCCACGAAACCCCTGGTAGAGCAGCACGCCGGTTTCCTCAGAGAGCACCTCTTGAAATTCGAACCGGTCGTGTTCACGGGAGAAGTCCATCCAGACGAGCGCAAGGATGAATGGAGAGTCCACAGACTCATCGTCTCCACGCCTCAAGTGATCGAGAACGACCTCCTGGAAGGCAGGATCGGACTTGCGGACGTTGATCTCATAGTATTTGACGAAGCGCACAGAGCAGTCGGTGACTACGCGTACGTGACGATTGGCAAGTGGTACGCCCAGAGAGACGGGCGCGTGCTCGGGATGACTGCATCGCCAGGTTCGAATGTTTCCAAGATAGCTGAAGTCTGCGAGAACCTGGGAATCACTGGCGTGGAGATACGATCCGAGTTCGATGAAGACGTTGCCAAGTACACTCAGGATGTCACTACCGAGTATGTTGCCGTCAATGTCCAAGAGGGCATAGGCAGGATAGTCTACCTGCTCAGGCAGATCTACGATGAACAGACCAAGAAGCTCGTGGAAAACGGGTTCCTGGACCCGAAGAAACCCCCCACGACGAGAGACCTCTTGGAAGCCGGGAACGTCATCAGGGCGCGGCTCAATTCAGGCAAGAAGAACATCCACCTGTTCAGAGCTGCCAGTGTCCAAGCGCTCGCGATGAAGGTCAACCACGCGATCGAGCTAGCTGAGACCCAGGGTAAGGGAGCTTTGGAGAACTACCTTGACAAGCTCTCAAAAGAAGGAGGCGAGAAGGATGGTTCGAAAGCCTCGCGGGACCTTGTCAAAGACGCGCGGTTCCAGCAGGCCAGAACCCTTCTCTACGGTATGGAGAGAGACCACCCGAAGCTGGAGAAGATGGTCCCGATCCTGAGGCAACAGTTCCTCGCAAAACCCGACTCCAGGGTGATCGTTTTCACGCATTACAGGGACACATGCGATATCATGACCCAAATGCTCGAGAAAGTGGAGGGATTCAAGCCCGTTCGGTTCGTGGGCCAGTCGAGCAAGGGCGAGGACATCGGGCTCAAGCAGAAGGAGCAGAAGGCGATAATCGAGCGTTTCCACAAGGGAGACTTCAACATCCTCGTCTCGACCTCGATCGCGGAGGAGGGGCTCGATATCCCTTCAACGGACCTCGTGGTGTTCTACGAACCAGTCCCTTCTGAGATACGGACGATTCAAAGACGGGGCAGAACAGGCAGGAGGAGAGCGGGAAGAGTCATCATCTTGGTCACACGCGACACCAAGGACGAGGCTTACCTGTGGTCGAGCAGGAAGAAAGAGATGCAGATGCGCAGAGAGCTCGAGTCGCTGAGGAGGAAGCTGAGGATGAAGAAGGGGCTGCCCCCAGAGCAAAGGCCGAGCCCGACCCCACTCACAAAGGTTCAGCTCGAAAACCTCATGACGGTCACGCCCAGGGAGGAGCTCTCTCTGAAAGTATCCGAACAGAAAGGCCAGAAATCGCTGGGCCAGTTCGGGAAGGGGGAACGTCCTAAAGGCTTGGCCATAGTCATGTCCTCCAGGATGACATCCATTGGCCTCAAAGGGGCCCTCGAGGCGACTGGCTTCGAGACTGAGGAACGGGACCTCGAGAACGCAGACGTCGTGATATCGTCGAGAGTGGCGGCTTCAGTCCACACGGTCGACCAGTTCATTCGAGGCATCTCCGACGGCTCGATCCTCGCGACACTGGGGAAGCTCAAGCACGAGTACTTGCACCCCATATTGATCGTCCAAGGCGCAGCTCAAGGCGAAGGATCGCAGGCCGGCAACGCGGCTGTGTACGACGCCCTCAGCTCCGTTCTCGCCGAGTACCATGTGTCCGTCCTGTCTACCGGCAACGCTGAGGAGACGGCCACCATGATTGGGTCTCTCCACAAGCAGGAAGAGGCAAAGCAAGCTGGCCGCGGGAAACCCCTCCAGACGACCCTTGATCCTGCCAGCCGACAGATGTTCATGGTGCAGGGACTGCCCAACGTGTCCGCGACGCTCGCACAAAGGCTACTGAAACGGTTTGGGAGTGTCAAAGGCATAGCGGATGCGGACGTCGAAGAGCTTATGCAAGTCGAGGGGATAGGTAGGGTTATCGCCGAAGGGATCCATACAGTGCTGAGACATGGATTCGGTGAGGAGGAACAGTGAATGGCGACACAGAAGTGTCCTTTGTGCGAGAGCCCGTGCATAATCAAGATCATAGCCACCGATGACGAGCGGTGGTGCAAGGTCGATGTCTGTTCGATGTGCGGCACGATGTATCCCGCGGGCCGCAAGGTCGTTCAGATCAAGCAAAAGAACGCGAAACCGAAGAAGAAGACCAAGGCAAAGGTCGTCAAGAAGAGGAAGAAGTGACCACCCTCTGAAGGACATGCCAGTCACCTGAAGTCCATTCAGATACATTTATCAACCCCTTGCTCATACGAGTGGAGCTGAGGCCCATGGAGTTCAAGCTGGTCGAGAAGAAGAAGGACATGCTGAAGCTGGAGATAGCCGACCCAGATGACACTCTGATATATCCTTTGATACACGAGCTTCTCCAGGACAAGAACGTCATCGAGGCCCGATATGTCACAGGTCACCCCCAGCTGGACACGCCGGTCCTGGTCGTGGAGGTCAAAGAGGGGAAACCGCAGGCCGCCCTCAAGAAGGCCGCGAAGGCCCTTTCGAACCAGTTCGTGGAAGCGCGTCAGCTGATCGAGAAGCAGCTCGGCTAGCGCCGACCTAATGTTATTACACTCGGTCATTGTTCTGTTGGTCGTATGATGGAGAGCGAGCTTGGTCTGGAAGTCTTCCTCACCGAAGGTGTGAGGGGCATCGGTGGGAAGCTCCGCAAGGTTCCCGAGGACTTCGTCGTCGAGGAGATCTCAGTTCTGCCCGCTCCATCCCTGGACGGCAAGTATGTCATTGCCAAGGTGTGGCACCGCAACTGGGAGGCGAACAGGCTGGTCAGGAGGCTCTCCAGCAACTTGCACGTCGGTAGGAATCGCGTGGGCTTCGCGGGCACCAAAGACGGGAGGGCAGTTGCAACCCAGCTGATGTCATTCAACGCGCCGCTACAGGACGTGAAGGCACTCACGATACCAGATGTTCGGATAATTGATGCGTACACTTCCAGGAGGCCTCTAGAGATCGGGGACTTGATAGGTAACAGATTCAAGATCAAGGTCTCTGACTTGGCAGAAGATGTCGACGTCAAGACAACTTGCGCTGAGGTCCGGGCGAAACTTGACAAGACAGGTGGGTTCCCAAACTTCTTCGGAATCCAGAGATTCGGTTCCATAAGGCCCATCACGCATCTTATCGGAAAGGATCTTGTCAGGGCTGACTTCGAGGGTGCGGTCATGAGGTACATTGCGAACCCTTCGGAGGAGGAGAGTTCCGAGGCGAACGACGCCAGAAGGCACCTCCAAGAGACGAGGGATTTCGAGAAGGCACTCACCGAATTCCCCACAAAGCTCACTTTCGAGAGGACGATCATAGGCCACCTGAAGGACAACCCGGAGGACTACGTTGGGTCCCTGAGGAGGCTCCCCCACAATCTCCTGATGATGTTCGTCCATGCTTACCAATCGTACCTATTCAACAGGATGCTCAGCTGGCGCATCAGGGATGGGATGTCCCTCCTGGAACCAGAGGTGGGAGACATCGTCCTGCCGCTGACGAAGACTAATGTCCCGGATCACGACACTGCGATTATGGTCACGCAGGACAACTTGGAGAAGGCGACCAAGAATGCGCGTGAGGGGAAGGCATTCGTTAGCGGACTCCTTTACGGCACCAGCTCGGTCTTCGCAGAGGGGAGGATGGGGGAGATCGAGAGGCGAATCGTTGAGGGAGAGGATATCAAGAGCATGGACTTCCAGATTGTTGGCCTCCGGGAGGCGTCCTCAAAAGGCACACGGCGCGAGCTGCTCGCACCCTGCAAGGGTCTCACAATCGAATTTGGACCGAATGAGGCCTCATTCCAGTTCTCCCTGAACAAAGGGTGTTACGCGACCGCGCTGATGCGGGAGTTCATGAAGACCGAAACCAGTTCGTATTGAGGTAAGGGTTATGTCAAGAAAGAGGCATCACAGGAGGGCGCGACTGTGAAGAAACCCAAGACCGTCCTGACATGCCCCCAGTGCGGCTCCTCGGACCTTTACTATGAGGCCGCATTCATCACGGGACAGAAGTATCACTGCAAGAAGTGCAACTACATCGGTTCGTTTGTGATAGAAAAGGACATAGAAGAAGCGGAGAAGTAATCTCCGCGGTTTCTCTACTCAGGCGAACATCACGCCAGATTCCATCGCCTTCTCGGAGCCCTCGTCCAGCACCTTGGTCACGGCCTTCTCGAAGTCAATCATGGTGACGAAGTCCCTGTTGTCACGAATCGCGAACATGCCTGCCTCGGTACAGATGGCCTTGATGTCAGCTCCGGTTGCCCCTTCCGATTTGACCGCTAGATCCTCAAGGTTGACGCCCTGGTCGAGGTTCATGCGCTTCGAGTGTATCTTGTAGATATCCGATCTCGATTCGAAGTTCGGCATGGGGATCTCGATGATCCTGTCGAACCTGCCTGGTCTGAGCAAGGCCTCATCGAGTATGTCCGGCCTGTTCGTCGCACCGATGATCTTGACCTCGCCAAGCGGGTTGAACCCGTCTAGCTCTGCGAGCAGTTGCATGAGGGTCCTTTGGACCTCTCGGTCGCCCGAGGTTGCTAGCTCTAGCCTCTTGGCTCCGACGCTGTCAATCTCGTCGATGAACACGATCGAAGGCGCCTTCTGACGGGCAAGATCGAAAAGCTCTCGCACCAACCTCGCGCCCTCTCCGATGTACTTCTGCACTAGCTCCGAACCGACGAATCTGATGAAAGTGGCATTAGTCTGTTTCGCGACCGCCTTGGCGAGCAGGGTCTTGCCCGTACCCGGGGGACCGACTAGCAGGACGCCCTTCGGTGGGTCGATACCAACTTTCTTGTAAAGCTCTGGTCTCAGCAGAGGATCCTCGACGGCCTCCCTGACCTCCAGTATCTGCTCCTGAAGACCTCCGATGTCATCATAGATGGTGTCGGGCTTCTCGATTATCTCCGCGCCAACGACGATTGGGTCCAGCGATGGGGGTAGAACTCCCATGACTGCGAGAGTCTGCTTGTTCAGCGCGACGCGCGCACCCGCCAGCAACAGGTCGGGTGAAACATAATCGGATGTGCTGACGATGAAGTCGGGGCCCGTCGAGCTCTTGACGACGACCCGGCCGTCAGCGAGTATGTCCTTAATCTGTCCGATGATGAGTGGAGGAGCCTTCAGCCTTTCCAGCTCCGCCTTGAGCCTCTTGAGCTCCTTCTGCAATCTGATAAGTTCGCCCTCGACGAATCTCTTCTCGCCCTCGACCCGGCGAGACTCTTCGACAAGCTCGAGGTTCCGCTCCTCAAGAACGGATATCTTCCTATGAATCTCCTCGAGCATCGGGCTCGGCGATTGGTCCTGTTCCAATGTTGTACACCTCATTTGGGTCGATTCAATCCAGCCTGCGATTATAAAGGTTAAATAGTCTATTTATTCTTTGGCGTTCTAGCTCAGAAGCGTGATTTTGATGATATGCGAGCTCTGCGGCAAGAACGTCACTTTTGCCAGGAAAGTGACGATTGAGGGCGTTCAGCTTGAAGTCTGCGCCGAATGCGCGAAGTTCGGCGTCGAAGCGAAGAAGCAGGCCCCCAAGGAGGAAGCGCCCAAACCCGTCATCGCGCAGAGGCTCGAAGTGCGGGAGCGGCGCTCTCGGCCAAGGGATGTGCTGGAGGCGACCGAGAGAGGGGAGCTCGTCGACGATTTCGCATTGCGCATACGGGATGCACGGTCGAAGAAAGGCATGACGCAAAAGGACCTCGCAATGAAGATCAACGAGCGGCTGACGGTCTTAGCCAAGATCGAGACCGGCGACATGCGTCCGGACGACAAGTTGATAGGGAAGCTCGAGAAGGAGCTAGGCATCAAGCTGAAGGAGAAGGTCGTTGACACACCTGTGGCCAAGGGGATGAGCTCGTCGACTCTCACTCTCGCTGATCTGATAAAGATGCAGAAGGACTGAGGCTAAGGCGTCAGATGGTCCCGGCCAAGTATCTCTGATTCGGCCCTCTGAATGAATGCGCTATCCAAGGAGAGCCCATAGTCTGAGGCCACCAACAGGGCGGCGGGCTCGACATCTATGCCCAGCATCTCCTGCTTCTTGTTCACCCTGGACACGACCTCCCTCTTGGGCACAGACCTCACCTTCACGATCTTCTCGACAATCTCGGAGAAGAGGTCCGCTTTGCTCTTAGACACCTGTTCGAGAATCTGCTTCGACGGTCTGTAGTCAAGGGGTACATCGATCGAGCTCAAATCGAACGTAGGAACTATGTGTCCGTTCTTCCTCTGAAGCAATCCGCCCGTGATGCTCACATCAAGGAGCTTCTGAGCCTCCTTCGGTGAAAACCATCTCAGATCAAAGGAAGCTGACGAAACGAACTCCTGCTCCGTTAGGAACTCCTTTCCCTTGCGCCTGAAGAGCACAGCTATGCTTCTCTGAAGATCACTCATTGCTCCCTAGTCCCCCGATATCTCCTGCCACGATGTAGTCCACACCGAGCTGCTCAAGCCTCGAACGCTCGGACATCGGCGCGAAGACACCAAGAGAGATCCCCAGCTGCTCCTTCATGCCCGCCGCCTCACTGGCCAGCGTGTTTGGGACGAACATCTCCGTGATGCCTATGTCGCGAACGTCCCGGGCGAGCGAGAGAAAGGTCCTTCCAGCAATGCCTTCATCAAAACCCACGATCCCATCCCGGTAGTCTACTTTCAAGGTAATGTT
>Ga0299915_10001561_pt1 | contig 16949 bp, 14 predicted proteins | sample RVTome_13_FD_200263 | JGI IMG/M metagenome (GOLD analysis project Ga0299915, IMG submission 200263) | Soil microbial communities from uranium-contaminated site in the Upper Colorado River Basin, Wyoming, United States - RVT92D227 (version 2) ... | reverse complement strand
ATCCACCTTCCATTTGCACTTGAAAGAGTGTGAATTTCGTTTTAATCATAGGCGTCAAAATCTGTACATTTTGTTGCTTAAAATTATTAGAGAAAGCCTCCTGTTCTAGTCATGACCCTAAATAAATAAATATAGTTCATGCTCTTTCGAGGAAGAGAACTATAATCTTGAGAAGAAAGAGGTCTTCAGTGATGTAGGAGACCTGAGGTTTTTTAATTTGTGCTGACGCGTTAGAAAGATTTTACATTCCCCCCTGCCGTCCCCTTTGGCAAGGCATAGAGTCACCCCGCGCGGCAAGCAGTGGTCTATCCGCTAAAAGGTTTTGATGAAGATAAATTCAGAATCTCTATCCCTTACTCGCCATTGGCGGCAAGTCCGCTCCCACCCCCTCGTATGGGATACCTTCACAACCACGTCTTTATCGATCATCGGTAATGCAATCGGTTTTCTCGTCCCCTTTTTTATAGCCGCCTGGTTTGGAGTTACTTCAGAGACGGACGCCTTCTTTTTTGCCTATGGTATTATACTATTTATAGCAAGCATTTTTTCTCCCGTAGTAGAGAGTGTCATTGTCCCTTACATTGCTGAAATTAAGGCTAAAGGACAAAATGTTGCACATTTTGTCAGCCAAGTGTTTGGGATAAGCACTGTTTTTATCATAGTAGTTACGGCGATAGTACTGCTTTCTATACGCTTGTTTCTCCCTCATATCACGCGATTTGATGTCTCTTCTCTGAGATTGATCTACATACTAGTACTAGAAACAACACCCTTGGTAATAACATTAATGTGGTCAAGCATCTTTGCCGGGGTGTTGAACGCCTATAAAAAATTTTCCATTCCCGCCTTTTCACCTGCATTTCGTTCGATGGTAAGCATACTAGTTATTTTCCTCTTGAAGGATACCTTGAACATCCATGCCGTGGCGCTAGGGTATGTAGCGGGAGAATTGTTACGAATACTATTACTTTTTGCCGCACTAAGGAAATCCCGTTTCCCTTTTTATATTTCGTTCGGATGGAGTGAACGGTTAAGACACTTTTTGCAGATGGGAGCTTATCAGATTATCGGCATGTTGGCATTAGGCGCCCACCCATTGATTGGTAAGACCATGGCTTCATGGCTCAGCAAGGGCAGTGTTTCCATTCTCCATTATGCCGAACGGCTTTATATGATACCTTCCGTTATGATAACTACAGGACTTATCGTCACCATATTATCTCACTGGAGCGAATCTTACTATATAAAAGGAAAGGAAGACTTTCGGAGGAAGGTGGCAAGGATGGTAAAAATAGTACTGGCAATGACCATAGTTTTGACTCTTTTCCTTATAGTAGGACGGCATCCGCTTGTTGCCTTCGCCTTTGGCAGAGGGGCCTTCCCTGCCGAGAGCCTGATTCCCTGTGCAGATACTTTTGCCTTCTATATGATAGGGTTTCCCTTATGGGTGGCGGCGATAATATATACCAGGGCCCACATGGTGATGAAAAACACGGTGATTTTAATGAAACTTGGCATCTTGGGCGCCGTTTTGAACTTTTTTCTGAATTTGCTGTTGATGAAATACTTCGGCGTGCAAGGGATTGCCCTCTCGACGAGCATAGTAAATGGGGTCATAGCCTTTTTTCTTTGGACAGGCTTTAAAAAAGCTGCGCGGCAACAAAAAGGGATTGGTCCAGCATGAAGTATGATGATATTACCGTAGGTAGTATATTTGATAGATTTAGAAGGGCTTATAATAAAAGAGGAATGGCCTATATACTGTGTTTGGGCGCGGAAAAGTTGTTTGACCAGCTATCTTGTTATGTAGCATACTATTATTTTAAAATTTTTAAGTCGTCAAAAACTTTCACTTTTCAGGGGGAGAGGTACAAGTATTTTTATCATAGATATAACAATACCTGGAATAATGAGAGGGCTGTAGAAATTCCAATTATTTGGGCAATCGTCAAAGATTACAGGGAAAAGAAAAAGAGAATACTTGAAAGTGGTAATGTTCTTTCTCACTATTTTCATTGTAACCACGATATTATAGATAAATATGAGAAAGATAAAGGCATAGTCAACGAGGATGTAGTTACTTTTCAACCAAAGGGAAAATATGATTTGATTGTAAGTATCTCAACGTTCGAACACATAGGCTGGGATGAAAGACCGCGAACGCCAATGAAAATATTTTATGCAATTGAAAACTTAAGTAAGTGCCTCAGTTATGGAGGTAAGATAGTTGCTACCATGCCGATAGGGTATAACAAAAAAATGGACAAATTTTTCAAGAGCGGCACAATAGCGTTTACAACCCAATATTATCTAAAAAGGACCTCTAAAAATAATAAATGGGTAGAAACTATGAGGGATGATGTTTTTAAGTTGAAGTATGGCAAACCATTTCCGAAGGCTAATGGATTGATCATAGGCATCATTGAAAAGAGAGCATAGACAGATGGGCTACAGAAAACGGTGCTATCAAACTTATATCTCCAGCCACTTTCGACATCTCCATGCCTTATCGGATAGAGAGCTTGAACACATCTTGAAGATTTACAGAAAAAGATTCAGCAGATTTTTACCTGAGGATAAGAAGGCACATATTATTGACGTGGCATGCGGAAGCGGGCACTTTCTTTATTTCTTACAACAAACGGGCTATAAGAATGCCATAGGAATAGATCTAAGCAAGGAGCAAGTAGAGCAGGCGCGAAAGAAGGGCATCAACAATGTCAAAAAAGCTGATTTATTTAAATACCTCCCCAAGTTCTCCAATTATTTTCAGATGGTTATCGCCAATGATATTATCGAGCATCTCAAAAAAGAAGAAATTATACAATTTCTAGATCTGATCTACACTGCCTTAAAGCCGGGCGGTACGGTTATCATATCGACACTCAATGAAATGTCGCTGTTCGGCGCCTCGTTATTGCATAGTGATTTTACGCATGAGACGGGGTTTACGCCGACAAGCCTATGGCAAGTGATGAGTATATGCAATTTTAAGGATATTGAAATCTTTGGAGAAGGGCCTGTTGCCTATGATTTTAAAAGCATGGCAAGACTTTTTATATGGCGCTGTGTAAAAATGGCTTTAAGGTTGTATATGACCATTGAACAAGGTACAGGCCGCGGAATATGGAAAAGACGCAATATCTTTGAACCGAGGATCTTTGCTGTTGGAATAAAATAGCTAAAAGATGTTTGAATTGAAAATGAGATGGAGAAGATAAAGATATTATTTGTTCTCATTTCCCTCGTTACCGGCGGTGCGGAAAGAGTTGCTATACATTTGCTTGAGAACATTAATAGAGAAAAATTTGAGATTGCGCTCTGTCTTTGTGAGAAGAAGGGGAAGCTTTTATCAGAAGTTCCAAAAGACATTGAGGTCTTTGACTTAGGGAAAAAAAATAGATGGAGCTTTCCTTTTCTGTCACTCCGTCTGCAAAAAGTCATAAAAGGTTTTAAACCGGATATTGTGTTCAGCCTGTTATGGTATGCCACTGTCGTGACAGCCATGGCAAAAGTTATTCTTCGAAAAGAAAGCACCCCTTGTTTCTGCGCCTATGAACCTCACAATACTAAGCAGGATATACTGGCATTCGAACGCTTTAAAACGCTGAAATCCATTCTGATCAATTACGCGCACAATGCAGCAGATTTGGTTGTTGTCGACTCGGACGGTGCTGCGCAGGATATTTCCCGAAATTATAAGGTCAATCCTCAAGCTATTAAGGTTATTCATAACTCGGTAGATATAGACGCGATCCAAAAGTTGATAAGGGAAAAGGCACCTTTGCCTTTCGGTGAAGGTGGTTTGCCTATTATTACGGGTTTTGGGAGGCTGGTCAAGCGCAAAGGATTTGATTACTTAATTAAGGCCTTTTACAAAGCCAGAAAAAAAATACCCTGCAAACTATTGCTTATCGGCGATGGCAAGGAAAGGGCAAGTTTGGAACAGTTGGTAAAATCCCTCAAGATGGAAGAAGATATTATCTTGCTGGGATACCAGGATAACCCTTATAAATTTATAGCAAAAACAGATCTCTTCGTCCTTCCTTCTTTATGGGAAGGATTTGGGAATGTCATTATAGAGGCTATGGCCTGCGGGATCCCGGTAATTGCCACGCGATGTCCCTGGGGGCCTGAGGAGATTATCATTGATGGGGTTAATGGCCTTCTGGTTCCTGTAAATGATATAGATGCTATGGCCGATACGATAGTGCGTTTGCTTAAAGATGGGGTTTTAAGGAAACGTTTGGCTGAAGCCGGCAGAAAGCGTGCCGAGGATTTCAGAGCCGAGAAGATTGCGGCGGAGTATGAGCGGACGTTTCTAGAACTCATGGCGAAAAAGGGCCTGAAAGCGTAACGGCCGCCTATAGTAGGATAGAGATGCGAACCATCGTCCTTAGGATAGTAGTTTACTTTTTAAACCTAAATCGATCTTGCTAGGAACTGAATAATGGGCGCCTTTAAGCTCAATCCCGCTGTTATTTCGACAAAGTGGCATCAGGCCAGTCCAATTGTTTTTGTGATCCTCTTGGGGCTCATGCTGGGGTTAGGGTGTGCGTGGATCTTTCATGCGTTTTCCGGGCGGGTTGCTCTTTTTGTGCCGCTTGTTTTAGTTGCCGGCATCGCCCTTCTGATATTCATGAGGCATATTAAACTCTTTGTGTTTTTTTTGGTTCTCTATGCTCCCTTCGAATTATTTGTGCAAAAATGGCTGCCTGGTGATATTGGTTTAGCAACGCGCTACATGACCGAGGTCTTTTTGCTGCTTATCTTCATGGCGCTGGTTTTTGATCGGCTCCTCTATCACAAACCATGGCGACGGACGCCGCTGGACATCCCGCTGCTTATTTTTATCGGCGTTGGTATTTTGTCGGCGCTTGTCAACCAAGTTTCACCTCTCGTGGCTCTCATGGGATTGCGCATCCTGTTGCGCTATGTTTTATTATTCTATCTTGTAGTACAAATCGGCTTCGATCATGCTTCTGTCCGGCGCTTGCTTGTTGCCATGTTTTGTGTTGCGTTGGTGGTTGCCGGCATAGGCCTCATACAGGCCTTGATCGGCCCTGCCATGACAGAGATCTTGCGCGTCCCGGATATTGTAATAGGCGAGCATACTGTGAGATCGGTAACCGGCTTTTTTACTGCACATGGTAGATATATATTCTCCACCTTGGGACGTTACGATGCCTTAGGAATGTACAATGTTATCATCTTGTTGTTTTCGTTGGCTTTGTACATACATTATCCGCGTCGACGCGGCATCATCGGTTGGCTGATAGTGATCACAGGGATATGTCTGGCCCTGTCCTTTTCGCGACAGTCCTGGCTGGCACTGTATGCAGCGCTCTGGGCATGGCTTTTTGTCCTATACAAGAAGAAATGGGCTATCAGTCTCTCGGCAGTCTTGTTGGTGGCGCCGATGATCTTAGGTATGATAGTCTATCTCTCTCCTGAGATCGTGCGGTTTTATAAAGGTGATGAAGGCGTTCACATCTCGGCATTGGCCCGGTTGGTGGAGGTCTTTTCTCCGGAGTATAGAAAGATTTCTGCTTATTACGCCGGCAGGTTATTCGTGTTGCGTTTTGTCGGAGCGCGTATTCTGGAACTGGCCCCCTTCTTGGGATTCGGGCCCGGCACGTTTGGCACACAGAGTGCAGCTTTTTTTGGGTTCAGCAATGCCAACTTGCTTGGTATGCAGGAGAGACAGGTTTTCCTTGTTAACGATGTGAATTGGATCACCATTTTAGGACAATATGGGCTGATCGGGACAGCGGCTTTTTTAATGATCTTCGCAGTTTTATTCCGTTATGCCTGGCGAATGTATAAGCGTTTATCCGATCCATTAACGAAAAGCGTGGCCTTAGCCTGTCAAGGGAGCATTGTCGCCCTCCTGTTATTGGGCTTTTTCGGGCCTAACTTTGAACAGCGGGTTATTGCTCTGTATGTATGGTTGATAGCGGGTTTAACGGTTACCCTGGCCCATACAGAGCAGCGGATAGCAAGCAGGGGCAAATGACCCAGACGAAACCCACTGTTCTGAATATCTCTCAAAATTATTACATTCGCGGCGGGTCCGATCGCATTTTTTTTGCTACTACTGATCTGCTGAAGAAACGGGGACATGACGTTATTCCCTTTACCGCAGCAGATCCAAGAAATGAGCCTACAGAGTGGGCTGCCTATTTTCCCGTTGCTGCAAACTTCGAACGACCTGGTCCGATTGACCTTCTGCGCTTTATCTACTCCATGCCCGCCGTGCGAGCTATCCGCAAGCAGATCAGTGACCACAAGCCGAACATAGCCCATTTGCACACTTACTACGGCAAATTAACCGGTTCGATTCTAGCACCTTTAAAAAAGGCCGGTATTCCCATAGTGCAAACGCTGCATGACTATAAGTTGATCTGCCCTGTATCTCTCCTTGTGTCTAATAACCAGTTCTGTGAGGCTTGCCGAGGTCACCAGTTCTGGCAGGCGATTCCCCGAAGGTGCAATAGAAATTCTTTTGCTCGCACCTTGTTAAGTGTAACAGAGTGCTATATATCCAGATTCCTCGGATCGGTAAATGCCATTGGTCATTTCATAGCAGTAAGCGACTTTGTACGGAAAAAGATGCTTGACCATGGAATACCGGCTGAAAAGATATCTACAATTCATAATTATATTGATGCTTCCGGGATTGAGCCGACTCATCGTCCCGGTGAATATTTTCTTTATTTTGGCCGGCTGGAACGGCTGAAGGGGGTATTTACCTTGGTGGAAGCCGCTGCTCCCGTGACGCAAACGCCTCTCCTGATTGTCGGTGACGGTGCCGCGCGAAATGAGCTTGCTCAAAGCATTGCGCGCAAAAATCTGAAACACATCAAGCTACTAGGTTTTAAGCGGGGCGCTGAATTGGAGCAACTTATTAAGGATAGCATTTGCACGTTGTTACCTTCTGAATGGTATGAACCTTTTCCCACAACTGTCTTAGAGTCGTTCGCGCATGCCCGTCCTGTGATTGCCAGTAGCATAGGGGGGATCACAGAGATGATAACGCACGGCGTTAACGGCTTTTTGGTAGAGACAGGCAACATTGAAGCCATGAGAGAGAAAATGGCCTGGATGGCAGAAAATCCTTGCAAAGCTGTGGAAATGGGCATGGCTGGCCGCAAAAAGGTGGAGGCAATTTTTGGTCCGGAAGCGCATTATGAGAAACTTTTGCGTGTTTACCAGAGATACCTATAATGTTGTGACGTTTCGCCGTTGCTATCGGCTCTTTTTCGGCCAGGGAACGGCCTTGTAGATATCGCACAGGCGGATGGTCGGAAAGCTTTATGCCTTAGTTTTGAAGGCACATCATATTTTTTCATTGAAAGGTCAGCTAGCAAGCGCATGAGCGGCATAAGGCAACAATATCCCTGCGGGCGCTTCGTCATAGGCGAAGAACGTTAGGCGATATGCCGCTCTAAACGTAAGGAAAGGATGAACGCGAACGATGGCTTGTATTGTAAACCTTATTATATTGATATTTGCGGGATTGTACCAAGTTATCGGCCTGGTGAGTATTTTTGAGGGTTACTTAAAAAATGAAAATAAAAATATGTCTAGTTAATGCATACCCATTAAAAGAAATGGGCATAGTTGGGCAGATATATCCTCCTTTAGGCCTTTTGTATCTTGCATCCTCTGCACGATCAAAATTTAAGAACTTAGAATTTTTGGTCATAGATGGATATAAGACCAAAAGGAGGAATTTGCTTGAAAAGATTTGGAATTTCAATCCGGATATTGTTGGAGTATCATATACAACCCAATCTTCAACAGGCGCATATGAGATGATAAATGAAATTAAGCAAAAATGTAAAGAAAATGCATTAGTTATTTCCGGCGGAGCACATCCGAGCATAAGCTCCAAGGAGCCTCTTACGAAATCATCAACCGACTATGTCGTTAGGGGGGAAGGGGAAATAATTTTTTGTGAAATTATTAAATGTGTTATTGATAGAAGGATTGACGATATTAAAAAAATAAACGGGGTCTCATACCGTCAAGATGGAAAGATTGTTGATAATCCTTTAATGCCATTAATAAAGGATATAAGCACTATCCCTTTTCCTGCCCGCGATTTATTGGATATTACTGATTATCCAGGATATCATTACAAGAAGCGAGAACGCGATACCTCAATTGTATCTACAAGAGGATGCCCTTTTAATTGTGTTTATTGTTCCAACCCTGTCTGGAAGTTGCAAAAGCCTTGGTATAGAACAAGGTCCTCCGAAAATATAGCGGATGAAATTGAATATATTATTCAACAATACGGAATAACGGAATTTTATGATCAGACAGATGAGTTTAACGGGAATAAGGCTTGGGCTAAAACTGTGTGCGATGAATTAATTAAAAGAAAGCTTGATATAACATGGAAAGTGCAGATGAGGGCAGATAATATAGATGAAGAATTAGCGGCAAAGATGTCTGCAGCCGGCTGCTGGCTGGGCTTTTTTGGCATAGAAACTGGCAATGATGATACAAGTAGAGGGGTTAATAAAAATATTTCAACTGAACAGTCTATAAAGGCATTAAAAATATTGAAAAATAATAGGATAAAGGCATTTGCCCTTCTAATGGCTTTTAATGTATGGGAAGAAGATGGGATACTGAAATTTGAAGACAAGAAAAAGACATTAAATACTATAAGGTTTGCTGAATATCTTGTGAAAAGAAATTTGGTAGATTTAATATCATGGAGTCTAACCACTCCATATCCTGGAAGCAAATTATATGAAATTGCATTAAGGCATAAGTTGATACCGGAAGAACTGATAGGGAAGTGGGAAAATTGGGATTCTTCCGCGAATTTTGTAATGAAATTGCCAGGTGTGTCGAATAAAGACTGGCGTAATATTCAGAGAAAAGGGAAGTTTCTTCAGATAAAGCTTCTATTGAAAAGTGGCACATTTAATATTGCCTCCATTCCCATTTATGTTAAAAAATTATACAAACTTATACTGAACAGTTTCAATATTGGCAAGAATCTTATTGAGTGAAATTATGGAAGCGGCAATTATAACTGCGTAAAAAACAAAAAAGGTTGACGGTAAAAAATCTTATTACTTAAGGCGCGCTCTTACAGCATCGCATGATGACACAAGAAGATAAGATACTAATTACGGGCTGTGGAGGCATGTTGGGAGAAGCTGTATATGCGGTTTTCTCCCAGCTCTGTTCTGTCATGGCCACAGACATAGATGTCAATGCGGAATGGCTCTCGTATCTTGATGTGAGGGACTATCATGCGCTAGAGAAAGCAATTTTGTCATTTAAAGCCACAACTATTTTTCATTTAGCCGCGCTAACGGATTTGGAATACTGCGAGGCAAATCCTTCTGAGGCTTATGGAACTAATGCATGCGGTACAGAGAATGTCGGGCTGTTATGTAAAAAATATAATATTTTGATGGTCTATATTTCAACTGCCGGAATTTTTGACGGGAATCAGGATGTTTATAATGATTATGACCTTCCTCATCCAATAAATAATTATGGCAAGTCAAAATTTGCAGGAGAAATGTTCGTTAGATCTTATTTAGAAAGATATTTTATCTTTAGACCAGGCTGGATGATGGGGGGTGGACCTGAAAAAGATAAAAAATTTGTTAAAAAAATATTAGATCAAATTAATACAGGGAAAAATGAAATATTTGCAGTGCGTGATAAATTTGGAACCCCTACTTATACCTATGATTTTGCCAAAAATATGCTGGAGGTTATTAATTCAGGCTTTTATGGCTTATATAACATGGTATGTAGTGGTGACGGCAGCCGTTACGACGTCGCCGAAGAGATGTTGAAGACACTAAATTTAGAAAATACGATTAAACTTAGCGAAGTAGCTTCTGATTATTTTAAAAAAGAATATTTTGTCCCACGGCCACGCTCAGAGAAACTTCTAAATTTAGAATTAACGTTGAGAGGTTTAAATAAGATGAGGGATTGGAGGATTTGTTTACGAGAATATTTATCTCGATATAAATGGCTAAATTATTAGAAAAAGGGGTATATGAAAATCGCCATAATGGGTATTCGGGGTATCCCGTCCAGCTATAGCGGTTTTGAGACCTGCGCGGAGCAACTGGGCAAGCGCCTGGTTGAGCGCGGGCATCAGGTCACGGTCTACTGCCGCTCGCACCATATTACGTACCCAGGCACCTCTTACAAGGGGATGCGCCTGGTCAAGCTACCAACCATCGCCAACAAATACCTGGATACCATTATCCATTCTTTCATCTCTTCCTTGCACGCCATGACGCAACAGTACGATGCAGCCCTCTATTTCATCGTCGGCAACAGCCCGATCGTCTGGATCCCCCGGCTGGTCGGCACGAAGACCATCCTCAACGTAGATGGCCTGGACTGGAAACGTGAAAAATGGCCTTTTTTGGCCAAGCAATATATCAAATGCTCTGAATACCTGGCTACCAAGGTTCCCAACGCCTATATTACCGACTCCCGTGTGGTGCAGGGCTACTACCGCGATCGCTTTGGCGATGAGCCGCCTTATATCCCCTATGGCTCTGAGGTGGATATGGTGCCTCCTGGCGAAACATTGGCCCGTTTCGGCTTAGAACCCTATCGTTATATACTCTTTGTCGGCAGACTCGTACCTGAGAACTGTGCTCATCACTTGATAGAGGCCTTTTTAGGGCTTGATACGGATTTCAAATGTGTTATTGTAGGGGCCGCCTCTTATGCCGAAAAATATATTGCCTCTCTCAGGACCATGGCGCAAGGTGATCCGCGCATTGTCTTCACCGGCTATGTCTTTGGCAAGAGGTATTACGAATTGGGCTCCCATGCCTATATCTTTATAAAGACATCAGGCGTAGGTGGTACCTCCCCTGCCCTGGTGGAGGCGATGGCCTTTGGGAGCTGTGTGGTCGTGCATAACACATTGGAAAATCTGGAGACTATTGGGGATGCCGGCTTTGCCTATGACGGTACTGTCGGTGCAGAAAGCCTTCGTAAGGCGCTACAGCGACTGCTGTCTCAGCCGGCATTGGTCAAGGAGTATCGCCGGCGAGCCAGGCAGCGTACCCAAAGGCATTATACATGGGAGGCAGTTACCGATGCCTATGAGCGGTTGTTCTATGAGCTTTGCGATAAGCCGCTGCCTGATGCCGATGGTTGATTATAACACCACGGCACTCCCCGACGGTAACTATGTGTGGTGTAGAATTTTGGATGTTTTTCAAAAAGGGGTAGAATACAGATGATATTCCGGCGGTTCAGCGTTCAATTCACTATCCTTTCGATAGCCCTGGATGCTGGGCTTACGGTCATCGCTCTCATGGCGGCTGTAGCTATCCGGCCATCACTATCAACGCATCCTTTTCTGCGTCCGCTGCCCGATATTGATCTTCCTTTATTGGTTTACTTGCTTGTGCCGTTCCTCTGGATAGCTATTTTTCTTTTTACCTCCGTTTATGATCCCAAGCGTACTTACAAGGCAATTGATGAATTTCAGAACGTAACCAGGTCAATCAGTGTAGCCGCCCTCTCCTTTGCCGGCCTTCTTTATTTCACCTTCCGCGATATCTCCCGGTGGCTCTTTATCATTTTTTTCCTGCTCGATATCTTTCTACTTGTAGGCTGGCGCGTGCTGACCCGCATTGCCTTTCGGCTGGGCACGATACCGTCTTCCAGAAGGCGCGTAATCATTGTGGGCGCAGGGGAGCTGGGGCACCGTGTGGCGCAGATAATCGGGGAGTATATCTGGAGTGATTTGCAACTCGTTGGTTTTCTTGATGACGAGCACAAAGGTCCAATCGGTGACTTGCCGATCCTCGGATCATTCGACAAGATACGCAGCGTGGTTGAGAAAGAGCGTATCGAGGAGGTGATCATTGCTTTGCCATACCGGGCCTACGAAAGCTTAAACCAGATCACTACGAATCTTCTGACATTGCCGGTTCAGGTACGCATTGTCCCTGATTATCTCAACCTGGCGATCTGCCGCGCTACGATTGAAGATTTTGGCGGCCTGCCGATGATCAATCTCCGCGCTCCCGCCTTTAGTCATTATCAACACCTCATTAAACGCGCCTTTGACCTTATTGCAGGATCGATCTTGGTGATATTCTTTCTTCCGCTCATGGCACTTATTGCTGTCGCAATCAAACTTGATTCGTCCGGCCCCATTATCTTCAAGCAGCGACGTTTCGGAGAAAACGGATGTCTCTTCACCATGTACAAATTCCGCTCAATGGTTGCAGATGCCGAAGGCCGACATCGGGACGTGATTCAGTATGATGAAGAAGGCCAGGTAATTCACAAGGTGCTTGACGATCCGCGGGTAACGCGTGTTGGACGCTTTGTGCGACGGACAAGCCTCGATGAACTTCCTCAATTATTCAATGTACTGAAGGGTGATATGAGCCTCGTAGGCCCGAGGCCCGAGCTGCCGTGGTTGGTGGAGCAATACGAACTGTGGCAGCGCAAACGTTTTTCCGTGCCTCAGGGTATTACGGGATGGTGGCAGATAAACGGGAGGAGTGACCAACCTATGCACTTGAACACGGAATTGGATTTATTTTATATTCAGAATTACTCTATCATGTTGGATGTATATATTCTGTGGAAGACTGTTGGTGCCGTTTTAAGGAAGAAAGGGGCCTTTTAAGATCATACTAGTGGGGTGAGAGAATGAAGGTTCTCATAACAGGAGGTGCGGGGTTTCTCGGAAGTCACCTTTGCGGCGCGCTCATTAATCTGGGAAATGAAGTTATTTGTGTTGACAACTTCTTGACAGGAAGGCTGGAAAATATATCGCATCTTAGAAAGAATCTAAATTTTCTCTTTATTGAAGCTGATGTATGCGACTATAGATATGTCGATATAAATGGACCGATAGATGCCGTATTGCATTTTGCATCTCCTGCCTCTCCGCAAGACTACCTCCTCTATCCCATTCAGACGTTGAAGGTGGGTGCTTTTGGCACGCATAAAGCCCTGGATCTGGCCAAGGTAGAGGGCGCACGCTTTGTTTTGGCGTCAACTTCGGAGGTCTATGGTGATCCTTCGGTGAATCCCCAGGATGAGACGTATTGGGGAAATGTAAATCCCATAAGCCCGCGAGGAGTCTATGATGAAGCAAAGCGGTTTGCAGAGGCAATGGTAATGGCCTATCATAGATATCATGGTCTCGACACGAGAATTATAAGGATTTTTAATACGTATGGCCCGAGGATGAGGAAGGATGATGGCAGGGCGATTTCAAATTTTATAGTGCAGGCGCTGGAAGAAAATCCTATCACCATCTATGGAGACGGACAACAGACGAGAAGTTTTTGTTATGTCGACGATATGATAGAGGGTATTATCAGACTACTTTTTAAGGAGTCGGATAAAAATTATGACGAGAGGACAGATAAAAAAAATTTCTTGTCCCAAAAGGGCAATAGTTTTGCCAATTCTATCCATGAGCCTGTGAATCTAGGTAACCCCCATGAGCTTTCCGTATTGATGATTGCGGAAAAGATAAAGGAATTCACCAAGAGTTCTACTCCCATTATCTTTACGGATCCTGTTGTTGATGATCCCAAGGTAAGAAGACCTGATATTAGTAAGGCTAAGGAGCTTCTGGATTGGGAACCAAAGATAGGAATAGATGAAGGCATTAAGAGAACAATAGAGTATTTCAAAGGAGTTGTTGAAGAGCATAAATATCTTAATGATTATTCCGAACAAAAAAAACGAAGTCGATACGGCGGTAGAGCAAGTGAGAAATAAGCTCATAGGAGGGAGCGCGGTGAAGGATAGAATTCGAGTTGACTTTGAGGAGATAGATGTCTCTGATTACCTGCGAGTGATCTGGAAACGGAGGTGGTTAATTGTCATCGGAGTAGTTGCTGCTACCTTGACTGCGATGCCGGCGTCTTATGTGATGCGTCAATACGAGAGCTGCGCTATACTGAGGCTGAGCGAGGAATTTAAAAAAGAAAAGTCAGAAATGGCATCTGAACAAGAAAAAGGGAGAATTATCGTTACCCTCCCTGAATATAAGATATACAGCGCATCCTTTATGGACTCGAAGTCTTTTATTGACTATCTTACAGGCCAGAAAATTTTTCCGGCCGAGCAGGAATCCCATGTCGAAAAAAATCTTCAAGTTGAATCGAGCCTTAAGAAATATATCATGCCTGTCTACGCCTATGCTAACGAAGAAATATTGGCGCTTCACCCTCAAGAGCAGTTTATCAGCGCGCTTCAGATAACCTGGGCAAGCCGCTCACCTGAATTGGCTCAGCGAGTAGTAGAAGCAATGAGTCTTTTTGCGAGGGACGCAATAGAGCAAAAGGTTCTGGAGAGATATGTAACCGGTGGTTATCAGGAGGCCTACATCCTGGCGCAGGAACTGGAGAATAAGGTGGCTAATTATAGGTTCTTGCTGAAACAAGTTGATCAAAAGCTGACGGATCTCAAAAAGATTGCGCAACACTCCCCTGCTGCAGCGCAACACGCTGGCAGGGAAGTAGTCTCCGTTGATCAAGGTGGGCATCTTTACCTACCCCTCCCGACGCAGATCGTGGCTACTGAGGTTACCATTACCGATACCAAATTGAATATAAATGACACGGTAAGAAGACAGAAGATCAATCGAGTCAATTTGGAGCTTTTTACAAAATTAAAATCGGCACTGGCAGAAAAAGGTTCAAAAAGTCTCTTCGAACGCTTAGAGGGGGTTAGGGAAACCTTTTTTCAGGGAAAGGATCTAAACGAAGAGGAAATCCTCCTTGTTCGCAATGAGGTCTCTGTTGATTTTGCCAGGTTTGAGCACCGGTTTCGCGATGTGATGCAGCTTGTCGCCGGTCCCGGTCCCACGGTCGCCAAAAAGGCAAAACCTTCCACAAGTTTCATGGTTGGTGTTGCTTTTATCATAGGATTATTTTTCTTCACCCTGCTCGCCTTGTTTTTGGAGTTTATCCAGCAGAGTCAACAAGAAATGTTGACAAAGGGAAAAACGAAGAGAAAGATATAGGCTGAGCAAAACCAGTCTCTCTACGTGAAGATCATTTTTTAGCTTGGGAAACCCCTATGGAGTAGGAAAGTCTTTTTGAAGAGGGCCGTGCGATGGTATGAGCAGATCCATGGCTTAAGCTATAGTTCGTTAAGATACTTTACTGCAGCAGGGACCGATCAAGAGGATGAGCTCAGAGAAGATAAAAAAGGAATTAGACTGGGGGCTACGATATGATGGCCTCAAAATAATCCTGGAGACTGCATGGAGATGGATGAAAAGAGGAAGGCATCGATAATGGGAAACAAGTTTATGTCGTCCAGGTTTGGGTTTGAAAAAGAGGACAGAAGGAATTTGATTCTCCTGTTTGTTATCGGTATTGCGTCACGACTTTACGCCTTTTCTCAGATCTATATGATTTCTCTTGATGGGGCCTTTCAATATATCCCTGTGGCCAAGCTTTTTTATCACGGCGAGTATCTTCAGGCCCTGCTCCAGCCTCAGCTTCCACTCTATCCATTTTTGATCTCAATCCTTACCCATGTAACAGGGAACTTCGAACTCTCGGGTCAGTTGCTCTCTATCATCTTCAGCCTCGCGGCCCTCTTCCCCCTCTATTTGATCGGGAAATCACTCTTCGGCCCCAAAGCTGCCTTTTGGACTACGATATTGTACCTCGTCAATCCGCTGATGTTACATAGTTCAGTGGATGTATTGAAGGAGGCGCTGCTGGTTTTTTTATTTCTCTCCTCAGTCTATTGCTCCTTGAGGTTTTTGCAGGAGGGGAAGGGGCCATGGTTGCTCGGGACGCTGGCCTTCTCGGCAGCAGGGGCCCTGGTCAGCATGATAGCCATCGTGGTGTTGGTTGTGCTGGGGGGGTGGTTAGGGTATGCAGTCCTGCGCGTCAGGGTACGGGAGAGGGAGTTGGCATATCGCTATCTCTGGGTAGTTATTGTGGCTGCTGGCGCTATCTTGATCTTCCTTATACCGGGCGTCCTTGGTTGGGAATTTTGGATAACAAAAAAGCCTTATAAAGTAGTTGAAGGTATTTTCCAGCGATGGTTCTTATCTGAGTGGCCAAGTCTTTCTCAGCTTGGACACAGTTCTCTTGCTATTTTCATTCGGTTCACAGAAAAGGCATGTCCCTTGCTCTTTAATCTTGCCCTTTTCGGCCTCGGGTGGAGGATAAAGGTCAAAGAATTCAGCGCTGAAGAGAGGTACCTCGCCTCTTTGATGGTGGTGCTTATCATTATCTTTTTTCCCCATCTCTATGCCTCGGGGAGATACCATCTCCCTGCCATCTTCCTGCTGTATCTCTGGGCCGGGTTTGGATTTGTCAAGATCAGGGAGCTGATTGAGAGGCGGTTCACGAGATATCCGAGCCTTACGGCCATTACACTCGTTATAATTCTTCTCGTGACCATTTTGCCCATCGCCCTTAAGCCCCAAAGGCTGGATAAGGTCGGTTATAAGGAGGCGGGGCTGTGGCTACGGAAACAGGCGCCTTCACCCCCCGTGATATTGACTGACGACCCCAGGGTTGCCTACTATGCTGGCGGAACATATGCGTTGATTCCCCCCAAGGCTACCCCCGAGGAGATCGTGAAAAAGGGAGAGAAGGAGAAGGCAGACTATCTGGTCATCGAGGGCAAGGGAACGGGGATCTCAGATGCCTTTGGCCCTTTTGAGAAAAAAGGTGCGTTGGAACTCGTCCTCCGCCATCCCTACGGGTGGAAGGGGAGGACTGTGTATGTCTATAAGATGAAAAAGTAGAAGGATACTTCCCCAAAGACCTCAGAAGACCTTGCCGCGCTCTATACCCTGCCGAACACCAGAGAGACGTTGTTTCCCCCGAAGGCGAAGGAGTTGGAGATGGCAATCCGCATCTCTTTTTTGCGGGCCTTGCCGGGGGTATAGTCGAGGTCGCACTCCGGATCAGGGGTGGTGT
>Ga0299915_10001559_pt1 | contig 16966 bp, 16 predicted proteins | sample RVTome_13_FD_200263 | JGI IMG/M metagenome (GOLD analysis project Ga0299915, IMG submission 200263) | Soil microbial communities from uranium-contaminated site in the Upper Colorado River Basin, Wyoming, United States - RVT92D227 (version 2) ... | reverse complement strand
CTGTTCCTTATCCGTGGTGATTCATGGGCTTTCTCGAAACCCGGCGCGTATACCCGGCGCAGGAGGGCGCCGGGAGAATACAGAACATCGAGTTGGGCATTATAACATCATGCGGAAATGGAGGAAAGCTGAGCCGCCGCCCCTCGTGCTTTTTAAACCTCGCCGGCATTAAGCTTTTTACGGGGTTGGAACCGGGCAAGAACCTCGTACAGGACGGGGACGACGAACAGCCGCAGCAGGATGGCAAAAAAGAATCCTCCGATATAGACGACAGCCAGGGGCCGGTGAAGTTCCGACCCCGTCGTCACGATAAGCGCCAGGGGCAAGACCCCCACGATCATGACCATATCCGTCATGAAGATAGGACGGAATTTCATCACGGCCCCCTCCAGAACGGCCTGCCGAAGGGTCAACCCCTGCTGTCTTAGATCGTTGATCTTCGCCACAAGAATAACGTCGTTCTGAACGCAGATTCCGAAGAGCGCGATGAGCCCGATGGTTGAAGAGACGTTGATGGTCTGACCGGCGATGATGAGGCCCAGGATTCCCCCGATCAGGGTTGAAGGGATGTTCATGATGATGAGCAGGGCCTGTCTGATGGAACCGAGGGATGAGAAGAGGATGACGAAGATGATCAGGAGAATCAGGATCATCATCAGGGTGAGGTGTTTCAACGCCCTTTGCTGGCTCTCGAACTGTCCCCCGAACGTGACGAAGTAGCCCGGAAGCAGAGAGACTTCCCTGGATATTTTCTCCCGGGCTTCCTCGACAAAGCTTCCGATATCCCGTTTTTCGACATTGCACAGGATGATCTTCCGCCGCATCAGGTTCTCGCGGAAGATGGTCTGAGGTCCTTCGCCATGAGTGATGTCGGCAAGCTCACTGAGGGGGATTCTTTCGCCGCCCGGTGTGTCGACGAGCAGGCTTCGGATGGCCTCCTCGTCATTTCGGTGCGCTTCCGCAAAACGAATGAGGATTGAAGTCACGCGGTCGGTTTCGTAGACGTCGGTCGCTTCCATCCCGTTCAGGGCGGTTTCAATGATTTCCGCTACTTGGGCGACCGCAATGCCATACCGGCTGAGTTTTTCCCTATTCAACCGGATGACCAGCTGGGGAACGCCGGTGGTTTGCTCGACCTGAAGGTCGGCGACTCCCCGCACTCCGGCGACGACGTTGCGCACCTTTTCGATCTCCTCGTTTAAAACGGCAAGGTCGGATCCGAACAGCTTGATCGAGAGCTCGCCCTCGGTTCCGGTCAGCATCTCGGCCAGCTTGTTGGCGATCGGCTGCTCGAAGATATAGGCAATTCCGGGGAGCTTGTCGAACTCCCGGCGCAGGTTTTCGGTTATCTCCAGAAATCCCCGTCGCCTTTTTTCCCGCGGAAGAAGCTCGATATTGTAGTGGCTGTGGTTGACGGGGTGGAGATGTTCGGAGGCTTCCGCCGTCCCGGTCGTCCTTGAGACGGAGACGACCTCGGGCAACGAGAGAATAATACCCTCGATCTTTGTCCCCATTTTAATCGACTCTTCGATGGATGTCTCCGGCAGCATGACGGTCGAGGCCATGATGGCTCCCTCGTCCAAAGGCGGGACGAATTCCTTCCCTAGGAAAGTGTAAGCGACGGCTGCACCCGCGATCAGTGTGATATAAAACGCTATGATCTTGACTTTATGGCTGAGGGCCCTGGCGAGAAGGGTGCGATAATACCCAATCAGGAGTTCGGTCAGCGGGCTTTGCTTGGCCTCCCCGGATACGCCTTTTAAGAATACCGAAGCCAGGATCGGTTGAAGAGTGATGTTGAGGAGCATGGCGCCGAAAAGGGCCGCCGCCACGGCGAAGGCCGTCGGCTTGAACATGGCGCCCTCGATTCCCTGCAGGGTGAGCAAAGGAACGAAAACGAGGATGATGATCAGGCTGGCGGAGAAAAGATAATGGCCGACTTCTTTGGCGGCGAGACCGACCAGATCCGTATCGGGCGCCTGGCCCTTCTTTTCCCTCAGGATTCGGCAGATATTCTCCACCATGATGATGGAACCGTTGGCCATTTTACCGATGCCGATAGCCAGGCCGCCGATCGACATGACCGTTAATTTGACGCCGAAAAGATCCATCAGCACGATGGCGACGAGGATGGATACAGGGATGGTCAGCGAAGCGATGAGGGAACTCCGGAGGCTCCACATGAACAGCATCATGATCAGGACGATACATAAGGCCCCCAAGAGAATGGAGAACTCGACGTGCTGGATGGACTTGATGATCAACACCGATTGGTCGTAAAACGGTTTGATCCGGACGTGCGAGGGCAGGTCCCTGGAGACTTGGGCGATGGCGTTCTTGATGTTCTCGATGGCCGTCAAGGTGTCTCCGCCATACTGCTTTTCCACAGTAACATAGACGGCTTCCTGCCCGTTATGTCCGGCCGCCTCCCGCCTGAATTTCCGTCCGACTTCGACCTCGGACACATCTTTAACAAAAACCGGGACATTGTTGCGCGAGGTGATGACTGTATTGCGGATGTGTTCCAGGGTTTCAATGCGTCCCAGCCCTTTGATCAGAACTTCCTGGGAACCCTTTGAAATGATTCCCCCCGAAAAGTTCCGGTTGCTGTTCTCGACGGCGTTCCTGACTTCGCTGATGGTGATGCCGTAATGTTTCAACATGTCGGGCTTGAGCAAGACTTGGAATTGCTTGACGAATCCGCCCAGGTTGATGATGAAAGAAACTCCCGGAACGCCTTGGAGCCTGTAGCGGATCGTCCAGTCGGCGATCGTCCTCAGCTCCAGGGGGTCCGTCCCTTTCCCTTCGCCCGTTACGGCGAATTCGAAAACCTCGCCCATACGCGATGAGACCGGTCCGAGGACGGGAGGGGATGTCCCCAGAGGCAGCCTTCCGGTAATCAATTCCAGTTTGCTGGAGACGATTTGCCGGGCGAGATAGATGTCGGTCCCCCAATCGAATTCGACCGTCACCACCGAGTCGCCGGTCGTTGATTCCGACCTGACGCGCGCGACGTTAGGGGCCCCGGAAAGAAGGCTTTCCAGGGGGAATGAGATCAGCCTTTCGACATCCTCTGAGGCCATGCCTTGGTTTTCCGTGATGATTTTGACCAGGGGAGCGTTGAGGTCGGGGTAGATGTCCTTAGGGATTCGGAAATAGGCGATGACACCCCAGAGGCAAACCAGGCTGATAAAAAGGAACGCCAGGAGCCTGTTCTTGAGGGAAAAATCGATGATGCGGTTGATCATGAGAAAAGCCTTTCCTCAATGGATTCCTGCTTTTTTGAGGATGTCGATTAACAGCTTGGATTTGAGCTGAAAATTCCCGGCGGTCACGACATCATCGCTTTCCATGAGACCGCTGAGGATTTCCCGATAGCCGCTCTCCCGCGCCCCCAGCTCCACGATCTGGAGCCTGAATCCCGCGCCGTCTTTAACAAAGACATAATTATCGTCCCTGTCATTGAGGATGGCTTCTTCCGGCAGGGTCAGGACGGAAGCCGAACGGTCGAGATAAATGAACATGTCGGCGAACATCCCCGGCTTAAGCTTGTATTTTTTATTGTCGACCTCGGTCCGGACGGTGATGGTCCGGGTTTCCTCGTTGAAAACATCGCCGATGTAGCAAATTTTTCCTGGAAAGACCTCGCCCGGATAGGCCGGAACCGCGATCTCCGCATCCAGGCCGGACTTGATCCTGGCGATGTCGCGTTCATAAATCTCGGCGTCCACGCACAGGACTGTCGGGTTCATTATGGTCAGGATCTCGGTGGACTGGTCGATCATGGCGCCCAGGACGGCCCTGTTCTCAATGACCTTGCCGTCGAGCAGGGCATAGAGAGAGATAACGGGATTGATCTCATGGACGTCCTCCATGGATTTCACCTGGTTTTCCGTGAACCCCAGAACGTGCAGTTTTTTTTCGGCTGAACCGAGGCCGGCTTCGGCCACTTTGAATTCCGCTTCCGCGATCAGAACGTTTTTCTGGGCCCCCACGCCGCGTTGATGCAGGTTCTTTTCCCGCTCCAGATTCTGCCGGGCCAGTTCATAATCGGCCCCGGTCTTGAAAAACGCGGATTTTGCCTCTCCGACTTCTTCGCTCTGAAGAGTGACGAGTTTCTGGCCGGCGCGGACCCATTCACCGATAGAGACGTGAATCTCGGCGATGCGGGCGGGAAAAGCGTAGCTGACGATGGCTTTTTTATTCGGCGGAACGAGAACCTTGCCCATAGCCTTGAGCTTCGACCTCACAGCCCGGAACTCCGGCTTCACGGTCAAGATTTCGACGGCCCGGCTTTCTTCCTCGGTCAGCATGACAAGGGAAGAACCTCTTCCCCTCAAGCCGCCGCCTCGGCCGGCCCCCCGGCTCCCGCCGGGCTCTCTGCCGGAGAAAGCCATCTTCCCTTTTCCCGGCGGATTTCCGGCCGGGGCCGGATCACCCGATGTTTCCCCGGCGGCGACCGCGGACTTGGGCGGAGAGGACGGTTTTTGCGAGGACGGCGTCTTGGAACAGGCCGTGGTGAAAACGGCGGCCGCAATGAAAACGACGAAATATTTTAGCTTAGTCATGTGTACCTCCTTCAATCGGCCGGCCGACGGATCTCTCGAGTACGGCCAGGGCGACGCTGTAATTGCACAGCGCGTCGGCGTAGGATTTTCTCGCTTCGATCAGCGTTCTCCGGGCTTCAATCAATTCGATGCCTCCGATCTCCCCCTCCTGATAGCTGAAGAGCATCATGTTGTAAACCTCCTCAGCTTGAGTCAGGATCTCCTCTTCGAAGAGACGGATCTGACGGCCGGCCGTCAAGGCGCTCAGGGCCGCTTCTTCCACCTCGAGGAGGATCGTGTTCTTTAAATGTTCATGATCTTTTTGCAAGGAGAGAAGCATGGCCCTGGCTTCCGCGATCTCTCCCTTCTGCGGCTGCCAGAAAAAAAGTGGAATCGGAATGGAAAAGGTGAAATCCCAGGTGGTTTTTTGCCCCTCCAGCCGATGCCGCGAAAGCCCCAGATTGAAATCGGGCCAATAGCCGAGAGAGCCCAGATCCTTTTTCAGGCTTTCTTTTTCCATGGAAGCATTGATCCTCCCTATCTCAGGCCGGAAAATCAGGGCTTTCGCTTTCAAGTCGTCCGGAGAAAGGTCCAAGATGATCCTTTTGAGATTTCCCGCAACCTCCAGAGGATCGTATTTTTTCCTTGCCATGAGGAAATTCAGCCTGGCCCTAGCCAGGATTTTCCCGTTCGATGCAGACTGGAGGGAGTTCGCGGCCTTCGAGGCCTCGACCCGGGCCCGCAAGACTTCGACTTGAGCGACTCCTCCGGCTTCATGTTTGAGACGCGCTTTATTTAAAAAATCCTTGGCCAGATTCAAGTCCTGTTCGGCGTAAGCATATTTCTCCTGGGCCAGCAAGAGATCAAAAAAAGCCTGCTTGACCTGAAGGATGATGTCGAGTTTCAGAAGCTCAACATCGAAACGGACCTCAGCGACTTCTTTCGAGGCGATTTTCCCCCTCAACGACCTTTTCCCAGGAAAGGGAAGGTTCTGGCTGAAGCCCAGGTAGGACTCCCCCGATCTCTTAAGATCCATGAGTCTCGGCTGCAGGTCGGAATCGATATCCAGGCTTGGCTGGTCCCAGGCCTTGGCCTGGTGGACTCGGGCCAAGGAAGCCTCGACCAACTGTTGGGATGAATGAATGAGAGGATTCTTTTCGAGGGCGATGGATACGCAACGTTCGAGGGTCAGGGATTCGGATTGAGGAGAGGCTTCGACTGTAAGCCATCCAGACCACAAGCAGATTGCCATGACAATGAGGATCCACCTTCTCATGATCGCTCACCTCCTTTGGTAAATGGAACAAGATAAGAAAGACCTAGAAGACGAGATGGGGGGTGTTAGGCTTGTGGGGGAGATCTGGGTGGGAGTCCGGCGAAATAAATGGACCCATAGAGAGAAATATTTTGGGGAAGCAAAATAGAGAACAAAATCAACTGGAAAAACGGCAATGGCGCGGCCGATTGTTCAGCGATAGAGGATGCCGAGAAGCGACAGGCCGGGCAGTCGCGGCTGGACAAAGCGCTTTTTTCCGTATGAAAGAAACCGATGAAGAGAGAAGTAAATAAAAAACCGGGAAGGAGAAAGAAGAGAACAAGGTTCCTTTCGCTTCGTTTTATCATGAAACTGTTGTATAAACCTTATTTTATAAAAAGTCAATAATTGACCAGGACTTCTCCCAAAAATTTAGGGAGAGAAGAGCCGGCATTGACCTGTTTCGGGTTCGTTGACGAAAGGCAACCCTAAAGTTTACGGCCGCACCACTATTTTCGCTCTTTAATAAGTGCCGCGACGGCATTCCGAGCCTCAGTGATCGCAAAACCATACTGCCGTCGGAGCCGGCCGAGGGTCTCGTCGAGCGAAACGTCGGCCGGCAGGCCGAGCCAGGCCACGATATCTTCGGCCGGGACCCCCGTCGCTCGTTCGACCTCCCGAAGGGTCATCTTTCCGGTGATAACCGCCCCGGCGGACCCCGCCTCCGTCCGCCCGGCGACGCTCTTGTCTCCGTAGATGTCTGCTTCGGCCACCGTCTCTCCGCGCAACACGATGGCTTCGGCGGCCACTCCGGCCGAGGCCTCCGCGACTCGTCCCTCTTGCCGACCGTGCCCTTCGCCGAATTCGGAGTACGCCGGGTTGTTTTTCGATGCCGCGATCCAGAATATGAGAGGGACGAGGGCCGCCGCCAGGACCGTCAGACCCACTGCGGCCTTCCAGGCTTTGCCGAAAATGCTCTTGGCCTTCCCCTTAAACCAGCTCCAGGCGAGGACGATATGGACGACGACAAGCGCCGTGAAGGCGAGAGAAAGATAGAGATGGATATCCCCCCACTGGTGGCGATGCACCCCTAGGAAATATTTGGACTGCCTGGGACCCAGGCGGCCTTCCGGGATGACGAATCCCATCAGCAGGCCGATGAGGACGATCCCCAGCATGCAGAGGAACATCAGGATATCGACGACGTATTTCCAGTCCGTCCGGCTAAGTTTCATGGTCGTCCTTCCTTCATTGAGCACTCAGGCCTTATCGAGGGCCTGTTCGAGGTCCGCCCGGATGTCTTCGACGCTCTCGCAACCGACCGAAAGACGGATGAGGTCGTCGGTGATGCCGGCCATCTCCCGATGCTCCTTGGGCAGGCCGGCGTGGGTCATGCTGGCCGGATGCTGGATGAGGCTCTCGATCCCACCGAGCGAGACTGCGAGCGTGCAGAGCTCGACACCGTTGATCATCTTCCGCCCCGCTTCGTATCCGCTGTGGAGGCCGAAGCAGATCATTGACCCGAATCCCCGCATCTGCTCCTTGGCCAAGGCATGCTGGGGATGGCTTTCGAGTCCCGGGTAATTCACCCAGCGGACCTTGGGATGGGCGGCCAGCCAAGCAGCGAGGCGCTCGGCGTTTTCCTGGCTCCGGGCAACCCGGAGGGCGAGCGTTCTGACGCCCCTGAGGACGAGCCAGGCCTGGTGGGGGTCCATCGTGCCGCCCATAAGGACAAGGACCTTCCGGAGCCTCTGATGGAGCGCTTCCTCGCGGGCGATGATGACGCCGCCGACGACATCGCTGTGGCCGTTGATGAACTTTGTCAGGCTGTGGACGACGACATCGGCCCCCAAAGCGAGTGGGTTTTGGAGGAGCGGGCTGGAAAACGTGTTGTCGACGACGAGCATGATGCCTCGATCGCGGGCGAGGCGGGCGCAGGCTTTGACGTCCGTGATCGTCAGGGTGGGATTAGCCGGAGTTTCGATGAACAGGAGCCGCGTCGTCGGCCGCAGGCATTTCTCGATATTCCAGACGACCGAGGTGTCCACAAAATCGGCACTGACGCCGAAGCGCGAGAACTCGTTCTCCAGGACCGTCCGTGATGGCCCATAGATCGAGGCGGTGCTGATGACATGGGCATCCTTTTCGAGGAGCGCCGTGTAGATCGTGGTCACGGCGGCCATCCCCGTAGCCGTGGCCGAGGCGTCGAAGCCGCCTTCGAGCGTCGCCAGGCTCTCCTCGAGGGCCCGGATGGTCGGATTCGCGATCCTCGTATAGATAAAGCCCTTCTCGCGGCCGGCAAACCGCGCCGCCCCCTGCTCGGCGCTTTCGAAGGCGAACGTCGAAGATTGATAGATCGGGACGGAAACACCGCCGTAAAGGGAATCGGGCTCCTGTCCGGCGTGGATTACTGTGGTTTCTGAATGCTGATAATGGTGTTTCAAGGACATCTCCTTATTGGATTCCACCCTCGGCGTCCCGGAGAGAGGAAGTTTTCAGTGGTCGCAGATATTCTCGCCCGCCTGGAGCGTCCCGGCCAGGTAATCGCCGGCCAGGCGCTCGGGAGTATCGGCGGGAGCGCCTACGACCACCTGGATGCCGTGTTCGGCGAACAGGCCTTGGGCGCGCTGTCCCATGCCGCCCGCAATGATCATGTCCGCTCCGCGCTCCGCCAGCCATTTTGGCAGAAGCCCCGGCACATGCGGGGGGGCCTCGATGTCTTCCCGTTTGAGGATCTTCTTTTCCGCCAGGTCCACGTCGACCAGAGCGAAATGCTCGCAGTGGCCGAAATGCATGGCCAATTTCCCACCCGCCAAAGGAATGGCGATTTTCATGTGTTTTCTCCTATTTCGATTTGATTTCCAACTTGCCATCTTCCTTTTCTATTCTTCATCTCGTATCCCCTAAACCGAATGTCTATTTTCCGCCAGCTTCTTCTCTCATGGATATTCCTCCGGTCCCCTGCCCGGCGATCCGCGCGATGATTTCGTTCATGGCCCGGGTCATTGGAGAAGCGAGGTCTTGCCCAAACGCCGCCCGGCCGCTGTCGCCGGCCTCGGCGATCTTCTGGTCCATGGGGATGGAGCCGAGAAACGGAACGTTCATATCTTCCGCGATGCGCGTCCCCCCGCCTGAGGGAAAGACCTGGGTGACTTCGCCGCACTTGGGGCAGACAAAGCCGCTCATGTTTTCCACGACTCCGAGCACCGACATATGAAGCTGCCGGCAGAACGTGATGGACTTGCGCACGTCCACCGCCGCTACCTTTTGCGGAGTGGTCACGACGACCGCGCCGTCCAATGCGCCGATGAGCTGGCAGACCGAAAGGGGCTCGTCCCCGGTCCCCGGAGGGGAATCGATGATCAGATAGTCCAGGTCTCCCCAGACCACATCTTTGAGGAACTGTTTGATGACGCCCATCTTAATGGGTCCGCGCCAGATCACCGCATCATCCTGGTTACGCAGTAAGAAGCCCAGAGACATGACCTTCAGTCCGCCGATATCGATAGGGAGTAATCCTTCCTCGCACCCTTGGATCGTTTCCCGCCCGAGGCCCAGCATGGTCGGAATGCTCGGGCCGTGAATATCAACGTCTAATAGCCCCACACGCTTTCCCGACAGCATCAACGCCGTGGCGAGGTTCACGGCCACCGTGCTCTTGCCGACGCCTCCTTTGCCCGACAGCACGATCACTTTATGCCGAATGCGGCAGAGGCGCGATTCAAGCTTCAGGCGTTCCTCGAATTCCTCTTCGCTTTCGTCTTTCTTGCGCTTAGATGCAGGGCAATCCTTGTCCCCGCAGGTGGCGCATGTCGCCTGTGCGCCGCGGGATTTCTTTGATGACCCCTGCTGGCGATTCAGATAATCCTCACACGCGGCTTTCAGGGTGCTGACCGCAAGGAGAGCGCAATGCTTGGATTCTTCAGGTAGGCCACCGAGCGCATCAAGGATGTCCTGCTGTTTCAGACCTGCTGCGTCTTCGATTCGCTTACCCTCGGCCAGGCACGTAGCCATGCTTCCGCAGGCAAGGGAAGGCCCGCATCCATCCGTGATGAACGAAAGCCTTTCCACTTTGCCGCCTCGCGCGAGCAGCCAGAACTCCATGGTGTCCCCACAGGGTCCCGTGATGCGCGTATGACCGTTGAAAACATCAAGCGGCCCATGATTGCGCGGCTGCACCGCGTGATCCCGCGCGGTGGCGGAAAAACCTTCGAGATCAATGCATTTCATGCCTGTTGTTGCCTCCTAATTCTTGGCCTTTAACACCGAAGCCTTGATCATCTTTTTGTCATCGCCCGGAACCGGCACCTTGGCATGAAACAATGTATAGACAATGAGGGCACAGTAATCGGGATGGTCGAATATGCAATCGCTGAATTTGGGATCAGAGAGGTTTTGAAACTGTGCCCAATCCATCGCGGAAACACGTGTTTTGAGATTCCCCCAAAACATGGATAAGCAGTAGACCATGGCTTTGTGTTTTTCCCTGGATAAAGGCGCCGAGATTTCGGCAACAAAACTCTTCACGCCGATCTCAACCAGCCGTGCCGAACGCAGCCAACCCAGGGCGCGCAGGAAATGGAGAGAGGGGGAGACACTGTGCAGATAAGGATTAACCCGTGCATGCGCAAGATTCAGACGCGCTTCCAGCATCGGATAGCCGGGCAGCAAGACCTGGGCCGACCAGAAGAGGATGCCGATCTGACCTCCCGGCCTGACTACTCGTCGGAATTTTTTTATAACTGCCAATGGATTCATTCCTGAGACAGGCCAAAGGGTATCCGCACACCATACATAGTCCACTGAATGCAGGGGGAGCGACAAGCTCTGGAGATCCTGCTGCAAAAACCTCACCCGGTGAGATAGTCCATTTTCTTTTGCGGCTTTCATTGCATAGGCCAAGTTTTCCGAGGAAATATCCACGCCAATAATCTTCCCGTTGGGACCGGTCTCTTGCGCCAACCAGAGTGAATGCGTGCCAATGCCGCAGCCGGCGTCCAGCCCGATACTCCCTCTGGGCAGATTCATGGCAGATATCCCCTGCCTGACAACTTTCTCCGTCAATAATCCTATCAAATACAATTGTCTCGAATAGGATCCAGCCATTCTAGACTCCATTTTTTTTTATCATGTGATCAATCCGTTCCCATATCTCCCCCACTCTGGCAGCGATAGAGTGGTTGCCGTATTCCACCACGGTAAGCCCGGCAATCTGGGCAGAAGTGAAGACGTTGTCCCAGGGAATCCTTCCCGTGATACTGGCTCCCGAACGTTGAGCCTTCTCCTCGATTCGTTTTGTCATCCCAGGATTCAGATCCCACTTGTTCACGCAAACCGCGGCCGGGATATCGAAATGGCGGGTCAGCGATAGAACCCGTTCCAGGTCATGCTCCCCTGACACCGTGGGCTCCGTGACGGCCAGCACAAGCGCAGCACCGGTCACAGAGGCAATCACCGGGCAGCCGATCCCCGGCGGGCCGTCCACGATGACCAACGGATAGTTCTCCGCCTCGGCGATGCGGCGGGCTTCCCGGCGGACTAGGGAGACCAGTTTGCCGGAGTTTTCGGCCGCGACGCCCAGCCGGGCATGGACCATGGGACCGCAGCGGGTCTCCGATATCATCCACTCGCCCGAGAGACGCTCCGGAAAATCGATGGCTTTTTCCGGGCAGAACCGGACGCACACCCCGCAACCTTCGCATGTGAAAGGATCGACAGCATAGGCCGCCGAACGCTGCACCACCGCTCCGAATCTGCAGTGCGCCAGGCAGGCCCCGCAACCGGTGCAGTCATCCTGCCGGACGACCGCATTGTGACCGCTTCGGAACTCATGGCATTCCTTGACCCGCGGCGAAAGGACCAGGTGCAAGTCCGAGGCATCCACGTCACAATCGGCGATCACGGGCCGGTCGGCTAAAACGGCCAAGGATGCGGCCAGGCTGGTCTTGCCCGTCCCACCCTTACCGCTGATAACAACAAGTTCCTTCACCCGTCTTTATCCTTATCAATGGTTTCCTTGACCCCCTGATGATATACAAAGCGGCGTCAGGTACATCTCGGCTCTCGAATATGGCATCGCCCTTCACGCCCAGGAGATATTCCCCATGAACACCGTAATTCTCAGCTATCACCTTTTCGATCTCCACCAAATCCGTATGCCTAATCTTACGCACGTATGAATTCGGGTCGCGGAGCTTTTTCTTGAAAAAGTCCGACTCGGGGTTGAGCAACATTGCGAGGAGCGTGCCTTCCGGTCGCAGCACACGCGTTGTTTCTTCTATTGCTTTCCTGTAGTTTTCGATGAATTGCAAAGAGGCCACATAAATCACGGCGTCGAAAGAGGATGCCGGAAAGGGCATATCCTCGGCTCGCGCCGCAACCGTTCTGACGCTGTCCGGCGCCCAGTCCAACGCCTCCTGCGAGACATCCAGCCCGGTGATACTAAATCCGCGCTCGCTCAACGCGCTTTCAATAATAGCGGGTCCGCAACCAACGCTCAGGACTTCCTCGCCCTTAACCAAGTGCTGTAAGATGTACTCGAGTTCGATCCGGAAAACCCCTTGCCAGAACTCCGTCCGACAAGACCGCATATACCGATCAATGTTTTTGGAACCACTCATTGAGATTTCCTATACGTGGGCTCTCTCCTAACCTATCACGGTGTAGAAGCTCCGTCCGCCTGTGACCGCCGTGTCCACCTTCCCGGCGGCGATTAGAGCTTCGAGGCGCTTAAGCGCTTCGTTCACATGAACGCCAAGACCGCTCGCCACATCCGCGGATGTGCATGGTCGCCTTCCGAGCAACGCCAGGATGTCCGCATCCCTTGCTTCGGAGTAGGCAGAGATGCGCGCACCGCCCCGTTCGCTTTGGCTTATGATTTCCACCTCTCTTGGGAAGATGTCTTTCAGGGCAAACATCTGATCCGTGGAAAGCGGCAATGCGAACCCCTCGGCGGGTGGACGGGAAACGGTGTTCAGCTGAACCCGCTCCGGTCCGATGCGCTCGGCGTGGGCCGCGATCTTCTCTACCTCGGAGGGAATGCCCGTCACACCTGCGAGCAGGAGGACCTCCAGCCAAACCTCCCCCGGAAAGCGCTTGGTGAAAGCGGCGATCCCATCAACCATCCGTTCAAATGAGATATCTCCGTGCGGACGGTTGATGTATCTAAATAGGTGCTCGTCTCCGGCGTCAAGCGAGGGAAGGACAAGGTCGGCCGCCATTAAGGCATCCTGGACTTCGCTCATCCACAGGAGCGAGCCATTGGTCAGGACAGCCACAGGAATATCCGTCAGACCTTGGATTTTGCCGATCAGGTCGCCTATACCGGCATTCAGTGTGGGTTCCCCGGATCCCGCGAGGCTGATGTAATCAGGGGCAATATCACCAGCCAATTTCTTTTCCAACTCGGCCAGAACCTCCTTGACCGAAACGTATTCCTTCCGCTCAATGGTCTTGATCGTGGTCCGTCCCAACTGGCAGTATACGCAATCATAGGTGCAGGTTTTAAACGGCACGAGATCAAGCCCCAGCGAACGCCCCAATCGCCGTGAGGGAACCGGTCCGTAAATGTATCGGAAGCCGGGTTCCTTCATTTATCCCCTCCGCACGGCGGCTTTCTGCACCGCTCGTCCCGATCACAGCAGGTTTTGCCGCTTTGTTCCAGGGAACACGAGCCAGCACGGTGTTCGACCGGTCTGCGGCCCGACCCTTTGATCAAAAAACCCACTCCGCCGCTGACCAACCTGCGGACCTCGCCCCGGCATTCCGGGCATTCCGCAAGCGGGCGGTCCGTAATGGGCTGTCGCCGTTCGAACCGTAGGCCGCACTTGTTGCATTTATATTCATAAGTCGGCATCGGTCGTCATACTCCTTCTCCTGTCGTTTTCGTAAGCACGATCACGTCGTGTTTGTGGTCGCTAAGGCGAGCCGTAAGCTCGAATCCTCTTCCGGAAAGAAACGCCTCCGCCGACTCCAGCGTCACGCCGCTGACGGGATGTTCCCGCCCCTCCTCTTGATGCACCCGGGCAACAAGTTCGAATCCTTCCGGTGAGAAGTCTGCCAGGATCATAATTCCGGACGGCTGGAGGACCCTGGCCGCCTCTTCAAGCACGGACACCGAGTCCTTCAAATGGTGGAGGACATCCACCAGGACGGCGCAGCCGAAATGACCTTCGGAATAGGGCAAGACGGATGCATCTCCCCGGATAAAATGAATACGATTCTCCAAGCCCGCCTCGGCGGCCAAGAGAAAGGCCAGGGCTTGTTCATCCGCATCGGGATCCACGGAGACCACCTCTAATCCCTGGCGGGCCATGGCCATGGCCATGAGTCCCTTGCCTGTGCCGATATCCAGAGCAGGGCCTGAAAGCCGTCCACCCGTCTTAACCACGAAATCCGCCGCCGCAAATCGGTCATGGCCCAGGCTCAAGTACTGCTCTGTCCGGACAAGAAATGCGGCCTTTCTCCGGAGCATATCGTTACGATCTTTCATGGGCATTTCTTTCGTTCTTATCGTTGGACAGTGGGTGCATTCGGAGTGGCAATCCGTGTCGCAATCCGGGCGGGGTCGTGAAGATCGGTCGATGTCCGCTCCAGGACAGCCTCCCGGAGCCGCTCAAAGTGCGCGAGGTACTTCGGCAGGGCCTCGACGATGATCTCGCCCCTCGAATAAGCCTCGGCGATCCGCCGATCATCCGGAATTTCCAGGAGAATGGGGATGTGCTCATTCCCGCAGAACACATGCACCCGGTCGTCGCCGATCCCGACCCGGTTCAAAACCACGCCGAAGGGAATCCGGAGCTCCCGGACCATTTCCACGGCCAGCTTCAAGTCATGGAGGCCGAACGGTGTCGGTTCCGTCACAAGCGCGACAAAATCCGTTCCTCGAAGCGTCGCGATCACCGGGCATGAGGTTCCCGGAGGCGCGTCCAGGATCGCGGGCACGCCATTCCGCAGGCGCGCCTTCACCGCGCGGATAAGCGGTGGGGCCATGGCCATGCCGATATCGATCCGGCCCTGGATGAGCATGATGCTCTCCGCCTGAATCGTCTCGACAACTCCTATGCGCCTGCCAACTTCGTGGATGGCTTTCTTGGGGCACACCTTCGCGCACCCCCCGCAGCCGTGACACATCTCAGGAAAGACGAGAGGTGTGGTCCCAAACGAGACGATGGCGTGATATGCGCAGAAACGGCCGCACTCGCCGCAGCCGTCGCAAAGGGATTCATCAACTTGCGGAACAGGAATAGTGACGGTTTCCTCCTCGCGCAGGATACCCCTGAGAAACAGGTGGCCGTTTGGCTCTTCCACGTCGCAGTCCAGAAGCTGCACATCGGAGCCGAACACGCGCGCCAGGTTCACGGACACGGTTGTTTTGCCGGTTCCACCCTTGCCCGAAGCGACCGCAAGAATCATGTTGCGTCTCCGCCTTGGCGACGTTGACGATGGCTGAGATCCGGGAGACCGGTTGAACGGGCCATTTCCGCTGTCCGCAGGACTACGATACGCCGTCGAATGTCGCGGAGTTCGGCTTCGAGGCGTTGAGCCCGGAGGCTAAGGGAAGCCAAGTCCATTCCTATTCCATCGGGCCGGAGCCGCACGGGAAGTCCTGAGCGGCCGGCAAAACCAATCAGCGGCTCACCGGCTCCTCCGGAAAGCTTCAATAAGCAAAACCCGCGGCCCATGCCTGTCATGGGACCGCGGCCTCTTGGCCCAGTTCCGTCATAACCCGGCATCAGAATATTCTCCCGAATTCGAAAATTTAGCGCTTGATCGCGCCAGGACATGCGTTCCAACCGGCAGTTCGATACTGGCGGCGATCACGGGGCGCTTTGCCAGACGTCTTCATGCCGCGCCTACGCCCAATGCCCTTCCACGTCAGCGGCCTTGGCCTCGGTCAGCTTTCCTGAACGATATAGCTCGAGAGCCGCGGCTACGGTGGGCGCGTCGGTGGTGTAAATCTTGATCCCGACCGCCAGAAGCACACGAAATGCTTTCGGTCCGCAATGCCCGGTCACGAGGCTTTTGACTCCCAAGCGAGCCACGGTTTCCGCCGACTGGATTCCGGCCCCCTGGGCCGCGTTCAGGTTCTGCTGGTTATCGACCACTTCGAAGGTTTCGCTGTCCAGATCATAGACCAGAAACTTCGGGGCGCGACCAAAACGTGCATCCAGCGGCGATTCCAGGGTCTCTCCCGACGTACTAAAGGCAATTTTCATCGGTTATCTCCAATCCGTCCTCTTCATAAGCATTTGTGTTGTCCGGCCTCGATGCCTCAGTTATAGGCTTCCATGACGTTGCGATCCTCGTCCAACAGCCCACCTGCGATCTCATGCATATCGGCCTCGTCCCAGAAGGGCAGGCGGCGGTGCGCTTCCCGGTACTTCAAAGGGATGGGATGGGTGCCGATCACAACGGGTATCCCGAATTGGGTCTCGATGAAGGTCTTAAAACGCCGGATGTTAGGACACGGGGGATACCCCACAACCAATCCGGTGGCCAGGTGAATGACCTCGGCGCCGTTTTTCTTCATCTCCTCCGGGACATATTCCACGTTACCGCCGGGGCAGCCGCCGCAGGTCGAGTAGCCGACGATTTCCACGGGTTCTTCGGCGGGGTAGATGGAAAACGCACCCCGCCGCTCGCGAAGCGCCCGGAAACACTTGCCCCCGCCGCAATCTTTATAGCGCGCGCAGATAATGATCCCGATCTTTTTCATTTCGGGCATTTTTTCAAGCACATGAACCAGTCGAGGCAGCGGACATCCTCGGATGGCTTCTCCATCCTCTCCTTGGCCGTGCCGCAGGAGCCCGGCGGGGGCACGATGACATCTTCGCCCGGCTGCCAGTTGGCCGGCGTGGCCACCTTGTGCTGATCGGAAAGCTGCATGGCCACAAGCATCCGCTTGATCTCTTCCATGTTGCGGCCGTTGCTGAGGGGGTAATAAAGAATCGCTCTTACAATGGCTTGGGGATCGATGATAAAGACGGCTCGAACAGCCTGGGTGGTGCTGGCCGCAGGCTGGAGCATGCCGAACGCCTTGGACACCTCCATCGTGAGGTCACTGATGACCGGGAAGGTCACCTCGACGTTTTTCATGCCTTTGAACTCGATCTTTTCCTTGATGGTCCTCAGCCATGCGATATGGCTGTAGGTGCTGTCTATG
>Ga0299915_10001558_pt1 | contig 16968 bp, 14 predicted proteins | sample RVTome_13_FD_200263 | JGI IMG/M metagenome (GOLD analysis project Ga0299915, IMG submission 200263) | Soil microbial communities from uranium-contaminated site in the Upper Colorado River Basin, Wyoming, United States - RVT92D227 (version 2) ... | reverse complement strand
CCAACTCCTTCCGACCCGGATTTATTGAAGTAGTGCTGGATGATTTGCGTCTCAGAGGAAAACACTTTTTCTGTTGGCAATTCTTCAATCTCACGGGGTCTTTCTACTTCCAAGGAAAGGACTGGTCCTCCCTTGCCAAGCTCAAGTACTGCCCTTTCAGGTAAAAGGACATTCTCGATTCGAAGACCATCCAAGTAGGTCCCATTCGTACTTCCAAGATCTCTTACCCACCAACGTTCTCCATCAAACCGAACCTCTACATGATTTCTGCTGACACAGGCTTCCTTCAATTGAAGGTCATTATCCCTGTGCCTTCCGATAAGAAACGTACTCGTATAGCGAACCACCCTTTCCTGTGCCTGGCCTTGTTTTACTTTTAACACTACTGAAGGGGCAGGTTTTGATGGTTCTCTTTTCTTTTCATTCTTCATAGCTATGAACGTAAACTCTGCCGATAAGACCACTCCCATTATTTCAGGCTATAGGAAGTGAGCTCTGCATCTTTCGCCCAGGCCTGGCTATCCCAAAAAGATGACTTATCAAATTCCCGTTTTACCCAAAACTTTGCTTCCGGAGAATACCAGTAACGAACCCAACCCGTTTGGGACAGTGAAACTCTCTGTTTATAATAAATTTTATATGCCATGAATTTTCCTGCAACCGTTTTCACTTCTTCAACACCTTCTACTTGCAAGTCGTTTTGAATATTAAAGTTTCGCCATGGGGTTGTATAAGTCCACTTTTTTCCAATCACAAGGGGAAAATTGTAGAGATTTTTAAAAGGATCATCTGTATTTTCAACCCTCCTGCCATCTTTATCAACTCTAAATACCAGATTCAGGGTTTTTTTATCATATGCATAGGCCCTTATGTTCTCAACCCCTGGTGTATCCAAGATGAATAAATTCTCTTTGCTATCTGAGACGTTATGAGTCCAAACCCCTCCAGTTACCCTCTTATAGGTCCACTTATCACCAATATTCCAGATTGGCGCCTCGCAACTCTTCTTGGCCAGATCTACCCCCCGGGGGGTCTTTGGAACTTCAGCTACTTTCGGTTCCGTAACCTTTGGTGGCGATGTTTTAGCTGGAGGGGGAGTGGGAGTCACCCCTTTCTTTTTCTCCCTCAGCATCGTTTGAAGCTCCAATCTCTTTCCGGATTCAATGGCAACATCCTTTTCCCATGTTTCATACCCTTCTTTCATTAGTTTAATTTTGTAAGACCCGGGAGATAAATTATTAACTTCGTACGGACTCACCCCAACCGGTTTTCCTTCTATTAAAATAGTTGCACCCGGAGGATCGGTATTCACCAAAAAGCCACCCACCAACTTCTTAAAGGAGATAGAAACCTTCCCCCTTTTTCCCTCCACTACTTTCACCTGTTCTTCATGAGGCTCGTATCCATTCTTGACAATTCGAATCAAATGTCCTCCTAATCTTACATTCGAGAGGAGGGTAGGAGTCTCTCCGGATTCCTTTGAATCCATATAAACTTTAGCCCCTGAAGGTTCTGACGTTACCTCTAACTCCCCTTCTTTGAAAATGATCTCCACCAGATAACCCACCTTTACATCATTCGTCTTCTCTTCGATCTGGGCGATGGAAGATTTTTCTAAAAGTTGGGTAATTTTAAACTTTGCGATAAAGATAGGTTTTTCTTTTCCATCAATCAGTATGTTATAGTAGACCTTGCCTGAATCCCCCTGTTGAATGCCCTTTTCAATCCCCAAATCTAATTCTATGACATTGCCTCGGGTGGAAGTAACTTTACCCTTCACAACCCCAGCTTGGGAATAGAAAGGAGTTATCAGGAGAAAGGAAAACATGCAAAGGGCAACTAATCCGTTACAAGAATGTTTCGAGAGACCAAGGGTAATCTTTCCTCTCATCATCTTATCCCTCTTTCTTTTTTCTACCTGGACCAAATTTCATTACCAACACAAGGAGGATTCCTATAACGGTCAGTAACGAAATGATGATAAGGATGAACCGTTGAGAGAGGAATTTGATGAACGGACTTTGAGGGGAAGGTGGAGGAGGTGATAATGGGGCTAACTGTGGAGCGATCTTCTCAACGATCTCCTTCGATTTCGTGACGAGATGAGACTGCACACCTATATATTGAGATGCCGAAAGTATCTCTTCAGCATAAAATCTTTTAGTCTCTGGGTTTATCGTTTTTTCAAGGAACTCAGCGCTTTTCTTGATAATATCCTTATCCATTTCCCTTGCTTTGAAAAAATTGTGGCGAGCCAAATCTTTATCTCCTGTCTTGTCCAAAACAAAACCAAGGTGGAGATAGTACATGGCGGCATTCTTCGAGTCAAGATCGATAGCCCTTGTTAAATCCTCTATCGTTTTCTTATATTGTCCTTTCAACAAATAGATAATACCACGATTATTATATGTCGCTGCATCTTTGGGATCGACTTCCAAAGCCTTATTAAAATCAGCGATCGCAAGATCATATTGGCCCTGCTTTGCATAGGCGAGGCCCCGGATGTGGTACGATCCTTTACCTCTCAGACCGAGCTCCATAGCTTTGGTAAAATCTATGACTGCCACATCGTATTGACCCAGATCAAAATAAGCGACCCCGCGGTTGTAGTATGCGACCAAATAATTTGGATCGAGCTCTATGGCCTTGGTAAAATCACCTACGGCTAGGTCATATTGGTTTTTAGCAAAATAGGAAAAACCACGACTATGGTAACCGTCTGCATCCTTTATTTCTTTTTCCGGTACCTTTTTTACTTCCTTTTTTGCTACCTTGGGGTGAAGATCAAAGTGGACAACAGCAGTGAGACCTTCCCTGATTTCAACAGGTTTTTCAGCCTTTCCGTATTCTGCATGCCCCACGGCGATCTTATGGGGGCCTGTGGGGATGCTCTCAATGAGTCTATCCGTTTTTTGTCCGATTGGATTGTTATCCAAAGAGATATCAGCCCCAGGGGGTTTTGAAGTAACATAGATTGAACCTGTTTGAGCAAAGGAATAGGAAGAATAAAGAACGAGTAAGAAAATCAAAAAGAACCAGATTGGTCTCAAGACTTTTTTCATTCTATAGCATCACCTCCCACAGGGAAAGAGTTGAGGAGAAATAGGCGAACTGAGAGAATTAACGGAAAAAAACTGTTTATGATGAAAAGATTATCAGAGGGAGTAAAAATGTCAACAAGAATTTAGGAGATTGAGGGATGTTCGATGTTTCTTGGTCATAAATATTCTCCCTCTTCAACCGTATTGTGTCCCTCGCAGTCTTGTCTCACGGATTCATTAAAGTTTATTACGCTTGCTTGTAGTCAATGACCTCTGCTTGTTTCTGATCAAAGAGATTGATTATGGTGATCTACAGTAAATTTGTTTCTTCGTTCTATCCCTATTTTTTTTCAGTGATTGGAATTAATCGAATGAGAAGGGGAGTGATTCCCTCTTTTTTTAATTGAACCTGTGCTTCCCAATCATAGTAATTCGGTAATGCCAACCGGACTTCATGTTTCCCTGCCGAAAGATCTAATTTTGTTGGAGTTTGCCCTTTCAAAGTACCATCTATGAAGATTTGGGCTCCGTTTGGAATACTTTCAACTTTAAGTGGAAATAACTTCACGTTTTCCGGGGAAGGTGAAGGTTCAACCTTCTTTTCAATGGTTGTTTGGATTTCTGGTCTTGGCTTTAAGAAGTAGATTCCTCCCCCGATTCCTGCCAATATTATGATAATGAATAGGAATAAGGCAATATTTTTGGATGCTTTTTGAGGGGGTGGCGTAGTTGTCGTAGTCGGTTGTTTTTCCAGTAAGCAGCTTTTCAAAGCCTCGGCCAAGGCTTTGCCTGTCTCAAAACGTTTATCCGGCATCTTCTCCAGGCATTTCATGATGATCTGAGAGAGGCTTTTAGGGATCCCTGGATTCATTTTGACCGGATCCGTGGGGTGATTTTGGCCGATAGAATTAAAAATAGCGACCAGATTTTCGCCTCCGAAGGGTCTCATCCCTGTACTCAGTTCGTATAATATGATTCCTAAAGAAAAGAGATCAGACCGGCGATCCACCGGTTGACCCTTGACCTGCTCAGGAGACATATAGGCCGGTGTTCCTAAAATTTCTCCATCCTGAGTCTGTAAAGAGGAAGAAGGATCCTCGATATGGGCTATACCAAAATCAGTAATGATAATCTGGCCGGATGGTTTTACGAGAATATTGCTGGGTTTTACATCTCGGTGAATGATCCCTCTTTGATGTGCATAATCGAGGGTTTCAGCCACTTGAATGCCGAGGTTCGCAATTTCCCTCATCTCCAATTTTTTTTCTTCGATGACCTTACTTAAAGGGTCTCCCTCTATAAACTCCATCGCTATATAGATTGTCTCATAATCCCGGCCGATATCGTAGACCGTGACAATATTGGGGTGAAACAGCCGTCCAATGGCCTGCGCTTCTTTGAGAAACCGGTGGATAAAGGCTTCGCTCGTCAGTCGATCCTGACGTAAGACTTTTAAAACCACCAGGCGATCAATCTGAGGATCGTGAGCCTGGTAGACAACCCCCATTGATCCCTTTCCCAACTCCTTGATTATCCTGTAACGGCCGTAATTCATAAAGTAATAGTTTTGTCCCTATCTTACTTGCCGGTTACGGTGAGCGGGCCGTGTACCATTCGTCCGGTCGGTAATCGAACAATGTCTCAATCAACGCATAAGGGTGTCGATCCATAAAATTGATTACGAAAGTATCAAATCTTAACAGCCCTGTCAAATGCGGAGACCAATAAGGTTTGCTTGGCAAAACCAATAAACTGGCGTCTAATTCTTTCATGGAGAGAAATATTCTTATGAGAAATAAACTTCATAAATCCATGATGATCATCTCCATTATCATCATTTCCGTTTTATTCTCATGGGCCTCTTCTCAACAAAAAAAAGTTGAGTCAAAAATCACTGTCAAATACTATAATGAAGACCCGAAAGCTCTTTACTCCCAGGCCTGTCAACTTGCTCGCAGCATACAGGATAGCGATTTCCAGACTCTACAGGTCTGGCTGACGGACAGGGCCTTTCTGAGCAAGCTCGATTTAGCCCAAGCCTATGAGGGTCAAGCCATCCGCCTCCGTGTGGCAGGGGTGCTGCAGATTATTTCCGAAAATCCCTCTCCATCGGCTCAAAAGGTTTTACTCTCGCTTACAACGTCGCCTGCCTTCTTAGAACATCGGGCACGGGTTGACCTGCTCATCCAGGCTTTGGTGAAGATCAAGCCTGTTCCCCACCAAGCAGTGGTGTTCTGGGATAAGCATTTCCAGCCTGAGGATGGTTACTCTGGGGTCACGGTCTGGGCGTTGTTGGATAATGGCTCGACACCGGCCATAGGGAACAATATCCCAAGTAATAAATCCATTTAAGTGGGATTGAACACATCAAGGCATCCCTGGTGATCTATCTGGAATTCCTAAGGTTGTTTCTGTCTTGTGGGGAGGGTAAGTTGGATCTCATGGTTCTGCTTCAGAGAGGCATTCTTGGATGGTTCCAGACCTTCTGCCAGAAGAGCCCGTGCCTGGTAGCAATGCTTGATAGGCAATCCCCCTGTTTGACTGTGTAATTGGGCATTATCTTGTTCCTCTAATTCCCCCCCAATCGCCGTCGCCAGGCTTCCAGACATCTTCTCTGTAAACTGGTTTGCTCGAATTCAACCGGCCAGAGAGGAATAAAGTGAATGGCGTCTTCTGGACTTGGAAAGCCATTCTGTCCATAACCCATATCCTGAAAAGCCCGGCGCAGGATTGGCTTAAATAAATTATAGGCATCCCCAAGGCGTTCGGCACCCTGGAGACAGTGGTCAAAGAGAGAGACGGCGGTCCCTTCCTTGAATCTCACCAGATAAGGTCGTTCCATCGTATCTCCCGGGCCAAGATGGCCCCAGGTTTCAGCCTGTGATTTGGTTCGAGCAAGAGACTGTTGAAACCGTTGGCCAAAGGGAGGATCATCCGGTTGATAGGGATGTTGGTCGTCTCCGGCCGTTGAGCAGGCATAGAAAACCCACCGGATATCATCGGCGAGAAATTCCTGAATCCTGTCGACAAACGAGTCAATCTGCCCGTTCGTCAGCTCACCTCCAAGATGGATCTTATTGGAAAACCCGTGATGAATGGATGCAATCATATTGATGGGGCCAAATAGTTGACCGACATTTCGGAGGAACGTTGCCACCTCATCCATACTCTGCCGCATAGCCCCGGGATTTAGCAGATTGTCAATCGCATCGAGCTCCCCGTGGAGGCTTTGGCCCCGATTTTGAAATGTGCTCATATCTGGCATGGTCCCGATCAAGACAGGATGCTCTTGCCGGGTTACAGCGGCGGCGTGATCTTCTTTCACTGCCTCTAATCTTTCACGCCGTTGAACATCCGTCCTCCCTTCTTCATGCCACCATGCCGCAAGCTCTTGCTGATTATTATGAAAAAAGCGGCTGAGCAGTCGTTGGTAGCACCATAGACAGCCTCCACTTCTACCACCGTTGTCTGTAATATTATCGATCAAGCGGGTGACATGGTGCTCAGGGTTTTGGTCGTAGAGAACCACGACGTTCCGTAGGTGAAAGGTGCTGGTCGCATCGTGGGTCGCTAAGAAATTTAAGAGGTTCCCAAACCGATTGCTGCTGAACGCACTTACCTGATAAAGAGGATCAAGTAATGTGCTCTCTGTTGTTTCAGAGGCTTCATCTACCATTCGTGCTTTTCCTTCAACTAAATTTGATTGAGGTCTTTGAGTTTCGTCTGAGTTTCTGTATTTGGTTCTCCAGCCACCTGGAGATTATTTAACTTTTGAAAAGTTCGCAAGGCGGCCTGCAGTTGAGGCCCAGGGATGCTTCCCATTCCTCCTCTTAGATATCCAAGGTTGTGTAACCTTCCCTGAATTCCTGAGTCTTCATCCTCCGGGTCGAGGTGTCCGATGAGGATCTGGATCGAACGACCCATGATGGTTAAGATGGCTCGATTCACATCGGGCGGCACCTTTTCCACACGGATGATGCCTTCGCTCTCCGTTTCGCCTTCAATGGTCCGGTTTCCAATCGATAACGTGTAAGGAATTGACCTCTGCGGTTTTTGTGTATTCGAATGGATCGGAAGCGTGGAGGGAATAATCTGAAGCACAAGGGTCTGAGAGGGGGTCTTCATTTTAAACCGGTGACGGATTTCCGTACCTCCTGACTCTTCTTTCGGACGCTTATCGGGGATAAAGACCCAGTCACCTGGAAGAAGGATGTTTTGATTTTGTCGGCGGTTTTTGAGTTCCTCATTGGCAGGATGATCCCAGATCGTCTCAGGAAGGTGACCATTCTTTTTAGCAAGGCTCCCAATGGTCTCTCCCTGACGGATGCGGTGCCACCTCCCATCAGTGGATGACCCCTTTGGAACAGGACCCTTGGGTTGAGAGTCCGTTGAAGGACACATGCTTGCCTTAGCCTCCAATCAATACGGTGCGGGTGGCCGCCAGTTTTGAATCGCCTAAAAATACACCGCAGGCAGACATATCCGTGATCCAACGGGCCGTATTCATAAAAACGATCTTTTCTTTCCCCCCATTTTTTGAGGTCAGATCATCCAACTGATTTCATTTCTGGCAGCGATTCTGGCTCTATTTCCCCATCCGGAGAATCACTTCCCGTGCCTTTTGAATCTGTTCGGGAGTGTAGGTTCTTTTCCCTGTCGGAAAGGGGAGAGATTTGCCACTCAGCGTCACCACAGCTTCAAGGGCACGATCACACACCCTGTGCCACACCGGCCATTGTTCAAGGCCCACATTGACAACCTGGGTCTCATCGTTCAAAAGCGGCAACAGTTCAGTGATCAGCTTCTGGTCGTTGACAAATTCCAGGTCCCCGATGGCCTGGTAGCGGACCTTTCGGTCCAGATTCTTAAGTCGTTCCAAAAGCCTCCACCGTGCTGGCCCATCCTCAAATTTAGCAATGGCCAGATCCATTTTTTGGGCCGCTCCGGGGTTGGACTCTTTTTGAGCCTGGTCTTTGATTGCGGGAAGCGTGGAAACAGCCCCCATACGGCCCAGAATCCGAGCAATCTCCCCTCGAATCAGTGGGTGAGGAGATTGGGACAGGAGTTCGGTCAACGGTTTAATCGCAACCGGACTGTGAGCAGTATGAAGAAGCACCAGGGCTGTATTCCAAACTTCGGGTTCGTCGTCCTGTAAAGCTCTAACCAGGACTCGAATCGCTTCGTCTTCTTTCACCTCTGCCAGGCATCTCAACACAATCGCACGCTCCCTCGTCGATTTAGTTTGAAAGCGCTTCAATAGGGTTGGCAGCGCGACCTTTCCGAGTTTCCGCGCTGTCTCCCGGGCATCGTAGTTAAGCTGGCTGATCTGTTGTTCGAGAAGTTCGATCGTCACTTTCGTCACCTCCGACCTCACCCATGACCCATCTGGGAGGAATGCTCCTGCCACGGGCAAAAAGATCCATAAAAGCGTCCATGGCCAAAAGCGAATTTGTTTACGGTATAAACAATGTTGCTTGCCTGTTCCTTGCATCAGTATATTCGCTATCCGTGGGATCTTGAGTCAAATTCTTGATGGTGATCATTCTTCCTCTTACCCCGTCCCCGTATCCCGCGTTAATGCCATCAAACGCGTACCTACCTCCAGGGCCTGTTCTGTCTGCGGCCTCAAGACCGCCCATATAGTACATCAACCGGCGACGAGAAAACAGATCATGACGTCGGTTCGGCACGGTATTGCTCCATTGGGGATCGTCGTCTGAATGGGAATCATGGCTATTTGCGTGTCCCTGCCCTGCCAGGGTGAGGATATGGCCCAGTTCGTGAGCCACAGTCTCGGCCTGTGCTTGAATAGGATCCCTATCCCTTACAACCATTCCTCTCTCCCCTGCGCTCCCAAATCCGTTGTAGCGGGGATTCCCGCTGGCAGTTGCCGATCGGATATCACGGGCAAAGTAAATATTCACCAGACCATCAACCTTGTTAGTGGCCATCAGCAGGGTGAAATTCACATTGACCCCAGCCTCACCTGGTGTGCCATAAACAGGACAAAGCAAGGCACCATCGGAAGGGTTGATGCCATTGCGCGGAACTTGGTTCGTTAGATTCGTGTCATCTTTCCGGGAACCGACGAAAAACTCGATGCCGCACGGCCGCCATATGCGATTCACCTCACCCATAAGAGTGTCAATGTTAGCAAATGTCCTTGCCGTGGTATTAGCAGCGGTGCGGGTGGAGGGAGGCTTATAAATAGCGGTGCGGTGAACAGCGCATGTAATCGTCAGCAACTGCGAAATATGCACGGTAAGCTCTCCGATAATAGGACCATCGAGCTTCTGAGCGTGCACCCGGATCTTAACATCCCCGTCTGTGTTGGACGCCCGAAAGTCGATATACACACGGGTTCCACTAGGGAGCTGGCCCGGATTGGGTGAAGGGCTGACAATGGTGAGCTTTCCGGGATCGCCGCTGCTGACAAAAAGCGGAGCATCTTCGTCCAATAGCACTCGCGTAACCTTCACCCGAGTGAGATCACCGCGGCATACTCCGACCACATAACCGCCGTAATTACAGAAGCCACGGCAATCAAGATCAGGGGCATATGTTCCCGCAGGTGGGTTATCTCTATAGCGACCAAATGCCACAGGCACGATACGTTCCCACTTGTAAACATCTATCATGATTTACTCCCCCACTTTGTCACGGATGGCCTGTTGGGTGTTCGCACTGGGGAGGCCGTCCACCTTGAGCGGCGCGTTATCGGCCTGAAAATCGAGAACCGGGTATTCTGTCCCCGGTCCCATCTTACCTGAACACAAACCAAATCTGTATCCGAGCATATTCAAACGTTTCTGCATTCCCTCTATTTTGTTGTAGGGCTCGATCGTAGAGAGAACGCCTACCTGGTACGTTGTACCCATGATCTTCAACTCTGCATTCTCTCCTGGGGGAATGCGAATCCTTGCCTTCCCGTCTGCGCCTGTCGTGCCTTTGATCGGGTTGCTTCCGGCGACCGTGTATTCATACTCCAACCCCTGAATCGCCGAGGCAGCCTCTGTTCCGGGATACCGCTGGAAGATGAGATCGACCGTGTTGAATGTGAGAAGAATATTCTCACAAGGCGAGTTCACTCCAAGACGATCATAGAAGCGGCAGGCAAATGTATCTTTCGTATTGTGATACTCGCGGCGGTTCTCCTGGAATTCGCGGCGCTTCTTGGCGTCAGACCAGAACCGTTTCTTGCAGAGCTCAACTCCCTCCTTGACGCTCGGACACGGCCACAGGTTGGGAATGGTATAGCTCTTCGGCCGGAACATAAAAATGAGGACGCGGCGGTTGGGCGCATTTTCTGCATTGCGCTTCTCTTTGTTCTCTGGCTTTGAGTATTCCTTATCCTCCTCCTTTGAAAACATGAGCACGGGGTTAAACTCGCTGCAGCCCTGGTAATCGCCCTTTCCATCCTTGTCCGCTCCCTGAGCGAGGAAATCCTTCTTTTCAACCTTGAACGGGTTTCCACTTTCGTCCTTGCAGTGTTTATCCATGTAAACCAGAAAGAGCTTGGCCCTGGTTGTTTTATCTTCTTTCCCCGTGGGCGGTAATCCGTTGTCTCCCTGAAAATTTTTTAGCGCTTCCGACGTCTTTGCTCCCTTATCCGTACCAGGGGCATCCGGCGAATATCCAAGATCAAGAAGGATCGTCTGAACGGCAACCTTCTTCCAGTCATCCCCGCCATGAGCCTTGTTATACAATTTATCCCACATGTCTGTATCCCGTGTCAGCATTCCATAGACGGCCATGGCGCGGCGCTCGCTCAATTCCTTGTTATACACATCATTGCTGACCGGATCGGCATGTCCAAAGACAGAGAGGGGCGCACCGGGAAGACCTCTTATCAACGAGGCAAGGTTTTTGAATTCCTCGGCAGCGGAGGGAGCAATAAAGGACGAATCGAATTCAAACCGGATGTCTTCCAGCCGCCAGCAGGCAGTGGGAGTCCGTTGGGCCCGGAGGGTGTTGTACTCGTCTGAGGTCGCAGGGCCTACAAAGATTGTGTAACCCGGCGGAGAGGGGTGTTCCCCCGATATCCCCCCATCCGTAAGCAGCGAACCTCGGCCCGAAGAGCTGTCAGCCATAGAGGTCTCCTAATCCATTTCATACCAAGATCGGGCGCTCATCCAATCGATACCTGCAAAAGAGGGTCTATGTGCCGCGCTTTGCATTTTTCCAAATTTTTTACTCAGCACCCATAAACTTGCTTCAGTTTGGCTTGTGTTTTCGGGCCACATTCTCCGTCTACCTGGCTTAGGTCTTTGAAATAGTCACACTGAAACTCTTCGATGGCAGAGCGGAGCTGTTCCGTTTTTTCGTCGTCGATGGGACCCGCATTGTACCCAAGGTTGTTGAGCCGAGCCTTCCAGCCCGAGATTTCTTCGATGGGGTCCAGGTGGCCGATCTTCAGAACCATCTCGTCGAAAGGGGTGTCCGGGTCTGTGAAAACAAGTTTTCCTTCCTTGGCTGTTGCAGGGATTTCTTTCTCGATCTTCCCCTTGGAGTCTGTCGTCAGTGGATAAACATTTCCCTCCACGTGAAGGTCAACCTTCGCATTAGCAATCGGCTTGTCGTTATAGTCTTTAAGCACGATCCTCAACATGAGGGGTTTCCCCTTGACTTTAAACCGGTGTTTCTGCTCCGTCGCTCCTGATTCGACTTTCCCCTCCTTATCAGGAATAAAAAGGACATCGCCGGGATACAGGATGTTGGGATTCTTACGCTTGTTCTTAAGCTCTGCGTTATTGGGGTGGTCCCAGATCGTAAGATAGTCTGCGAATCCATTTTGCTTTGCGATCTTGGACAGATAATCTCCCTGTTTGACGACATATTTGCCCATGAATTGCTCTAACCTCCGATCAAAACCGTGCGGGTGGCGGCCAGTTTTGAATCGCCTAAAAATACACCGCATGCACCAACATCAACAATCCATCGCGCTGCAGGCATGAAGCCGATCATAACAGTGATGCTGCCTTTAGCAATGTATGTGGGAACTGTCCCTGGAGGGGGTGGGGGATGAGCAATTCCGCCAGAAATTACGCCTGTACACACGACTTCGTCCATTGCAGGCATACCCCTTACCGCAGGCATGTACTCAATCATAACGGTTGGACATCCAGGTCCACGAATTACACCGCACGGCACGATTTGGTCGTGTGTGATTGGATCACCAATTCTTGCTGCTGGAAACATGGCTTCTTCTCCTTTATCAATTTATTAGAGTCTGTTTATAAATGCACTTTTTCCGTCATGCCGGACGTGAGGAGCCTGCCCCATACTGGATACGGGGGCATCCAGATGTCGTCCCGATCCCCTATCCAGCACGGGGTAAACTCCAGTCGGGAACCATCTCAAAGACTGGATCCCGGTTTTCACCGGAAACCCTGGATTCCGGTCGTTGCGACTCGAAACCGAGCTTTCGCCGGAATGACGACCTTTGGGGAAACCGTTAGTTTATGAGCAGACACTAATTATCCTTGCTTCAAATGATATTTGAAGGTTTGATACAAAATCCTTACTATTGAGCATCAGGGAGCCCTAAGCTACCAGCATTGCCGATTTCGAGAGATTGACGAAAGATTTTTCCATGGCTTCCCTGAGACCCTTGGAGAGTTGTTCTCTTTCATTTAAAGGTTCTTTATCCTTCTTCAAGATGAGTTTTCCTTCATCGACTGAAGACATAAGGTAGTCCATTAATTCGTCATGATTGCGTGTGCCGTCCAGAACAGGGATCAGTCGAATGCTGACAGGATCAAGGTGAACGGGCATGTGACGCTGGTTTATAGTAAATCCCCTCTTGGCGAGAAGGTATTGCGATAATCTGCTCGTCTTGGGATAAGGGGCGATCTCATTCATAAAGTCGCCCTGCCAGGTATGGAGTTCCACAAGATTCAACGAATAACAGTGAAGGAGATCAATGAAGAGAACTCTGCGAAGGTCCGTATCGTTTCCACTGATGCGGATACCCATCTCTGTGACTTTCCTCGCTGCTTTCTCAAATAGAGTAGTCAAAGGAACGGCTTTGGGCCATTGCTCCTTCAAAACCAGGAAGGCCGCTTTCGTGATAGGAAATTCCGTCTCTATGTTTGCCCCTGAGGGCAACCGAAAGGATTGTTTTACGCTTGGTGCCAGATTCACCGGTTCTGCCGACGGTGTCGCGGCTGAGGCGATAAGAAAGTCCTGTATTTCTAAATTCCTTAAATTTCGTTCGAGATGCTGTTCCTTATGGCAGAGGAGTGTACGTCTGAAGTAGCGGTACCTGAGAAAATCCATATACTGTTCGACGCGGATGATATCCCGGCTGATCCTGTTCAGGGTATCGGCTACCTCCTGCGGAAATCCGCTCGTCATCATGGTCGAGAACTCGGCCTCTCCAAGGTATTGTATGCCGTGTTTTTCCGCCCGTTCAACAAACTGATGAAAATAGAGAGGCGAGTTGAATTCTTCCATATGTTCGTGAAACAGATACCAGTCTCTGCTCTCACGAATAACTTTTATTTCATCTTTCAGAAGTGGACCGACCGGCTTATCAGAAGGGACAGATTGTTCAAGAAAATCGAGGAGCGCCCGCGCTTGTTTTATCTGATTCGGTGTATCCTTGAACTGAAGGGCATGGTAGAGCATCATATGGCGTACCATCCCGCGCATATGCCATCCAGGGTAGGTATTATAACTGATATAGGCGATTCCATGTGGGCTAAGGTTTTTTGACGAAATGGAAAGAATCTTCTCCTGAACGTCATTGGACACCCAAGAAAAGACGCCATGGCAGATAATATAGTCAAATGTACCCCATGATTCGTCCACCTCCGTAATGGAAGCATGCTCGATGCGGATGTTGTGTAAGCTGAGATCATGTATCGCTTCACAGCCCCTCACCACATGTCGTTTTGAGAGGTCGACCCCGATGAATTCGCTTTCAGGAAGACTGTAGGCCATCGGGATGAGGTTCCCACCGTTGCCGCATCCGAGTTCCAGTACTCTACACTCTGTCACGGGCTGAGGAGACATTCCGAAGAGACGGCCGATGGTTGCCAATCGCTCTGGATGACTTTGAGGAAAGGGGTGACTTACATATGGAATCTCGTCGTAGGAAGTATCTCTGTTTGTGTTCTCCATTAATCCTTCCTACCCTTTGCCCTGACCCTTCGAATCAGAAGGGCCTGTATATTTTTGGCTTGAATCTGTATCCGAAGATGTTTTTTGGGTAGATCCTTTGGAATCAGATGTTGACTGAGTAGATCCTTTGGAATCAGACGTTGATTGAGTCGATCCTTTCGAACCAGATGTTTTTTGACTCGAATCTTGAGAACCAGACGTCTTCTGGGTAGATCCTTGGGAACCAGATGTCTGCTTCTTTGATCCCGCAGAACCAGACCCTTTTTCCCATGCATCTTTGTCTAATGTTGGAAATGTGATTTTGCATGTTCCTGGATCTATACCGCTGATTTTTGTATAGCCCATTTCATCCAGTGTTCCCTCTGCCACGGTCTTTCCATCGGGGAGGGTGACCTTATATTTTTCTCCTGGAACAGGATTATCATCTTCGTCAACCAACTCAATTTCGATCCAGCTTTTCTTATCTTCCTCATCATCAGTAGGTTCTCTGTGGCGCTTTTCCTGGCTGCTCACATCTTTTCCGGGAACTGCATCTGCAGCAGCATCCGGAGGGGAGGGAGGAGACGGAGGCACAAGAGCAGCAGAGGCTGGTGCAACGGGCGGGCCGCTGCCGCTGTTGATGTTAACCAGAGGAGCTCCTGCGATAAAAATCGCCGCCGGGGTGAGAATGATGCTGCTCCCTCCAACCTTGAGCTCGATACCTGTCGCTCCTTCCAATTTCAAATTCATTCCCTTTAAATGGTAGGTTCCAGTCACATTTTCGCTGTGATTCGCATTAAAGGTCTCGATCACATTGCCCGTGACTTTGAGAGAGGAGGAGCCTGTCACCTCAACGGCCTTTTTGCCGCCGACTTTAAGGTTGTAGTCACTTTTGACCTCCCGAAACTCACTCTTTTCCACCATCACATGCTTATCGAATTCGATCTTCTCTTTCAAATCCCGCTTGACAATGAGATGCCGGTCATTGCCGACGAGCTCCCTCCGGTCGCTCTTCACCCGGATATCGAGGTCTTTCTCTGCATGGACAAAGAGCTGTTCTTCGCCCTTCTTGTCTTCGAACCGGATCTCATTAAAGCCTTCTGCTCCGATGGAACTGTTCGTCTTGATCGTGCTCTTCGTTTTTTCATCGGGAAGCGTGTAAGGCGGCATCAGATCCGCATTGTAAACTCTGCCTGTGATGAGGGGCTGGTCCGGGTCTCCTTCGAGAAAGTCAACAATCACCTCCTGGCCGATTCTCGGTGTAAAGATGACGCCATACTGTCGACCGGCAAAGATACTTGCCACACGTATCCAGCAGGAAGATTTGTCATCCTTTTTTCCTTCCCGGTCCCAGTGAAACTGGACTTTGATGCGTCCGTATTTATCCGTGTAAATCTCTTCCCCATTTGGACCAACGACCACCGCAGTCTGGATTCCTTTCACGATGGGCTTGGGGGTCTTTCTTTCCGGACGGAAGACGACAGAGGAAGGGATGGAGATGAATTCATTTGTATAGCTAAACTTTTCTTTGGGATCAGACAATTCTTCGAGCGCCTGAGGTTGTTGGCCTTCGTGATGAATCTCCGTGAGAAGGTATTCCTGATTGAAGCTTTTGCGCTCATGGTCAATCAATTTGAATTTAAAGCCAGGGGTCAAACGGACACAACTGCTCTTTGCCTCTGCCTTCTCTTTAAAAGTGATGGATTCTTCCAGGCGGACTTTAGTCAGGCTTTTTCCCCGGTTCTCCTCGATATACCTGCCCGGATAGTCATAGATTTCCAGCTTCTGATAGGATTTGTCCTGCTCTTTCGATGTTAAATCGAGCGTAGGCTTCTCAAAATTGAAATCCTTCCGGGTCATCTTTCCAGAGAAGACCTTTTGAGAGAAGGCCAAATGGTAGACAAACTCTCGACCCGGAACCATCCCAATTGCGGGATTGAAAGTAATCTCCTCCTCTCCTTCGATCGCCTTATAGACAACCGTGCTGTCGCCAAAGACCAGCACGTGTTTATCCTGGGCATGTTCAAAGAAGTAAAAGATGCCCTCCTCCTCACAAAGACGGGAGATGAAGTCGAGATCGGTCTCACGATACTGGACACAGTATTCTCTCTCTTGATATTTTCCCTGGAGGCGAAAATTGGAGCGGTCTCCTGTGATGCCGCCCTCCTGAAGGACCTGTTTGATGATGTCTTCGACTTTCTTGTTCTGAAAGATCCGGCAGTCCTGTTCCAGGGAGAGAAGCCAGAAAGTGGGAACGACCTCCGCCTCATAGAAATAGAACCGTCCCTTGCTTCCATTCTGGATGAATTGACGGAGGATGCCATGAAGGTAACGGTCGTTCTCTTCCCCGAGCAGGGTGAGCAGGGCTTCTTTCCCCACCACCTCATCGAATTTGATCTCATCCTCAGAGACCAGGGAGACATGAAGCGCAAAGAGTGAGGAGATGCTTTCAAAAAGTTTAAATCTCAGCACTGCAGTTTGATAGGATACACCCTTTACCTCAAAGAGAAATTTGGATTCATGAGCGGTCTGTGTCGGTGCCATCTTTAACCTCCAAAACTGATTTTGAAGGAGCCGTCCTCAGCGATATCCAGATGGACTTCTGAAAGCATGGCTCCTTCGCTCAGGCGTCCCAGAATCTCACGGGACATCTGGGGGAGGATCGTTCCATTCATCATGTGGTCGATATTTCTCGCGCCGGTTTCAACCTCGGTGCAGCGCTTCGAAATCTGATCGACCACCTCAGGGGAGTAGACCAGTTTGATCTTATGGCTCTCCGCCATTCGCTTTGCCAGTTTATCGAGCTTGAGCGCCACAATCTCCC
>Ga0299915_10001557_pt1 | contig 16971 bp, 5 predicted proteins | sample RVTome_13_FD_200263 | JGI IMG/M metagenome (GOLD analysis project Ga0299915, IMG submission 200263) | Soil microbial communities from uranium-contaminated site in the Upper Colorado River Basin, Wyoming, United States - RVT92D227 (version 2) ... | reverse complement strand
CTAATTCAAAATATCCTCGATGTAAAATCTCTGTCTCAGGTGGAATAGTATCATCAATTTTTACTTGACAAGAGGCCGATTCTGATGCACCATCATTATCAGTAACAGTAAGTGTTACATTATATATCTTATCAGGTTCAGGGAATACATGATCTGGACTACTTCCTTCAGCTGTAGCCCCGTCTCCAAAATCCCAATTATAACTAGTTATCGATCCACCATCTCTATCATAAGAAAAACGAGCATCAAAATCATCACAAATAAGTGTATCATGCAAAATGAAGGTATCATAATTAATTACTGCTTTAGGAGGCCAAAACTCCAATACCTTTATTATTTTAGTCCTGTCGCTATTTAATCCCCATGCGTTTATTACAGTCAGGGTTACTTCATATTCACCTTCTTCATAATATATATGAGTTGGATTTTTTTGAGTTGAATCAATTATTCCATCACCATCAAAATCCCATTCTCTTAAAGCTACATCTCCATCTGATATATCTGAAAATTCTACTTCATCACCAGGATGAGGATATTCTGATATATAATTAAAATTTGAAAAAACTGCCAGATTATAATCTACTGGACCAGGACCACTCGAACTCTGTGGCCAATCGAAAGTTTTACACCATCGAACGATTCTAGCTATATCTTGTCCACCATATGCAGCATTGAAATAACCTCCATATCCCCAACTGGTTCCCCAACTGTTTTTTACAATCCAGTAACCACCATTAGTGACATCAGGATCATCTACCCATCCGACTAACACCACCGCATGATTAGTAGAACCATAATTACCTTCGTAAAACCAATCATTTGGGTCATGATGCGAATCCCAATAACTAGAAAAAGAACTACTTGCATACATAGAAACAGATAAAGGACCCTTATCCAAAAGCCAGCTTTTAACTATATCACGATCATTTGGATCATTATTATTAAAATTATGATTTGCACCCCAATCTTCTAACTGCCACAACACGTTATCTGCTGCAGGCGGAGTGGTATAATAATCCCAATTATCACATTTATCATCACAAGGAATATTATCGTTAGCTTGATAAGGCATACAGGATTCAAGAGGTACACCATTTATACCATTACCAACAGAGGGATTAATAATTGCTTCAAATGCATCATCTGTCCATCCGCCATTACAACTTCCACCATACGGTAAACATGAAAGCACATATTGTTCTGATAGATCAATATCTGTATCAGGATAACCTGAAGCAAGATTTATAGCTGCCTCCATAGTTCCAAGAGCACTGAAATCCCAACAACTACCACAGTTACCCTGATCTTTTACTGGAGTCATCCAATCACCACCATATTCTTTCCAGCTGAACTGCGATGGTAAATTATCAAATGAACCTGTTGGCATTGGATCCTCATCAGGTATGAATGTTTTTGGTTTAATATCACGATCAGTCATAACCGCATACTTACCATTTAACAACCTATAATTACCCTGATCCTCTTCTAACAAATCAGTATTTATACCACAAGAACTACAATTATTACTATCTTCGGTTAACTTTTGACTATCAGTAGCAGTTATAGCAGTATTTAAACTAATTAAAAATATTAATACAACTATAATCGATAAAAATTTATATTTTAATTTCTTCATAATTACCCCCATTATAATTAATATGCTATAAGTTAATATAAAACTTTTCCTAGTAAAGAGTATACTAATAAATAATTATTACGTAACTTTTTAATACAAAAGAAAAACTATGTTTTAGCGGGATTATTTATTATTTGCAGGAAATTACAGGATGATATAGATTTTAGGATAGAATATTTGGATAAAAAAAGAGGAAAAATAGTTAGAGCTTGGTTTTTTAGTTATAATAGTTGGTTTAGTATTTTTTTATATTATTAGTAAAATTGCTGTTATTTCATCTGAAATGGTTTCGTTAATATTTGTATATGCTATTGTCTCTATAGTATGTTTACCTGTCATTTTTTGGTCTATAACCCAGGTGTATGGGTATTCTGTAATTGTTTTTTGTATATCTCCATCTAATAGGAAGTCTACATGGTCTATGTTCGCGGTTTCTTGTGTAAATGGTGTTATTTCTACATCTATTTCTGCGGTCCCTATAAGTATTGTTTTTTGTATTGGTAATAGTCTTATCCCAAAGAAGTATAATCCATTTGTTGGACTGGTGATTTCTAAGTCAAAGTTAACATTTGATATTTTAAAGTCTATGGTTTTTGTTTGTTCTTGGTTCCCTATATTGTCGATCGAGTAGTATTCTATGGTATGCTCTCCTAATGTATCAATAAATATTGGTTGGTAGTATGTTTTGTATCCTTCGTTATCTAAATTATAGTATGTACCCTTAACACCTGAGCCTTTATCTACATAACCGAATGTTATTTCCACATTTTTATAATATCTATTATTTGTACCTTGTCCATATATAAAGCATGTGGTTTCAGGGATATCTAAATCAACTTTTATTTCTCTTATACATTCTTCGTTTGCATTCCCTGCATTATCAACCGCAAAAGCACAAATAAAATGTTTTCCTTCACCTACTGTGAAACTATTTGTATATTTATACCAAAAATTACCGTCTATCTTATAATTTATTTCTTTAACACCAGAATAATCATCCCCAGCAACTAATTCAACTGTTACAGGGACTGTATACCAGCCGTTTATTTGTTCTCCTCCAGTGATTGTTACATCAAGCGTAGGCTCTGTCTTATCTATAAAGAAGGTTTCAGATACTATTGTTTCTTGGTTTTGCCAATAATCAACAGAGTAACATTCAATTATATGTTCACCCTCAGATCCTACTAGTATAAATTCTAGCTTCTCTGGTTCATATTTATTCCAGGTTCCATTATCAATTCTATAAAATGTATCTGATACCGATGTCCAATCTGTAGATAAAAAATAAATACGTTGAGTATCACTATACCATTCTTCTAATTCAAAATATCCTCGATGTAAAATCTCTGTCTCAGGTGGAATAGTATCATCAATTTTTACTTGACAAGAGGCCGATTCTGATGCACCATCATTATCAGTAACAGTAAGTGTTACATTATATATTTTATCAGCTTGTGGAAATTCATGATCTGGACTACTTCCTTCAGCTGTAGCCCCGTCTCCAAAATCCCAATGATAACTAGTTATCGATCCACCATCTCTATCATAAGAAAAACGAGCATCAAAATCATCACAAATAAGTGTATCATGTAAAATGAAGGTATCATAATTAATTACTGCTTTAGGAGGCCAAAACTCCAATACCTTTATTATTTTAGTCCTGTCGCTATTTAATCCCCATGCGTTTGTTACAGTGAGGGTTACTTCATATTCACCTTCTTCATAATATATATGAGTTGGATTTTTTTGAGTTGAATCAATTATTCCATCACCATCAAAATCCCATTCTCTAAGAGCTACATCTCCATCTGATATATCTGAAAATTCTACTTCATCACCAGGGTGAGGATATTTATTACCATTATATGTTAGATAATCGAAATTCGAAAAAACTGCCAGATTATAATCTACTGGACCTGGACCACCACCAGAGCTTTGAGGCCAGTCTTTTGCTTTGACCCAGCAAACAATATCTTCTCCTACACTATTACAACCATAAGCTATATTGAAAAAACCTTCATATCCAAAGCTAGGTCCCCAGCTGTTTTTAATGATCCAGTAACCACCATTTAATATACTTGAATCATCAACCCACCCCGCTAAAGTTACCTCATGGTTTGTAGTACCAGGATCATTTTGTTCATATACATCATTTGGACTATGATGACTAGAAAAAAAACTGCTCCAAGAATTAGAAGCATATATATCAACATCCATTGGTCCATGCTCTAACAACCATGTTTTTATTGTAACCCAATCGTTTGGATTATTTGAACTAAAAGCACCTGTCCAACCCCAAGTATCAATCTGCCATAACTTATTATCACTCTGAGGTGGATCTGTGAAATAATCCCAGTCATCACATTTATCATTACATGGGATGTTATCATTTGCTTGATAGGGCATACATGACTCAATAGGACATCCATTGATACCATTACCATTTTGACCAGGCTCAGTACTATAAATAGCCTCAACTATAGTGTTCCCCCATCCGCCACCACAACCATAATTCCCATCATTTACACAAGAAAGACAGTATTGCTCAGATAGATCTATATCTGTAGTTGGGTATCCCGAAGCAATATTTATCGCACCTTCAAAAGCACCAATAGCCCCAAAAATGTAACAGCTACCACAGTTACCTTGATCTCGTGCAGGTGTAGTCCAATCTCCACCATAATCTTTCCAACTGAACTGACTTGGAAGATCATCCAAACTAGATGAAGGTTCTGGATCAGGATCATATTCTTTGATTTTAAAATATTTATCATCCATAGGTGGTTTACTAGACATAACTGGATATTTTCCATCCAACAAAATACATTCATTTTCAGTTAAATCTGTATCGCATTCACTGCATTCATCTATATTATTTTTTAAGGTTTTTTTATAATCAAATGCAGAGATGGATAATGTTAATGAGCTTACTAAAAATACTCCTATAATAGTTGCTGCTAATATTTTTTTTAACTTTTTCATATTAATAACCCCCTTATAAATATAAAAAGAAAGAAAGAGGTTTTTTTATATTATTAGTAATGTTGCTGTTATTTGATCTGTTATAGTTTCGCTGTTATCTGTGTATGCTATTATTTCTATTGTGTGTTTACCTGCCATTTTTTGGTCTATAACCCAGGTGTATGGGTATTCTGTAATTGTTTTTTGTATATCTCCATCTAATAGGAAATCTACATGGTCTATGTTCGCGGGTTCTTGTGTAAATGCTGTTATAGTTACCTCTATTTCTGCGGTCCCTATAAGTATTGTTTTTTGTATCGGTAATAGTCTTATCCCAAACAAGTATAATCCATTTATTGGATTAGTGATCTCTAAGTCAAAGTTAACATTTGATATTGTAAATGTTGCAGTCTTTTTTTGTTCTTGATTTCCTATGTAGTCAACTGAGTAGTATTCTATGGTGTGTTCCCCTAATGTGTCTATAATTATTGGTTGATAATATGTTTTAAATCCCTCGTTATCTATTTTATAAAATGTATCTTTAACACCTGAACCTTCATCTGATCCAATGACTCTTATTTCCACATTTTTATAATACCTATTATTTGAACCTTGCCCATATATAAAACATGTGGTCTCAGGGATATCTAAATCAACTTTTATTTGTTTTATGCATTGTTCGTTTGCATTCCCTGCATTATCTACCGCAAAAGCACATATATAATGATCTCCTTGGTTTATTGTAATTGGATTTTTATAATCTTGCCATGCACCATAATCTAAACTATACATTATCTTGTAAATACCTGAAAGTTCATCCTCACCTGAAAATTCTACTGTTACAGGGTCTGTATACCATCCATTTATTTGTTCTCCTCCAGTGATTTTTACATCAAGTGTAGGCTCTGTTTTATCTATATAGAATGTTTCAGATACTGGTGTTTCTTGGTTCTGCCGGTAGTCAATAGAGTAAGCTTCTATTGTATGTTCACCTTCTGATCCTATTTGTATTATTTCTCCTAGTGTATATTTTTTCCAGGTTCCATTATCTATTCTATAATATGTTTCTAATACTGATGTCCAATCTGTAGCTGACAAAGAGATACGTTGAGTTTCTTTATACCATTCTGAAGTATCTGATCCTATACCATGGACAATTTCTGTTATCGGTGGGACTGTTTGATCAATTTTTATTTGACATATTTTTGATCCTTTTGCACCATCATTATCTGTAACTGTAAGTGTTACATCATATATTTCATCAGGTCTTGGAAAAGTATGAGTTGTAATTATTCCATCGTCTGTGCTACCATCTCCAAAGTCCCAGTGATAATTTGTTATTGTTCCATCTGGATCATATGAATATCTTCCATCAAAACTATATGATAAAGCATCATCTGCAAATTTTGAAGGTAATACTGCTATTGGTGGCCATATCTCTTTTACCTCTACTAATTTAGTTCTATTGTTTTTTAATCCCCATGCGTTTGTTACAGTGAGGGTTACTTTATATGTGCCTTCTTCATAATATGTATGAGTTGGGTTTTTCTGATTAGAATCTATTATACCATCTCCATTAAAATCCCATTCTCTTACAGCAACATCTCCATCTGATATATCTGTAAATTCTATTTCACCACCAGGATGAGGACATTGTGTCCCATCAGATGTATGATATTCATAATTTGCAAAAACCGCTATATTATAATCTACTGGACCATTACCACCACCACCAGAACCCGCTGGCCAATCAATTGCTGTGGCCCATGTTACATCCCTATCTCCCATTAGAAGCCCACCATATGCTAGATTGTTGAAACCATTATAACCAAAATCTGTACCCCAAGAATTCTTTAGTATAAAATAACCACCATTAGTAACAGATGAATCATCAACCCATCCGTAAACTACCTGAGCATGATTTGTATAACCACTACCAACTTCATAATACCAATCGGTTGGACTATGATGTGAACTCCAGAAGCTAGACCAACCACCTGATGCAACTATATCTATAACAACTGGTCCATATGTAATAATCCAAGTTTTTAGTAATAACCAGGCGTTAGGATCTGATGGGTTAAGTGTAGTAACACCATAATCTTTAACTTGCCATAAGACATCATCTTCTTCAGGTGGAACATTATAAACATTCCAGTCTAAACATTTATCATCACAAGGAATGTAATCTGTAGCTGTATATTCCATACAAGATTCTAGAGGACAACCATTAGGATCATTGTTTTTCATAGCTGCTATGGCTTCACTCATCCATCCACCACTGCAGCTTCCTGCTTCTGGTAGACAAGATAAGATATACTGTTCAGATAGGTCTCTATCAAAACTAGGGTCTCCTTTTGCAATATTAATTGCTCCTTCTAATACTCCTAGAGCACCAAAAGCCCAACAACTACCACAATTTCCCTGATCCTTAGCTATAGTTGACCAATCTCCACCATAATCCAGCCAACTGAATTGACTTGGAAGATCATCAAAGCTCATAGGTGGTTCAGGATCATTATCTATTAAAGATAAACCATATTCTGATTTAGGAGGAAAATTTGTAACAGGATATTCAAATTCCTCAGTATTTATATTTTCATTTGGTACTATTATTGGTAAATCATTTGCTTCTGGTTGCGCTGGAATAATAAATGTTGCAAAATCTGCAACAAAAAAAAGCAGCACAAGGATTGATATTATTTTTTTGATTCTTTTCATTTTTTATCTACCTCTAAACTACCCCACTAACAATCGTTAATTAATGTATAATACTATATATAAATATTTCTAATACCAATAATTATAAGAGTTATTAAATAAAAATCATTATTTATAAAACTATCTTTAATATTTGAAAAGAAAAAAAAAGTAGATATAAGGGATTTTATCCCTTATCTATATTTTATTTTTTTTGTGTTTCTTAGAATAGACCTAGATTGTAGACTACTATATCCATTGTCACTGGTTCTGATGCTAGTCCATTGTTGTCGACTGCAACAACACTTATGGTTAATGGACCAAAGTGCATTTCGGTGAATGTGTCTGTGTATGGTGCAGTGTCATCCCAATGAGTCTCGGTCTCGCCGGTATCATAATCGAATAATACGTACATTATACCGGATGCATCAGTAGCTGTTGCTTCAACTGGTACTTTGCCTATGCAAAGTGTTTTATCTGATAGGAATCTGGTGAATATCGGGCTTCCGAATAAGTAGAGTTTTCCTTCTTCTGGTTTGATTATCGTTACTACGGGTGGTGTTGTATCTATTATAATAGTTGTTGTCTTATGTGGTAATTCTTCGTTGCCATTGTTATCAACGGACCAGTATTCTATTGTGTGTGTTCCTTCGCCTGTTATTTTGAATGGCCCACCATAGGTTTGGGTTGCTCCACCATCTATCCTGTAATATGTAGCATCTACACCTACTCCTTTGTTAAGTGGTAGATCAACTGCCATTAGTGTAACTGTTTGAGTGTCTGCATCATAGCAGAAACTGGTTATTGGGGCTTGGGTATCTGTAAATGGAGTTCCTGTTTCTTTGATAAGAATGTATAAGTTATCTATTGCCCAGCCTTCACCTATTCCAGCTCCAGCGTCTATTCCATCTGTTTCTAGTCTGAATCTTACCCATACTGTTTCTCCAACGAATTCATCGATGTTCCATCTTTCATTTGGTACTGGATCTACTTTAGCTGTTAAGTCACTAAGTGATATCCATCCACCGGTGCTGTCTCCATATGCGTCACCAGGGTGATGTTCCCAATATACAACCCATGTTGCTGTGTCCATATCTGATATGCCATCCCAGTCTGGACTGAATTCTATATATGCTCTCTCATCTACAAAGTTGTAGTCCATCATAACACTGAATATGACGTAGTTTGGATTTAGTAGAGGATTTGTTAGATTTATCTCGAATGCAATTGCATCATCTATAGCTACGTATTTGTCGTAACCCGTTGGTACAAGATTTACGGAGGGTATCATAAACCATCCATTTATACATTCCTCACATTCGTCTTCTACTAATGGAAGTGCTTGGTTTGGTAGTGGACTTGGTTCATCATATAATTTCCAGTAATCTCCACCTATTCCAACAGCGCTAGTCCATGGCCAAATATTTTCATCATCATCCCAGATTTCTGTTGTTCCATCGCCCCATTGGAATATTCCAGGTATTGGATCACCAAATACTAGATTTGTAGGAGTGCCACTTGCAAGACCGGCATCAAGACCCCATACTCCGTATCCCCACAAGTATACTAGATTATATGTATCCCAATCGTTTGTACTTTGATAATAGAGCATGTATCCACCCTTAGGATTACTATTTGAATAGTCAAATCCAGCTGGATAGCCTGTATAACCAGCAAGCCATTTTACTATTAGATATGTAGTTCCTGTTACTGCATATGGTGTTGTTGGTACTGTTGTCCAACCAGATGCTGAGGATGTACCAGCGGCAAGGAGTGTCTCATCATCACCGAGTACTGTCATATCTGGTAAGGCACCTGAGGAAGCATATACTTCATAGTCGTTTGCATAGAATCCATAATCATCACAACCACCTGAGAAGACGGCTTCAGTGATATCATAGCCTAGATAATCATCTATTTCAGGACTGGATAACTCAATTGCTAACGTCCATGATACCGCTCCATTCCATGCATATGCATTTTCTGTATTACCATCATTATAGCTTATGTAGACATCTGCCATGGAGCCATCAAACGTTCCTCCGCCTGTTACATCAACTATTTGTATATCATCTACATAGAATCCTTGGTCTACACCTGCGTTATCTGAATACATTCTGAAAGCGATTTGGAAGGTTGGATTTGCCTTAACAGTTGGTCCATCTATGTAGGCGGTCTGGGGTAAAAATACTCCCATTGTTGATGTATTTTTGGTAGCCCATAATCTAACCCAGTTGCCATTCTGAGTCGAATAAAGTTCTCCCCTGTCACCTTTGGTATCAAATTCCCACCATGCTGAAAAGTTAACCGCTACACCATAATCCTGCATAGCAGCTGGTATAGTTATTGGTGGGCTGATCAACCAGTCATCCATATTGTCGATATATTCAGCAGAAGTTTCGTATTCTTCACCAGCCCATGCATAGCAGTCATCTGGTACGGTACGGGTGCAGCATATATGCCATATATTTGTGCCTTTTGGTACTATATCCTGAGTTGTGTATTTGTCTATACATTCTTTTTGTGTTGCGGTGACTACTACTGCACAGCATGCATCATTTGTAGGATCTACATCATCACATTCAGCGGTTACTTCAGCTGTTATTACATGTGTACATAGTTCAGCTTTCCAGCTTGTTGTCAGTGTTTGTTTTTCTCCAGGTTGTAAATCTCCTGTGTATAATGTTGCAAATGTCTTCATATTGGATGCATCATAATCTTTTATGTTTATCTTCCAGTTATCAAGCATGACTCCTGTCCATGGTACGGGGTTTTCTGTGTTTTCAGAACCTCCATCTGGTGAATCTGACACATAGTTCATATTTCTTTGTGTGCAAGGTCCTTCATTGTAGATGAAGATACCGATTTCACATTCAGGTATATAATCATATGCTGTTCCAGTACCGAAATCTTCACCAATAAGACGATCACCAAGCAATTCAAATAGATCAAATTTAAATTGTTGCCAGTCGTTTTCGTATCCATCTGGATCGCCTTCAATACCATTTGGGAATTTGTCACTGTCTATACTATCGAATGCTACCCAACCAGCTCCTGGTCCTTCTGTTGGCATGATTGCAAACAGTACAAGGCTAGCTAGTGTACTTGGATCGCTATTAGCGATTTCCATAGACCATTTTAGATTAAAAGTCATTTCTGCACCTACTACATCATCACAATCTCTACCGTTGTGATTTGGATCTAAATCAATTGTTTCTGGAGCTGCAAAAATTATACCTGTATCTTCTGGTAATGTCGGGTATCCTCCAGGATCAGCAAATACTACACATTCACTACCTGGTAGCATTGATCTAGCTTCACTTGGGGCATAATCATAGATATTACTGATCTCTGCCCAACCTTTACTCCATTCATATGGCATTTTAGTTGGACAGGTACCATCTTCGAAGTTAAAGTAGTATATTGTGTAATCACCTAATGAATTTGTTTCGAAGTGATCTTCAAGTAACATATAGGTTGCAAGATCACCAACCTTAAATTCAACTGGGACATTTTCTTGTGATAATGTTCCAAGGTTTTGAACTGTTGCATTTATTGGTACGTTATCTCCAGGAGATACATATTGCATATCTTTAGGATTTAAGTCTATACAAGCTATATCACATATATCTTTTATCTTGAACTGGAATTTAAACTCGTTGTTTGTTATATCTGCTTCACATCCCATTGGATCAAATACTTGCCCATATATGTGTAATTCATACCAAGTATCATCTTCTATAGAACATGGTAATGGGAAACAGTATTCTATCCATTGAGGACCTACTTCTGGGTCACATGGTAGTAATTCTATTACTTCATGGGTCTGGCATACAAGTTCTAGTTCGTAATCAAGTACTATTGTGACTGATACAGTATCAATGTACCATCCTTTGAATTGTAGACATGGATCTTTCTCCCACATGAATCTTACTCTGAGTTTAGCACCAGTTAAATTCTCATTAATAACTATATCGCCTTGTTGGGGTTCACAATCATCACATACCATATTGTATGGATGCATGTAAGGTAGATCATAGTCATCAATTGCAGTGTTCATGAATCTTAATGTAACTTTTTGCCATACTCCCTCTGTATCATATACAACGAAATCACTCATAGGTAATTCCTTCCAGGTAGTACCATTATCTAGACTGTAAGCTAACATACCATAATCTATAGGATTTACAGTTCCATCTTCAAGGATTGTAAATTCTCCTTCACACCACTGCCAGAAAGTAAATGTTGAACATGCTGCTCCATCTATATTAAACATTGGAGTTGTAAGGTTATCATATGTACCTATTGTTGCACATTGAGCTTTTCCAAGGTAAACATCTTCATCACCACCGTAGGACCGATCTTCACCTTTTGTACATCGCCATGCTTGGTTGTTATCATACCAATCTTTAGCTTGTAGAACCCAGCTATCACCATCACAATCATCTTGAATGAACCATGCATCGTCCTTTGATATAGGTTTACCAAATTCGTCTTCTGTTGGGAAATAGAACGGATAATCATTCCCACAGCATGGGAATTTTAAAATATCATATTTTGGAATTTCCCAAGTATAACTTGGCCCACAGACTTTCTTGTATAAATCTAATAGTAATTTCAGCTCACCAATGCCTATTTCACCAAAGTTTGCAATATTTATGCAAAATTCTTTATCTACTGAATTCCAGATATAGTAATCTACCGTACCATCTCCATTGATATCAACACCTTTAGATTGGGCTTCAAATTCATCAGTAAAACCAGCTATTGCAAAATCACAGGCATCAGGTATACATTCTTCTGGACCTGGACCTGGACCGCCACCACCTGCATAAAATGTACAAGCACGATCATATGTAGTATCACCACTTCCTACTTGATAAGACCAAAGATCAGTTCCCATAGAGCTGCTACCAAATAAAAATCCGCCTACACCAGCAGCAGAGGTTTCACCAACATACATAACACCCTCTAAATCTCCAATATCTACAGCTGTTCCAAGATCTATAGTCCATTTATATGCTGTATATCCACTATAAGATAAACCAGTGGACACAAAAGGAAGGTTAGGCCCATAATTCGTCTTAGTAGTTAAAACTTCATCTGGTATTGCATGCTCAGAAAAAGGATCACCAAACCATTGTATACCGAACTGAGCTAGTGCAGGATCTACACTAATCCATCCACCACTATAAGCCAAGCTTAATCCATAAAGATCTACTTTACCGATTGGCTGATCAGATAACAATTTGAAATTCTCGTAAAAACCATAGCCATCAGATTCCTTAGCATTTCCAAATGACCATGATGCACTTGGATCATCTAAAGCTTGGGAAAATATAATATCTCCCGGAGCAAATGGTGGACTGTCTGCATCATTCAAGGATGCTTCCATTTGTGGTAACCTATTATGGGTTCCACTAGGAGTTGGATTTTTTAATCCCAAGTTTGGATTATCATCACTTTGTAATATAGCTTTTTCACTAGTATCTGCCATTGCGGGCATAATAGATGTTATCATAAATACCGCAATTAGCACAACAACAGCGTCTTTCAAAAAATGTTTCTTTCTATCTTTCATTTTATTTATTCACCTCTTCTCGACAATTCCCCCACATTCAATTTAGAATTGAAGATTATATTTGATATGTGAAAACTAGTATATAAAATTTATCAAAAGTTGATTTTTATATCACTAATATATAATAATTTATAATAATATATATATAAACATCTCTAAACTATATAAATCTTTTTAAGATATTATAATTTTTTTCTCTAAATTTTAATTTTTAAACATTGGAAATTTAAAAAAAAGTAATTAACATATTATTCAAACTTTATAAAAAATATTATAATAAAATTAAAAATTTTTTTATTTTTAGATTTTTAGATTTAACAAATCTAGATAACTAAATACAAGAAATAACATTATATAATAAATTATAATAATATATTTAGCTAGATTATAAATCAAAATTAATTTAAAATAAAGACTAATAATTATGTCGTACTTAATCTTATTATAATTAATACTAAAATTATTATTCTATTAGATATATTAAAATAATAAAATTAAATGGAAATGTTTATAAGCTAGTAAGTATATTATAATATCAAATTATACTATGAAAAAGTTATATAATTTATAAAATGGGGGAATAAAAAAAATGAAAAAAGCAAAAATATATGGGGCTAGTGTATTTGTAATATTTTGTTTGATTTTCTCCAGCATCCCAGCAGTTACTTCTTTAGGTAGATTGAATACCTTAGCTGATGGAACATATGGAGAAATGGAAGTAACAAAAGAAGTATTTTATGAAGGCTCATGGACAGAAGGACCAATAGCAGTAGGTATCGGCGATACTCTAGAATTTAGAATTACTCTAACATATCATAACACTTCAGGTCTTCCCAGATTCCATTATGCATATGCTATAAGAGTAAATGATTCTCTACCAGACTGCTTAGATTATGATACTGGATCAGCAATTCCTAATATATATTCATGGACAGATGACCCAAATGAAACCTTATATTGGGATTTCGGAGCACAGATACTAAACGACAGTGAAACCTTAGTAATAAAATATAATGCAACAGTTGTTGAATCAATACTTCCAATGCCTCAAGAAAATATTGCTACAGTGATTTGGAATGAGATGTGTACAGGTGGAGTCAACCTTATAAGTTTTGATACATTAACCTTAACTATTAGTATAGAACCAGGTGTAGATTTAATTAAAAGAGTATGGAATAATGTTACACAGCAATGGGTAAAAAGTATAAAAGCTGATGAAGGCGAAATTCTCCATTTTAGAATCGACGTACATAATACTGGACCTATCAATTTAACAGGTACCTTAGTAAATGATACCTATCCAGAATTTATAACACCTTTTGAATATAATATACCACCTGAATCAGTTGATATTATAAATAGAATAATCACATGGAATCTTGGTACAATCCCCGCATTTACCTCAGTCATGATATTAATGAATGCAACAGTAGATCCAATAGCAACAAAAACTACAGGTGTAAACTGTGCAAATGTTACTACTGATGAAGGTTTATTTGATGAAGATTGTGTAAACATTACTATAGAAAAACATATAATTGTAGATAAAAAAGTTAGACATCCAGATACAGGTGAATGGGTTGACGAAATACCATATGTTAAAAGATGTGAACCTGTAAGATTTAGAATAAATATAACATATTATGGTACTGATTTGATGAAATGTTTAGTAGTCAATGATACACTCCCAATGGACTGTCTAAACTACTCAGATAATCTTTATATTGAAATAGCTGGAGAGGTAATAAATCCAGGTTCGATATCTTTCCCAGAGATACTTACAGAAGGCGATATCGTCGAGATGTGCTGTATGGATTCAATTGTAGTTCCTGAAGGTTCAATATATTTCAGCTGGGTAAATCGATCATTTGGACTTTCATACGGTGATAGTGTAATAATTGAATTTGACGCAACAGTTATAAGATATTGTGAATGCACCACACCAGTGCAAAATTGTGTTGAAGCCTGGCTATGGGGTTGTGACTGTGAGGTACATTATTGGGGAGAAGATTGTGTAAATATCACATGTAAAGCATTACCTGGTGATTTCAATAAAACTGTAAGTCTCAATGTTCAACCTCCAAATTGGGTTGAAGAAGTACATACTACCCAAGGAGATTATATCCTATTCAAACTTGAGTTAACACATTATGGAAATGAAAACCTTACCAATGTATCATTTTTAGATGAACTTTGCTGCCTCCTGGAATATGATAGCACTATAGAATCACCAGCAGGTACTATAATTGATGTTTCGGCTGATAAAAAAACCATTTGGTGGAATGTATCAAGGAATGTAACTGACTGTGAGACGTTAACAATAATATTCAAGGTAAAAGTAACTGGTGGATCTGATTGCGGTCCATGTTTTAACTTAGCACATGCTTATGGATACATATGGAGATATTGTACATATTATGAGTTAATCGTAGATAGAGCCGATACTGCAACAATTTATGCAGCATCAAATTCTCCACCAGGCAGACCTGATGTAAGTGGACCTCAAGAAGGCGTAGTTGGTGCCTCTTACTCATTTAAAGCAATGCTTACTGACGCAGATGGTGACCAACTCCATTATATATTCTCTTGGGGAGACGGCTCTGATACAGGTTGGCTTGGACCAGTTAGCCCAAGTGAAGTAACACAATCACACACATATACCGCTGCTGGTACATATACTATGAAAGTTAAAGCAAGAGATGAACATGGCGCAGAAAGCGACTGGACTTCATATCCACTAACTATATTAATAAAAATAGCAAAAGTTGAACTAAGTCTAAAAATGTTTAACATAGGCGCTGTTGACGCAAAAGTAACAAATACTGGTGAAGCAGATATTACTAACCTTAATTGGGAGTTTGATATAAGTCGTAATGCAACACTTAATTTCAGAGACATAAATGTTGATGGAGACGGTGTATTACCAAGTCTACCTGTTGATGCAGTTGAAACAATATCTAGTGATTCAATAGGTCTAAGACTTGGAAGAGCTACAGTAAAAGTAACAGCCACAAAAACCGGATATCTCACCCCAACGACAATAACTGCTGACGCATTTATAATCGGACCTATAATAATAATCCTACCAGGCTAAAAACCAAAAGTAATAATTTGAAAATAATAAGAGAGAAAAAATAACATATTCTCTTATTTTTTATATTTTTTTATTAAACTTCGTTTTTTATTAATCTTCTGCTTCAGGTAAACAAAGCCAAACAGTTAAAGGTGTAAAACCTATCATTACTAGATTTGAATAAAATAAACCTGGAATTACTGCAAAAATAATGATTCCAATATAAGCAGCTAAATATCCAATTAATATCGGCGCTAAAAAAGAAATTAATTGATAGGCAGTTGATTCTAAGAAATCTAAACAGAGAACATAACCAAGACCACCTATTACTGCTAGAAAATGAGCAAAACCATTAATAACTCTACTTTCCGGATCTCCAAGACCTAACCCAATACCTCCTCCAACAACTATTATTGGACAAAAATGCGCAACAAAATTTTTATTAGTAACATTATCAAATTTTAAGGTTTTATTTTCAAATTTAGATAAATCAATTATATTTTCCAATTTTATATTATTTGAAATAAGATTATTTTCTTTTAACTCTTCTAAAACATATTCAAATTTTTCTATATAGTCTAAATCTGAGCTCAAAATTTTAATTAAATTACTGTTTATTTTATTTAATTCAGTTCTACTTATTTTTTTAAAAATTTTTTCAACATTTCCATCTGTATTATTAATGATAATATATAAAGTTATATTCTGTATCATTTTTGTATCTTTGATATTTAAAGACTGACTTAAAGCAGTTTCATCAGATTTTATTTTAAATGATTGTGAGGCAATGCTAGGAAAAATTGATAATAATAAAATAATTATTATAATTACAGCTACTAAACATTTTTTTTTAAGCATTTTCTTCCCCCACAAATTATTTTTAATATCTTATCTTAACTTGACATTGTCACATTACAAATAACCTATCTGAATTTCAGTCTCTAGCCATCTATCATTTTCAATTTTTACACCCTGCCAAATAAACCAAAACCACACAAATCAACCATTTTCTTGAATCAA
>Ga0299915_10001556_pt1 | contig 16971 bp, 15 predicted proteins | sample RVTome_13_FD_200263 | JGI IMG/M metagenome (GOLD analysis project Ga0299915, IMG submission 200263) | Soil microbial communities from uranium-contaminated site in the Upper Colorado River Basin, Wyoming, United States - RVT92D227 (version 2) ... | reverse complement strand
TCTCCTTATCCACCACCAGCAACTTCTCGATGCGATGTTTGTGCAGGATCTCTTTTGACTCCTCGAGGGTGGTCCCCACGGGGACGGTTATCAGATTCTCTTTGGTCATCACCGCGGAGATCGCCGCGTCGAGCCTCTTTTCAAACCGCAGATCGCGGTTGGTCAGGATCCCCACCAACTTGCCCTTTTTGGTGACCGGCACCCCCGAGATCCCGTATTTTTTCATGACCTCCAGGGCCTCATAGACCCGCTGTTCCGGTCCCATGGTGATGGGGTTGACGATCATACCGCTCTCGTATTTTTTTACCTTGTCCACCTCAGCCGCCTGGACCTCGACGGCGAGGTTGCGGTGGATGATACCGATCCCGCCGGCCTGCGCCATACTGATGGCTGTCCGCGCCTCGGTGACCGTATCCATGGCCGCGCTCAAGAGGGGGATATTTAAACTGATGGCATTGGTGAGCCTCGCGCTGATATCTACTTCATACGGGAGGACTGTCGATTCCGCGGGAAGCAGGAGGACATCGTCAAAGGTAAGGGCCTCCTCTATCCCCTTCAGTTCTGCCATGCATCCCCTCCTTATTATTAAAGGAACAACCTTTTCAGCACTATAGCAAAAGGATACCGCTGCTGTCAATCAAAGGAACCGGGCTTGCCTTGCCTTCTCCCCTGGTTTACCCTATACTGGCAGAAACATGGGGGGAAGCACAATGGACACCGCATCAGGCCCAAGATGGCGACACCCCGGGGGGAAGCTGAGGGAGCTGGGGCCGGAGACGCTTACTGATGCCGAGCTCCTCGCGATCCTGATCTCTGCCGGTATCAAGGGCAAACCGGCGGAACGGATCGCCGAAGAACTCCTCGCCAGATTCGGGTCATTGAAGGCAATGGCCAATCAACCCATCAAGAAATTCCTCGAGATAAAGGGGCTGGGAGCAGTCAAGATCCACCGCATCGCTGCTGCCCTTGAGATCGCCAGGAGGATGGTGAATCAAGGAAGACGAGATGAACAGTGAGAACAAAAAATGCCACACAGGGCAAATCATCATTAGCCAGCAGGGAAAAGCCGGTGAACAGAAAAAATCTAAATCAGCGCCGAGTTTTTCCAGGGCTCACATCCTCGGGCACAGGAGTGAGAAAGCATGACCCAACCTATTGCCGAGGGAGAAAGTATCATCCTCCTGGATCCCGAGGACGACAAGGAGTTCTTCTACAAGATGAGGGCAAAGGGGCACATCGATTTGCACAAGGGGAAGATCCTCCACGCCGAGATCATCGGCAAGCCCGAAGGAGCGGTGGTGCGCACCTCCCGGGGGGACCCCTTCCTCGTCTTCAGGCCGACCCTCTTACAGTTCATCATGCACATGAAGCGGGATACCTCGATCATCTATCCCAAGGATCTCGCCGTGATCCTCTTCTACGCCGATATCTATTCCGGTTGCACCTGTCTCGAGGCGGGGATCGGCTCCGGCTCCCTCACCCTCGCCCTGCTGCGAGGTGTGGGGCGTGAAGGCAAGGTCATCTCCTATGAGGTGCGCGAGGAGTTCATCGAGCGGGCCCGGAAGAATATCCAGCTCCGGGTGGGCGAGCCGACCAATCTGGAGATAAAACAACGAGATATCTATGAGGGGATTGAAGAAGATGAGCTCGATCGTATCATCTTAGATATCCCCGAGCCCTGGCGGGTAGTAAAGAACGCCGCGGAGAGTCTGCGGCCTGGCGGGATATTTGTCAGTTACCTCCCCACCATCATCCAGGTCAAGACCCTCGTGGATGCCCTGCGCGAGGATAAGAGGTTTACCTCCATCCAGACGATGGAAACCTTGTTCCGGGACTGGCACATCGAGGGTTTGAGCGTGCGTCCCTGCCACCGGATGGTGGGACATACGGGCTTTATCACCCTGGCCAGGAAAGGGGAAGCCCCTTAATCACGCATCTGCCTAGAAAATAAGTCTCCACTATGTTCCTCTCCCCTTGAGGGGAGAGGATAGAGGCGAGGGGTGATATATAAAATATCGGCCAGATACCCCCTCACCTGCCGCCTTGCGACATCCCGACTTTTTTGATGTATGCAAAGCGGAGCGGGACTGACCCTCTCCCCCACACAAAATTAGGGGAGAGGGAAAGAGTAATGAGTGCCATTACTGATACCACATATACTGTAGATCCGGCGGCGCCTGCTGCTGTTGTACCTCCTCCTTGAAGCGCTGGATGACACTTTCCGTGAACAAATCAAAAAAAGACGACTTTTTCTTGCGGCTATAGACCACGTACGGCCTCCCTTTTATCCCTGCCATGTCGGCGGCCAGCCGTATAGTATCCTCCAAGTTCCCCAGCTCGTCCACCAGCCCCAGGGCCTGGGCCTGCTCTCCGGCGAAGATCCTCCCGTCGGCGATGGCCGTTACCTTTTCTATGGGAAGATTCCTCCCCTCCGCCACCGCCTTGATGAACTGTTTGTGGACGGTATCGATCACCCCTTGGAGCAATTCCTTTTCTTCGGGGGTCATCTCCCGAAAGGGGGAACCGATATCCTTATGGGTCCCGCTCTTAATGACGTATCCCTTATACCCGATCTTCTTCAAGAGCTCTTCGAGGTTGGCAAACTGCATCACGACGCCGATGCTGCCGGTGATGGTCCCCGGATTGGCAACGATCTTGTCGGCACCGCAGGCCACATAGTACCCCCCTGAGGCCGCCACACCCCCGAAAGACGCGAGCACCTTCTTCACCCGCCGGGCCTTGACCACCTCCTGGTAGATCTCCTGTGATGCCCCTACTCCGCCGCCGGGGGAGTCGATGCGCAAGACGATGGCCTTCACCCCGCCATCATCGACAAAGTATCTAATATTCCTGATGACCTCTCGGGAGTCGGATATAATGCCGGTGACCTCCACCACCCCCACCTTTGCCCCTGTGGCGAAGGAAGGGGTTTCCCGCCGAAACATCAGGGTCAGCAGGAGAATAGCACCTATAAAGACTACCATGATAACCCCGATGACGATGAGCCCTATCACTATCGGGTTTTTCTTCATCATCCGCCTCCCTTCCTTTGGAAGCAACTCAGCGCGATAACGCAATCTCCAACCGCTCCGCATTTGAGGCTGCGACCTTGGCCTTGAGGCCGCCGAAGTCATGGGAGAGGAACTTGTTGCCCAACCTCCCGATATCCCCCCTCAATATCACCCGCCAGGTAAAGATGGGTCCGGTGATCTCGGCGGGGGAAAAACCCTGTACCCCGGCATCCGTACTGAGCAGCTGCTCCACCATAAGATAGGTTTCATAACTCGTAATGCCAGACACCACCACGCGGACTTCTCTCAGCCGGGATCCTTCTTCTCCTCCCTTGAGAAGCCCCAGCGACGTCAATCTGTTCTCTATCGCCTTCGTATCGACGACGACCTCGAGCGAGACCTGATATCCGGCCTCGAGGGGAGTCTCTTCCACGATGATGTAGCTCAGGATAAAGGCATCGGTCCTCTGGTAAAACTCCTCGGATAATGTCGCCTGTCTGTTCTTCATATCGTCCGGGGCAACCATGCCCCCAATCACTGCCTCGATTGCCCTCGCCAACCCATCCTTAATAGCCAGCTCCAGGGTGGGTTTTTGCGCTCCCTCTCCCTGCTCGCTCTTGCCCACGACCACAAAGGACTTCTGTCCCCACCCTACTCCATAGAGCACGAGCACCAAAAAAATCACCTGGATAATGATTAACACCCTCTTCATATCAATGGTCATGGCCGCTTGGCCTCCCACGAACGATGAAAATTGGCAATCCCCCCTCACCCCCTGGCTAAAGAGCCACCTCCGGCTTTTGCAAAGGTCCCGCCCCGCAGTACATAAATCAGAGAGGTCGGCCCCACTCCACAGCAAAAAACAAGGAATGTGGGGTCCCGCAAGCGGGAGATGTATCGCTATGCGATACAGGGGATGGGGGAATTTGAAACCTATTTTCTAAACAATCCCTCATGCGGCTAAGGCACGGGTTACCCAGACAGGGCCAAAGACATCCCTCTGATAGGCCCGCAACATGCCCGATCTGATCAACTCCAACAGGGCAAGAAAGGTGACGATCAATTCAAGCCGTGAGGAAAGGGGAGTAAAAAGTGCGGAAAAAGCCACTGCCTCTTTTGCCCCTTGGAGTTTCTCCCATAGTTCCGTCATCTTATCCTGCAAGGTCACTCGGTCCAGGGTGACTTCATGAAAATCCTCTATCTCTTGACGCTTGACGAGCTCGCGCAACGCATCGATGAGGTGAAAGAGATCCGCCTCGATCGCACCCTCATCAGCCCCGATCTCCTGGGCAGGCCTGATGAAGACATCCACCCCCAATAACGCCTGCTGCGAAAGGCGAACAGCCGCTTCTTTAAATCGCTTATACTCTACGAGGCGCTGGACAAGCTCCGCTCGTGGGTCCTCCCCTTCTTCCTCTTCCTCTTCGATGGGTGCGGGAAGGAGCAGGCGAGACTTGATATACATCAGCGTCGCCGCCATCACCAAGAATTCTCCGGCGATGGTGAGGTCGAGGGCCTTCATGATCCTGATATAGTCGAGATATTGCTCGGTAACCAGGGCAATAGGTATGTCGTAGATATCGATCTGATTCTGCTTGATGAGATGCAGCAAGAGGTCCAAGGGCCCCTCGAAGACATCAACCTTGACGGTATAGGCTTCCATGGCTACAGCCCCAGTGCCTCCCTCACTTCAACCATGGTGCGTCTGGCTACCTCTTGCGCCCTCGCAGTCCCCTCCGCGATTATCGCTGTTACCTTTTCGAGATGCGCGAGGTAGTATCTTCTCTTCTCCTGGATTGGCGCCAGGTATGCCTTCAACCTCTCCAACAAGAGCCCCTTGCACTCCTTACACCCTATACCGGCTTGACGGCACTCCCTATTAATATCCGCGCCGACCTCGGGCTCCGTATAGATGCGGTGATAGGGAAAGAGGCCGCACACATCGGGGTTACCGGGGTCCTTCCGATATGCCCGCTGCGGGTCGGTGATCATCTGATCGATCTTGGCAGCAAGGACATCGGGTGGATCAGAGATGAAGATGGCGTTGTTGTAGCTCTTGCTCATCTTCCTCCCATCGATCCCCCCGAGGTTGGGGACCTCGGTCAAGAGCGCCTCGGGCTCGGGAAATGTCTCTTGATACAGATAGTTAAAGCGGCGAGCGATCTCCCTGGTGATCTCCAGATGGGGGAGTTGGTCTTTACCCACAGGGACATAATCCCCCTTATACATGAGGATGTCGGCAGCCTGGAGCACAGGGTAGCCGAGGAATCCATAGGTACCGATATCTTTTTCCGCCAGCTCCTCTTGCTGCTCTTTGTAGGTAGGGTTGCGTTCCAGCCACCCGAGAGGGGTGATCATGGAGAGGAGGAGGTGGAGCTCGGCATGCTCCTTGACCTGCGACTGGATGAACAGGGTACTGCGCTGGGGGTCAATGCCGACGCTCAACCAGTCCATGATCATCTCCGTCAAACTCTCTTTGATAACCGCAGTGTTTTTGTACTCGGATGTAAGGGCATGCCAATCAGCGGCAAAGTAAAAGCACGCATACTGATCCTGTAGATCTCGCCAGTTCTCCAGGATTCCGTGCAGATGCCCCACGTGGGTCTTTCCCGTGGGACGCATGCCGCTCAACACCCGCTTCTTTTCCATAACCTTGTATCCTCTTGAGACTCACCGATGGACCCCGTTTAAATTATCAGAGCAGGGCAATAAAGTCAAACTCGCCGAGTCAGGTAATGCGCCTTGACATATCTCATCTCATCTGCCTTGGTCTTGATCTTACCCTCGAGACGGGCCATGAGGAGGGTATCGAGGATCTCGCGGTAGAGGGGGCCTGGTTTAATACCCAAGTCCCGAAGGTCCCTTCCCCGCAGGCTCACCTTCATGGCATTGAGCTGGGTGAAAAAGAGGGAGATCGCCTTTTGCACCTCCCGCTCCTCCGCCTTGGCCATGACATAGAGCAGTGCTTCAATAGGCAGGGGCTTGAACAGGGTATAGATCTCTTTGGCGCTCAGCCGTTTCCGGCGCGCCCGCTGCAACACCGTCTGCCCCGCAGTACTCCCCTCTATCAATCTCTTTCTGTACCGTGGGGGAAGGACCAGCCTCACGGTTAACTCCTCCAGGCCCGCGAGCGGCAACGGGTCGGCCAAACCGAGGAGATAAACCATCCACCGCGCGTACGGCACCTCTAAAAAGAGGAGATCGAACCAACTGACCACCTCAGAGACCCTGGCCAAGAGGGCCTTAGTAGCAGCATCATACCTCAACCGGGGATGCAGAACGGTAAGGAGATTAAATTCCGCCATCCGCTCCACCATAGGGAGGGGATTTTCCTCACGCAGGATCAGCTCCAGCTCCGTAAAGAGCCTCTTCCCGCTTAATTGCTCTAAAAAACCCATGGAGATGGCATTTTTCATCAGGCCCTGGGTCTGTTTCCCCATATGAAAGCCGAACCGCTGTTCGAAGCGGATGGCCCTGAAGATGCGCGAGGGGTCCTCGACGAAACTGAGGTTGTGCAGGACCCTGATCACCCCCTCTTTCAGATCCCGCTCCCCCCCGAAGAAGTCGAGCAGTTGACCAAAGGTACCCGACTTGAGCTCGATGGCCAAGGTATTGATAGTGAAGTCGCGTCGGAAGAGGTCCATCTTGATGGAACTGAGCTCGACGGTCGGCAGGGCAGCGGGGCGCTCGTAGTATTCCATCCGCGCCGTGGCCACATCGACTTTGTACCCATTGGCCAGGAGGATGGCAGCGGTCTTCATCCTCTTGTGCACCTTGACGCGGCATCCGCTTCTGGCGCCGAAGGACTGGGCGAAGTGGATGCCATCGCCCTCCACCACCACATCGATATCTTTGGTGTCCCTTCTCAAGATCAGATCCCGTACAAATCCCCCCACGGCATATACCTGAAGCCCCAGTTCTTCGCCTACCTGACCTAATTCCCTGAGCAGGGAGACAACGGGAGCGGCAAGCCGCTCATCCATGAGTTTGGCAAGGGTCTTCCTTCTCGTCCGCAGGGAGGCCAAAGGTGAGGGGGTGAGGGCACTGTGCAAGGCCCGCAAGAGGTCCGTCCTCGTAATCCCCCCGATCAATCTCCCCTCTTCCACCACCGGCAAAAACCGCTGGTTCTCCCCGACGATCTGACCTTGCACCTCCCGCAAGGGGGCCTCCCCCTGTACGAAGGCAAAATCGGCGCTCATATATTCCTTTACCATAAGATCTCCGAGGCCATGGAGCATTGCCCGCTCCACAATCGGCCGGGAGATCAAACCCACGAGCTCTTTCTGTGCCAAGACCGGAAGCACGGTGATCGTATAGTACCTGCTCAATATCTTCTGCGCCTCTCTGATGGTGTCCTCTTGCTGGATGGTCTTGAGGGAATGGATCATGATGTCCCTGGCCACAAGCCTCGGCCTCACCGCCTCATGCAGGATCCCCAGCAGTCTCTCCTTGGCTTCAACCATAGTCAGATCCCTCATGGTTGCCGAGGCAGCCGTGGGGTGTCCTCCCCCGCCGAACTCCAGAGCCACCTCAGCCGCATTTACCTCCGCCACCCTGCTCCTGGCAATGAGGTAGATCCGCTCCTCCATGCTGATCAGGGCGAAGACGCAATTGAGGTTTTCCATATCCTTGAGCTTATGGACCAGGATTGCCACGTCTCCGATATATCGATCTGACGAAGCTGTCGTCACCACCACCTCCACCCCCCGGATGTCATACCGCTCTGCCGATCTGATGAGATCATTGAGCAAGAAGACCTGCTCAGCCGTCAGCTCCCTCGTGATCATATCGGAGATGATATTGAGGCTCGCACCCTGCGTCAGGAGGTAGGCGGCAGCATGAAAGTCCTCGGCAGTGGTAGAGCTGAAGGTGAGGGATCCCGTGTCTTCGTATATCCCCAACATCATGATGGTCGCTTCATCAGGGGTAATGGCGATATTCCGTTCCCTCAATTGCCCGAGGATGATGGTAATAGTAGCCCCCTTCCCCTCGATGGCCTCGAGGGCCCCCTTGACATCGTCTGCGGAGGCGGGATGGTGGTCGTAGATATGAATCTCCACACCCGGTTTATCCACGATCTCGGCAAACCGCCCGATGCGCGATCGCTGCCTGGTATCCACCATGATAAGCCGCGTTACCTTTTCCAAGGCGATATCCTTGGCACGATCCGCTTCCAAGATAGAGAAGGTCGAGCGAACAAAGAAATCCCGCAAACTCTTTTCCTGAGATCCGGGGAAGACCAGCTTGGCCTCTGGGTAGAGCTTATGGGCCGCCAACAGAGAGGCCAAGGCGTCAAAATCCGCGTTGATATGGGTAATAATGACTTCCATTGATCACAGCCCTTAACTTTTATAACTCAGGTAGAGCCGTTCTGTAAAGGCAGGAGGGTGACGATGAGCTTGCGCCGCGCACCGATCTATGGTACAAGTCTACCTTACCAAACAGGGGCAAGGAGCGGAGAGATGGCCAAGTGTCTCAGGTGCGGCAATACCTCTCATTTCAACATGTGGTGTTCCATTCAGAAGGTCCTGGAGGTAGAACTCGATGACCGCGAAGGAGTCGTGGAAATCATGGGGGAGCCGGAAGATGAGAACCTGCATGGCTTAGAGGATTGCGAATTGATGGAGGCAGATCTGAACTTCTCCATGGTCAGCTGCGCCTCGTGTGGGAGCAAGGAGATTGCGCTCAATGGCGCAGATAAGGTCCTCTCCCTCCATATCCACCAGTAAACCGATAAGAAAGGCAGGAGGCTCACCCTTCTTCAAGGAGAAGGAAGCGTGAGCTTCACCACCTCGCCACTCCCACCCAAGGTCCCCAACCCCTTGCCATCATAGGTTGCCGTAACCGTACCGGCGTTCCCTATCACGATCGTCAATGGGTGGAGGCTTTTGCGTGTATAGCTTTCCCCCCGAGAGAGGATAACATCAAAAGGAAGGGATGACCCATCCTTGATCTGTATCCATGTCCTCTCCGAGGCCTTGATGACGAGGAGATGCTCGCGCACGGGCGAGGATAGCCCTGGCGCTTCCTGGCTATTGCCAGGGGAAGAGGTGGGAACAGCTGTTTTGGTCAACACAGTAGGAACAGGGGTGTTTTGCTGGGTTTTTGCGGCGACCAGCTTCTTATGTCTCGGGGCGCCCTTTGCCAGGGCTACATCCTGCGCACCATGTTGCGAGGTACGTCCGCCGGGGAAAGAGATGAGAGAGGCGATAATAACGATGCTGATACCGGCGGCCCCTGCCAGGATATATCTGAGGGGAACCGGCACCCTCCCCTTGCCGTCACGCAGGGATTTCTTCTTCTCTGCGGCATTTTTTGCCTGCCACTTGGCATAGTGTGCAAGGGCCTCTTTCGGGTTCAATCCGCAATACCGGGCATAGGCCTCGATAAAACCCTTGATAACCACCTCGGGCAGGAGCAACTCCCGGCAATCACTTTCCAGGGACTCCAGGATAGCGCGGCTGATCCTCGTGACCCGGCTGATCTCCCGCAAAGAGATCTTTCTCTCCTCCCGCGCTGCCTTGAGATAGCTACCGAAACCCTCCATTTGCATTATACCCTGCTAACTATAGAGCGCTTTATGATCTTTGTCAATTTTTATTATGTGAAACCGATAGATAAGTTGAGCGTAGACGCCGTTACCAGGTAACGGTAATGCAGGTAGTAGCCTCTTGGCAGGGGATAGACCCAATAAAAAAGGGCGGGGAAGCCCCCGCCCTGGGAAGTCACTTGTCAAAAAATAAATGGAAAATGGTGATGCGGCCCTTCTTCCCCGCTATAAATTATGCTATACTTTGGTTAACGGAAGGAGAAAGGATATGCCTTTAAATAAGATAAAGTTAGAGGAAGTTACTTTTCCGCTCAGTGTTTTTGAAACGGCAGATACAAAAGAGGACCTTGAAGACTGGCTCCTATCGCAAAATCCGGAATTTATAAAGAAGATGCGCAAAGCGAGACGAGAGGACATGCAGGGTAAAGGTAAAAGCTGGAAATCACTTAAGAAAGAACTATGTATAAAATAACATTCCTGCCCGATGCCGAGGGGTCATTTAAAAAGCTTGATAGACCTATTCAAAAAAGGATTGCCCAAAAGATTGACTGGCTTGCGAAACATGCGGATACAATTATTCACCATCCTCTAACGTCTTTGCCTGATGATCTACGGGGACTGTGCAGGATGAGGATAGGTGATTATCGTATCATGTATTGTATATACTGAAAACAAACATATAAAGATTTATGATATTGAACATAGAGGTAAAGATTATCGTTCCATAAAAAGATACTAGATAGTTTATTCTCCTCTCAACCCCATGCCCTCTTTCATCTCATTCGTCGCCAAGAAATTCTTTGCAACGTAGGCAACAACCCCTTGTCACCCATGCGGTAATTCACGTGTACTATTGTAACCTCCGGGTGAAATAGTATTCTGGATATAAAAAAGGGCGGGGAAGCCCCCGCCCTGTGCAGAATCTAAGGGTTAGATTAGAGATTGAATAAGATCGAAGCCCCGCCGCCTATGTACCACTCATCACGGTCCTCATCCCTCGTTAGGGGCACAGAGAATGTCCCTGAGATCGCGCCATCCCCGGAGAGCTTGAGTGACTGATAGCCGGCGTTGACAAAGGGCTCAAAGGAGAATCGTGTAAATTTAATCGTGGCCCCGAGCGAGCCGCCGATCCCCCAATGGAGACCATCCGTGGAATAATCTATGAGATTATTATATGCTCCTACTGGTGAATTAGTAGCAAAATATCCTCCTAGTTGATCCTCTGTGGCCCATCCGAGAAAAAGGTTCAGACCCATCCTTAGGGCCACCATAGATGAGAGCTCCCGCTCTGCCGCAAGCACCAATGTCCCCCGGTGCTCGATGGCATCAGGCCAGTCCGCATGATCCCAAAACCACAGGTCAGGAGGTTCAATTACGGTCCAGAAAAAATCGGTGTTCTGCTTGAGATAGCTGTAGTAGATGCCGGCGCCTACGCGCGTCCCTGCGGCAGCCTTCCAATCAACGCCGCCGCCTACCGTGATATCAAGGGTCTGTTCTTCGGTATCGGTTTCAAAGAGAGTGACAGGACTTTGGTAATCACCATCTCTCTTTTTCTCCTGGTAGTCCACCCTCACGAGCATAGGCATTGAGAGGTTATCTGCCAAGGGGTAGCGGGCCCACAGATCACCCCCGATACGCCACCCCTGCACATCGCCGTCCATATCTAGACCGCCACCGGGAGTTCTAAACTTCATTGTATTATCCCCTGAGACAATACACCCGCCACGCAGAGAGAATGCCATGTCAACAGGCCCCACGGCCCCCTCGATTCCCACCTTGACGGGAATCTCCCAGTAGGCGGAATCATACGGGGCAAAGGAGGGCAGGGCAAAGTAGACAGGTGTCCAGAAATACCACCAGTTCACATAGCGTCCACCTAAGTAAACGAAGGAGCTCTCATGTTCCTCTTGACGGTAGGCAAACCCTAATTCGCCCCCCAGCCTGAAGCTGCCAACTGGTATCCCATAGAGGAGCCGCAGGGCAAAATCATCGAGGTCACTCTTGAGGTCCACGGTCATGGGTGGGGTAACACCTTCATATGCCCCATCAGAATCGCCCCGGCGCCCACTGTAGGTGAAGAAAAGCCCCATCCTTCCTGGGCCCAGGGGGAATCCGGCGCCCACCAAGGCATCATGTGCCGTCTCCTTACCCGAGAGGTCGAGAGAGTAAGTCCCAAAACCGAGGGTGTCGCCAATAATATCCTCGTCAAACATATCCCGGTAGGTAAATCGGTAGTTGCCGTAGAACCTCACCCCTTCTCCCTTGGCGATCTTGGCGGGATGGATGAGGAAATCGGATTCATCCGAGATAAGCCCATACGGATCACCCATCCCTCCCATCCTCCCCTGCCAGCCATAGGATGTACTTGCTAGGGCAAAAACCAGCAGGGGGAGGAACATTACAAGATATCTCTTTCTCATAAGTCCCCTCCTTGATTTGAGTTGTTTGATAATGCCTCTCATCACCATAACAAGACGGCCCATAGATATATTACGAAAAAGTTTTTGTCAATAAAAAAGGGCGGGGAAGCCCCCGCCCTGAGAAGTTTATACCTCAAGTGTTAGAGATCGAACAGGATGGAAAGTCCGCCGCCGACGTACCATTGGTTGCGGGTATCATCCCGATCAAAGGTCCCCGTGAGTGCCCCATTGTCGAATACCCCCCCATCCCCAGATAGATCCAACGACTGGTAGCCGGCATTGACAAAGGGCTCCAGGGTGATAGGCTTAAACCTTATGCTCCCCCCCAAGGAGGCGCCGATGCCCCAGTGAGAGCCATCGGAAGAGATATCATAGGTTCCCGTGCCCGCTGGGGTCAAGATCGAAAAAGTCAGGTCTTGTGTTGCCCAGCCGTAGAAGCCCTCCAGACCCATGCGCAGGGCAAAAGTCGGGGAAAACTCATGCTCCCCAGCCAGGCGCACCGTAGCCCGATGCTCGGTCAGGGTAGGAAAGTCGTTGAAATCAAAACCCATGGTAAAGACACCGGAGGTAAAAATCATGGTCGAAATGTCCTCGGTACCATGAAGGTAGTTGTAGTAGATGCCGCCGGCGATTCTCGTGCCTTGAGCAAGCACTTTGTCCAGGCCGCCCCCTATCGCCAGGTCCAGTCCCGTCTGCTTGTGTTTGTAATCAAAAAAATTCGCAGGTGCGCCAGGGGGAAATCCGTCGCCATCCCTGGTCTTCTCCCAATAGTCGGCACGCACGAGCACGGGGAGGGTGAGGCTGTCTGTCAGGGGATACCGCAGCCAGAAATCGCCGCCAATGCGCCATCCCCCCACATCGCCATCCATGTCGACCCCCGCTGTGACATTACCGACAGGCGCCTGCTCATTTATCCTTAACGTGTTGTCCCCTCCGACGATAATGCCTCCTCGCAGGGTGAACTCAAGATCAAGGGGGCCGACTTTACCCTCCGCCCCGAGCTTCATCGGGATCTCCCAATACGCCGAGTCATAGGGAGCAAAGGGGGGTAGATACACGTTAAAAATAATCAGCGGAAAAATCATATGAAAGTTCACGAATCCGCCACTCATATCGGTCGCGTAGATGAACAGCTCCTTCTCGTCCTGGCGATGGGCAAATCCCACCTCCGCCCCGAGCTTAAAGCCACCTATGGGCAGACCATAGAGGAGCCTCAGGGCGAAGTTGTCGAGGTCGTCCGTAAGTTTAATAACCGTTAACGCGTCGTTAAAGTCAAAATCGCCCCGCCGGCCTTCATAGGTGAAGAAGAGACCCATCCTCCCCGGACCCAGGGGAAAGGCAGCGCCCAGCAGGGCATTGTGCCTCAGCTCACTGCCGGAGAAATCCGATGCCTCTGCACCATCTAAATCGACATCCCAGTCCGTCACGCCGGTATAAAGGAAGCGGTAGTCCCCGTAGAACCTCACCCCTTCACCATTGGCGATCTTGGCAGGATGGATCAGGTAATCTGACTCATCCGCTACCAGGCCAAAGGGGTCGCCCATTCCCCCCATCCTCCCCTGCCATGCATAGGATATCCCCGAAAGGGCAAAGACCAGCACGAAGAGGCCTAGCATAGTTAATAAGACCTTTTTCATAGTACCTCCTTTCACCCCTTGTTTTGAAAAAAAATCTTCTCTATCCCAAATTCTACAAGGCACCATATCAAGGGGAAAAAAGCATTGTCAAGGATATTCTAAAAATACCTACGTCAGTCCGAACTCCCGCAGGGCATGATCCTTCTTCGTCCAGTCCTTCTGCACCCGCACCCAGAGGTCCAGATAGACCCGGGCGCCGAGGAGCTGTTCGATATCCATCCTGGCCTGGCTGCCGATCTCTTTTAACCGTTTTCCGCCTTTACCGATGAGGATTCCCTTCTGAGATTCCTTCTCCACATTGATCGCAGCCCTGATCAAGATCATGCCATCCTCCCTTTCCTTAAATTCCTCCACCACCACGGCACATGAATAGGGAATCTCCTGGCGGGTCAGCAGAAAGATCTTCTCTCGAATGATCTCCCTGGCCATAAAGCGCTCGGTCTGATCGGTAACAGCTTCTTCAGGATAGTAGGCTGGGCCAGAGGGGAGAAGCGCTATGATCTCGTCCGTCAAGAGATCTAGCCCGGTGCCAACCAGGGCCGATATGCGCACGATCTTAACATAAGGGAAGGGCGGTGCAATTGTGCAATCGGCATCTATGCCTTCGACGTCGATCTTGTTGATCACCAAGATGACCGGAGTCTTGATGCCCGTAAGGAGCTCCCCTACCAGATCCTCTCCCGCAGGAAAGGGATCAGAAGCCTCCACCATATGAAGGATTACATCGGCATCATGCAAAGCGCCTTTGGCTGCCGTGAGCATGGCCCTGTTGAGTTTGGAAGGGGCATCATGGATCCCCGGTGTATCGACGAAGAGGATTTGGGCGCCTGGCAGGGTCTTGACTCCCGTAATCCTGCTCCAGGTGGTCTGGGGTTTGGGTGAGACGATGGCGATCTTCTCCCCCACGAGGCGATTCAGGAGGGTGGATTTGCCCACATTGGGACGACCGATGATGGGGACAACCCCCGAGCGAAACTCACTTTGCTGGCTCTTCACCCTGCTCTTCTTTTTTCTGCTTGATAGTATGGCAGATGAGCCCTTGACCAGCTCCCGTACCCTGGGAGATGATCTGCTTGCACTCACAGGTCATGAAACGGAACATAGTCTAGATGACCTCCGAGGTAAAGTCAACTGCATTGGAGCAAACCCTGCCGCGTGGAGTTGCAAGCGCCTCGGTGATATGCTACCATGTCCTATCACAAGCAAGGGGGAGGGAGAACAATGTTAGGGGTCAACAAGGTAATCTTGGTGGGGAATTTAGGGGCTGATCCCGAGGTCAGATACTCCAGCACGGGGACAGCCGTCGCCAACTTTCGGATCGCCACCAGTGAGAACTGGACCAACAAGGAAGGGGGAAAGGAGACCAGGACCGACTGGCATCGCGTGGTGGCTTTCGGCAAATTGGGTGAGATCTGCGCGGAATACCTGAGCAAAGGGAAACAGGTCTACGTGGAAGGAAAGTTGAGGACCCGTTCCTGGGAGGACAAAGAAGGGAACAAGCGCTGGATCACGGAGGTCGTGGCCAGTAGCATGGTGATGCTGGGACAATCCGCCGCAGGTGGCCCTTTGGCCGCCGACCAAGCGAAAGCAATGGGGGGCGAGCCTGGTGAGACACCTCCCGAACCTCAGCACCAGGAAGACGACATCCCCTTCTGAGTTACTTAAAATATAAAATCTCCAGGTTTCCTCTCCCCTTGGGGAGAGGATTATGGTGAGGGGGAATTATGTCCACCCTCACCCCATCCCTCTCCCGCCCCCACCCAAAGACGGTGGGATCTTCGACAGCGGGAGAGGGAGATATTTCTAATCTTCAATGTTCTTAGATGTAGTCCGATAGAGGGAATTCAAGGAAAATGCAGTAGGGGGTAATTCCCATCCTTTGTACTTCATGACAATAGCCGGAAAGTCTTCCATGCTATAAGGCAGCAATATTAAGGTAGACAGAGAGTGAACACATGGCGACTAAGGTCTACTGTGAACATGGTGCGTTTAGGGAAGAGCTTTTTCAGATGCAACAGGACGAAATTGTTGAGCTAGTAAACTTTCCCTACGAACAGGAGATAAAGAAAAAACATCAGAAGGGCCAGCCGTCTAAAGCTAAGCTAGCCGATCTTAAGCATGTCCTCTTAGCAGAAGCACACTGGCGCTTTTCTGACTTCAACAGCTCTGAAAAACTAGACCAAATCCGCCAGATCTTGGGGCCACGCACCCGGCGCGACGCTCTCCACATTGACTCGGCTTATAAGACCGGATGCGCCGTATTCCTTTCACGTGACTGTAAACATATACTAGCTAAGGCTCATGAGTTGGAACAACTCCTGGGAATGAGGTTTTTTCACCCCGATACTCAATGGGACGACTTCCTCAAATTCATCAAGGCCAATAAATAAGCGTCTGGTTAGGCAGCGCGTTAAAAGACATGCCGCCTTGCCCTGACGTTGAGCAAGAGCCCTATTCCTATCAGCGTGACCACAGCTGAAGATCCTCCATAGCTCAAAAAGGGCAGCGGCAGACCGACGACAGGCATCATCCCCAAGACCATACCGATATTGATCACCACATGCCAAAATATCATCGCCGTCACCCCCAGGGCGATGATAGATCCATACCTATCTTGTGTGCTCACACCCCTGGTGAGCCCCCAGAGGATCAGGGCCGCATAGAGGGTCAAGACCACTGCACAGCCGATAAACCCCCACTCCTCTCCCAGCACGGCAAAGATAAAATCCGTATGGTGCTCCGGCAGGAAATGGAGTTTGTATTGGGAACCCTGAAGAAATCCCTTCCCCCATATCCCCCCTGATCCAAGGGCGATCTTGGATTGGATGATATGATACCCCGCACCCAGCGGGTCCATAGAGGGGTTGAGAAGCGTCAGGATTCTGGTGCGTTGATAACCCTTGAGGATGAGCCAGAACAGGGGGGTGGCGAGAAAAATCCCCGTGCAGAGGATAAGGAAGGAACGAAGGCGTATCCGGACGAAGAGGACGATGGAAAAAAAGATACAGACCATGACCATGGCCGTTCCTAAATCAGGCTGCCTGACGATCAGCAGGGTGGGCACCATCGTCATGATGGCCGGGATAACAAGGTCCCGCAAGCGGTATCCCTCTTTTCGCTCATGCTGCGCAAAATAGCGGGCAAGGGCGAGAATTAAGGCAATCTTCATCAGTTCCGAGGGCTGAAAGTAGAAAAAGCCCATCTTGATCCAACGCTGTCCACCCCCGACAATCAGACCATAGATGAGCACACAGAGCACGGTCACGAGGACCAGGAGGTAAAAGGGATAGACAAATTCTTCATAATAGCGGTAATCGACGGCGAAGACCAACAAGCAAAGCAAGCCCCCTATG
>Ga0299915_10001555_pt1 | contig 16988 bp, 17 predicted proteins | sample RVTome_13_FD_200263 | JGI IMG/M metagenome (GOLD analysis project Ga0299915, IMG submission 200263) | Soil microbial communities from uranium-contaminated site in the Upper Colorado River Basin, Wyoming, United States - RVT92D227 (version 2) ... | reverse complement strand
GTACGTCGTCGGATGTCGAGTTCGGAGCGGCGCTCGGTGACTGGCGCCCCGACGTGATCCTCACCGATGTCCAGATGCCGGGCATGTCGGGTGTCGAGCTGTGCCGTCTGCTCAAGTCGAGCTACGAGACCGCGCACGTCCCGGTCGTACTGTTCTCCGGGCTCTCGAACGCAGAGCTCGAGATCCTCGCACGCGAATGCGAAGCCGATGGCTTCCTCTCGAAGGCCAACGGCCTCGATCAGCTACCGCAGGAGCTCGCGTTGCTCATCGAGAGCGCGGTGTTCTGAAGCTCAGACCGGTAGCCCGAGCGCTTCGCGGATCTCGCCGACGACCATCTCGGCGAGCCGCTGGATCTGCTGCTCGCCTTCCGCGACGGTCGCGCCCGCGGGGTTGCCCGCGTACGCGAGCTCCATGCCCATCGCGGAGAACGTGCCGACGCCGGCCGCGAGCTGGGTCGACAGGCTGATCGGCACGGGCGCGAGTACGTTGCGCATCGCCTCGTCGACCATCTCCGGTGCCGCGGCCATCATGATCGATGTCTCGTACTGCCCGGCGTGACACGCGCCGCTCTTGAACTCCGCCGACAGCGTGCGCGCCCACTTCTTCGTGAGCGGACACGCGACGCTGACCTTGCCCTCGCGTCCGGCGAGCGCGCCGCGGATCGCGGTGTCGTGCGCCGGCTCGAGGTGGTTGTTCACGAGACAGACGTGGCGCACGCCCTGGGCGAGCAGGCCGTCGCAGATCGCCGCGACGTAGGCGGTGAGGACCTCGGCTGGCACGCTGACCGCGCCGGGAAATCCGGCCGCGCACTCGGTGACCCCGTAGCTGACGGCCGGGGCGATCACCCCGACGAGCGCGCCCTTCTTGTCGAGCAGCTCGGTGGCGCGCAGGCACGCCGCGGCGGAGATCACCACGTCGGTGCCGAGGGCGAGGTGCGGACCGTGGGGCTCGGTCGAGCCGATCGGCACGAGCGCCACGACCGCGCGCTTGCCCCCGAGGAGCGTGTGCAGGCTCGCCGTGGTGTGACGCGCCAGGAACTTCTCACGTCCGCTCATGACTGCTCTTTCATCAGCTCGCGCTCGACGAGCAGCTTCTTGTCTACCTTGCCACGATCGTTCTTCGGAAGATCGTCGACGAACACGACCCATCGCGGATACTTGTGCTTCGAGAGTCGCGCCTGCACGTGGGCCTTCAGCTCGTCGGCGAGCGCCTGCTTGCCGGCCGGAGTCGCGATCCGATCGCGCGCATCGGGGCGAACCACGACGAACGCCTTGGGCTTGGTGAGCCCGGCGTCCTCGGCGGGAATGACCGCGACGACCGAGACGCACGCGTGGGCGAGCAAGCAGTCCTCGACCTCGCGCGGCGCGACGAAGATTCCGCCGACCTTGAACAGGTCGTCGGCACGGCCGCTGAACCACAGGTAGCCGCGCTCGTCGATGTGGAACAGATCGCCGGTCCGGCACCAGTGGCCGTGGAACGTCTTCCAGCTCTTGTCGCGATCCTGGAAGTAGCCGTGCGCGACGCTGTCGCCCTTCACCCACAGCACGCCGATCTCGTTCGGCGCGAGAGCCGGGGCACCGGAACCCTCGGCATCCTCGGGGAGGACCTTCAGCGTGTAGCCCTCGACCGCTCGGCCGAGCGAGCCCGGCATGATGTCGCCCGGGCGATTCGAGCAGTAGATGTGGAACATCTCGGCCGAGCCGATGCCATCGTAGACGTCGGCGCCGAAGCGCTCGGTGAACCGCCGCAGCAGTGGCTCCGGCAGCGCCTCGCCCGCGCTGAGATGAAACCGCACCGACGAGAGATCGAGCCCGGCCTCGCCCCTGGCACGCTGCTCGTCGTCGAGGTCGAGGAGCTTGCCGAGCATCGTCGGCACGTTCGTGACGATCGTCGGACGGTAGCGCGCGATCGCGGCTGCCACGCTCTCGGCGGTCGGCCGCTCGCTGAACAGCCCGACCGTGGCGCCCACCGCGAACGGGAACCACAGGTTCGTGCCGGTCGCATAGCCGAAGAACAGCCTCGGCACGCTGATCGAGACATCGTCCTCGCGATAGCCGACGGTGCGCTTCGCGTAGACCTCGGTGTTGAACGCGAAGTCGCGGTGGCTGTGCATCGCCGCCTTTGCCCGGCCGGTCGAGCCGGACGTGAACAGCCAGATCGCGGGATCGTCGCGCTTGGTTCGAGGGAGCGGCGCGTCGAGGGTACGGCCACGCGCGATCGCCTTCGCGACGGTCTCGCAGCGCTTCGGCGGCACGCCGGGTGCCGCGCGGAGGTCCATCGCGGTCATCGGGATCTCGGCCTCGGGATCGTCGCCGGTCGCGGCATCGGGCGCGAGCAAGATCGTCTGTAGGTCTGGCAACTCGCCGTAGTGCTGCGCGAGTGACGCCGCGACCGCCGGCGTCGTGATCAACACCGCCGCGCGGATGTAGTCGAGCACGTAGCGCAGATCGTCGACGGGCGCGATCGAGTTGCCCATCGTCAGCACGCCACCGGCGGCGAGCGTCGCGAAGATGCCCCACGCGAATGGCGGCATGTCGGGCAGCACGATGTAGACGCGCTGCTCGGGCCGAAGCCCCGCGTCGACGAGGTACCTCGCGAGCGACCTCGATCGCTCGGCGACCTCGGCATAGGTCCAGCTGCGGTCGCCGAACCGGAGCGCGACCTTGTCGCCCTTGCCCTCACGCTCGCGCGCGAACAGCCAGTAGTCGGCGAGGTTGAAGTCCTCGGGGAACGTCGTCGTCACGGCCTGTTGGCTCCTTGCGCCAGCGCGCGCCCGATGATGGTTCGCTGGATCTCGCTCGTGCCCTCGTAGATCCGCAGCGGGCGGACCGCGCGATACAGCTGCTCGACGACGGCGCCCGCCATCACGCCGCGCCCACCGAACAGCTGCACGGCGCGATCGATCACGCGCTGCGCCGCCTCGGTCGCGCCGAGCTTCGCGATCGAGACCTCGGTCGTGACGCGACCGCCCGTGGTGTCCTTGCGATGCGCGGCCCGCAACACGAGCAGGCGCGCGGCGTCGAGGTCGACGATCATGTCGGCGAGGTGGGCCTGCACCAGCGGTTGCTCGGAGAGCGGCTTGCCGAACTGCACGCGCTGCGTGACGAAGCCGAGCGCCTCGTCGAACGCGCGTCGCGCCATCCCGACGGCGGCGGCGCCGACGGACACGCGAAACGCGTCGAGCGTCTGCAGCGCGAGCTTCATGCCCTGCCCGACCGCGCCGATCCGGGCACGCTCGGGAACCGTGACGCCGCGCAACTCGAGCGCACCGATCGGGTGCGGCGCGATCGCGGTCATCGCGCGCACCGTGACGCCGGGTGCGTCGAGCGGGACCCAGAACGCGGTGAGCCCGGCGGATCCGAGCGCAGGATCGACCGTCGCGAACACCGCCGCATGATCGGCGATCCCGAGGTTCGAGATGAACAGCTTGTCGCCGTCGAGCCGGTAGCCCTCCGCGCACGGCACCGCGCGGGTCTTGATCGCCGCCACGTCGCTGCCGGCCTCCGGTTCGGTCAACGCGAACGCCGCGATCGCCGCGCCGCGTGCAAACGCCGCGAGCTGCGCGCGCTGCTCGTCGGTGCCGGCCAGCACGATCGGGTGTGTGCCGAGGCCCTGCACCGCAAAGATCGAGTCGGCGCGCGGCGAGACATAGCCGAGCAGCTCGCGCGCCAGGCACAGCGATCGGCTGTCGATCGGCTTCACCGCGCCGTCGCGGCTCGGTTCGACGGTCACAGGCACCACGAGCTCGAACAGCCCGGCGGCTCCGATCGCCGCAGCCGCCGCCCGATCGCGCGCCGCCTCGTCGATCTCACCGGGTGCCTCGACCGCCTCGAGCGCGGGTCCGGCTGCGCGGAGCCGCTCGGCGAGCGCGACGTGCGCGGCGTCGAAGAACATCGACAGATCGTCGCTGGACAGTCGCATCGATCCCACGCCCGCCCGACCGGCCGCTCGCTTCGCCTCGCTCATCCGTGACCGGGCTCCGTGACTCGTCGAGTCGGCAACAGATCGCCGAGGATCGCGACGAGCGCTTGCTTGTCGTCCGTGAGGGTCGTGCGCGCATCCGCCGCGAGATCGGATCGCGCCAGCTCGCTGTCACACCACACGATCCGGTGGCGCACCGCATCCGCGAGGACTCGAAGCTTGTTTCCCGAGAGATCCATGGCTACTCGCCTTTCCTGGTCCGGCACGATCGACACTCTCGCGGACGGACGTCCTCGAGAGCCGCTGGTCACTCGCTCGGCGCGCCGCGAAACCGCGCCGGCCGCTTGTCCTTGAACGCCGCGTGGGCCTCGGCGAAGTCCGGGTGCTGCATGCACAGCGCCTGGGCCTGCGCCTCTGCCTCGATCGCCTCGGCGAGCGACATGACGTGCTCGCTCTCGAGCATCTGCTTGGTCATCGAGTGCGCGAATGCCGGGCCCTTCGCGAGCCGCTGCGCCCATTCCTGCGCCATCGCGACCGCCGCGGCACCATCGGGGACGACTCGATTGACGAGACCGATGGCGAGCGCGCGTGCCGCATCGATGATGTCGCCGAAGAACAGGAGCTCGGACGCGTGACCGAGGCCCACGATCCGCGGCAGCAGGTAGGTGACGCCCATGTCGGCGCCGCACAGCCCGACGCCCGGGAAGATGAAGCCAAAGCGTGCCCCCGCCGCGGCGATCCGGAGATCGCTCGCGCACGCGATCACCGCGCCCGCACCGACCGCGACGCCGTTGACCGCCGCGATGATCGGCCGGCGACAGCGCCGCATCGCTTCGATCAGGCGTCCGGTCGCGCGCGTGAACGCCAGCAAGGCCGGGGTGTCACGCCCCAGCAGGTGCTTGATGATGTCGTCCTGATCGCCGCCGGAGCAGAAGCCCTGACCGCGCCCGGTGATCACGATCGCGCGCACCGCCTCGTCTTGATCGAGCTCCTCGAACTGTGCGGCGAGCTCGGCGTAGACCTCGAACGTCAGTGCGTTGCGGCGAGCCGGCCGATCGAGCGTGAGCGTCACGACGCCGTCGACGAGCTCGGACACGAACGTCGTCGACGGGATCACCGATCGCCTCCAATGTACGCGACGGCCTCGATCTCCACGACCGCATCCGGCTCGACGAGCGACGTGACACCGACGAGCGCCATCGCCGGAAAATGCTGGCCCATCCGCTCGCGCCACAACGGACCGAGCTCCTTGCGCGACTGGCGGTACGCGACGATGTTCGTCACGTACACCGTCATCGTCGCGATGTCCGACGGTGCGCCGCCCGCCGCGCGGACGACCGCGAGCACGTTGTCGAGCGCCTTCGCGAACTGCGGCACGAGGCCGTCGTCGCCGAACTTGCCCTGCTCGTCCCATCCGATCTGACCGCCGACGTGCAGCGCGTTGCCGTGGCCGACGCGTCCGTTCGCGTAGCCTTTCGGTTTCGGCCAGCCCGAGACGAAGATTTCGTCGCTGCTCATGGTTGCACCTCGCGCGCGCGCTCACCTTCGGTCATTTCATCACCGCTCCTCCATCGATCACGATCGTCTGGCCGTGAATGCCTCGTGCGTCGTGCGCACACAGCATGAGGGCTGCATGCGCGACTTCTTGCGGCGCGATCATCCTGCGCTGCGGGCTCATCTGCGCGAGCGACGCCCGCGCTTCGTCGAGGCTGCGCCCGGTCTTCTGCGCGATCCGCGTCACCGCCTCGTCGGCCATCTGGGTCTCGACCCAGCCCGGACACAACGCGTTGATCGTGATGCCGGTGCGCGCGAGATCGATCGCGAGCGCCCGCGTCATCCCGACCATCGCGTGCTTCGCGGCGCAGTACGCGGCCGAATACCCGTACCCCGAGATCCCCGCGTTCGAAGCGATGTTGACGATTCGCCCCCAGCCGGCCTTCAGCATCCCCGGCACGGCCGCACGCGTGACGCGAAACGCCGCGGTCACGTCGAGCTCCATGATCCGGTCCCAGAGCTCGTCGCTCGATCGATCGAGCGAGGCACTCTCGGCGACGCCCGCATTGTTGACGAGCACGTCGATCGGCCCGATGGACGCCATCGCCGCGTCGGTCGCCGCCCGATCGGCGAGGTCGACGCGCAAGGCAACGCCATCGAGCTCCGCGGCGATCGCGTCGAGATCCGGCTGGCTGCGGCCACACACCACGACCCGCGCACCGGCGCCGGCGAGCGAGCGCGCGATCGCGGCACCGATCCCGCGGCCACCGCCGGTGACCAGCGCGCGCTTGCCCTCCAGGATCCGTTGCATTGGCGGACCTTACTTCGAGCACGACCTTGGATGAAAGCGGCCGCCGCCGCCCGATCTCGATTCGCTCCCCGGATACATTCGGGGACATGATGCTCTCCGAGCTCGATGCGACGGCCTGCGCGGAGCTGGTGAGATCCGGTGACGCGTCGCCCGCCGAGCTGGTCGAGGCCGCGATCACCAGGATCGAGCGCCACAACACCGAGCTCGGCGCCGTGATCGTGCCGCTCTACGACGAGGCCCGTGTCGCGGCCAAGGATGCACCGCACGGTCCGTTTCGCGGCGTACCGATCCTCATCAAGGACATCTGCGCCACCGTCGCAGGCGCGCTCCACACGTCGGGGCTGATGCCGCTCAAGCGCGCGAACCACCGCGTGCCGATCGACAGCTACCTCGTCGCGACCCTGCGCCGTGCCGGCTTCGTCATCGTCGGCAAGACCAACACGTCCGAGCTCGGCATCCTGCCGTCGGCCGAGCCGCCCGCATGGCCACCGACGAGGAACCCGTACGACCCGTCGCGCACCACCGGCGGCTCGAGCGGCGGCTCGGCCTGCGCCGTCGCGACCGGGATGGTCCCGATCGCGCACGCGAACGACGGCGGTGGATCGATCCGCATCCCGGCGAGCTGCTGCGGGCTGTTCGGGCTCAAGCCGAGTCGCGGCCGGATCTCGCTCGGGCCGGGGCTCGGCGATGTCAACGGCGGGCTCGTCGCCGAGCACGTCGTCACGCGATCGGTGCGTGATTCGGCCGCGGTCCTCGACCTCCTCGCCGGCCCGCAGCCGGGCGATCCCTACGCCGCGCCGACGCAGATCGCGCGCTATGTGGCCGAGCTCGCGGTCCCCGCGCGCCCGCTGCGCATCGGCTTCGCGTCGCGTCACATCACGCCCGAGGGCGCGCTCGTCGACTCGCACCCGGACTGCATCGCCGCGGTCGCGCACACCGCGAACCTCCTCGCCTCGCTCGGGCACAAGGTCGAGCCCGCCGAGATCGACGCGCTCCACGATCCCGAGTGGGTCCCCCGCTTCCTCTCGATCTGGGTCGTCGGCGTGGTGCTCGAGCTCGACGAGGCGTCGCGCGACATCGGCCGCACGATCGAGGCGCACGAGGTCGAGCGCCTCACGTGGGCGCTCGCGGAGCTCGGCCGGCTGATCTCCGGCCCGGCCTACGCCGCGGCCTGGCGCTGGATCCATCGCGCGAGCCGGCGCATCGCCGAGTTCTGGGCCCGGTACGATCTGTGGCTCACCCCGACGGTGACCGAGCCACCACCGCCGCTCGGTACGTTCCAGTCACCGCCGGACGATCCGCTCGCCGGTATCTTCCGCGCCGCGGACTTCGCGCCGTTCACCGCGCCGTTCAATGCAACGGGCCAGCCGGCGTGCTCGATGCCGCTCTATCGCAATGCGGATGGCCTACCGATCGGGGTCCAGCTCGTCGCCGCCTACGGGCGCGAAGACCTGCTGCTGCGCACCGCCGCGCAGCTCGAAGCGGCGCAGCCGTTCACGCATCCCGCAACGCGCCGCTAGTCCCAGCGACTGCCGACGGTGAGCTCGACGCGATCGATCGTGCCGGTCTTCGGCGAGGCCTTGTCGACGACGTGCAGCTTCCACGCACCGTTGACCTGCTCGTCGCCGGAGAACCCGAGGACCGGGATCTCGAGATCCAGGCCGTACCCCGCGATCACGAACATCAAAGCCAGGCGATGCATAGGAACCGGCGTTGCTAGCACCCGGCTCGCACTCGCGACAAGGCTCGAATTCGTCGACCGATGACCGCGCGAAGGCGCCGTATGCCGGCCCACCAAACGATCGCGAATCGCCAAGCTTTGGAGATCGTCTACGATAGCGACTTGCGCGTGTTCAGCCTCCTCGTGATCGCCGTGCTGCTCGGGTTCGCGCCCTCGGCGCACGCCGATGCCGCGGCTCGCCAGCGTGCCGGTCGCGCGATGTTCGACCTGCAGATCCGCGTGCTCAACGAGAACAAGCTCGACGTGTTCGCGAGCCAGTTCATCGATAGCGACAAGGCAGCGGCGATGTTTCCGTCGAGCCGAGTCGCCGCTCTCGGGCGCAAGGCGATCCGCAATGCGGCCGCCGACTGGGCCGGCACCGGCCGCACACCGACGGCGGTGACCGTGGTCGGAACCCCGACGGTCGGCGTCAAGCCCGACACCGATACCGGCAAGCGCAGCGAGCGGCTCGTCGTCGTCACCGGCGACCTCGAGGTCAAGGCGAAGGGCAAGCGGAAGCCGATCGCGCTCCGCATGACGAGCGTGATGGTGAGCGGCAGCGACCGCGCGAACCCGAACGCGCTCGCGATCGTCGCGGTGTTCGTCACCGAGCCGATCGAGGACAAGGATCTCCGCGGCGAGGAGATGATCGGCGAGAACACCGAGATCGATCGATTCCTCGACATGCTCCGGTTTCCCGACCTGCTCGCGGCACGGTTCGACGCGGCGCCCGACGACATCGTCGTCGGATCATCGGCGACGGACCGAGCGATCGGCGACGAGACGACGAAGCTGCTGACGCGCTGGAAGGACCTCAAGCTCGTCGTGATCGGCAAGCCGCACGTCGTCAAGGAGCCCGACTGGATGTACCTCATGGGCACGGTGAGCATGACGCGCGGCAAGGGTCAGAAGCCGGCGCCGATCAACGTGCTGCTCGTCGGATATCCCGAGTGCGGCAAGACCTGCATCGGCACCGAGATGACACCGCACATCGTCGCGTTGCACTTCGGCCAGCCGCGCTAGCTCACCGCGGGAGGATCGGCACCAGCTCCGCACGGACGGGGCGGTGATCGGAGACGGTCCGCGCGTAGTCGACGACTCCGAGAACGCGCTAACCGAGCTCTTTGCGGATGCTCGCGATCACGTCCGCGTAGCTCGTGCTCTCGACCACCTCGGCCATCTCCGCGGTGTACCGCGCCACGAGGTCCTCGCGGCCGCGGGAGAGCGCATCGCGTCGCGCGTTGTGGAGCGTGAGGAATGCGCGCTCGGCGTTGACGAAGTACTGCACCATCGCGAGCACCGCACGCGCCGTCGACGTGGTCACCGAGCGCGACGAATCGGTGAACGTGAAGTGCCTGCCTTCGCTGTTGGTCACGTCGAGCATCACGCGCCCGACGGCATCGACGCCCGCCTGTGCCTTCTTCGTTCCGATGTCCGCTGCGAGCTCGAACCCGGTGAGCTGGATCGTCTTGAGCGACTGGTACTCGCGCGCGTAGCGGTCGAGCAGCCCCGCGTACAACGCATCGACGAGTCCAACGCCCTTGCCCTCGACGTCGACGGACTGTTCGCCCTCGAGCGCCGTGACCTTGACCACCGTGCTGCCGTCGAGCTCCTCGATCACGAGGCGCGACAGCTTCAGCTCCAAGAAGTTGGGTCCCAGGATGCGGCGGATCAGCTGCTCGTGCGGGGGCTTGGTCACGGGACCGAGGATACCGTGCGCCAGTCGCGGCGCCCTGTGATCTCCGTCGACCACGCCGTGATCTCCACCCATCGCCGATCTCGTGCGCTCGCGTACACTCCCGCACTGCGAAGTCTTTTTACGTCGCGAGACATTGGTCAGAGGGGTGCGGCATAGTGCGGCCGTGTCTGCCCTGGTCCAGCTCAAGCGTCACGTCACGCGACTGCGTGGCTGCACCGCTTGTCCGGACATGATCCGTCCGGTCGTCACGGGCGATCCCGTGCTGTCGCCCGTCATGTTGATCGGCCAGGCGCCCGGCGTCCGCGAGGGTCCCGCCGGCAAGCCATTCGCTTGGACCGCCGGCAAGACGATGTTCGGCTGGTTCGAGAGCCTCGGCATGTCCGAGGATACGTTCCGTAAGCGCATCTATATGTCGGCCGTCTGTCGGTGTTTCCCCGGCAAGGCCGATGGTGGCGGCGATCGCGTGCCGTCCGACGAGGAAGTCGAGCGCTGCAGCCGCCACCTCGCGAGCGAGGTGAGGATCCTGCGGCCGAAGCTCGTCATTCCGGTCGGCAAGCTCGCGATCGAGCAACTCGTGCCCGAGCTCGACAAGTTGATCGAGATCGTCGGCGTCCAGCGCCGCGCGTCGATCGGCGGCATCGAGTTCGACATGATCGCGCTGCCGCATCCGTCGGGCGCATCCACGTGGCACCGCACGGAGCCCGGCAAGACGCTGCTCGTCCGGGCGCTGGCGTTGATCGCGCAGCACGACGCGTGGCAGTCGATCCTCGAACCCAAGGAAACCGCGATGCAACGCAACGAGGGGCATCGATCTCGGCCCGAGGCCGTACCGTGACCGCGGTCGTCGAGCTGCTTTCGGCGCTCGTGAAATTCCCGACCCAGCAGGCCGGTGCGGACGGCAAGGCAGGCAACGAGCGCGCGATCTGCGAATACCTCGTGCCGCTGCTGCAGGCGCGCCACGCCGACGAGGTCGTGTTCGGGACGGCACCTCGCAGCGAGGGCGGCGAAGGTGCGTTCGTGTTCGCACGCTGGGGCACCCCTCGGCGCGTGATCAACGCACACGTCGACACCGTGCCGGCGAACGCCGGATGGTCTCGCGATCCGTGGTCGCCGCACATCGAGCACGGGCGGCTCTACGGGCTCGGCTCCGCGGACACCAAGGGCGCGATCGCCGCGACCCTCGTCGCGCTCGACGGTGCGAACCCTCGCGATCTCGGGGTGCTGTTCTCCGGCGATGAAGAAGCCGGTAGCGGCGTCATGCACGTGTTCCTCGAGTCCGCGCACGCGCGCGAGATCCGCCAGGCGATCGTATGCGAACCGACCGCGCGAGCAGCGGGCATCGCGCATCGCGGCGTGCTCGCACAGAAGGCCACGCTGCTCGGTCCGGGCGGCCATTCGTCGAAGGCCGATCACCTGCCGAAACCGATCGCGACGCTGGCGCGCCTCGCCGTCGCACTCGACGACGTCGCGCTGCGCCGCCTCCACGAGGGGCCGGCCGGGATGACGGGCACTTGCCTCAACCTCGCGGCCTTGCACGGCGGCGTCGCGTTCAACGTGATCCCCGGGCGTGGCGAGCTCGAGTGGTCGCTGCGTCCCTATCCGGGCTTCGATCGCGCGGGCTGGGATCGCGAGGTCGTGGCACTCGCCGCGGCGATCGATCCCGCGATCACGATCGCGACCACGATCGAGCACGCACCGTTCGCGTGCGATGCGCTCGCAGACCTCGCGCGGCCGTTCGCGCGCACGATCGGTCCGCTCGACTTCTGGACCGAGGCCGCGCTGTGGTCGGCGCGTGGCGTCGATGCGATCGTGATCGGGCCCGGCGACATCGCCCAGGCGCACGCGGCAGACGAGTTCGTCTCGCTCGACGATCTCGACTGGGCCGTGGCGCTACTTCGGGCCTGGATGAACTGAGAAGTCCTTCTTGGGAGCTGGTTCGCCGACGTATTCGATGTTCGACTTCCAGTGCTTCTTGAGCCCGCGTTCGGGCCGGATGACGAGCTCGTCGGGCCAGTCGTAGTCGGGCAGCGCATCGTCTTTCCACGTGACGCGCGAGACCTTCTGGATGAAGCACGACTCGAGCGCCGGGTTGTTCAGCGTCGACTGATCGACCTTCATGTTCTGCACGGTGACCACGCCGTCGCGGACACGCATGTCGAACTTGAGGACGAGCTTCTGGTTGCGGTGCACCGCGCCCGGGGTGAGGTAGCACTCCGCCGCGTCGCGCGAGAGCCGGTTCGGGACGAAGTCGATGAACTTGTGGAAGAACTCGTCCCCCATCGGGTCGAGCTTCTCCGGCTTGTCGGTCACCGACTCGACGACCGGGACGTCGGTGCTCGCCGGTGTGGTCTGGTTCGTGACGACGGGCTTCACCGATGGTGTCGCCGAGCTCGGCGATAGCGCCGCGACCTTCTCGACCGGTTGCGCGACGCTGGGTGTCGCGGCCGAGTCCATCGACCGCCACATCAACACGAGCAGCACGAGCAAGAGCGCGCCCGCGATCGCGAGCCACTTCCCCATCAGAACGGCTGAGGATCGAGGTAGAGGGTGTAGTCGCCGCCACCCGAGATGGTGTTGCTGGCCGGCTGGCAGTTGGCCGACGTGCAGATGTTCGGGTTCATCGTCCACCACTCCTTCGCGTCGGCACTGATGAACTCCATGATGCCTTCACAGTCGCCGCCGCCACCTTCGCTGACCTTCACGCCGAAGAACGCGGGCGAGGTGCCGAGATACGTATAGGTCTCGAGTAGCCCATCGCTGTCGGGGTCTTCCGTGCGATCCACCTTGAAGCTGTAGCTTCCTTCGATCGTCGGCGGCTGCGTTCCGCCGAGCGCGCCGCAGCGCTCCCCTTCACCGTCGCCGGTGATGTCGACCACGGGCGCGTCGTTATCGATGGTCGCGGTGAACGTCCACGTACCGACCGGCCAGCACCCACCGACCGGCAGGGTGGTATCGGGATCGATCGGGCGCGCCGGCGTACCCGGCGTGAACGAACCTGTTGTCTTGAACGCCGCGCTGCACTTCAGGCGGTTCGGATTGAGATCTGGATCGCCACCGCCGGCATCATCGCCAACACCACAGGCAGCGAGAAACACGCTGAGTAAGCAAGCCCCGGCTTTCGTCATGGGTCGAGCTTAACGCAACACTGGTGCCAGCTCGAACCTGTTGTTTTGAATTGGATGTGGGTGGCGGTGATCTTGGGAGCGCGCGCCCCATCTGGTGAGTCGAGACCTCCCCCTCAGGAAAGAGTGATCGTCGGTTGCGCTCGGAATGGCCGCGGTGAGAATGCAGTTGTGATGGTCATGAAGCTCTCGTCGCGCTCGTCGGTCGTGTTGCTCGCGATGCTCGCGATGCTCGGAGTCGTCGCCTGTCGCGATGCGAAGAGTAAAGAAGAACCCGCGAAGCTCCAGCCGGCGGCCGTCGTGCCCACGACGACGCCAGAGGGTAGCGCGACGGCTGTCCCGAAGAAGGACGAGAAGGAGAAGGACAAGAAGAAGGGTGACAAGGAGGACAGTGACTGGACTCCGGCGGAGCACAAGGCCGGCATGGCGCGCTGGAAAGACACCGGCGTCTACGTCGACGGACAACCGGTCGGATTCCTGTCGTGGGGCGAGCTGCCGATCGGGCTCAAGCCGACGTGGGTCAAGGACAAGGTCTCCGATCGCAAGCGGCCGGGCACCAACGACCCGGGATGGAAATGGGCCCGCCAGCGCATGTACAAGTTCAAGGACTACATCAAGGCGGTCGGCGTCGACGTTCGTTCGATCAAAGAGCTCCACGTCTACGGCCCGAAGATGTCGATGACCCTCATCGTCACGCAGAAGGATCTCCAGACGCCGCTCTCGGACGAGTTCATGTTCCGGTTCGGCATGAACACCGGCGGCAAGGCGATCGCTCACTCGCCCGGCGGGTTCGGCAACGGAAAAGTCGCCGACAAGATCTCGGCCGTCATGATCTACATCAAGAAGACGCCGCCCTCGCTGGTCCGCAACGAAGGGCTCACCCTCAGCAAGGTCGGCGACCCCAAGTTGATCGAGTGGAAAGGCGACGAGTCGTTCTTCGAGGGGAAGAAGATCGAATGGGAGCGGGGTGTGCCGTATTACGGCGAGCCGATTCGCGGCGGCATCCGGATCTATCTCGACGACAAGCTCGCCACCATCATCAAGCGCCAGGAGCTCGACCCCAAGCTGGCGACGACCTCCCCCGACGGCGAGCTGCACTGGAAGCTCGCCGACGTCTTGAAGACCGTCGACACGACGAAGGTCGTCGACGTGTGGGTGATTCGCGACGAGCGACGCGCCGAGAAGCTCCCTGCAGCAGACCTCGCGACGATGACGTTCGCGGCGAGCTCGCAGGCGAAGGGCGGCATCCTCCTCACCGAGAAGAAGATCCGCACGCAAGCGATCGCGCTCCATACGCGGGCGCTCAAGCCCGAAGAGCTTCCGGCCGTCACGCCCGACGACGAGTGATCGTTCGCTGTTGACCGGCCGTCAACAATGGCTGGTGGTGGGAGGTGGGAGGTCGTGAGCCGCTCGGTCGCGCTCGTGCCGCGATCGGTTGCGCGCCGAACCACGGACCGGCGATCATGGTCGGGTGCGCGCAGGTTTCAGCTCGAGCTGTCGTGGGAACCGCGAGCTGAAGTGGGCCTCGGTACGCGCGCGTGAGCCATGCTCATACCCCTCACAGGGATCGGCGTGTGCGTCTCGGCCTGGAGACTCCACCCCCACTACGGGGGGGCAGTCCCCACGTACCGGGTCCCCCCCAAACCTCCCTCGACTCCCGTCTGAGGCCCGTAGAGCCCGGGATCGCCAGGGTTTAGGCGGGGTGAGGCCCCAGATCGAAGCCTCAGCCCCCATGTTTCAGTTGTGTCACAGCTACTGATTCCAACAATTTACACTGTGAAAATCGCGGCACACCGCTTGCTCAAAGCCTCCACATCACAAACCAACCAACTGGGGCGAAGAACAACATGACGACCAAGACGCTTCTGATGTTCGCTGCGACGGGACTTCTCACCCCCGTTGCACTCGAAGGTGTCGCCGATGCTGGCGGCCGCACCACGACCACCATGGTCCTCGGGTCGCCCGAGAATGACCTGGCGCCGGTCGCCAACGGGCGGCTCCGCCGCACGAACGAGGAGCAGGCCGGCACCGAGATGACGACCATCGTCATGCTCGATGACGGTACTGGCAAGCTGACGAAGGGTCTCTACTTCTCGATGCGTACCGAGCTGCCGGCCGCCACCCCGGGTGGCGCAGTTCGCCCCGCGAACGACCGGATGCAGCTCGCGCTCACCCCGTTCGTCCTCGGTCAGGCGACCGACGGTTCGGTGATCGCCACGGCGAACCCCGCCGGGTCGACCTTCGTCACCAACAACGATGGCAACGAGTACCGCAATGCGAACGCCCCGCAGGCATTTGCACTGACGAAGGACATCGGTTGCGTCAACTACAACTACCAGCCGAACAACACCAACGACACGAAGCGCTACGCGGCGTGTTTCACGGCGGACGGCACTCAGGTTCTCGCCCAGACGCAGATCCAGGCGAAGAACAACGACGACTGCTCGATGCACCAGACCAGCCCGGACACCGTCGCGCAGAAGGTCGGCAACGCGATCTACGTCGTGAGCTGGGACGGCTGTAACGGTAACGGCAACGACGACGGCTGGGCACGCCTCAGCAAGTACGACGTCTCGAACCCCGCCGCTGTGACCGTGACGAAGATGTTCGACATCTCGCTCGCGCAGCGTGAAGAGCGGTCGCGCGGCCTCTGCTCGATCGCTGCAGAAGACCCGAACACGGCCATCTGCACCTGGACCGAAGGCAACAACCAGCCGCAGCGCGATGGCACGTGGATGGCCGCCATCGACATCACCCCCGGCAAGTTCAACGGCGCGAACCAGCAGGGCGCGCTCATCTGGAAGGAGCAGCTCGAAGGTCGCAAGGACATCGACGGTCTCCGCACGTACAGCATGCGCGCAGCACACACGCGCATCATGGCGCCGACCGCGACGGGCGAGCTCAAGCCGTCGAACATGATGCTCTTCTACTCGAACGACCTTCGCGGCAACAACAACTCCAACGAGAAGGGCGGCACGATCATCCGTACCCAGATGGGCGTCATCAAGGCTGACAAGCTCGGCATGAGCTACGTCCAGCCGCTCGCCGACACGTCCGTGATGCTCCGTGGCCTCGGCGGTACTCACCTTGGTATGAACACGGCCGTCTTCGGTACGACCGACAAGCTCCAGGCCGGCGCGATCTTCACGAACGGTAGCCACACCGGTGGTTACTTCTCCGGTCAGGCTCGCTCGCTCGTGTGGGATCAGACGGCGCTCAAGTTCACGGACGGTGGCATGCAGCCGACCGCCGAGAGCGATCGCCACCTCTACGCGAACTACCTCGGCAACAACCCGGGTAACCAGGGCCGTAACCACGACAGCGCCGTGCTCGTCGCGAACCCCTTCCTCGGAGTCCAGGCGAACACCGACGCGTACCTGATGATCTTCGCGACCTCTGGCAAGCCGATGGCGGAAGTTGGTATCCCCCAGAAGAAGGCGTCTGCCTTCCTCACCGTGATGCCGGTTGCGAGCGCGCCTGCCGCGGCCCCGGGTGGCTCGGGTTCGGGTTCGGGCTCTGGTTCGGGCTCTGGTTCGGGCTCTGACCCGGTCGACCCGGTCGACCCGGTTGACCCGGGCGCTGGCGACTCGCTCGGCGGTTGCTCGACGGGTGGCTCGACTGGTGGCCTCGCGACCTTCCTCCTCATCGGACTCGCGGCCTTCATCCGCCGCCGCCGCTAAGCCTCCTCCCCCCTCGCACATCAGGAGCCATCCAAATGCGTACCTTTCTAGCTCTGATTGCGTCACTCGGGCTGGTCGCCTGTGTCGGCGGAATTGATTCGCCTCCGACCGAGACTGACGACCCCGAGGAAGACGGTGTTGGTGGTGGTGGAAGCGGCAGCGCGGCAGTCGAAGCCAAGCGCCTCTTCGAGACCGATGTCCACCCGGTGATCGCCGCCAAGTGCGTCGGTTGCCACAACGTGACCGGCCCGGTTGGAAACATCACCGGCTTCGTCGATACGAACCTGACGTCGGCCTACGCGACGGCAGTGAGCTACCAGGCGGTGATGGGTGACCGGACTCCGACCGGCACTCCGATCCTCACGAAGATCACCGCGACCACGAAGACCCCGAGCCACGTTGCCCTGACCTACGACGCCACCGAGGTCGCGAAGATCACCGGCTGGCTGAGCAAGGAGCTCGAGGCTCGGACCCCGGGTGACCCCGGTCCTGGCAGCGGTACCGAGACGCCAGGCGCTGCGACCGTCCGTATCATGCAGGA
>Ga0299915_10001553_pt1 | contig 16996 bp, 13 predicted proteins | sample RVTome_13_FD_200263 | JGI IMG/M metagenome (GOLD analysis project Ga0299915, IMG submission 200263) | Soil microbial communities from uranium-contaminated site in the Upper Colorado River Basin, Wyoming, United States - RVT92D227 (version 2) ... | reverse complement strand
ACGGTTTGCCAAAAACCACAACATTAACATTAAAAAATACTTTATCTTTATGGATTCTGCCTCAGGGGAAGAACAACCGGTACAGGAAGCCATAGATTACTGCAAAAATCCCCAAAACGATATACAGCTATTTGTAATTAAGTCTATAGACAGATTTACAAGAGGAGGTTCATATTTTTATGACTTGCTTAAAAGGCAACTTACTAAGGATGGGATTCGACTGATTGATCTATACGGCATTATCAGTAATGTTTCGGTTAATACTTTAGACCATTTGGATATTGAATATCCCTGGAGCAGGTATTCACCCACAAATAAAGCAGAGATATTGGAGGCAGAAAGAGCAAAAGATGAAATACGGGATATTTTAACGAGAATGATCGGAGCCGAAATAAGATATGTGCGGATGGGTTACCGGGTTTGTCTTCCCCCTTACGGATTTGTTAATGAAAAAGTAGAAACAGATAAAGGGAAAAGGGTAATTTTGAAACCTCACCTTATAGAAGCAAACTTTATTATAAAAATGTTTGAGCTGAGGGCTAATTCTGTTAAGTCAGACAGACAGATTGTGGAAGAGTTGAATAAATTAGGATTTAAAACAAGGAAACAGTATAGAAGGAATCCACAGGACAGAACCCAGATTATGGGGACCAACGGAGAAAAACCATTAACTTTAAAAACTTTTTGGAGATACATAGAAAGTCCCGTTTATGCCGGAATTACAGTACATAAGTGGACTAATGGAGAACCGATAAAGGGTAATTTTAAAGGCTTGGTTAGCTACGAACTTTTTAATAAAGCAAACAGAGGAAAATATATTATTTCAGAACAGAACGGTCAAGTAACAATAACCAGAAGAGAGATCAAAGAATGGCAGAGAGTAAAGCTGGTTAGAAATCCGAAATTCCCTTATAAACGTTATATTATGTGCCCTGTGTGCAATAGGCCTCTATTCGGCAGCGCTTCCAAGGGTAGACGCCAATATTATCCAGCCTATCATTGCAACAAGAGAGGACATTATTTTAGAGTTGCTTCTGGCGAACTAGAGAAAACAGTATTCAACTTTGTTAAAGGATTACACATTAGCCCTAGGTATGCTGAAAATCTTAAGCAAGCTGCAATGATAGAGTGGAAGAAAAGAATATCCCAAACACAAGTTGATAGTAACGAAATTGAGAAGAAAATCGAACAATTAAGGATATCGAACACTGCTCTGGTTGAAAAAATTAAAATAGTTTCATCAGAAATTGTTATTAGAACTTTAGAGGAAGACTTAAATAAAATTGAAACAGAAATAAAAAAACTTGAAGAGGAAAGAGTCAATAAGAATGCAGAATCAGTCGATATGGAGGTAGTTTTAGATAATGTAAAATATTTTCTGGAACACCTTGAGGATTTACTGTTGGGAAGCTCAGATCCCCTTAAACGAGCTGCCTATTTCGGCATACTTTTCCAGGTGGCGCCGACCTACCAGAATTTAATTTCTGGAACCGCCCAATTGGAGCCTTGTATCGCACCAAATTCTTTTTTTAAAGATACCCAAAGACAAGATGTGAGCCAGGAGGGACTCGAACCCCCAACCAATACCTTAAGAGGGTACTGCTCTACCATTGAGCTACTGGCCCTGAAAATTAGTTATGAACTAATTTTTAGGGTAAATCCATTAAAAAAGTAAACTTTTTTCAGGATAAACCCTTTTTGATAAGCTTTAATTTATACTCTCGTTTCCAAGATTTAATAGCTTCTTCTCGTTTTCTTGCGTCGTTTTGTGAACTATAAATCTCACTGTACACTAAATTTACAGGTAGTCTGCCCCTAAGCGATTTAGCTCCATTCCCTTGATTATGCTCTTGGACTCTTCTTGTGATATCAGTTGTGATTCCGGTGTAAAGAGATCCGTCTTGGCATTTTACGATATAAAGATACCACTTCATTAATTGTGTTTACACTGAAAAATTTAACGATTTTTTAGTGCCCCTGGAGGGAATCGAACCCCCATCAACGGTTCCGAAGACCGTTGCTTTATCCGTTAAGCTACAGAGGCTAGTATCAACGAGCCGATGTAGCTGCGGACAAGCTTTGCTTATCCGTTAAGCTACAGAGGCCAATGTACATATTTTAGCAAATTTATCACTAAATTTGAAGTGAATAGAAATAATGATAAAATATGACGAATGAGCGAGAAAGCGATTATTCAGGTTAAAAATTTAACCAAAAAATTTAACGGCTTCTCTGCCGTGGATAATATCTCCTTTGAAGTGCAAAAAGGAGAAATTTTTGCTTTTTTGGGACCTAATGGCGCTGGTAAGAGCACAACTATTAAGATGCTCACTACTCTTCTCTCTCCCACCGACGGGAAAATGTTAATTAATGGTTATAACCCGGTTGATGAGCAAAACGAAGTTCGCTCAAGTTTCGGGATTGTTTTTCAAGACCCAAGTTTAGATGATGAGCTGACTGCTTATGAAAATATGGAGTTTCACGCAGTTCTGTACAGTCTTCCCTCAAAGATAAGGAAAGCCAGAATTGAGGAGCTTTTGAAGATAGTTGAACTTTGGGAAAGAAGAAAAAGTCTGGTGAAAACCTTCTCCGGCGGAATGAAGAGGAGATTAGAAATCGCTCGAGGCATCCTTCATCATCCAAAAATTCTTTTTCTAGATGAACCCACACTCGGGCTTGATCCCCAAACCAGAAATTATATTTGGAGTTATATTAAAAATTTAAACCAAAAAGAGGACGTGACGGTTTTTTTTACGACCCACTATATGGATGAAGCGGAGAAAATTGCCCAAAGAATCGCCATCATTGACCACGGAAAAATTATCGCTTCAGGAACAGGCAACCGTCTAAAGATTCAAACGAAGACTGATAGTTTAGAAGATGCTTTCTTGACCTTGACCGGCCGCAGTCTTCGTGAGGAGGACGCTTCTGCCTTGGACCACATGAGGATGAGAAGGAGAGTTTGGGGAAGATAAAATGAACGCAATTTATATTCTTTGGCTAAGGCAACTTAAAAGATATTCTCGCTCGCGGGCGAGGATTGTTGGTTCGCTGGGCCAACCTCTCCTTTTTTTAGTCGCTTTAGGATTTGGCTTTGGCCCGGTTTTTCAAAAAGCCGGCGTGGGTAATTATTTGGAGTTTTTAACTCCAGGTATTGTGGCGATGACTATTCTTTTCACCTCTGTTTTTTCGGGAATGGAAATTATCTGGGATAAGCAATTCGGGTTTTTAAAGGAAACTTTGGTGGCGCCGGTGCCTAGAATTAACATTATGCTTGGAAGAACTTTGGGTGGAGCCACCGTGGCCACTCTTCAAGGGTGTCTTGTTTTGGCTATTTCTTACGTCGCCGGTTTTAGAGTCGTCAACCTAAGTTCCTTACCCTTCGCTTTCATTTTTATGGTTTTAATTGCTCTATCCTTCACGGCTTTCGGCACGGCCATTGCCTCCATTCTTGATGATATGCAAGGATTTCAACTGATTATGAACTTTCTGGTGATGCCTTTATTTTTTCTCTCGGGTGCTCTTTTCCCGCTTGAGGGATTACCAAAAGCCTTAGGGATTGTAACGACCCTTGATCCATTAGCTTATGGTGTTGATGGGCTAAGAGGTGCTTTGATAGGTGTTGTCCATTTTGGCATGTTGACAGACTTTTTAGTGCTGGGAGTTTTAGCTTCAGCCTTACTTCTAATTGGTAGCTTCCTCTTCTCTAAAATCCAAATCTAAAAACATCCATGCTAAAATATCCCTATGGATATCGAAGAAAGAATTGCTCAGATTGAAAAAGAAATTCGGGAAACGCCGTACCATAAAGCGACCGAGCATCATATCGGTCGCCTTAAGGCCAGGCTGGCTAGACTTCGCGATGAACTTTTAGAAAAACAAACAAAAAGTGGCGGCCTGCCTGCCGGCAGGCAGGGTTTCGCCACTCCCAAATTCGGCGATGCAACGTGCGTTTTTATCGGTTTTCCTTCCGTTGGCAAATCGACGCTTCTTAATTCCTTAACGCAAGCTAATTCAAAGGTTGCTCCTTATGCTTTTACGACCTTAACGGTTATTCCCGGAATGATGGACTATAAAGGTGCTCAAATCCAGCTTTTAGATGTACCTGGTTTTCTTGTTGGTGCCGCCTCGGGCCGTGGTCGTGGCAGAGAAGTTTTATCAGTGGCACGCGTAGCAGACCTCTTAATTTTAGTGATTGATATTAATCACCCTGAACAGCTGGAAAGCATTAAGAATGAACTTTCTGCCTCGGGGATTAGGATTAATCAAAAGCCGTCTGGCGTTACGATTAAGAAGAGGTTAAGCGGTGGCTTAAAAATTACTCTGCCCTTCTCAAGCCAAATTACGCAATTGCAAGTTGAAGAGATTGCCCATGAATTTCATTTAACTAATGCGGAAATTCAGATTCAGGAGGAAGTGAGTTTTGACGAGCTGATTGATGCTTTTTCCCCTAACCGTGTTTATTTACCGGCTATTCCCGTTGCCAACAAAATTGACCTTTTACCAATTGAGAAGTATGAAACGCTGTCTCAGACGAGTCTTATCCTGGTCAGTGGTGAGCAAAAAATTGGTTTAGACCGCCTCCGAGAAAAAATTTGGCAGCAACTTGGGTTACTGCGAGTTTATTTGCGCAAGCAAACAAGCTTTGCTTATCTTAAACCTCAGGATAGGAAAGTTGATTATGAACACCCCTTGATTTTAAGAACAGGAGAAACTGTGGCCGAAGCGGCAATAAAAATCTCCAGCGATTTAGCAAAAAATTTAAAAGATGCCAAAGTTTGGGGTAAATCGGCTAAATTTCCTGGACAGCCTGTGGGTCTGACTCACGTTCTTGAGGATGAAGATATCTTGACTTTAATAACTTAACCAGCTCCACCCATAAAGTTGACAGGATTCCTACGCTTAACACCGGCAGCCAATGAATTGGTTTAAGTGGAACTGTTCCTAAGATTTTGTTAAAGAAAGGAAGATAAACGGCCGCCAGAACAAGAATGACTCCGTATAAAACCGATAATAACAAATATTTATTTTGAAAAAATCCTTGAGTTTTAATAATAAGAGTGCTTAGGTTTTTGAAGGCAAAAATATAAATTAAGCTTCCCATCGCCATTGAAATGAAAACAATAGTTCTAGCCAGTTTTAAATCACCGAGTTTATAAAAGAAAAACCAGAAAAATAAGAGAGCAAGAAGACCTTCGGTAAGACTGATGGAGGCGATTAAGATTTTCGTTTGGTTGTCAAAGAGGCTGGCCTTTTGAATTTGTTTGGGCGAACTTTCTAACAGTGCCTTTTCTTTTCCTTCAAAACCCAACATGATATCCGGCGGTCCGTCACAAATAAGATTAATCCAGAGGATTTGAACAACGGTTAAAGGGGTGGGAAAATGAAAAAGAAGGGCGCTAAAGATAACAAAAATTTCGCCGAATGAATTAGAGAGAACATAGGCGATAACTTTTTTAATGTTGGTAAAAATTAACCTTCCTTCTTCGCAGGCGGCAACGATGGTTTTGAAATTGCTATCCAGTAAAATTAAATCTGAGGCTTCTTTGGCGACTTCAGTCGCGTTTTCTACCGCCACACCAATGTCAGCTTTCTTTAGAGCCAGTGCATCATTAACTCCGTCTCCGGTCATCGCAACCACTTCCCCATTTGCCTGAAGAGCCTTGATAATTTTTAGTTTTTGGTGAGGGGTAATTCTGGTAAACAGAACAATATTCTCCACTTTATTTTTCAGTTCTTCCTCAGAAATTTTTTCCAGTTCTGTTGCTTCGAGAATATTTTCAGGTTTAAGATTAAAGCCTAGATTAGCCGCGATTTTTTCCGCTGTTTTTCGGTAATCTCCGGTGACAATTTTAACCTTAATCCCCATCTTTTGGCATAAATGTATCGCCTCTTTGGCCTCGGGTCTTATCGGATCTTCAACTCCCGCCAGTCCCAGCCATTGAAAATTCTTTTTCTCCTTTAAATCCCCTTTCTCTTTCATTGCGGCGCCAACTACTCGCAGTCCGTCGCTGGCCCATTCTTCGATAATCTTTAAAATCTTCTTTCTGCCATTTTCTTTAATGTCGCAGAAACTAAGAATAATTTCCGGAGCTCCCCAAATAAAAGAGGTTTGCTTTTCTTCGATGTTATTGATTGTTAGCGAGAATTTTTTTTCACTTTCGAAAGGTTCCCCGTAAATACGAGGTGATTTATTTAATAACCCGGGCAAATTGATTTCTTTTTGTTGTTTTAGCCAGTTCCAAAAACAAATTTCCAAATGGCTTTTCTGATTATTAGATAAAGCCAAGGCTAAAAGCATTTTCTCGGTATCGTAAAAATCAGTTTTGGAAACTTGCATTACTCCTTGGGTTAAAGTTCCTGTTTTGTCGGTACAAATAACAGAAGTCCCGCCAAGAGTCTCCACAGAAAGCAGCCTTTTCACTAAGCCTTTTCTTTTTAAAATTCGCCTGACTCCAAGAGCAAGAATTACCGTGACCGCAATTGGTAATCCTTCGGGAATAGCCGAAACCGATAAGACGATTGCGGTTTTGAACATGTTCAAAACAGTCTCTTGGTTGATAACTCCCAAAATAAAAATTAAAAGACAAAGAAATCCAACCAAATAAGCGAGGCTTCGGGTGAATTTTTCCAGTTTTAACTGAAGGAGGGTTTTTTCTTCTTTTATTTCTTCCAAAGTGAGGCCGATTTTACCAAATTCCGTTTCTTGGCCAATTTTAGTAACCTTCATTACTGCTAATCCTGAAAGGACAATGGTGCCCATAAAAACGAGAGAGGATCCGTCGGCCAAGACTTTTTTCTCTACCGCCTCTTCTTCTCCGGTTAAAACCGCTTCTTGGATTAGAACATCTTGCCCTTCGATTAAGACACCATCAGCCGGAACACGGTCGCCTGAAGCTAAAATTACGAGGTCTCCGGGTAAGAGTTGGCTGCTTTCGATCCGCTTTTTGTATCCGTCTCTAATGACAACCGATTTTGGCCTAAGCATTTTAGCGAGCGCTCTTAAAGTTCTTTGGGCTTGATATTCCTGATAAAAACCCATCAGGGAGTTGAAGATAACTACCACCCCGATAAGAGCCAAATCAATATACTCCTTAAAAATTAACGAAATTGAAGCCGCGAAAAGCAGAATATAGACAAGGGGGCTTTTAAACTGAGAAAAGAATAATTGGAGAGAGGAAAAACCCTCTTTCTCAGGAAGAACATTCTCGCCAAATTGTTTTTTGAGGGTGGGAATATCGCTTTCACTTAACCCTTTTAATTTTTCCATATCCTTTTCTATTTTATCAGGATTTCGCCATTGGGCAAGCACTTTTTCTGTTAGAATATAATTATGTCTTTTAAATGCTTCCATTGCGGCCACCTTGTCGGTCCTGGTAAATTTGCCGGTACGGCCCATCGCAATCATTGCCCCTTTTGTCTTTGGTCGCGCCATGTGGATTTGGATACCGAGGGTGATCGGAAATCAACCTGCAAAGCGATGATGGAGCCAATAGGCTTAACTTTTAAAAAAATTAAAGCTGATAAATTTCATCCTGAGGAAAAGGGAGAGCTGATGTTGGTTCACCGCTGTGTGGCTTGCGGTAAAATCTCCATTAATCGCCTCGCCGCCGATGACTTGCCGGAGACAATTTTGGCCATTTTTGAGAAATCTTGGGGTTTAGGTAAAGAAACTCGGGAGAAATTAGCCGAGGAAAAGGTAGATTTATTAAAGGAGCAGGATAGTCAGGAAATTAAAACTCAACTTTTCGGAAAACCGAATCGGTAGAATTCGTCGAAAGAACGCGAAAGAACGAACGGATCAGAAGAAACCACTGAAGAACCATAGATTTCCATACTGCCCATATCTGAGGTCTTATCATTTTCAGAACCTCTATCAACGAGTCGGGCGAAGGGGAAAAAATTACACCACTGTCCGCCGTCGATATTTTCATCAAGCGGAGGCAAATAAATAACCAAGTCGAAACTGGTAACACCAAGAGACTCTTTCCACCACTTTTTGACCATGTAAATTGAATTGGCTAAATCACCATTTGGCAGTCCTCCTTTGTCATTGGTGTAAATAATCATCGCTTTTTCTTTTTCGGGTGCGATATTAAAAATAATTCGGGCTGAGCCCACCTCTTTTACTAAACCAAGCGGTTTTAAGCAGTAAGCAAGTTCATCTAAAAAAGGGTAACTGTTTGAATATTGATAATCAGCCGTTTTTTTTCTAAGCTCTTCGGTTTGGATGAAAGGTTCATCCTCGGCTAAGAGAACCTGCAAGTGCGGATGAAACTGAGAAGCACCAGCCCGAGGGAAATGATTAATGCACATAAAGGGATACCGCGCTTTGGGATTTAAGGTGTTCGTTTTCCTAAGCCAGTCATTTCCCGTATGGATCATATCAACTAAAACATCTCTGCTAATATCCATCGGATTGTGGACGCCTGGGGGTACAATCATCGCGTGCCAAGCATCCCAGTTGCCAGCATTTGCCACTGAGGTACAATAAAGGCCATTCACTCTCCCGAAGGGATCCTCTGGCGTTTTGTTGTCAGGGTCGCAAAGGTCGCAGTTTTCTTGCGGATTTTCTTCCAATAGGGTTTTTATTTGGTTGCCACCTGACCTCTGGATAGGTCTTTTGGCCCGCAAAGGGTTAAAGAGAGTTTCTTCCCCTAGTACTCGATTTCTAACCCTTAGAGCTTTTCGTCTTTCTACTTCATTGGTTGAGACTCTAAATCGGTCGGCAACATGCTGTTTTGCTTCTAAGGAGGAGTAGCCGAGTGGTGCCTCTGTATATTTCGTGTAAAAGATTTTAAGAAAGACCTCTTTTTCAGAGGAAGGAAGTTGTTCGACTAATTCGGGTAACTGAAGAATGGTAGCCTTGCTAAGGTCAAAAACTTCTTTTGAAGATGTAATTCCTAATTCAGCAATTGCCGGGCCGGCCATATATCTAATTTATTATATTAGTTTACTGAATGATATTGTCAAGTAGTAGATTTTATTTTGAGTCTTTACATCCGTACGAAAAATATGTTAAAAACTATTTTGTAAATTTTATGACGCCCGAGCGACAAAATAATCGGCACTACTCTGATAAAGGCGGACATCATGAAAGGTCTGAATACTGGAAAAGTATGAGTAGAGTAGAAAAAGAAATAGCTAGAGGCCTAGTCAGGCACATGCGTCGAGTTCCTAATAGCGGTAAAAGATAGTATGGCGACTATAAGTAAGGTTAAAGCAAGTAGAAAGAGACCGAAATATTCCAAGTATTGAGGCCAGTAAAGGACGACTATTTTTTTCTCCTTGTTAATTTCCCAACCATTTGACCAATTGTTTACTCTAAAGTGTTTTGAAATTTTTTCTCCTAGCAATGGAGCCAAAATTGATGGAGTGTTATCAGGGACTTCATAAGCAAGCCAACCTTCGTTATATGATTGAGCCAGAACTAGGGTCGGTTTTTGGGGTGAATTGTAATTCAGGAGTTTTATAGACAAAAGGTATTTGTAGGGTATTTGGTAGACAGCTATTCGTCCCAAATCATTAACGGAAGGAAAATTTCCAATAGAGCTATTGTCGAAATGAAGAATATAGCCAAGACCATCAATTTCCATGGGAGGCTGAATAAAATTAGAAATTTCAAGTTTCAAATTTCCAGTTTCCAATTCGGGATTTTCTGGCAAGTAGGATTCGATGTCGGCTTTGCGGATATTCAAATTCTCCAGCCAGAAAAGCATCTCTTTGCCGCTCAGATTTCTGCTTTCGACGCTAATTAAATAGCTAAGATTGTGAGGAAGTTGGGGTAAGGAAAAAGCCGCAGAACAGTTTAGGGCGTCAACTGAGGTTAGGCGGAGATAACCATCTTGGGCAATTTCGTTTTTGACAAAACCGTTGGTAAATCGGTTACAGTTTTGGGCTTGGGTAATATTTGTTGGGTTAATTTCTGCGCTCCAGTAACCTCCAACTTTGGGGATTTTTACCTGAAGAAAATCATTTAAAAGTTCTATTTCCGCATCGATGTAACTAATATCATTGAAATTGTCGGCGTTTACTCTGACAAGTTCTTGAGTAGGAGAGGGAGGAATTAAAGTATAATTGGTATACTTAGACGGCACCTTCTGGCGAAAAACAATTTCTTCGTCAAGAATCTCTAACTCAAACTCACGTTCGCCTGTAGAACGATTAGTAAAAAGTGAACGAAATGGATAATAGATATCGTCACCTTCTTGATAATCACCATATTCGCCGTAAGCGAAATCGATATTATTCCATTCATAGTTTGGCGCAATTTTTGGCAGATTGTATGCTTCGTAGATAAAATTTGGCGACGTTGATACCTGTTCGACTTGATAAATTTGAATTTTGCCATACTCAGCTGTTTTTTTTGCTTTCGATGAGGAGGCCAGTAAATCATCAAGTTCCTCATAAAAAACAGCTTTGGGAAACGCGGGATTAATAATAGTTCTATCGACAAGCAGGTAGTTGATTTTGTATTTTGACAAAACGTTTTCAAAAAGGGTTAGGTTTTTGTTGTATAGGGCATAAGAAATTTCCCAGTAAAAATTTTCATTACTTTCGTCCCAGCGGTCAAAATCGCGGGCAAGAATCGACTGCGGTAACCCAAACCAGATAAAGCCGGCACCCTCAAAACCCCAAGAGTGATACTCCCACCCCCAAAAAGCCGGCACCGGTAGAAGGGCAACACGTGAGTTTTCCGGTTGACTGGCAAACCAGTTAAAGGTCTGAAAATATTCGTGGGGAATCTCGACTCTTCGGTTAGAGTCAATGAAATCGCCTCTAAAAGCTGGCCACATCCAGACGACAAGTAAGAGAATTGCAAAAATTTTACCGAGAATAAGAACAATCCTTTTATTAATTAAATCCAACAAATTCTTTAGGCCAAGAGAAAAGTAAAAAGCATAACAAAAGATGACAAAAATGGAAAATTTTGTCCAAGGGAACCTTAGGGCCTCTTTAAAGAAAGAAAAAGAGCGCAAACGTTCATAAATAATGTTTAAAGGGAATTGGTTGTGAAGGAGAAAGAAAATGCCAAAAACGAGAATTGGGAGAAGGAGTCTCCCCTCTTTAGGCTTGCCGACAATGGAAAAAATAATACCTAAAAAGATAACGATAAAAATCAAGTAACCGATAGCCAAGATAGCCGGGTTAGAAAGATGAATTTGCCAGTTGGCCAATAAATTGACAAAGCTCCCCTTTTCAAATTTCTGCCAATCAAAAAGAAAACCTTTTAAGATTGAGGCGTTTTGTAAATTGGCGTATCGCGCATCATGTAAAAAAGCGTTTTGGGAAAAAAGCTGATTAATTTTAGCTTCCTGGACTATTTGGCCTGAAGTGAAAGCAAAATAAAGATTAGGCAAAATCCAATAAGCATTAACCAGAATGGTCGTTACTAGAAGTAAAAAAACTTTCTTTAAACCTTGAGTTTTGTTATTAAAAAAAAGAGTTAGTAAGAACAACGAGAGGATGGCAAAATATGCGTACCAAAGAGTGGCCGCATATGCCATCGGGCTGGATAGGAAAGTCACAAAAAGAAAAAGGAGTAAATTTTTTCGACTTGGAGTAGAAAACCAACGATGTGCCAGAAATAAAAGCCACGGAAGGGCCGCAAAACAAGTCGCAAACATTTCGAAAGGAACATAGTAATGCTGAAGAGTTCCTAAGTTCAAGAGGTAAAAAAGACTGCCCAAAAAAGCAAAAGGAGAGTTTTTGTTGAGGAAAAGAGTTTTCTTAAGGAAAAAATAGACGCCCAAAGGACCGAGAATGAGGGTGGCGAAAAAGAAAAAGTAACGTAAAAAGTTTAGAGGTAAAAGGAAAGAAAAAAGCCAAAGAATAAGTATTCTTGGGAGATCAGACATGTGAGCGTGGGCCGCTAGTGCGCCTAGACCTTGCTCCTGCCGCCAAACACCATCAAGAACCCTTTTTAGGTTAAGGGGGAAATTAAATTCGGGGTGAAGGGTATCCCAGCCAGTGAGAAAAGTATCGGGGGTATAGTTGAGTAAAGAAATAAGTAAGCCAGAAAAAATAATCGCAAAAACAAAAAAATTCTTTTTAAGAAATTCGAGGATTTTTTCCTTCATAGTCTTATGGTAGCAAATTTTGAAAGTTTATGTGAGGATGGATTAGGGAGACTGTCTGACTGGCTTGCGTTTTAACTGCGGATGCAGTAAACACTTACCTATCAGGCAGTCTCCCTCATATTGGGGGCGATTGATGTCTACTTGGTGATGGTGGTCTTGGCCACGACTATGATTTGGTCGCCCGCATGGACGATAACCGTGGTATCGACCGACTTGCACCCTAGCGGGTTCCCACAATTAGCGCCTGAATTACCAGGGTCACCAGCGTTGAGAACCTCGTCCGGATGCGCCAATGTTGGCATATTGAGCATATTGGCTGCCCCATGGCTAACCAAACCCCAAATGCCCCACTCGAGCGCATCACCGTTCCAGTACCTACCTCTGACAGTAAACCCGTTATCAACGTCTTGACCTCTCCAAGTGAATGATTGGTCCATCACGTTGATGAGTACGAGCATACAACCCTTCGCGTTGTCACCCTTGCATTCTGTCCCCAGGAATTGGTAGTCTCCGCTGATATAGCGGTATTCCCAAGCCCCGACTGGGATATCGCAAGGATGAGCAAAGCAGTATGGCGAACTGTAGGTGCCATACTCAACGCCATCTGGTACTTGCTTGCCATCGACTCTGAAGTCCTTCACATCCGGGTTAGGGATGTTCGGAAAGGTCTTCCAGAGTGCCGGATTTGGGTCCTGAATTCTACCCAACCAACCCCTAACAACGGGGTTTTTGTCGAACAGATCAGTCCCCTTGATTGTCCAAGCTCCGTGGCTGATGTCGGAAACAAACGCCGGCATACTCCCACTGGATTTTGGCTCAGCTAATGCTGATACTGTTGGTTCTGCTGCTATGACCTTCGCCTCTATGATCGCTTCCGGAGGATTCCAGCGGTTAAGCAAGAGTCCCACCAAAACAGCGACCATTATGGCTATAACTCCTGCTACAGCCCTTCTTTCCTCTGCTCCCTCCCTCATTCTAAAATGGGAAGAAAGCTTTAGTAAGACATTTGCGAAGTAGCCGCACAACAAACCCACCACGATGGCCAGAATCACTACGAACCACATTTTTCTCCCTCCTCAGACTAAATTTCGCCCCCTTGCTGAGTACAACCCCAAAAACTAATTACTAATATCCAATTACTGATTTCTAATGGTCATACCCAAGAAGGGAACGAAATTAAGAAGGAAGGAGCCCCGTTTGACGGGATAAACCCCCAATTTTTAATGTACCCTTCGGCAAGCTCAGGGTAAACTCGCAAATTGAGTCGCCCTTAACTTAACGAAGTTTTCTGGTTTTTGAAACCAGAGTAAGATCCACAAATGATGAATCCTGCTCTAACTTCAAAGCGATTTGTCAGCTTTGCTTAATTTTAAGAAAGATACACCGGCAATACCGGCAAGTGTAGCAAGGAAGAGAACTAGAAGGCCGTTTTCAGGTCCAGTCACAGGAGTGACAGCAACACCCAAAACCTTTTTCCCTAAACAAATTTGAGCGGAATCTTTATCGTGTTCATCGCCAGACCAAACTTCAGCGGTATTAACTTCACACAAGTTGGTGTTATCGGGTAAACCGACCACTTTAGCTTTAATGGTTTTTTCTTCTGTTTCATCAACGGCTAAATCGCGAATTTCAAAAGATAAATCACCTTCAATTAATTCCAAATAAGAAGGAAGATAGTCGCGGACTTCAACTTTTTCGAAGTTTTCATCACCGACATTTTTAATTTTTAATTTAAAAATTATTTCTTCGCCATTGGTGTAGACATAATCTGTCACAAATAAATTATCGACATATTCCGCGTCTTGAATGTCCCAAACTTCTTTATCAATTTGAAGTTCACCGGTTTTTACACAAACTTCTCCCCCACCGTATTGGGTTTCGCAGCGAACGGCAGCAATTGCCTGTTTGGTCAATAAAAGAGAGCCGCTAAGTAAGACGGCTGCTAAAGTTAGATTAAGAATTTTGTAATTCATTTTTCCAAAATAAAAACTGCCATTTGAGCAGTTAGTCGGAATTGTATCACAATAAAATTCCTTTGTCAAGTACTATAAGCCGACGGCTTGAAAGCGTCGCTTTTAAGCCAAAGGCTTTCAAGCTCTGCTTATAAGCCCCGTGGGCTTACAAGCTTTGCTTATAGGCCGAGGGCCTGAAAGCCTTGTTATATTGCTATAATTGAATACAACGAGATTACAAACTCTGTTTATATTGATTCAGTTGACGAAAAGAACAATCTAACAATTTAGCAATTTAGTAAAATAGCAATTGTTATTGCGAGGCTCGCCCTATATTTAGATTTACCTCATGCTTAGATTTTCAGTGACAGGTTCTGCAAGAACAAATAATCTTTTCCAAGCAGTGCCGGGCGGCCAGCATGTTTGCAAAACCAAATACTTTTTATCTTTTTGCGAAACAAATTCTGGAATTTCCTTTTCCCCTTTGATGACTTTTTCCACCACTTGGTAAAGATAACGCCGGGTAGAATAAAAAACGATAATCTCGTCCCCTTTTTCCAGATTTTTCAAAAGATAAAAAACCGCATTTGTGTGATTTGGGTCCCAAAGAAGGGTTGAGGAATGGCCGAAAATATAAGTGGAACCGTAACTATCAGGGAATGATGTGCCCTTGGCATGCGCCACCGCCGTTTTTAAAACTTGGTCATACTCTTCCTTATTGTTCGGATCGACATTAGGTACCACACGGCTGTTAACGCCGATTTTAGGAATGATTAGGTCAAAATTCCAATCCACCGGAGAGGAGAGATTGTTTTGGTCAAGCCAAAGTAAATAACCGAAAACACTAATTTTCTGCTCGTTCTTTTGAATTTCCGCGGCCGGAAATTTTTGTAGTCGGAAGCCGAGTTCTTTAGAGAGAAGGGGGCCTAAAACGCTAATAAAACCCACAAAGGATAAACCCAATAGCGCCAGACCCAGCAAACGCAAGTTTTTTCTTTTTTTGCTGGGAGTAGGCGCGCGATAAATAACAAATTCCTGACCAGGAATTCTTTGGTCGATGAAATAATCCATTGTCTTATAGTATATCATAGAGAGGCAAATAATGGTGAAAAGTTTAATGAGGATTTAGCAGAAGAGTACGGGATAGACCAATGAAAATTCTCCAACCTATTTAGCGGCGCGTTAAAGCAATTTCCGGGGCCTGGTCAATAAAAAAATGAGAGAAATTATAGACAAAGATGACATTATAATAAAAAGAGTTCTAAATCCGAATTGAAAAACTATTATACCCCCGAGTAAAGCGGCGACCCCAATTATAATGGAGTTAAAAGAATTACTTATTCCCCATTCTCTCACATATCTTCCCTTGTCTAAGTGTTGAGAATATATAGCGTTAAAAGCTGGGGCTCCCAAAGACTCCCCCATTGCCAATAGTAATTGGAGAATATATAACTGCCAAAGAGAATGAGAAAAAAAATAACCCATCCAAGCAACAGCCCTAAAAAGATATCCTGCCATAATCAAATATTCTGTTTCTTTCATTTTGTCACCGTAGCGCGTAATAATCAGAGTTAAAATGCCCGTAACGACAGAAAAAACCGCCCACAAGCTTCCTGCCGAAAAGACATTTCCTCCTATTTCTTCTACAAACAAGGCAAAAATTGGCGGAAACATGTTTGCTCCAAAGGCAAATATACTGTTTATCAGTATCAAGACTATTAATGGTTTATCTTTCGACATACATCTTTATACTTTACCAAAAAAAACGCCCATTGTGCGAGGCGCATTTTTTCAGGGTGGTGTACGGGAGTCGAACCCGCTAAAATCGCCTCCACAGGGCGACGCCTAAACCGTTTGGCACACACCACCAAATCAATTTTAAATTTCAAATTTAAAATTTTAAATTACTGTGTACCCCTGGAGGGACTCCCGCCTTCGCCAAAGGCTACGGCGAGGCAGGCGAACCCCCTTTGTGACCCAGGCATGAGTCGAACATGCAACCTACTCCTTAGAAGGGAGTTGCTCTATCCATTGAGCTACTGGGCCGAACGCTAGTGAGGACCAGTAGCAAACATGAACAAGGTTCTGAGCGAAGCTCAGGTTCTTATACATTGAGCTACTGGGCCAATTTTAAAGAACGCACCTGCTCTATGGCGAGCAAAGCGAGTCACAAGCTTTGCTTATCCGATTGAGCTACAGGCGCATGCTTATATTTTAGCAAATTTTGAGGTTTGTTTCCAGAAGGACTACTTTCTTATTTTCTTTTAACGGAGATGGTCACAGTGGCGGTGTTGGAATTCAGGCTACCATCGAAAGCTTGGTAAGTAAATTTATCTGTACCCGTGAAGCCGATTCTAGGAGTGTAAGTAAACGAACCATCACTTTGTAAACTAAGTGTTCCGCGTGATGTTCCTTTAACCCGAATGGCAGTGAGTGGGTTACCGTCAGGGTCGGAATCATTACCTAAAACCCCCGGGGCGGGAACGGTTAATGTGTTATTTCTAACCATACTGTAGGAATCGCTTTTCGCTATGGGCGCATGATTGACTGGAGGAGTAGGTGTTGGGCTTGGCGTCGGTGTCGGTGTCTGCGTTGGGGTAGGGGTTGGCGTTGAGGTTGGGGTTGGAGACGGACTTGGCGTTGGAGATACCGTTGGTGTTGGTGTCGGGCTGGCACTGGCTACCGCCGCGGCAGCGTTAACTAAACCGTGACCATAAGGCCAGCCAATATCGCCAAGGTTGTCAGCAGTTTGTTCTAAGATATTCCGTGTTTGTAAAGAAGTCAGCTCGGAGTTGACACCTCTTACTAAAGCAGCGACCCCGACGACATGAGGCGTTGCCATTGATGTTCCCTGTAAAGTATAATAGGCCCAGTTGGCAGAATTACTTGGATCACTGCCTAAGGCGAATGTTTGTTGAAGAACAGCATCGGCAAGACCATCATTGTTTTTATCGGGATTGATAC
>Ga0299915_10001549_pt1 | contig 17026 bp, 15 predicted proteins | sample RVTome_13_FD_200263 | JGI IMG/M metagenome (GOLD analysis project Ga0299915, IMG submission 200263) | Soil microbial communities from uranium-contaminated site in the Upper Colorado River Basin, Wyoming, United States - RVT92D227 (version 2) ... | reverse complement strand
TCTAATGTTCTTCTCAACTTCTTTCTTGGTAGAGCCGGTAGCTACACAACCGACTAAATCAGGAGAAAAAGCTGAATAACCGCTTTTTGTTTTTTCAATTATAACCAGATATTTCATTCTAGTTTTGCCTGCTTCAGTATACTATTCAGAGTGCCATGAGCAAGCTCATGGCTGGGCTTCCCAGCTATTGTCACAAGGCCCTTCTTAGTTTTATGTTTGAATTGGCGATGGCTGCCTTTCGTTCTAACGATAAACCAGCCATCCTTTTCAATCATTTTAATGACATCCCTGACTTTCACCTGTAAAATCATAGCATAATTAGGACAAATCTACAAACATTTGCCTTGTTTTTTGTTGAGATTTTGGAACGGATTGCTGTAAGACGAGAATGAAGAAATTCACACTTTCAGCTCTGGCCGGAATAGTAAAAGACCAACTCAGACCAGCTATGACTCACGAGCCACGAGGCGCGAGCCACTTTCTCACCGGCGTAAGTATCGACTCGCGGACCACAAAACCCGGCGACTGCTTTTTTGCCATCCCCGGCGAAAACTTTGACGGCCACGATTATGTTGCTGATGCCTTTGCAAAAGGAGCTATCTGCGCGGTCGTCAGCAGAGAAATCAAAGACAGGAAATTTGCTGACAAAGCTGTGCTCAGCGTGGATGATACGATAAAAGCTCTTGGTGATTTTGCCCGAGCGTACCGCCGGCAGTATGGCTTCAAGGTAGTTGCCATAACCGGCTCGGTTGGCAAAACAATGACAAGACAAATCGCTTACCATGTCCTCAGTCAGCATTACCGTGTCACTCAGTCGCCAAAGAACTACAATAATAATATCGGCCTGCCTTTGACACTGCTTGGCGCCGCTCCACAAGACCAGATTGTCATCGCCGAGTTGGGCACCAATCATCCCGGCGAGATAGCCTACTTAACCAGTATCGCTCTGCCGGATATCGCGGTGGTAACTAATGTTCAGCCGGCCCATCTGGAAGGCTTCGGCAGTCTGGAAGCGATCACGAAAGAGAAGCTGTCCATATCCGAAGGTCTTGGGCCTGATGGCGTCTTGATAATCAATGCTGATACCGTGCCCCGGCCGACAAACGCTCGGCATCGAGTTGTTACTTTTGGCAGATCGGCGGATTTTGATTATCAGGCGCACAACATCATTCTGGACGCCAGCAAGAGTAGCTTTAGCATCACGGGCACACAGATTTGCCTGCCCGTACCGGGCCCCGGTAATGTTGAGAATGCACTTGCCGCCTGGGCGATTTGCAGCCAGTTTGGCCTGGCCGCCGCCGATTTCGCCGGCGCCATTAGAACCCTGACGAATCTTCCGATGCGTGCTGAAGTGCTGCAAATCGGGCGACTGACGGTAGTAAATGATTGCTATAACGCAAATCCCGCCTCGATGAAAAATGCCCTGCAGATATTGGCCGGTCTTGACCAGGCAGGAAAACGCCGGCGCGTCTTCATCTGTGGTGACATGGCCGAATTGGGCGACTATGCACCGGCTTTGCATGCCGAGTTGGGTGACTCCATCGCGCAGGCGAAGGTACAAGTCCTGTTGGCGGTGGGCAAATTTGCGGATACTACTGCCCAAGGTGCGAAAAAAGCTGCCAAGTACAACTTGCAGACAGAATGTTTCCAGGATGCGTTCGAGGTTTGCAATAGGCTGCACGAATTCGTGGAAGATGACGATATAATATTAGTGAAAGGTTCGCGCGTAGCGAAGTTGGAAACCGTGGCCGAGAAATTGAAAAAGCTTTTTTCGTAACTCGATACTGGATACTCGAAACTCGCAAAGAGCATCGAGTATCGAGGATCAAGATGCGGAATGATATACCACTTACTACAGTACTTTAGCGGGTTTTTTACCGAGCGTCTCGGTTTTTATGCCTATCAGAACGTAATGTTTCGCTCTGTGGCAGCGGTCTTGACCAGCTTTGCCATCGCCATTTTCTTGGGTCCTTCCATTATTCGCTGGCTAATGCGCAAGAAGATCGGCGACCGCCCGGAGTTTCATAACGCCACCCTCAACGAACTGACCAAAGAAAAGGCTAACACGCCGACGATGGGCGGCTTGATTATTATCCTGGCGGTGCTGGTAACTACCTTGATGTGGGCAAATTTGTCCACCGGCTTTGTCCAGAAGGCAATTTTTGTGATGATCTGGTTTGCTGTGCTCGGCGGCGTTGACGACTGGCTAAAACTCACCGCGGTCTCTCGCCAGCGAAGCAGAAACGGCCTTAATCCCTGGGAAAAGCTCATCTTTCAAATCGGCGGAGCCGTCCTGGTTGCATCTTTTTTGTACCTCGATTTTGCTCACATTGACGATGGACAAAAACTCTGGCTGCCGTTCTATAAGCACGGCCTGCCGCTTGCTAACTGGGCATTCGTTTTGATTGCGATCTTTTATTTGTCCGCCACCAGCAATGCCGTGAACCTGACCGACGGTATGGATGGATTGGCAGCCGGATGCGTCGGGATGGTTTCTCTGGTGCTGGCAGTGCTCTGCTATGTGGCCTCCGAGACTATGGGGCCCGTTACTTCGGATAGATTGTGGGCCGGCTATCTGCTGCTGCCGCATATACCCAAGGCCGGTGAGCTGAGCGTATTCTATTCGGCAATCTTGGGCGCGGTGCTGGGCTTTCTGTGGTACAACTGTCATCCTGCCCAGGCTTTTATGGGCGATGTCGGCTCACTGGCCTTAGGAGCGGCGATGGGCTATGGGGCGTTGGTGACCAGAAGCGAGGTTCTGCTTTTGATTATCGGCGGCGTGTTCGTAATAGAATTACTGAGCGTCGTACTGCAGGTAGGTTATTTCAGGTACACGGGCGGCAAACGGCTTTTTAGATGTGCGCCTCTGCACCATCATTTCCACCTGGCAGGCTGGAGCGAACCGCAGGTAGTGGTGCGCTTTTGGCTCTTAGCTGCTGCCTTTGCCGCCCTTGCCTTAGCCACACTTAAAATCCGATAGTTGCCAGGCCCGTGCGTATGTCAATCCCGGACATCCTCCAGAATCGCAGTAACAGACTCTTGCCCACAACCGTTGTCCGAGCGTGCTATCGGACTTGCTGTGGCCTCAAACTGACCGGCATACAGGTCCCGGTATATTCCCCCTTTGAGCAGCAGCTCACTATGGGTTCCGGATTCGACAATTGAGCTGTCACAAACGACAAATATCCGGTCGGCGTTCCGTACCGTCGAACCGCGGTGCGCAATGATAAACGTGGTTCTGCCTGCTATCAGGCGGCTCATCGCATCCTGAATCAGGCGTTCCGACTCCGAATCCAGAGAGGAAGTAGCCTCATCGAGAATCAGGATTTTCGGATTTTTCAGAAACGCCCGCGCAATAGTGACACGTTGTCTTTGGCCGCCCGATAAAAAGCTGCCCCTCTCACCTACTTCTGTGTCGAAACCATTCGGCAAAGACAGAATAAAATCGTAGGCGTTGGCTGCCTTGGCTGCCGCTACAACTTCGCCCTCGCTGGCGGCGGGATTGCCATAAAGGATGTTTTCTCGAATTGACCCGCTAAAAAGCACCGGGTCCTGCAGCACCATTCCGATATGACGCCGCAAGGACTTTACTTTTATCCGACGCACGTCGTACTCGTCGATTCTGATCTGGCCGGCATTGCAATCATAGAATCTGGGAATCAAACTCACGATGGTGCTTTTGCCCGATCCGCTGGGGCCTACCAGAGCAACTTTCTGCCCGGCTCGAACAGTGAACGTAACACCATTCAGAACCGGACAGCCTTTATTATAGGAGAAGCTGACGTGGTCGAATGTAACGTGGCCTTTGACTTCCGGCAGGTCAATGGCTGCCGGCTGATCGACTATTTCCGGCGGCTGGTCCATTATTTCGTAGATGCGGTCTAAAGAAGCCATCGAATTGGCAAAAACCACATTCAGCTCGGAGAATCGCTGCAGGGGCAGATAGAGCGGCCCAAGATACATCGTCAATGCGATCAATTCCCCCACGGTCATATCGCCGGAAATAACGCGGTAGCCGCCGAAGCAGGTTACTATTAAAGGCGACAAACTAACCAGAGTTCCGGTAACAGCCTGATTCAGGCTCTGGATGAAAACACGACGCATATTCGTCGAGAATAGGCTTTCTGATTCGCTGCGGAACCTCTCCGTTTCGTTGAGTTCGCCGGTAAAAGCATGGACTACCATTCTGCCGGCGATTCGTTCGTGGGCATTGCTGGTCATTACAGATAGTTTGTCTTGCACCTTACGGGTGGTGTCCCTGATTTCATCACCGAACTTTCGAAACAACAATAGATACGCCGGAAAACTCAAAAGCGCCACGAGCGTCGTTGCCGCATCGATTCTGAGCATCAAATATAGTATCACTAAGACCGCAGTTGTATCCATCCACACATTGGTCAACGCGGTGCCGACAAGATTCTGGGCTAGTTGGATATCGCTGATCAGTCGAGAGATGATTTCGCCGCTTTTGTTGCGGTTGAAGAACGAAGCCGACATCCGCAGAATCCGATAGTAAAGCTCGCATCGCAGATCAAAGATTGCCCGGTGGCTGGCCTTGTCGGTGTACAAGTGCCGTATGTACACGCAAGGGGCATAGATAAATATGAATATGGCCATCATGCCGCCTGCGCACAAAAATAGGGCGTGAAGCTTCTGCTCAGTGCTCAGCATCTGGTTTAGAAAAACGTTGTCCAGTAGATGCCGGGTAACCTGAGGCAAGAGCAGAGGAACGGTGAATTTTGCCACGCCCCCGATTGTTCCCAGGAGCAGGAGCCCTTTATATGGGCGAACGTAGCCCAAAAAACGCACAAAATTATGGGATCTTGCAAGCATAAGCGGAACCTGACTGTTTCGTGGTTCATCCGGGCGTAGAAAACGCAATCCGGGGCGCTTCTGTTGAAGTCAAGTAATCGCGGTATTATAACCGAAGTGGCCGGTGAATTTCAATATTTTGTGCCGTATTTCGTGAGGCCAAAACCCCGCAATAAACCTGTCCTGAGCCGGGTCGAAGGATTGCGGGGCCAAATATTTACTGCCGGAGGTTCAAATCTCGTCGAAAGGATGTTCCTCCGCGCGGATTTTGACGTTGCGCCGGTAGGCCTGCGAGTCATCGCGGGTGAGCTTGCCAAACTGTTTCTGTGCCCAAAAAATCTTCGCAGCCGTGATTGCACAGCCGATGCCGGCGATGAAAAATATCATAGCCGCAAGAAATGCGAATATCGCAGGGGCCGCCAGGATGACAACTCCAAAGCCGATCAGAAACAGCCCTACGATGAATATTGTGGCGGTGATACTTCGAGAGGCTTGGGAGATTACATCTCTGTAGAAACGAAAGATCATGACTACAGTTCCTTGCTTTGACTGCGCAAAATAGAAGACAGAATCCAGAAGACAGAAGTCAGGAGTCTGTCCTCTGTCTTCTGTTGTCTGTCCTCTGTCATCTTAATACATTCCGCCGCCCGGCGGGCCTTGTGGCATTTTTTCCTTTTTCTCCGGGATCTCGCTGACTATGGCATCTGTCATCAGCAGCAGTGAAGCTATTGAAGCGCCGTTTTGCAGGGCAACTCTTTCGACTTTCGTCGGCACGATGACGCCGAACTTCACCAAATCTCCGTACTCCTTCCGGAGCGCATCGTAGCCGAAGTTCTTATCTTTGCTCTCCATTACCTTTTGGGCCACGATTGACCCATCCAGGCCGGCGTTCTGAGCAATTTGCTTTATCGGGGCAACTATCGCTCTTCGAACAATATCCACACCGATTTTTTCGTCGCCGTCGGCTTTAATTTTATCCAGCGCGGGCAGCGTCCTGAGCATCGGCACTCCGCCTCCGGGCAGGATACCTTCTTCCACCGCTGCTCTGCAGGCGTGGAGCGCATCTTCTACCCGTGCCTTCTTTTCCTTCATTTCCGCTTCAGTTGCCGCTCCGACATTGATCTGGGCTACACCGCCGGCTAACTTTGCTAATCTTTCCTGGAGTTTCTCTATATCGTAGTCGCTGGTGGACTTTTCGATCTCGGCTTTTATCTGCTCGATTCTGCCTTTGATAGCTTCAGTGCTGCCAGCCCCTTCGATTATTGTTGTGGTATCCTTGTCGATGGTAACTCGTTTTGCCCGGCCAAGCTGTTTCAGATCGATGTTCTCCAGCTCCAGGCCCAGGTCTTCAAAGATAGGCTCGGCCCCAGTCAGCACTGCAATGTCACTGAGCAGGGCTTTTCGGCGGTCGCCGAAACCCGGCGCCTTGACCGCGGCGCACTGCAGCACGCCCCGGAGCTTATTGACAACCAGTGTGGCCAGAGCTTCGCCTTCGACCTCTTCGGCGATAACCAGAAGCGGCTTGCCTTGCTTGGCTACTTTCTCCAGCAAGGGAATCAGCGATTTTACGGAGCTGATTTTTTTCTCGTGCACGAGGATATATGGCTTTTCCAGGACAACCGACATATTCTCTAAGTTGTTGATAAAGTGCGGGCTAAGATATCCTTTGTCGAATTGCATACCTTCGAGCAGCTCAACCGTTGTCTCCAGAGACTGGCCTTCCTCAACAGTGATGACGCCGTCTTTGCCCACCTTGTCCATAGCCTCAGCCAGCTTTTTGCCGATCTCAGCGTCCTGGTTGGCGGAACAGATTGCCACCTGTTCGATCTGCTTGGTGGACTCGACGGGCGTACTCATCTTTTGCAGCTCCTCGACGATGGCATTGACAGCCATATCGATGCCGCGTTTTACCTGCATTGGGTTTGCGCCGGCGGTGATGTTTTTGAGTCCTTCATTGAATATGCTCTCAGCCAGGATGGTTGCGGTTGTTGTTCCGTCGCCGGCGACTGTGGATGTCTTGGAGGCTACTTCCTTTACCATTTGGGCGCCCATATTCTCGTAGGAATCCTCAAGCTCGATTTCTTTAGCCACCGTGACGCCGTCTTTAGTAACTGTGGGCGAGCCGAATGATTTTTCCAAAACTACATTTTTGCCGCAGGGTCCAAGCGTGATCTTGACCGCGTATGCGAGTTTTTTCACGCCTGCTTGAATAGCCGCGCGTGCATCAGTGCCAAAAAGTATTTTTTTAGCTGCCATATTTTTCCTTCTCCTTTTTCAATTCGCAGTTCGGTCCCGACACAAAGGTGGGCGAGAGGCACATCTTTTTGTCGGGACTTGTCATTTTTCGATTACAGCCATGATGTCTGATTCATCCATAATCAGGTGTTCTTTGCCGTCAATCTTTACCTCAGTGCCGGCGTAACTTGTAAACAAGACCAGATCGCCTTTTTTCACCTGCATCTTTTTGCGCGTCCCGTCGTCGAGTATTTTGCCTTCTCCGACGCTGACGATCTTGCCCCTTTGTGGCTTTTCTTTGGCGGTGTCCGGCAGGACTATTCCGCCAGAGGTCTTGTTTTCTGCCTCGACACGCTCAACAAGCACCTTGTCTGCCAATGGTCGAATCTTCATCTGTTCTTACTCCTTTCAAAAAACCGCCAAACTACTCTGAGAAAATATCGCTGTTATATTTTTTTAAGAATACTCTATTTAGGACTTCTCGAAGAATGCGCATATCGACGGGCTTATCGATCACGCCAAATACGTCAAGCTCCAGAGCTCTTCCGAGCACAATCTCGCTTGCTTGACTTGCCAGCAGTACGCATGGCAGCAGCGGGAAATCCATACGGATAATCCTGATCATTGCCAGTCCATTTGACTTTTCACAGTCCAGGTCGACGATTGTAGTATGGATTCGCCTACGCTGGATAATGTGAACGAACTCATCTACGCCGTCAGCCACCAGCAAATTGACTCCTCTTGGCCGCAGTATGCTGCGCACCGCTTCAGGCCAAGCCCAGTTGGCACCGCTGGCTAAGAGGTTTACTTCCTCAAATTCTGACAAGTTCGAAACCATAAACGTAGCTTTCCATGTTAATCAAAGCAAATACCGTGCCAAAGGATTCTCCACAAAGCATCTATACATAAGTGCTTGTTTCTAATGGTGTTATATTGAGAGTCTGCGCCCTCTCTAATCTGGCAAAATTGCAGGCGGCGGTAGCCGCCCTGCCAGCCTGGCAGGGAAGCCGCAGGTTCGGATACCTTGTGAGGACCCAAATCTGTGGCTAAAATCAAATCTATGAAAACCGGCTTGGCTCATTCAAAAGCGGTAATTCTTTTCCTTGCCACCCGGCCAAAGTTTCTTGTTGCCAGCGTCGCGCCGGTGCTGGTAGGCAGTGCGGCCGGTTTGGCCGTTAGCGGGACTTTCCAGCCGGTACTTTTTGTGCTGGCGCTACTTGCAATAATGGCTCTGCACGCGGGCGCGAACGTTGCCAACGATTACTTTGACCACGTTTCCGGCAACGATTGGCTCAATAAGAATCCTACGCCCTTTTCCGGAGGCCGTCGTTTTATCCAGCAAGGAATTCTGTCGCCCAGAACGACTTTGCTTACCGCGATAGGCTGCCTGGCAATAGGCGCCGGGATAGGACTGGTGATTATCTTATTGACGCGAAGCATTTTCATCCTGGTTCTCGGCCTTGTTGGATTACTTGGCGGCTATTTTTATACAGCCCGGCCGATCCAGCTCGGCTACAAGTGCGTTGGCGAATTTGTTATAGCGCTGCTCTTCGGTCTGCTTCCGGTATACGGCTCATACTATTTGCAGACAGAAGCTATTGATGCTGTTCCACTTACCCCTGCTGTGATCGTTAGCATATTGATTTTTCTGGTGATTCTGGTGAATGAATTCCCTGATTCTGTCGCCGATGCCGCGGTGAATAAACGAACGCTCATAGTTCGTTTTGGAGTACCTGTCGGCGTCTGGATTTATAGAACTGCCCTTATTGTGAGTTTCGCCGTGGCAGCAGTGATGCTCATTTATCGCCTAACGTTGTTTGCCGGACTTTTCTACATGTTTACGCTGCCGCTTGCGGTACCGGCAGCAAGATTTGTAAACAAAAATGATTTGGTCAAGCCTGGTCAATATCGCGCCAGCCAAATCACCGTCCTTCTTCACACACTTGGCAGCTTGACCTTGATGGTAGGCTTCTTACTGCAACATTACTGCCGGGATTGTTTTTTTAGCTTCGCTTTGTTGCGTTGATAAAGTGTAATAATCTCCTCCAATGAAGACATATCTGCTTTGCCGATGTTGTTTAGAAGCCCGAGTATCTTGGCTCTAAGGCCAGTAGTCAACACTCTTGCTCTGGCATCTGTGACAGGCGGATTATCGTAGAAATCGTACAAATCCAGGAATAATCCCTTAAGAGCGAAGACGACCAAAACATTCTCTTTGGCCTCAAGGGTTTGTTCACACGCCCTTATAAGTTCAGAAAGATTCTGTGCGAAGAACCCCTTGTTTACCAACGCTATTAGCTTCTGGAGATTCGTCACGTGAATTTGCCTCTTTCAGCCTACTTGGCTCCAACAGATCGTTGATTGTGAAAATGGCATCGACATCATATCCGAACTTCCTAATTTCTTCGGTGCCACCTTCCAATCGGTCGACCAACGCAACCACCATTACGATATTAGCTCCGAATTCCCGGACAGCCTCAATTGCTTTTATTGTTGAAGCACCGGTAGTTATAACGTCATCAAGGATGACGACATTATCCGTGACATCCAGGTTGCCTTCAATCAGCCTCCTTTTTCCATGCGATTTTGCCTCTTTCCTTACAGAGAAACCTTTCAAATGGCAATTCCTCTTTAGCGCAGCAATTATTGTTGAGACAGCTATTGGATCAGCGCCCATCGTCAAACCACCAACGGCCGAAACTTGTACTCCCTTGTCTTGGATAATTTGAAAGATTAGTTTTCCCACTAAAGACACACCCTCTGAGTCAAATGTAGTGAGTTTTGAATCGACATAGTAATGGCTTTCTTTGCCAGAGGAGAGAATGAAATGCCCGTACGAAAGAGACTTATCTCTAAGGATTCTCAAAAGCCGCGACTTATCATTTTGCATATAGATTGGTTCCTCTCTATGTAGAAGCTGAGGTTACTTTACCTGTGCAAGTGCCCTTTCTAAGGCAACATTAGCTCGTGCCACAATGAGCATAATAGAATACTCTCTCGATTACAAGAAAATCCTACTCAGAGAATGCGACGTATTCGTCCTTCCCTTGAGTATATTCCTTGTTGCGAAGTATCTTATCTACGCAAATGTAATTACTTATACAAATACCAAGTTCACCAAATGCAAGAAAAAAAAACAAAAATTTTTCAGAATAGTCAATCTGCACATACGTTGTCAGTTTGCCTTGATTCAGAGATTTTTGGTTCCTGATGAACTTTACCTTATCAGTCTGATGATCTCATCGAGGTCGTTTGGTGACTCGACGGGCGGATTGCTGAATTTTCCCCGCCTTTCCTTGTGGTAGTCAACCGTTACGTTCGGGTCCTTCAACGGATGGCCGGTCAAAACGCAGACAACTCGCTCGCCCGGGTCAATGATGCCTTCGGCCCTAAGCTGTCTCAGACCCGCTACTGTTGCCGCTGAGGCCGGCTCACAGCCCAGGCCGTATCTACCCACAATCGCTTTTGCATCGCAAATTTCTTCGTCCGTTACGGCTCGAACGACGCCGTTGCAAACGCCAATCGCACGCAGGCATTTTTTCAGGTTGACCGGACGGGCAATTTCTATCGCCGATGCGCAGGTATGCGGCGAAAAGTTGCGAGCGGTCAAATCAGCATAATATTGGTCTATAATAGCTTGATTGACTCTGCCGTCGTTCCAGCTCAGCTTTTTGCTGTTGACCAGGTGGTTCAGTGTTTCGGCTCCGGTGGCGTTTATGATGGCCATTCGCGGAATCTGCTGGATCAGGCCAAGGTGTTTTAGCTCGTAGAAGGCCTTGCCGAACGCGCTGGAATTGCCGAGGTTTCCGCCGGGCACGATAATCCAGTCCGGCACCTGCCAATCCAGGCCTTCGATGATTCGGTACATTATGGTCTTTTGGCCTTCGAGCCGGAAGGGATTCAGCGAATTGAGCAGATACAGCCCTAACTTTGTGCACACGGCCTGGACCTGGCGCATACAGTCATCAAAATCGCCGCGTATTTGAATGGTTTGGGCGCCGTAATCCATGCCCTGGCTGAGCTTCCCGAAGGCGATCCGACCTGAACCGACAAAAACCGTGCATTTGAGTCCGCAGCTATGTGCGTACAAAGCTACCGATGCCGAGGTGTTGCCGGTCGAGGCGCAGGCGCAGGATTTTGCGCCGACCATCATCGCGTGGCTGAAAGCTGCCGCCATGCCGTTGTCCTTGAACGACCCGGACGGATTCAGCCCTTCATATTGCAGGTATAGACGCCCCGCCTGCATGTCAACATATCTGCCCACCGCATCGTTTTGTTGCAAGATTGTCTGGCCTTCGCCTATGGTGACTTTATATCGATCCTGGCAGAAGCTCAGCAGCTCTCGGAAGCGCCATACGCCCGATAAATCCAGTCCCGGCGCGCCAGGATTCGCCCAGCGTTTGGCGAATTCGCTCAGTCTGCCGGGAACTTCAATCTTGTCCCAGTCATACCAGATATCCAGCAGGTCACCGCACGCCGGGCACTTGAAAAGGACCTGCGCACAGTCGAACTCGGCCCCGCAACGGGGATTGAGGCACTTCTGAAAAGCATAATCGGACTTTGATTGAGACATCCTCAGGAATCTCAAAAGCAATATATACAGGATATTCCAACAATTCGACTCCAACAACGGCGGACTTTATCCACAACGGCAAAGGATTATATAATAAAGCTAAAGCGTTTCCTACGCAGAAATGACCGGTCAGGCCACTGTTGAGTCATCGCCGTCCTATAAAAATGGGTTCTGCTCGTGACTGCCGGTGTAATTCTGAGCCCTTCGCCGCAATCATTCGTCGAACGTTTTTTCGTTTATCGGTTGCGTTACTCGTTTTGTCTGACGTTTTATGTAAACGCAACCGTAGTGAGCCGCCCGACCGTTCAACGACCCCGGTGGATTAAACCAGCGAGGGCTTTTTGCCTCTCACCGGTTTTTGCCGTATATTTTATAAAGAAGAAGGCCGTGCATACTATGGTTTCTTAGACTTACTGAACGGGAGGAGCTTATCAATGGTATCTGGAGAGACGGTCTCCGACACACCAAAGACCAAGGCCGGTATTCTTTTTGGTGAATTTCTCGTCTCCAAGAATTTGCTCAGCCACAGCGAACTGGTCGAAGCGCTAAACAAGCAGCATGAGCAGGGCGGTCGGCTCGGCGAGGTATTGCTTGGCCTGAAACTGCTAAGTGACGAGGATGTCACTTATGCTCTGGCTGAATATCTCTCGATAGAATATATTCGCCTGGACGACATCAGCAGAATAAACGTTAAGCTTGCTCGAACGCTGCCCGAAAGCATCGCAAAGAGATTCTGCCTGGCAGCGGTCGGCGAAAGAGACGGTAAGCTTGTCATTGCGATGGCTGACCCGCTCAACGTTATCGCCATTGATACTATCACTCTGAAAACGGAGCGTCAGATCAAGCCGGTGATTAGTTCGCCCCAAGAAATTCGCCAGGCGATTGAGTTGATTTATCATGGCTCCGATGTCGAGGAACAGGGGCTTCGTGATCTGGTGCAACTGGAAATCGGGTCAGAAGAGACACAAGCACAGGCGCTTGCAGAAGATGCCGAAGAAGGCGAAGTCAATAGTGAGGCGGCTGCAATCCAGCCGCCCGTGATCCGTTTTGTTGACTTATTGCTCAGGCAGGCAATAAAAAGCAGAGCAAGTGACATTCATATCGAGCCTCAAGAACATTCCATGATGATCCGAATGCGAGTCGACGGTCGGCTTCAGGAGATGGTTCCGCCGGCTAAAAAGATGCAGGCCGCCGTGGTTACCAGAATAAAGATTCTTGCGGAAATGGATATTGCTGAGCGAAGATTGCCGCAGGACGGACGCCTGCAAATTAAGGCCAGCGGCAGAAGTGTGGACGTCCGCGTGTCCGTTATTCCTACCATCTACGGCGAAAAAGTGGTCATGCGAATTCTGGATGCAGCAGCAGTAAGCCACAACCTGGACCAGCTTGGGTTTGAGCCAAAACTTCTGGAGGAATTCAAGAGGATGCTGTCGCTGCCGCACGGTATCATTGTCGTCACGGGCCCCACCGGCAGCGGTAAGAGCACCACACTGTACGCGGCGCTAAATTACATAAACGACCCAACCGAAAATATTACCACCGTTGAGGACCCGGTAGAATATCGCCTGGCCGGTGTTAACCAGATTCAGGTCAAGCCGGAAATCGACCTTGACTTTGCAAAGTGCCTGCGGGCGATTCTAAGGCAGGACCCAGACATAATTCTGATAGGCGAAATCCGCGACAAAGAGACGGTTGAAATCGCCATAAAAGCATCTTTGACCGGCCATTTGGTGTTAAGCACGTTTCATACCAACGACGCACCCAGCGCTATAAGCAGATTCTTATATATGGGAATCGAGCCATATCTGCTGGCTTCAACGCTGAATCTGGTAGTTGCTCAGCGATTGGTAAGAAAAATATGCGATCGCTGCAAAGAGCCTATACAGTTGAGCGAGCAGGTTCTTAAGCGGCTTTCCATCGACCCCGAGCAGGCCAAAGCTACCGTGTTTTATCACGGTCGCGGCTGTAACAACTGTAGCGGCATGGGTTATCGCGGCAGATTACCTATATTTGAGTTTTTGCCCATCGATCACGAAATATCCGAAAAGATAATTGCCAGCCAGAGTGAGAGCCAGATAAGAGCGGCGGCACGCCAGAAAGGCTACGGCGGGCTGCTGGAGAGCGGTGTGAGCAAGATATGGCAGGGCTTAACAACCGCCGAAGAGGTTCTTAGCGTGGCATCCTCACGGGGATAGAAACCTGGAGCCTACAGCCTGGAGCGGATAGAAAAAAGCTGAATGCTATACGCTAAACGCTGTACGCTCCGTGCGAGCAACAATCCTTTTTTTCTAAACTTACCGTTTGCGGGCGCCGATTGTTTCTGTTGTGCGATTACGACGCGCAGTCGCTGATAAAAGCACTTTGACATTATAGGCGGCAAAATCAGGTCTGATAAATGAAGAGCTACAAATACATCGCTCGCGATTTTTCAGGGACGCGAAAGGAAGGGTTAACGCAGGCGGCTTGCACAAATGACGTTCTAAGCTGGCTCCGGCAGCAGAGTCTCACCCCTGTCTCAGTTAATGAAATCAGCCCCGCCGCCAAAGAAAAACGCGTCAGATCCGGACGAAAGCATATCAAAGCTGCTGAGCTGGCAGCCCTTTGCTCGCAACTGACAACAATGTTGGAGGGGGGCATTCCCATCACTTCGGCCTTGAGTATTGTCGCCGAGGACATCGAAAATTCGCGGCTTCAGTACGTGCTGCAGCAGGTCGCCGAAAGAATGCAGAAAGGTGAGCCTTTCTCCGAATGTATCGCGAAGTTTCCAAAGGTCTTCAATCAGCTTGCGTGCGCCATAATCTTAGCAGGCGAGATAGGCGGTAATCTGCCCGGAGCCCTGCAAAGGCTGGCGGACTATTTTGAGAATCGCGATAAGCTCATCAGTAAGGTTCGCAGCGCCATCAGCTATCCTATCTTCATGTTTACGTTTATTGTCGTATTAGTGATATTCATAATGACTTTTATTATTCCGCGGTTCCGCTCCATATTCGATGAGCTCGGCAGCGATTTGCCTGCCTTTACAAAGGCATTCATGATGTTTTATGACGGGCTGCGGGATAATATATTCAACATTATCGGCATGTTCATTCTTCTGATAATTTCAGCGGTACTTATCTCAAGAACCAAGAAAGGTCATTCGGCGTTTTGCAGAATTGCTCTTTCCTTGCCTTTGCTCGGCAAGGTGCTAAGCCAGGCATTTGTAGTGATGTTCTGCAGGACGATGGCCACTTTGTTGGCTGCCGGCGTCTCGGTTCTGGAGGTGTTTGATATCCTCTCAGTTATGACGCGTAACGACATCATAAAATCGGCGATAATACGAACCAAAGAGCACATTGTCGGAGGCTCCGGCGTCTCTTTGAGTATGTCTGCCGCTGGATTCTTTCCGAACATGGTGGTCAAAATGGTGCAAGTGGGCGAAGAAAGCGGCTCGCTTTCCACGGTGCTGGAAAAGACCGCCCATTATTACGAGCGCAAAGTCGATGCCACCATTACGCTCGTGATGAGCTTACTTGAGCCGATAATGATTGTAAGCGTTGGGGCGATTGTAATGGTAATAGTGCTGGCACTATATCTTCCGATATTCTCAATGTCGAACATGAAAGGAGGGTAAAAAAATTGTCAATTTACAATTGTCAATTGCTATAGTCGCTAATGGATTTGGCCGATTGGTTATTACAAGTGTTGCTTGTCTCGGCAGGAGCAATGCAATTTCAAACCTTATTTTTAGGAGCGGTTGAACATGAAGAACAGAAAAGGTTTCACGCTGATTGAGCTGATGGTCGTAATTCTGATTGTCGGCATCCTGGCGGCGGTGGCGATCCCGATTATGCGAGGCCGTATCGACCAGGCAAAGTGGTCGGAAGCCAATTCGGCAGCCGGCTCCATCAGGACTGCAGTCCGGGCCTACATCGCAGAAAAAGGACCTACTTACAGCTACGCCGGACTCGTTGGCACCACCCTTGCTACGGCAGCGACTCGCCAAGCATTAGGGTTCAACGCTAACGACCTTGATGGAAAGTATTTCAATCAGGCCGATTATTCGATCACCGCTGTCACTGCTGATCCGCCAAGCTGTGCCATCTCAGTTACCTCGACAAAAGCCGGCGGACCGCCGGGCACGGGTACACTGAATGCAACCGCCGACTGGGCTGTTAACTAACTTAGATAAATCCGGGTTTGTCTAAATTCCTTAAGAGTTACGTCAGGACAGAGTTGCAAGTGTCCTTCACAAGCGGTTCGAGTCCAATGCCCAGGTTGGTATCTCTGAGACGATTGCGGGTCCCAATATGATACATCGGGACCCGCTTTGTTCATTGTTCACAGTTGATCGATCGACAAGGAACAATGAACAATATACACAGCACCTCAGCATTTTGCTTTGATGGTTTCTGGAGTATACTTTAAGTAGAAAGCTTCGGAGAGGGCAGATCCGCCTATGGCGGACCATTCACCTTGAGCCTCTCCTTGTATCAGCCCAGGCCAGATTGTCATTTTATGGTTTAGCTATATGAGAGCATGCAAGCCTAAATTGGCCGCAAACCTGGTCAGAAATATTCATGGCACGTTTGCAGGTTCATTTGCACCACGAAGGTGGGCAGCGGCGGTTACTCTGGTTGAGATAATGGTGACAACTGCCGTCCTAATGATAGCCATAGTTGGAACATCCGGATACAGGTATTATGCGGCACTGGATGCTCGAAAGGCAGATAAGCTCAGAACAGCCGCCGACATTGCTTTGCTGCTCTGCGAGAATTGGCGCGGCCTTAAAGGCAGCCAAACCTATGACCCGGCAGCCCACCTGGCTTCATCGCTGGCCATCACAACCGTCACAGACGAGTTTACCGGGCCTACCGATCCAGACTTTTCCCTGCTGGGAGTCTACCAGGTTGCAGTGCAGGGCACAAATTATTACGCGGTTCTGTCATGGAAGGATGTTGATGCAGGGTTGAGGGCCATTAGCATTGTCGTAACGTGGCCTAAACGGGATCAATTGACAACCCAAATAGCGGATGCAGATGCCTCATTCACGCTCACAACCTACACCCTGAATTAGGCCAGGTGAAAGGGTCCATAGATTATGCCAAAAGACAAAGTGACAATGTGCCAGGGGTTCATGCTTGTGGAACTAATGGTGGCCACAGTAGCTGGCGTGATCATCACGTTCGCGGTCGCTATTATTTTGATAAGTAGCCAGCGGGGATGGCAGACAATGTATAGTGGGATCAATTCTGGGGCCACGGCAGACAGTTACATTGCCAGGAAGACATTTGACGCAGTGGTTCGCAAAGCCAGCAGAGAGAAGTTACTATTGGATGATAGCGGCGATTGGATCGAGGTTTATTACTACGACGATGCGGCATCTACCACTGCGGACTGCTATGCACGTTTTCATCAGGCTGATGGAAA
>Ga0299915_10001548_pt1 | contig 17031 bp, 10 predicted proteins | sample RVTome_13_FD_200263 | JGI IMG/M metagenome (GOLD analysis project Ga0299915, IMG submission 200263) | Soil microbial communities from uranium-contaminated site in the Upper Colorado River Basin, Wyoming, United States - RVT92D227 (version 2) ... | reverse complement strand
CAAGGAGATCAAGGAGCCATAGGCGACGATCCCTGCGGAGCCGCGGGGTATCTCGAGCACGCGTTTCGCTTTCTTCATACAACCGGATAGGGAGGACAAGGACAGCATCAGAACGCAGAGAACTACGGCCAGATGTCTTTTAGCCATCGGATCACCTCATTTCCCCTGACGAGAGGAGGGTATCTCCGCCCCGGACGGGTGTCAAGAAATAAGAACGCTGTCTCCGGATAAAAACAGGCCGTGCCGGCTCTTATACTCCCACCTTCGTGCCATCGGTTTGACGGCCTTAAGGCCTTCAAGCATGAACTGATATCGAATCCTTAATCCTTTTTCCCAGGGTTTACCCGATAAGCGTCATCCAGCTTCAATCACCGCTAGCTATAAACCCTGGAATGACACGCCCGCCGGCTTGTTGTGGAGGATATTGTTGATCCCCTTGCTCATGGCGCCCAGCCGCGTGCCGTAGACATGGCTGAAGATGACAATGAGGATCCTCTCCTCGATCCTTCTAACGACCAGGTTATTGAACTGGGTGATCCCGCCGCCGTGGGAACAGGCCGTGACCGGCCTGGAAGGATCGGTCGTCGTATCCTTTTCGACATACCAGCCATAGCCGTAATTCTCGCCGGCGACATGAGGCGATAGCATTGTTTCGGTCAGACTTTTCGAAAGCAGGCTTCCCGACGACAGCACCTTGTCCCATAGCACAAAATCGTCGACTGTCGAATATAGGGCGCCCGCCGCGAACGGGATCGACATATTCTGATAGCGGGCATTGAAGAGAACGCCGTTATCGGTCCCGTATCCGGAGGCCCGCTTTGGCAGGATCCTTTCAGGATGGTCATATCCCGTATTCATCATCCCAGCCGGCTTCAAGATCGTTTCTTCCAAGCAAGCCTCGTACGACTTCCCGGTCACAGATTCGATGACCGCGCCCAGGAGGTAATACCCGCAATTGCTGTACAGGAAGCCCGAACCGGGCTCGAAGCCCGGATCGTCGCTGCAATATTTTTCGACAAATTCCCTGACCGGGTAAGGGCCAAGACGTTCTTCCGGCAACGGGTTCTTCGAGAACATCGGCAATCCCGACGTATGCGTCAGCAGATGATGGATGCTGATCTTGGTCCCGGTGTCTCTACGATAATAGGGAAGGTAATCGCAGATCTTCCCGCTCAAATCGATGTTTCCATGCTCGACGAGCCGCATGATCATAAATGACGTAAACTGTTTGGTGAGCGAACCGATCCGGAACTTGGTATCGATGGTATTGGGGACCGCCCATTCTCTGTTCGCGAGGCCGCAGGCTTTTCTAAACAGCACTTTCTCCTTTTGGGCAACGAGCACGACCCCGGAAAAGTGCTCCCGGGTCTCGAAGCTCCTGATCAAGGCCTCGATGTCGTCGATCTTAGCTTGGGCAAGACCGTTGCCCGAAAAGACAGCCATGAAAAGAGCCAGAGACAGCATCTTGGCGATGTTCGGGCCATTCTTCATCTTCTTGTCTCCTGGGGTCGATCCCGGGCTACAATCTGTAATACCGCTGACCTGTGGAAATGGATACGAACCCCGTCCAGGAAGAACTCCTTAGACCAGATCATCAAAGCGGCCGCATCCTTCACGAAAGGCTCGGCCTCGCGCCGGGACCTTGACATCGGAGCGCTTAGGGGCAATCATGCGAACATGAAAAGGGTCCCGATCAGGCTTCACACGGCCAACGCCCTTAAGTGGCTGGGGAGCCTGTACCGCAATCCCGCGGACGCCCTCAAGGAACACGTCAGCAACGCGATCGACGAGCATCTCAAGGCCGTCGCCCTCGGCCGCGCCGCCCCGTCCTGCTCGGTGTCGTTCGTTCTGAACAGGAGCTCGATCGCCGTCGAGTACCCCTACGGCATGTCCGGCGACGAGTTCCGTCAGGCGCTCCAGAAGGTCGCCGATTCGGCCAAGAAGACCCTGAACGTCAACCAGATCGGCCAGCTCGGGATCGGCATCTTCAGCTTCCTCCAGCTGGGGCGCAAGTGCACGTTCTTCTCGAAGAAGGACCGGGGATTCGAAACGGTCAAAGTCACGCTCCGGGAGGGCGCCGACGAAGCGGAATTCGAAACGGCGGCGAAAAAGGAGAGCCTGCAGGCCCCGGGCATCCGGATCCGGATCGAAGGCCTGCTGTTCGATCCCACGAAAGCCCGGGGGCCGTTGTCGCCCGAGAAGCTCCAGAAGGTCTTTTCGGAGAAGTTCGACGCCTATCTGAAGGCGGGGACGCTCGAGATCCGCGTCGCCGTCGGGAGCGGAAAACCCTTCAAGATCGAGCCCCTGAAGATCGAATCCCCCCGAGTCGGCGAGGCCTATCGGAGCTGGGCCTTGACGGGCCGTCCGGCCAAGAAGCTCTGCCTGGACCTCTACTTCGACCCCACGGGGAAGGGACGCGTCGGCATCAGGCATTCGGGCGTCGCGATCGTCGACGACATCCGGACCATATCGGCCTACGGACTGGAGGAGAGCGTCTACGCGGGAGGGTACCTCAGGGGGTCCATCGACTGCGATTTCCTGAAGCCGCTGCCGGCCCGGTCGGGATTCGAGGAGAACGAGGACTGGATCGCCTTCCTCGACGAGCTCGACCGGCTCCGGCCGTCCCTCGAAGCCGAGGTCGAGGCCCTCAAACAGAGGGAAGCCGCCATCAAGCTGACGGAGATCCACAAGAAGGCCATCGAGCTGGCCAAGGAGATCTTGAACGCCGAGGAGTTCAAGGCCCTGGAGCTTCTCGACGGGATGGGCCGGAAATCCCCGGAGGCCCTCATCCCTCTCCACGGATTCGACTTCGTTCCTTCCTCCTCGAGGGTCGGGCTCGGAGAAAGGAAGACGCTCGCCCTCAAGGCCTGCGTGCCCGCCAAAGCGCCGGACAAGAGCCGGGTCCTCTTCAGCGTCGATGACCCATCGGCCATAAGGCTGCTGACGGGAAGCGCGCTGCTCGAGGCGGATCGCGCGAACAAGGACGGCGTCGTCACGGCCCATGCCGAGATCGAAGGGAAGGCCAAGACCGCCGGGCCCGTCATCCTGACCGCGAGGACTGGCGCGCTCCGGGCGGAAGCCCGCGTCCGCATCGAGGATCCTCAGGAGGGCCGGGAGCCCACAGGCCCCGGATCAGAAAAGCAGGGCCCCTGGATCACCTACGAGGAGCTCCCGTTCGAAGAGGGGCCGGCCAGGCACAGCCGGTACGTCTCGCGCAAGGTTCAGATCAACACCCGGAACCCGGACTATTGCCGCGAGGTCCCCGGCAAGCCCCAGCTCGAGCAGCTGGCCTACGCGATCCTGATGCTCGGCAAGGAAACCATCGCCTTCCAGGACAAGAGCGCGGCGGCCGACGAGCATCTCGAGAACCTGCTGTCGTTCTATTTCAAGCTCAAGAGCCGGCTCTCCGGCGGGTCAACGGCGGTCATCAAGAGGCCGCCGGGGAGGCCGAAGAAGGTCCTCTAGAACGGTCAGAGGCTGGCAGGAAAGAACCTAAATCGATCCTCCTAAGCTGCCGGGCAAGAAGCCGGCTTTATCCAGCGAATGAATGACACCACGGATCAGCTTATTATCACGGAAGTTAATGCTGTATTTCCGTTTGTTTTTTTCGGTTGGGACCAGGTAGTTCTTCTCCACAAGGCCCCTGATCATACGAGAAATGTCGGATATGGCCTTGCCAGGGAAGATGGCCTTGATGTCAGCGTTAGCAACTTCCCGTTTTTCAACAACTAGCCTAAGGATCTTGGCTTCGGTATCGTTCAAGAGGTTCTTTTCCAGAGAAAAATCAACCGTGGGGGCTAGGATCTCCTTTCTTAGATAATCATAATCAGCGAGCTTATCCGTTTTCTCGAGCTCGCGCAGAAGCCCTTTGAGCATGTATGCTGTCCATAGCAGGAGCCCCTCATCATCTCCCCGGTCCGCCCTAGAAAGGGCGGCATAGTATTCTTCCCGGTCATAGCAGAAGATAGCGGTAGGGTTCAGGATCCTGGCCAAATTGATATTGAATCCGGACTTCACCATCATTGCGTACGTGAACAACCTGACTGTTCGCCCGTTCCCATTGTCGAAGGGATGGATCCATACGAACCGATGGTGCGCCAACGCGGTCTTTATCAGATCATATTTGGGAGCGTCCTTTTGGGCGATAAAAAGGAACAGCTCATCCATATAGCTTGGAACGGTTAGGAATGGGGGCGGGATCAGGCTGGAATTGCGGATCTCGACCGGGCCTTTTCTATATTCCCCCGGGAGCTTGCTGCCCTCTTCGGTCAAGTCCGAAACCACTCTCTTGTGGAGCTCGGAGACAAAGGCTCTGTCGATCGCCCGCTCGGAAATGTTGTCATCGATGAATTCAAGGCACTGCTCCATGTTCTCGATCTCGCGAAAAGAATCGGGATTATGGGGCCTATTCTCCAACTTTCGGTCAATATACTCGATGACGGTCGTTCTATTGCCTTCTATGCGGGCTGATCCGATGCTCTCGAGAATATGGAAGATGGACTTGATCTGAAAGAACGTCTGGATCGGCGTGGTCCCCAGCAACCGTAATCTTCTTAGATACTCAAGGTGCATAATATGGTCAGTCAGTTCCGATCCATACTCCGGGGTGACGATTCTAAGGTCAATGTGCTTGAACGGAGGAAGTTCCTTAGCTTTGGCAATGCTCATTTGCAGCTCCGTCAATATAGCATTTGATAACTGTGATTGATTATGCCTTATTAATTAATAAGATACAAGATATTAGGCCAAATATTGATTTGCGTCTTTTATAAATACCATTTTGAACTTCCTCCTAGTCTATCCGCCCAGCCCAGGCAGCTTTTGAATGCCATATTCAGCCGGGCCATGGCCATCCCTGGCTGCATAAGGTTTCAGGCCAGAATCCGGCCTAACTCGATGATTTCAATGGCCATATGGGGGGGGAAACGTGGCGTGCCTGAGAGGATTCGAACCTCCGACCTTTGGATCCGGAGAACGAGCGAATCCAGAATTATCTAATTGAAATTAAGGACAATACGGCCATGAAAGAGTGGGTCTGTGCCACACTTGCGCCTTAACCAGGTTATGCAAGAAGCCTGAGCAACGCTAGGATGGTTATTAGAGAGTAGTGACTAATCTGAATCTCGCGGCTTATCTCCCCCTATTAAGATCAACATAACTAGTTAGCTCGGAGTCAAGAAAGGTACAGCAACGGGCTTCGATAATAAAGACGGCTATCGTTGCCGGTGACATCTTAGGACCTAAATATCAAATACGCAACCAGGTTCCCCCAGCCCCGAGAAGACGCTAGCTCGTCAATTATCATTTTCTTTATCGTTCTTCGTTTCCGCCGCCAACCTGTTCTGCGGATTATCTCATATTCGAGTATCCCTTGTGCTTCTTCAGGCGCACTATTCCCGAGACTTCTGGTAAGCGTTTCATTCTTTCATGTTGCCAAGAACCGGATACTTTCACTATGCTTAGAATAGGATGCTTTCGTTTTGCTTTTACAATCGAACCATTTCCCTTGAGAATTATGTCTTCTGGGTGATAGATTGGTGGGGGCAAGAATGGAACGGTAGACTGCGATTGACGATAGGCTTTCAAACTAGGGAGAATAGAAAATGAAGATTGAATTCTTGTCCTCGTCAAAATCACAAACGTCTCCACATGGGAAGCTTTCGTACCCGCGTTGGCAATTTCATGAACGCCATGTCCCGTGGTCACCTGATTGGAGCAAGCCCGTTCTATTTAGCTCAGAAAGCCTAACAAGTAATAGCCTACGCCTCGCTCACACAATTTACGGAGAGAACGAACCAACTAAATTTAAAAATAATCCTACTGTTCTACTCTTTGAGGAGCCAAATTGTTTCCGAATAATAAGAAGTGATTATTTTACCAGGCTACTTTTCACCGAACAGGAATACCTAAAAAAGCCGTTTGAACTCGAACCTGGGAATATGGCAAGTATGGAATCCATCTTAACTACTAAGCGAAGTCCGTCAGATTCATTTTGGAAGTGGGCAGGATTGCCCGGCATCCCACTTGCGGTTGGTGTTAACGGATCTCTAAGGTCCTTGAATGATTCAGTTGAGCTGTTAGCATTTAAGACTAAGGACTCATCGGGGGAAATGGGCGAGACAGTCGGCCCCCCATTATCAGGAGCGGCAAATTTAAGTAAATTTTCTAATACGGATACAAGAATGACTCTCGGATCTTTAATAGCCTGCGCCTTTGCACAAGTTATTGCGCGCGAATTACCCGGCTTACCGGCGCCAATTTTCAGGCGCCATAAATCCTGGCTAGATATGGGAAGAGGCAATAAGCCTGAAATTCATTATTCATGTCATGTCCCAAAAGGGGAAATCGGCCTTTATGCTGACATACTTAAGGAAGTCCACGCCGGCGTGCTAATCCTAAGTGGTCACCTCAATCCGCAAGGAGTTCTCACTAAAGAGGCTGAGGCGGATTTGGCTCAATGGGGACTAAACTTTCAAGCTTGGTTTTGTTGGGAATAGGCTCTAATACCTAGTCGACAAAAGTTAACACGGAGAACCGAATGCGTTTAGAAGGTAACTGCGAATACTTAATGGGGCTAGCCACTCTTCAGGATTCGCTATTACAGACATATCGTACAATCCTAATATATATTGAAACGATATTTGTTACTATTGGAATTGGGTTGGCGGTTGCAGTGGTAACCCTTGATAAATTCCCGAAATTAACTCTTCAGCGGAGCATTGTACTGCTATTCCTTCTTCTGTTCGCGTTTTGTCGTTCCGTCGTAGCCAGAAAGATGCTGACCATTATTGATGCTCGCGGAAAAGATGTCAGCATAGTACACCGAATTATGATCGAAAACGAAAATGGACTGCCTGCTGAGAAAAGATATTTTACTCAGCTGAAAATAGAGCAATTAAAACAGAGAATGAGTCCGGGTATAATGAGAGAAATCGAAGAAAAGACAATGATGTTCTTATCAAACAGGATTATTACGTGCGAATTTGCAGAGTTATTAGTAAGGGGAGGACTAACTCATACTCGCAAGCCCATAGATATCATACTAAAGTCCGCGCCAACCAAATTCTGGAATTTTATGGTAATTGCGGGCTTCCTTTTAGTATTTTATGATCTTTGCTTATTATTCTTCTATAGGCCACTTATTCTTTGGCTCAAAGTACATTGGTAAGGGGCTATATATAGCTATTCGCGAAGGCGAAAACTGGTATCGCTATCCGTATGACGAATTATCGAAGAAATTATGGGCGACTTCGAGCTTCGTTTAGACAAGGGCCTGTCGAGAAGGACCTTTGATGGGACATGGTCCCGATTCCTCGGCTCGGTGGTGCGCCCGCAGTAGGGGCAAAACACCTTACTTCGCTCGTCGCTGAAATCATTGATCTGGTCCATCCCTGTATTAAGCACATTAGATCGCTTCATCAATTATCGAAAAAAGATGGCTCCCTGCGCACTTGAAGTTAGGAATTGCTATATCCGCAAGATCGGCTGTAGAATTAGATATCCATTAAGGGGATAGACATGCATGCCAAACCTTTCGTCTTTAATTGGAAGCGGCTACGATCGATATTGAGCCTTTGTTCGATATCCTTACTTGCGTCGGCTCTTTGTTTCGGTAGTGTACAGTGACGTTCGCAATTTGGCATAGGAGGTAGGCCATCGTAAACTCTCTTTGGACGTCAACCCAGAAGAGAGGAGGAATTTTACTACGATGGCCCAACCGCATTATAAGGGACTGTTCAAGAAAGCGCTATTGCAGTTCGTCACGGAGCCGGATCCCGTGCTGGCGATGCTGGAGTGGGTGGCCGGTCAGATGATGCAGATCGAAGCCGAAGCCAAGGTCGGGGCGGAAAAATGGAAGCACGCCAAGGATCGGCGGACCTACTTCTCGGGGAAACGCGTACGCCGGATGGACACCCGGCGCCAGGGTGGCTGAAAAGGTTGAACGCGTAAACTCGCCACGCGCCCTGGGCCGGGGCCTTCCAGGCGAAAGGCGCGCCTGCCCCGATCATCCGGAGCATCCGACTGCGGATCAGGGCGGAGACGTGCAAGGTCCTGTCCTGGACATAACGCCATGGCCCGCCGCCCGACTCGGCGATCTCGCGGGCAGCCGTCCAGCCTCCCGAGGCGGCGAAATCCGGCCGCTCCCAGCCGGGGGCCGGCTCGAGCGAAGCGAGCCAGGTCATGTCGGAGCCGAGGCTTAGAAGTTTCCCCGGTCAACCTCTTTCAGGATGGCGTTATCCAAAGATAAGTCGGCTACCAGCTTCTTCAGCCGGGCGTTCTCCTGCTCGAGCTCCTTGAGACGGCGGGCCTGGTCGACCCTCATCCCGCCGTACTCCTTCCGCCAGCGATAGTAGGTCTGCTCGGATATCCCCAGCTTACGGCAGACCTCGGCGACCGGATTAGATTGGTTGAGGAGAACTTCCGCCTCCCGGAGCATGGTGATGATCTGCTCCGACGAAAACCGCTTCCTGGCCATATCCACCTCCCTCGATCCAGCTTAATCCTAACACAAGGACTGGATCCCTTTGAGGGGGGCAGGTCATATTTGCTGAATCTATTGCCTTGAGCCATCGGGATTAATCCGTAATATACTGGCTTGCAGTGCAACCCAGTGACGTGCTTTTTGGAATCCAATCTCTAGCCAGCTGCCAATCGGCACAGAATTCTTCGACCTGATCCTTGACTTTACCCAAGATGAATGTTTCTAGATTTTCTCGGTGCACAAGTTCTACCCAATCAATATCCCAAGTAATATAACCATGTGGATTTCCCAATGTCGGCGCTCTTTTCAAGGCCGCTTCCTCAAGAAGCTTCGTCTGTATTTTGATGATTAGGCGGCTTTTCAGGACTTTTTCATTAATGGAAAAGGAGTCAACAACAATAGAAAGCACAGCACCTTGTTCATCCCCAATTGCTAGCCCGGCTTTGTAAAGGACCTTCTTGACGGCTTTTTCTATTTTCTGCTCAATTTCCGTGCTCTCCGGAATATGAAAAGGGCTAACCCAAACTACTAGATTAACAGATTTCAAGCCTTTTAGTTGTTCGTGCACTTTATCATTTGTCCGTTGCGAGGCCTGGATTGGCAAGCCACATTGGATGGTTAGCTGGAGGGCCATGGACACAAGGACTGTGCTGTAATTAAAACTTTTCATCTTACCCTTTCTTCTTTGATTCTTGGGCATATTTTTTTGCATATTTCTCAACGCGTTGTTCTTCATAGGGCAAGTTTTTGTCTTGCTCATACTGCTTGATAAACTCTCTCGTTCTTCTTGCTGCATGGTCTGCATGTCCAAGTTCCTCCCGGGCTGTGCGCTTCGTCTCTCTTATATTTTTATAAAGGTTAGAGTCGATCGTAATCGTCCCTCTCTTCAGACTCCATTTGCCTAAATCCTGAAAAGCCTCTCCTGCTTCCTTAATTATCTCAGCAGGAATATTTTCAGGATATTCCACTGGATTCAAATCAGGTCTAAAGCTCCCCACATCGGCATCCTCTCCAGCATCTCCATAATCAATAATCAGGTCCGGAGCACCTTCGCCTTGATATAACGCCAGCGTCTCACGGATCATCTTGCTTTTAGAGGCCAGAGACTCAAATATGACCTGGAGTTTGGGGTCTCGATAGATGACATCCCTGCCGTCTGGGTCAAAAAGGGTTATTGGATTGTTGTGACAAAATGAGTATAAATTCCAAGCTTGCGGATTTGCCAAGGCCGTCTGTTTATTCATTTTCGGGTCTACGGATAAAAATCGAAAATGGAAGCTGGCAAAATACCTGGCACCGAAGTAGTCAAGCCCGGATTCGACGTCCCGCTCCTTGCCAGAGAATTTCGTCGTGGGAGCATAGGTAGAAACCCACGTCTTTTGGATTCCACCATAGGGATCATACGCAGCTGAGTAAACGACAACGCCTGAATTATCAGTAACTACTCTTGTCGAATTGATCTGATCAGACGCATAGTAATAATAGGTGGTTCCTTTATACTCCGCAATAAGTTGATTCCCAACGTAGATATAATCCCTGACCCATTGCCCATACGTGTCATATTCGGCCATGAGTTTGCCGTCATAGGAATAAATATAGAAGCTTCCCACGGGAGACGCAGAAAGCATCTTGACGGTATCTTCGCCGCCGGAACCGGACGAATCCCGTGCCCTATCGTCTGCCTTCAAGCGCGTGGTCACTCTCTCCTGACTGGATTCTTTGAGGAGTTGCCTATTCCTAATAACGTACTCTCTTTCCCCGGCGGGTCTCCCCTGATTATTCCGCGATTTCTTTGTCGCCTCCTCATCGGGGTTCCCTTCTGGGTCGCCGGTTCTTGCCACAATGGCAAATGTCCCCTCGCTAATCCCGAAGGGTGCCCGATCCGGTATGGAAATCTTCTTTTCTGCATGAACCGGCCAGATGGACGAGTCGAGTTTTAGCGACCGGGGACCCGAGACGAATTCTTGACCATCAATATAGAATTCTCTCTCAGAGCTTTCCGCTGCTTCGGATCGACGGGAATCAGCACTATTTGGGGAAACAACTTGGTACGACATTAATCCCCGACCAGATCCCTCTTGAATCGCTTTCTGGCCAATTTCCCAAATCCATCCGGCTGGGAGAGAGCCGATCTGGTACTTGTTGAAGCCTTCCCAAATCAAAGGCTTGATAATCACCCCGGTATCCTCTTGAGAAAGACTCTCAGCATTCTTATCTAGCAGCCGAACGTCCAAATCCTCAATCCATATCCGGATGGGCACACTCGACGTATAGGATAGCGCTGAAGCGGTTGAGGAGTCACCTATTATTTTAGCATTGAGCGGAAAGCCCTCGATGATGGGCCGCTCGTCAATCCAAACGCTGCCCGTGCTATCCTCCAGATCGAACTGAATACGTAGCTGCTGCCATACATCAACAAATGATTCAAGCTCAATTGATTCTGCCAGCACAGAATTTATGTATATTTTTGTCATCCCAGCTTCTATATCCGGAATGAAGGATATGTCCGCGAATCGGTATAGCTGCGCCGTAACGTCTGGAACTCCTGCATGGATCGTGAATTGCCCCATCTCCGTTGTGGCTTGAAGCCTGGATGCTTTGAACATAAACTCATAGGTAAGCTGTTCAGGAATCACCGGGAGCCCATCTGCGTCGGAGATCCTCAACAGACATGAAGGAGAGATATCTTGCGGGACCTTCCACCGATAGAGCCCCGTGTTTTGGGCCCTTTCGGATACCGTCCTATATGTGCTGCCGTTGTCATTAGAATATTCGATCTTGACATATTTTGATGACTCCGCACCCTTCCAACGGATATCTGTCGTAGCATCGGCTTCTATCTTCTCTCCCTCTGCAGGAGATATTATCGTGAATGACGCGTTATTGATAATCTTGTTAGGACAGTTCTGGTCTCCCGTGCCAAGTAAGGTGATATCGTAGGGATTCTCATCGGCGTCGTTGTTAGCAATAGAGATCGACGCCTGGAGAAGCCCTCCTCGGTTGGGAGTAAATCTGATGCTGAAGGTTGTATACTGCCCCGGGAGAACAGTCGAGTTCGGCTGCTGTGTTACATAGAAATGATCCCAATCAAGCCCTTGAATTTGAACGATAGGGGTACCGCTCAATACCAGATTGGCATCGCCATAGTTGTAAATCGTAAACGCCGTCTCCCACCATTCGCCAATACAGATCGTACCGAAATCATAGGTGCCGCCGTCCCACGCCCAGTCGATTTCCATTTCAGGTTGGGGCGTATGGCCATTGAGCGTGATGTCATATGGATTCTCGTTGGAATCGTTATTGGAGATAGCTATCGCGGCTGTTTTGTTGCCCATGGAAGTAGGTTGAAAACGGATAATGAACGAAGTACTTCCAGAGGGAGAAACCGGGGACGCGGGTTGCTGCTGGACGCTGAACTGGTCGGCGTTTGGTCCCGTTATGACAATGATTGGCGACCCGCTAAGGATCAGATCCGCTGCGCCCAGATTTTCAATGCTGAACGTTTTGTCTTCGTAGGATCCAACGTTAGAAGCAAAACTGACACTTCCGCCATCCGCGATATTGTTGGTGCCCTGCTTGATATTAATCTCGGGGACCGGATTGACGCCGTTAAGGGCAATATCATACGTGCCTTCGTCCAGATCGTTATTGGCGATGGCAATCGACGCCGCCTTATTCCCGGATGAAGTTGGCTGGAAGCGGATGATGAACGACGAGGTGCCACCTGGAAGAATCGGCGTGCTCGGCTGCTGCTGGACGCTGAATTGAGACGCGTCCTGACCTGATATTGTGATGATGGGGGATCCGGAAAGAACAAGATTGGCATCTCCCAAGTTGTATATCGTTAGGGTCTTGTCGACATAGGAACCGACCGAGCAGACAAAGCTGACGCTTCCGCCATCCGGGACATTTTGCGATCCTTGTTTTATATTGATTTCTGGAGCAGGCGGCAGTGCGAATATCCGCAAGCCTCTTTCGTTGTATAGATAATCGCCGAGAACCTGGCCAGCCGCATCCCTCAATTGTCGGAGACGATTCTGATTATCCCAGAAATAGAATATCCCATCCGCCGAAGTGAGATTTCCTCGGTCATCGTAGCCGAATCCCTGGATACGATTAGACGAAAGATAGGTTTTACTGAATACGGTAGATTGGCCGTTCTCCAGCACCGACAGCATATTCCCATAGTAATCATATGTATATGAAATGTTGTTGACCCTGCCACCTGCCGAAGGAGTGTAGGTTACGGAAGTGAGCCGATTGAGTTGGTCATAAACGAACGCCGCATTCATATAGGGCGTGGGCTTTGTGCTATTAATTGAAACAATATTCCCCACGCCGTCATAGCCATACGTACCGTCGTAGAGGATTGTGGCGCCCTTCTTTAATTGAGCTGTGGCTAAAAAAGCTGCAGCGTTATAGGTTCTATTGAACGCTGTGCTGTTACCGGCGATGGTCATATTCTCCGGCTGTTTATTGTGCCCATATGTCATCGCGCTAATGATGTTCTTAGTATTAAACGTTACCGTCTCCGGTGTTTTCAGGCTGTTATTCGTCGCTGATAATGTCTTGCCATCTGGATAGGTAATGCTATTCAAGATGTTGTAACCATCATAGTTATATGCTAACGTTTTCGAACCCAAGCCGGGGATAATTTGGGTTTCCTGTAATATTGAGCCGAAGGGATTGTAGGTAATGTTGTTACGGGTCCAGCCGAGACCACTCGAAATTGAATTGACTCGGCCATTCGAGTCATAGGCATAAGTAATGGTTTCGTCGCCGGTTTCGTGCACCGTTAGCTGATTCCCGGCGTTATAGGTATACGTCGAAGTTATGCCTCCCCAAATCCTTTGATAAAGATTATTTTCATTGTTATAGCTATAGGTCATTGCCTCCGTTTCGGGGTGAGATTCGGTTAGGATATTATCCAACCCATCATACGAATAAGTTTGCGTACGGGCATTATTGTAGACAACTTGGGTGAGTCTGCCGATATCATCATAAGAATAGATGGCGTCCCGGTTTTGAGCATCGGTCAATTTCGCCACCAGCCCAGGTAACCAATTGTATTCAAATCGGGTCACGTGAAGTTCGGCGTCTGTCACCGTCTTTACGTAGCCAGAATAAGAGATATTGGTTTGCTCGCCTAGCGGATCCGTTATTCTCGTCGGCTGTCCCGCGGCGTTCAGGGTGTATAAGTATTTATAGGGTGACGGATCATCAGATGCATATTTGCTCTGTTTGCTTTCCTCGATTACCCGGCCCTCAGCATCAAGAGTTTTTCGCGAATGCAGCCTAATTCCGTCCCCGTTTTCTTTATAGCCCAGGTCCCTTCCTAGGCCATCCCAGTACTTGGTGATGACATTTGAACTCTGCGTGATAAGCGCGTAGTTTTGATACCAGACGACGGTGATATCATGCAGAGGGGAGGGGAAATCGACCTTCTTGATCCTGCTCAGATTGTCATACTCGAAGTTGATTGTCCCGCCGTGTTGGTTTGTTTCGGAAACGATGGAACTATCATGCTGGGAAATGGTTCGGTTGAGCTCAATATACGCTGGCGACCCGGGCCGTATCACCTTCGATAGGACTCCGTGCCGATACTCATTGGTCTCGGTCCCGGCGCCTGTCCCGGGTAGGTCTACGGTGATTCTAATGAACGAGGGATCATTCTGTCCCGATGGATAGGAATACGTATAGTCCCACGTCAAAAGCTCCCCTTGGGACCTTAAGCGCTTGATCCAATCGATTGCGCCCCAATAATAGTCCTGCTCATAATAGTGCGTTTGTGTTTGCTTGACGAGGGTATTATCGTGGGCGTACTGTTTCTCTTCGCCCACGTAGCTTATCAAATTCCTTGTCTCATATGGACTATGGTCTTCAAGATAATAGCGGAGCGTTTTGTAGTTCTTGATCAGACTCATACTATTTCCGAAGTAATTGATACGTGTCGCAAGACCGTACTTTTTAACACCGTCCCGTTCATATAGATATTCCTCTTTGCTCGATGAATCACCGAGCTTGTTTATAGTCGTCGTTTGGAGGAGGGGTGCTGTGGCCGGGCCCATGTCCTTCATAAGGGTTACCCAATGCCAGACCGAAACCTCCTGCGGCGTCCATTCATAAGCTTCTGAATAGCTGCCATCTGAAAAGGTCTTTTGGACCATCAATCCCGTTTTCCAGGGAGCAGATGCAATATATCCGTTATAGGTCACCGATGTATCATATTCGGGCCCGTCGACGACTACAGTTCCGGTCTCTGAGTTCTGATAACTCGGATAGCTAAAGATCCAAGTCTTCCATTGACCACCTGATACGAAGCGTATCCTCTTCTGCGCCACGACTCTCGTGGAGTGGAAATTCCCATCAAAATAGAAGTTCTGGTCGGCGTAGGTGAACTCGAGGGTTCCCCCATAACACGTATTAACGGTTGTCAATTCATAGTTGCTGTTGTAAGCAAAGGTCGAAGACGTCGACAGTTCCGGTGGCCTAAAGGAGTCCAATTTATAATATCCCGCAGCAAAGGTCCCAACGGTATAGTTATAAGTCGCATTAGTTCCCAGATAATTCTTGACCACTATTTGGGTCAATTTCGGATATGTTGGGTTTGTATCAGTGTTGAAGGTAACTATTCTCCCTAGGGCATCCGTAATTATGTTCAGTACAGGCAGACCACTCTTGTAAGTAACAGTTATTGATTGCCCAAAAGAATTCTCGATTTTTGTGAGAAGCCGCACGGATTCGGTACGACCCTCGTAGGTGATGTTCCTTATTTCATCAAAAGTCCAGACGGTTCCGTCCAGAAAATATAGCTTATGGTTGTTTCTATTATATCTTAAAAAGCTTTTGGTCACATAATCCGGCCCGTTCTTATTGACATATGCGGTTTCCCATTTGCCGTCAGGAAATTCAATAGTGGGCATGTCTGAATCATAGCTATGCACTCTCCCCATATGTACAACCCAGCCCATCCCTACCCAAGAATATGGCTCATGCTGGAGAAAGGTTAATCCGCCTCCCGTCTCTCGATCCTTGACCATTTTGGAATTATATACGCGCCAGATATTGAGATTCAGCCCGTTCGGGCCAGGAAGCGAGATATCCAGATACCGAAGTGTCAGGTTTCCGCTATAAAGGTCGATATTTTCCTCCGGGACCGCTCCGTGCAGGCCATGTTCGGTGATGATCCCAATCCGGTCATAGATGTTGTTCTGACCATATAGGCCGTTCACAATGCAAGGAACCAGAAAGAGAACCAGCATGGAAAAAAGACACAACTTTTTCGTGAACATGTTCCCCCTCCATTGATAGATTGATGATCGCGCTATTATTTCGGGCATTGCCCTGTTGTATCTCTACTTGGCTCTTGGAGAAAATGGCTGAACCGTAGCTAATCTCAAGCATCAACATAACCTTGCTCTTCCCATAACCTCGCGGTTCTTTCCCCGAGGCATCAGGAACTGGTTCTTCCTTTCCGCAGCAAACGTTCATTAGAACAAGCAATAAATTCCCTTCTCTATAATAAAGAACCAGAAATAAGCTCGGATATTCTCAAAAAAAGGAAAAAACCATTCCCGTGGCCCGCCAGCTAAATAAAAGTAGACAAAACGTGGACAAAACCGCTGAAAAATGGCTCAGTATTAATGACTCAGGCTGAAAACGTCAGGAAAGCCAAGTAGCTGAAAAAAGAAGAAGATGGAAGCGCGCCCGGGGAGATTCAAACGGGCGATCTGCGGATTCGAAGTCGGGCGCTCCTATTATTTTGGCAGACGCCTCCGCGTAATACTCCGCATGGACACCACGTGGACAAAAACAGTTAAAAAGGCTCAGTTTTTGTGACTCAGGCTGAAAGACGGAAAAAGCTAAATGATTGAAAATCAGGGGTAAACGTGGCGTGCCTGAGAGGATTCGAACCTCCGACCTTTGGATCCGGAGTCCAACGCTCTATCCAGCTGAGCTACAGGCACGCGCGGCCTGAAAAGGCCCCTATTTTATAGCGGAAAGCCGTTAAAAAGGCAAGGCGAGACGCGGGGCTGTCAAGCCGGTTTTGAAGGCGTGAAGGCGATAGGATCGATGCGCAAGAGCTCCCCCACGGCCCGGAAGGCGCGGAGCCACTCCGGGGCGGCCGCCAGGCCCCGGCCTTCGCCCGCCACGCCCTTGGCGTATAGCGCCATTCCCGTCGAGAAGTAGATGTTCTGGCTCTGCCAGAGGTCGAAGCCGATGCCGAGGCGCTTCAGGATGGTCAACACGGCTTCGATCTGCGCCAGCGCGGCGGCGTCCGCCGGGCGAGCGGCCCAATCCGCCACAAGGGCGCCGACCTTCCTGCTGACGATATAGCCTAGGGTTTCGCCGTCGGGCTTGAACGACCAGGTCGCGTACTCCCCCGCGATCTTCCGCAGGGCCTCGACGTCGATCGCCGGACCCTCCATCAGGCGCCGGAGATCGGCGTTGAGGACGAATTCCGCCGGCGTCGACAGCGCCTCGGGAAGGGGGATCTCCATCTCCCGCATGGCCTGCATGATCGCGTAGTTCGTCTCGAAGATCTGGCG
>Ga0299915_10001547_pt1 | contig 17032 bp, 18 predicted proteins | sample RVTome_13_FD_200263 | JGI IMG/M metagenome (GOLD analysis project Ga0299915, IMG submission 200263) | Soil microbial communities from uranium-contaminated site in the Upper Colorado River Basin, Wyoming, United States - RVT92D227 (version 2) ... | reverse complement strand
GGTATCCTGAACTTCTCAGAGGTGTTGAACGCCGCTATTGCGAGGTCGAACATCTCTTGGGGCGAGTTCGGACAGTAAGCGACCAAAGCGTAGTCGCCGTGACTTCCCCACCTCGCCTGCATCATGTCCTGCTGACCGACGAGAGTGGGCAAGCCTGTGCTCGGCCCACCTCGCTGCACATCGACGACGACACATGGAATCTCCATCATCGCCCCGAGCCCTATGTTCTCCATCATCAGGCTGAAACCCGGGCCGGATGTGGACGTCATCGACTTCATCCCGGCTGCGCTCGCTCCGAGCAAGGCCGCCATCGAGCCGATCTCGTCCTCCATCTGGATGTACCGACCGTTGACCTCGGGCAGTCTCTCCGCCATCCTCTCAGCTACCTCCGTGGCGGGAGTTATCGGATAGCCCGCGAAGAATCGACAGCCTGCGGCGATGGCCCCTTCGGCTGACGCCACGTCGCCGTTCATGAAGTGAGCACCGGTCAGAACCGCTCCCCTCAGCTCTTCACCTCCTCGATCCACAACGCGAACTCGGGACATATGTCCTCGCAGTGCTTGCACGCGACGCACAAATCCTCGCGTCCTTTGACAACCCTGACCACATTGTAGCCCTTCCTGTTGTACTTGTCTGACCTCTCAAGGACGTCCTTGGGGCAGAACTCGATGCAGAACCCGCAATCTTTGCACCTCACCTCTATGATGTGGACCTTACCCAGCGGGATTTTCTGAACATCGAGGTCAAGAGGCTTCCTCCAGTACCTCGGTTGAGTCTGCGCTGGGATCGCCGTTTCAAGGACCATCCTGATGCCTTCTCGTTATGAGCAGAACTGTGTCCGCGAAGGGCAGCTATCTGGGTTTTATCGATTAACCTTTCGCCAAAAGGATTCCATAAGTATAATGCTGATAAGTAGCAGGGTCTTCTCAACATTCATTGGCTATGTTTGCCACGGCCTGTGCTCACATGTAGCGAGGGCTGGCTGAGACTCTTCTCGAACTGGCCCATGGGTCCGCGGACTGCATCTTGAGGTGCTCTTGGACCGGTGGGAAACGAGAAGGTTCTTACATGCCGTCAATCGTCTAAAACTCGCGAGTGAGAACATGGCTGAAGTAGAAAAGGTGGCCCTGGTGACAGGTTGTTCAAGCGGGATCGGCAAGGCGACGGCTTGGGCCTTGGCTGAAGCTGGCTACCGGGTGTACGCGACCTCGCGCAAACTTGTGGACATGGAGCAGGTCGTGCAAGAAGCTGAAGAATCGAAGCTCTCTATGCATGCCCGTACCCTGGATGTGACCAAGCAGGATTCAATTGACGCTGTGATTGCGGAGATCGAACGAGCCGAGGGCCGACTGGATGTTCTCGTCAACAACGCAGGCTACGCACTCATCGGCTCGGTCGAAGACCTGCCCATGGAGGACGTTCGAAAGCAGTACGACGTCAATGTGTTCGGGCTCTTGGCAGTCTTCAAGGCTGGGGTACCTCTCATGCGCCAATCCGGTGGCGGGACGATAGTGAACATCAGCTCGGTCGCCGGCAGGGTGTCCGCTCCGCTGATGGGCGTCTACTGTTCCACCAAGTTCGCCGTGGAGGCTCTGAGCCTCGCAATGAGCGGCGAGGTTCACCAGTTCGGTATCCGTGTCGTCGCTGTCGAACCGGGGCCGGTCAACACCAGATTCGTAGAAACGGCGATGAAGGCGAGCGGGCATGTGGTCAGCAGAAACGATTCCCCGTACTCAAATGGATATGCGAAGCTCAGGGGCTTCTACGGTGACCCCTATGGCTACCCGCCCGAACGAGTCGCCAAGGTCATATTGAGGGTGGTGAGGGCAAAGCGGCCCAAGACAAGATACACGGTCAGAGGGAGAGAACGTCTGTACGCCGCTGCCGGAACGCTCGTCGCCACGAAGGTTGGACAGAGGTTCATCAGAGGCTATTTCGACCTGAAACCTGAGAAGACCAGGTAGATAGCTTCGGCGCATTCACTGATCAAGAAAAATCAAAATGGAAGATGAGGAAGGCAACGAGTGCCTGTCCTCTTGAGTTGCCGATTGCGGATTTCAGAAGCGCCTTCTTCCTCTGTCGCCCCTGTCGCGATCCCCGCCGCCACCGCCGCCATAGCCTCCTCGGCCGCCGCCACGGTATCCGCCGCCGCTTCGCCCGCCGCCACCGTACCCGCCTCCGCCACCGCCCCCGCCCATGCTGCTGTATCTGGGCTCGCGCTCGTGTTCGATCGCGGAGATGTCAACCTTTGTGTTGACCTCTTCAATCTTCTCTTCGCTCTTTGTAAGCGAGCCGTACTTTCCAACGTTCAGCCGGAGGTGACCCCTCACCAGCGACGTGAAGCCGTTGTCAATCAAGATCACGTCGTCTGCCGCTACGCTGTTTATCTGGTCCTCCCAGAGAGAGAGGATGACGGTTGCGGTATCGTCGCCGATGACCGCCTCTGCCAATGACCTCGCCCCTCCGAATCGGGACTCTATCTGTCTTTTCTCGCCTACGCTCACTATCTTGGCCTTCACGTTCACCTGCTTGGTGGACGGGGACAAGTCTTTCACCTTTGTGAATACCTTTTCCATGTTCTCACTTTCGCACGCAAGTCCTTCGCCAACGCTTTGAGGGGTAAATTCCCTGCGCCTTAGCCGAAAAGTCTTCGCGCTGTGGAATGAATGAACAGGCCTAGTACATTAACTTATGCAGTGGGCCTGGCTCGAAATTACAGCGCCAGCGTCTTCGTCAAGTATTTAGCGGCTAGCCGTATTGGAATCCCAAAATATGCTTGTCGACTCCTATGGACGACAGGTCACGGACCTCCGTGTTTCAGTGACCAACCGCTGCAACTTCTCCTGCATCTACTGCCACAACGAGGGTCTCGGCTCACCGCCATGGGACCCGACTGCACACTCGGGCGAGATGAGTCCCGATGAGGTCGGTCGGTACGTCCACATAGCGAGGGATTTCGGGATAGACAGCATAAAGCTCACTGGCGGGGAGCCTCTGATCAGGCACGACCTTGAGGAGATAGTGGATCAGTGCGTCCGCCACGTTTCCGACGTTTCTCTCACGACGAACGGCTCGATCTTGGCGGGGCGGGCTGAGAGCCTGAGGTCGGCGGGACTGAAGAGGATCAACATCAGCATGGATTCGCTCGACCCAGAAGCATTCAAGAACATCAGGCACGGCGGCATTGGTGCCGTTTTGGCGGGAGTGGAAGCTGCTCTCGTCGCGGGACTGAAGCCGGTGAAGATCAACCTCGTGGTCATGCAGCAGACTCTGCGGTACATTCCCGCCATGATCGACTACGTTGGCGGGACAAGGGGACTGAAGCTCCAGCTGATCCAGTTCATGCCCGAGCTAGTCAACCACGACGAGTTGTCGGCGGACATGACCGAGTTGAAGGAGTGGCTCGAAGCGAAAGCCGACAGCGTCATCATGAGGGAGATGCACCACCGCCGGATCTACCATCTCAATGGAGCCGAGGTGGAAGTTGTGGATCCCGTTCGCAATCGGGAGTTCTGCGCGAACTGCCACAGAATCCGCCTCACGCACGATGCGAGACTGAAGGGTTGCCTCAATAGGAACGATGACCTGGTCTCCCTCCGAGGACTGGACGACGACGGCGTGAGAGACGCGTTCAGGAGAGTGGTGGCCAACCGAGTACCCTACTATGGCGTCTATGACAGGAGCCACGAGAAATCGTCCGGCCCCTCCGTCGAGTTTTCCAGGTCCAAGGTGGGCGAGAAGTTCCTGCACCCGTAGCTTTCAAGCGACCGTGTCGATCTTCCCCGCCATGTCGAAGTCCTTCGTGGTCAGACCGCCAGCGTCGTGAGTGCTGTACCTGATGGTCACAGTCGCCCACACGTTCTCAAGGTTCGGGTGATGGTTCGCCTCTTCCGCGAGGGCGAAAACGCGGTTCATGAACGCAACCGCTTCCATGAACGTCTTGAACCCCCATGTCCGCTCGATGGCATCGCCAACTCGGGTCCACTTGGGCACCTTCTGGAGTCTGGCGGCGATTTCCTGATCGGTCAATGCCTTCATGCTCTCACGGTCTTGCCATGCCGCCAATCGAGATAAAGGGACGGGATTTCGAAAACCTTAAAACTCGTCCCTCCTAACCAAGTCCGGGTGCAGCAAGATGGACGCAATACTTGTCGTCGACATGCTCAATGACTTCGTGAGCGGGAAGCTGAAGTGCGACAGGGCTCAGAGGATCATTCCTAATCTGAGGAAGCTCGCGGCCACCGCCAGGAAGGTCGATGTCCCTGTGATCTACTGCAACGACTCTCACCTCAAGAGCGACTTTGAGCTGAAGGTCTGGGGCGAGCACGCAATGCGCGGGACGAGAGGCGCCGAGGTAATTCCGGAACTGAAGCCAGAGAAGGAGGACTACGACGTGCCTAAGAGGACCTACAGCTGCTTCTTCGAGACAGAGCTGGACACTATCCTGAGAGCGCATGACGCGAAGGAAATAGTCATCACCGGACTGCACACGAACATCTGCGACCGCCACACGACGGCAGACGCATTCTTCAGGGGCTACACTCCAATCATCCCGGATGATGGCGTCGACGCCATGGACGAGCAGTCTCACCTCCAGGGCCTGGACTACCTGAAGAACATCTATGGCGCCAGGGTCGTCAAGACCGAGGATGTCCTCAGGAAGTGGAAGTAGCTCGCCTGGAAGCCTCCAGTGGGGCACAACTATATATGGAGAGTCCTTTCTTAGTTCGAGCCGTGAGCCCAAAAAGGGCTCAAGCTAGACAATAGGAGATAGAGAGAAAATGAGTGACTATGAGAGAGGCGGCAGTCGCGGATTCGATAGACCACGTGAGATGTTTACGATCACGTGTTCTGACTGTGGACAGCAGGCGCAGGTGCCCTTCAAGCCAACGGATGGCAGACCGGTCTACTGCCGAGACTGCTTCGCGAAGCACAGGCCCCCACGCAGAGGCGGCAGATACTAGGTGAGTAGTCGGAAGGGACGCACGAACAGTTGCCGAGTAGCGTTGAAACGCATCATATGAGTGTTTAGTAAGCAAGCGCCCATCGGTCGCCTGATTGCGAAAACTGTTAATCGGGTTCTACTCTTCCTACCGCAGGTGCTCGAATGAAGGCGGTCGTCTACTACGAGCATGGCGGGCCGGAAGTCCTCAAGATAGCTGACTTGCCGGAGCCGAGGCCTGGACCGAACGATGTCGTCTTGGCGGTGAAGGCGGCCGCGCTGAACCACCTCGACGTCTGGGTCAGGAGGGGGCTGCCCAATCTGAAATTGGACATGCCGCATGTTCCTGGCAGCGATGTGGCGGGGGTCGTGGCCAAGCTCGGTTCCAGAGTCAAGGGATACCGGGTCGGGGACAGAGTCACTGTGAACCCGGGGCTGAGTTGCGGGAAATGCGAGTTCTGTCGCAAGGGCCACGAGAGCCTTTGTGTCGACTTCAAGATCCTTGGCGAGCACGTGCAAGGCACCTGTGCGGAATTCGTCAAGGTACCCGCCAGGAACCTCTTCCGCATACCGTCAAAGATGAGATTCGAAGAGGCATCGGCGGCGCCACTGACCTTCCTCACTGCCTGGCGCATGCTTGCAACCCGCGCGGGATTGAAACGGGGCCAGGACGTTCTCGTCCACGGGGCCGGGTCCGGGGTCACAATTGCCGCCATCCAGATTGCGAAACATGTCGGTGCCAGGGTGTTCGTGACAAGCCGCGATGACCGGAAGTTGAAGCGGGCGAGGCAGCTGGGAGCTGATGTCCTCATCAACACGACCCGCGAGAGGTTCGACGAGGTTGTTTGGCGGGAGACGCGAAAAAGAGGTGTGGATGTAGTGCTCGACCATGTCGGCCCAGCCACGTGGCCTCAGAGCCTGAGGTCACTCGCCCGCGACGGCAAGATGATTGTGTGCGGGGCTACATCCGGACCGACCGCCCAAGTGGACATCAGGTCCCTGTACTGGCGGCAGGCCAGCATCATCGGTAGTACCATGTCCTCGCAGGAGGAATTCAGGGATGTCATGAGTCTGGTGGTCAAGAAGAGATTGATACCCATCATTCACGAAGTGATGCCGATGAGCAGGGCGCGCAAGGCCCATGAGATACTGGAAAGAGGCGAGCAGTTCGGGAAGATCGTGCTTGTTCCTCAATGGAAGTAGGCAGCCATCTCCGTCCGCCTTGTTGCGCGCCAGCATTTTGCTCATACGACCGTGAATCCGTCCATGGCTGATTGTCAGCTGAAAGTCGAGAGATCCAACCTGCACGAAAACGCCTTTAGGCCAGCAACGATACCGCCATGAGGCGCCCTATGAAAGCTGTCGTCTTCCATGAGCACGGCGGACCCGAAGTTCTCCGGTATGAGGATGCTCCGGATCCCGTACCCGGCCCAAAGGATGTATTAATTCGCGTCAGGGCCTCGGGCTGCAACTACAACGACATCTGGGCCAGGAGAGGGCTCCAAGGAGTGAAGTTCGATCTGCCCCACATCTCTGGGAGTGATGTGGCGGGAGAAGTCGCTGCGGTTGGCAGTGCCGTCACCGGCGTGCAAATCGGTCAGAAGGTCCTGTCACATCCCGCCATCAGCTGTCGAACATGCGAGGCATGCACTTCCGGCCAGGAGTACTTCTGCCGCCATTTTAAGATCTGGGGCTTCCAGACTGGGCCGTACGATGGCGGCTACGCAGAGCTCGCAAGGCTGCCTGAGGCGAATGTCATACCAATGCCGTCAAACCTCAACTTCGAGCAGGCTGCCGCGATACCCCTGGTCCTCCTAACCGCCTACCATATGCTGATCACAAGAGCGCAGCTCAAGGCGGGCGAGGATGTCCTCATATGGGGTGCGTCGAGCGGCGTCGGTCATGTCGGGATTCAGATCGCGAAGCAAATCGGAGCGCGTGTAATCGCCGTGGCGGGGTCAGACCCGAAATGCATGAAAGCTGTGGGGCTGGGGGCGGATGACGTCATCAACTACAAAACGCAAGATGTCCTCGCCGAAGTGAAACGGTTCACCAACAAGAAGGGCGTCGAGGTAGTCTTCGAGCACACGGGCCAAGCCACCTGGGAGAGGTCGGTCGCTTCATTGGCCTGGGGAGGTCGGTTGGTTACATGCGGGAACACGACCGGATATGAGGCGAAGACTGACCTGCGGTTCCTGTTCAACAAACAGCTCTCACTGCTGGGGTCTCACCAGGGAACAAAGGCCGAGCTGATCAGGGGATTGAGATGGGTCGAGGCTGGAAAGGTGAGACCCGTGATAGACAGAGTGTTCCCATTGAAAGACGCCGCCAAGGCACAGGAAGCAATGGAGAAGGGTCAGCACTTCGGAAAGATTGTCCTCAAGCCTTAGACACTAACGCCTTCTTCACTGCAGCCTGCAACACCTCGTAGTCGGGGAATCTTCCTTCTTTTGTCGTCGAGTAGACCAACTTGCCGCCTATCTTGATGTCGTAAACGCCGTGATCTCCTGAAACCAGCTTCACGGCCGTTATTTCGTCGCCGAACTCCGCGAGAAGCTGCTCGGTGTGTTTCAGCGCGAGGGGGAGGTACTTGCAGGGAACGCAGTACTTGATTTCGACAGTTACCGTCTCATACACCTGATTTCAAACCACGCGGTGCGGATAGTTAAACTTGTTCAGAGCAGGAACATCAGTTGAGGGAACGTTTGTCAGTTCCCGAGAGAAGGAATTATGAGGAGTCCCGCCCTCTTGATTTCGTGTTCGACTGGCGTCGAGTTGGCAGCTGGTGCGGACTGGCGGGGACAACCGTTTTCCTCATCGCCTGGGCCTCAGCGATCGCCAAGACTCCGGGATACCGTTTCGGCGCTCAATGGGTGAGCGATTTGGGCGTTGGCGACGGTGCGGCGTTCTTCAACACGGGCGTGATTGCGGCGGGAGTCCTGTCCATTCCCTTTGCCGCAAGCCTCGGAGCCGTCCTTCGCACTTCGCGCCTCGGGATCTTGGGTTCAATCGTGCTGGCCCTGGCGGGAATCGCCCTTGCATGTGTAGGGGTGTTCACCGAGAAAGCGGGAGATATCCACTTGATCGTTTCGGTATCCTTCTTTTCGCTGATAGTGTTGGCCCTCGTCCTCTTGGTGCTACCCTTCCAGGGGTCTCGCGCCATGCAACCTTGGACCGCACAGTTCACAGCCGGAATCATTCTGCTGGGCATCGCGATCGCAGCAATCTTCAGAGCTGGTCCTCTGGTCGAGACGATGGCTGTTCTGCTCATCGCCATGTGGTCTTTGGTCATAGCTTGGAAGCTGCGCTGGTACCTTTGCGTTGTCCATCCTGAGGAGACTCTCGAAGCTTCCAGCCCCAAGACGGGGTAACGGTGATTAGCTACTTCTTGCCAGCGGTCTTCTGGAGATGTGCGCCCATCTGCTCGAATTCCCTCTTGAATGTGTCGTAGTTGTAGTCCTGCGCGTGGATCATCGCACTCCAGAACGTCGTCCAGCCAGCTAGCAAGGTGACCTCAGCTAGTTCCTTCTCAGTAGCACCGTTCATCTTGGCGCCTTCTCTGTGGAACAGCTGGCAGTATGGGCATTTTATGTTCGCCGCCACCGCCAACCCGATGAGTTCGCGGTATCTTGGCGGGATCTCTGACTCAAGGAGAGTGTACTTCTTGAACAGTGGCCACTCCGCGACCAGAACGTCCTTCGGCAATGCTTTCATGAAGCCTGGCACAAGTCCCAACGTCTTCTTGACATCTTCAAGTGTGTTGTCATATTGGTCCATCTTTTCATCTCCTTACCGTTTGGGTAGGTTTAGGTATCCCTAAAGAATTGCACTAGATAAACGTTCGCTATATTGTGTTCCGGAAGCGCAGAGAATCCTGCACCTTGACTGCCTTGGTGCTGTTAGCCGGTGAGTCGGAATCTTCGATTCATCTGCCCGGCAAAGTTGAAGTGCTCACAGTGCACTTAACCATCCGGAGAGTTCATGGCCTTCTACCAAACGGGGGAGAGAGTCCGGGCGGGACGTTTCAAATGTGCGGGATGCGGTGTCGATCTGAGAATCGACAGAGACGGGGAACGACTTCCGGAGTGCCCGTGCGGATCAAGGAGTTACGAAGGGCATCCGTCACTCAAAGCTCGCTGACACTACTCGAAGCTCTCAACGAACCGTTGTGCGTCAACGGCTGCCTGGCAACCGAAACCTGCTGCCGTTACAGCCTGTCTGTACCTGTGATCATGGACATCTCCCGCTGCGAACACCCCGGGAACACTGGTCATTGTGTTGTCTTTCAGGACTAGGTAGCCTTTCGCGTCGAGTTCGGCGTGTCCTTTCAAGAAGGAGGTGTCCGGTTCGTGACCGACTGACACGAACACGCCGTCAGTACGCAGGTCTGTCACCTTCCCGGTCTTCACGTTCCTCAGACGCACACCTTCCACCTTTGCAGAACCCAATATGTCCTCGACGATCGTGTCCCATATCCAATGAATCTCTGGTTTACTCATCGCCCTCTTCTGCATGATTGGGCTGGCCCTTAGCTTGTCGCGACGGTGGACCACGGTTACCTTCTTACAGATCTTCGACAGGTGGATCGAGTCCTCCATTGCCACATCTCCACCTCCAACGACCACGACTTCCTTGTCCTTGAAGAGGAAACCGTCGCAGGTAGCGCAGGCGGAGAGGCCCCTGCCTCGTAGTCTCTTCTCGTTCGCGAGCCCCAACCACTTCGCCTTCGCGCCGGTCGCTATGATGACCGCCTTACCCTCGTACGCTGAGTCACCGATGAAGACTCTCAGTGGCCTGCCTGAGAAATCCACAGCTGTCACATTGTCGTCGATGAACTCGGCCCCGAACCTCTCCGCCTGTTTCCGGACGAGCGTCATTAGGGCGGGGCCCATGATGCCGTCCGGGAATCCGGGGAAGTTCTCCACGGTGGTGGTGAGCATGAGCTGCCCGCCAGGGAGGCGGTAGCTGTCCTCGGTCGTGGGCCCTCCAGCGAAGCAGAGCACCTTCAGGTTAGATCGGCAGACGTAGATTGCTGCTGTGAGGCCGGCGGGACCTGAGCCTATGATGAGAACGTCGTACATGGCGTTCTGCGATGCGCACCGACCCCCAAAAACCTTCCGAGACGATGGACTGCCCGTAACCCTAGCCTTAAAATCCCCTGCGCCAATCTCTGGTCAACATGGCTCAGCAGAAGACCATGGCCACATGCCCCGAGTGTGGGGCGAAGGTCCGCCGGGACAACCTGAAGGCTCACGTAGAGAAGGTGCACAGGAAAACGGACCAGGCAACAGAAGAAGGCGCCGAGGAGACCTCAATAACCGTCCGCCGCAGAGGAATGGCGGAGCGCAAGGTGAGTCCCTGGCCCGCCGTGGCCTTGGCTGTCGTGCTGGCCGTCTCAAGTGTAGGAGCGTATTGGTACTTGACACGATCTCCCAGCAGCCCTGGTGGTGGTTCACCGCCGCCCGCCGCGAACCGTCGCGCAGTAATCTCCACGAACTATGGAACCTTCACGATCGAACTTCGCGAAGACAGAGCGCCGAGAACGACGGCGAACTTCATTGGCCTAGCCAATCAAGGTTTCTACAATGGGTTGACCTTCCACAGGGTAGCCCATGACTTCGTCATCCAGGGCGGCGATCCGAACGGAGACGGCTCGGGTGGATCGGGACAGACCGTTGCATGGGAAGGCACGGGCCTCAAGAACGTCAAGTACAGCGTGGCCATGGCGCGCTCAGGCGACCCGAACTCCGCGCAGGGCGCGAACACGGCCACCAGCCAGTTCTTCGTGAACCTGGTAGAAAGCCCAAGTCTGGACAACTACGCCTATCCATTCGTCGTCTTCGGCCAGGTCATCAGCGGGCAATCCGTGGTGGATACCATCGGCCGCGTGCCGGTGGATTCCAACGACAAGCCGATTAGCCCCGTGACGATGTACTCGGTTACCATAGTCAGTTGAGGAACGTTTATTGACGCCGCCTGCAATTCCCGCTAGGTGCAGAGAGCACAGCAGCTGGGCCAAGGGGAAGAGCGGCCGAAGATCGCCGTCGTCGGCTGCGGCGGCGCTGGCTGCAACACCGTCCACCACCTCCCGCCAACGCCAGGCATGGAGATCATCGGTCTCAACGATGTCCCTCACGCCTCGCTCCTGGGCATAAGGCACCGCGTCCTGATCTCCGAAGACGAACTCAAGGCCATAGCGACCCTTGATGATTCGGTGGCCAGAAGCATGGAGATGGATGCGGAGAGACTGATTGCCCGCGAGCTCATTGGATTCGATTTTGTCGTGGTCGTTGCCGGTCTGGGCGGCAACACGGGAGGCGATGGGGCAAACGCAGTGGCTCGCATCGCCCGCCTTCACAATCTCGCCACGTGGGCTATCGTTACTCAGCCGTTCAAGGCAGAAGGGCTGCGGAGGAGGATGGTCAGCCAGGAGAGCCTCGACAGGCTGCGCAAGAGATGTCCGGCAGTGCTCGCCTTCGCCAACGACGAACTCCTGACGATAGCGCCGGACATTCCCATCATGAGGGCCTTCGCAGTCATGGGACAGATCATGGTCAAGCCGCTTGAGGCGATGTCGAAATTGCTCACCAAAAGCGACATTCACCTGTTGCGGGAGTTCCTTGGAGGGTGTCGCGAGTTGAGGCTCGGGATCGGGGAAGCAGTTGGGCCTCACAGATCGTTCGAGGCGGTAGTCGATGCCTTCGCCTCGCCCTGGATCAAGTTCGACGTGGAGAGAGCGAGGCGGGCCATGGTTTTCCTGAGCGGCGCTGAAATTAATGAGAATCTGGTCAAGGATGTCCTCCACAATGTCGCCTTGCGTTCACCGATAGCTGACGTGCTCTGGGGGAGCTACACTGAAGGGCAGGGCGAGAGAATCAGAGTCTGCGTCTTGGTCCCGCCTCCGTGATTCGTGGATGGACTAGCCGAGCTCCCTTCCCATCACATGCCGCTCCATCTTGAAACCCATCTTCCGGTACAGTGGCTTCGCTTGCTCGTTCGAGTCTGCCACCTCGAGCTTCACTTTGGTCAGGCCGTGATCGGCAAACCACCTGAACGCGAACTCGAGCAGTTGCCTGCCTGCCCCTTGCCGCCTAGCCCACTCAACCACATGGATGTCGTAGACGAAGCCGTACGGCCTTGGAGAATAGAAGGGGATGGTCTGTCCCAGGAGCGTGTGCCCGACCCATCTCCCCTGCTCGTCCTCAGCGATGAATAGCTTGTTCCGACTGTCCTCCAGATACGGGCCGGCCACCTGCCTGAAGTACTGTTCGAACTCCCTCCTGTTGAGCTTCTGCCTCTCGTCTTCGGGGATGTCGGTCCATGCCGTCTCCAGGGTCGCCTTCCAGAAGGTCTCTCGGTCGCTCGCCGTGGCCTCCCTTATCAGGACTCTCATGGCGGTATGTAGGCACCCGACGGTATTAGACCGTTGGCAAAACGCTCGCCGCGGTCTTGTACTCCCGCCACTTCGATTTCGACAGTGATAACCAGCGCGGTGCTATCTAATAGCCTCCCCCACCCTAGAACTGCCCGTGCTCCAGCCCCAGTGCTTGCGCTGCGGGGCGATAGCCCAGGCTCCTCTTTGTAGCAGGTGCCTTACTTTCCTAATCGCACGCAAACCTCTTCTTTTCGACCCGAGGCTCGAACAGGGACCATCGATGATCGAACTATTCGCGAAGGGGAAGAGGCTGATGGTCACACTCGACCCGAGAAGGCCTCTGATCGCTTTCGATGACGAAGAGCTGGACTGGAAGTCGGAGAAAGTGGCGGAGTCGATTCTGAAGCACATGGGGTTCAACGGTGGGGCGCCCAGCTCGTTGACTCTGTGGGATGCGGAAGTCCTGCACGACATCTTCTTTCACTACTCGCAGAAACCGCCACAGTCAAGAGAACTGGCGGCCAGACTCCAGGTTTTGGGGAGAAGCATGGAGGCGGTACCGTACCTGCGTCAAACCCCGCTGGTGATCGAGACGCCACATCACGCAGAGCCATTGTCCACTCAGATTCAGGAAGTGATGGCGGAGGAGCCACCAGCTGAGGAGCTGCCTCCACCTGAAGAGGTCATCGAATTCCCGCCACCGCCCCCGGAAGAACCAGAGCCTGCCAAGCCGCCACCGCCAGAACCGGTCCTTCCCGAACCGCTTGGGCCCGAGATGCCGCCACTCTTGCTCCCGCCAGTCCCGCCTTCAGACATCCCGCCATGTTCCCCCGACAGACAGCCAGTTAAGACCCCGCCATCACTGGAGCTCGTGGCGGAAGCGCAGGAACTGGAACATCTTCAGGTCGAGGTCCAGCGATTGTCAATGATCAAGGCGCAGATGGAGAAGCAGAGGGACGAGGTACAGAACATGCTCCAGGTTGAGAGGTCTGCGCTGGAAGAAAGGGAGGTCCTGGTCACCGCCCAAGCGGCAACACTGCAGTCAAGGCAGAAAGAACTTGTCGAGAAGGAGAGGGAGCTGAACCAGAAGGAGGCCGAGATCGGGAGGCAGAGGAGACGCCTCGAACTCATCGAGTTCCTCGTCTCGGTCACGGGTCTGGACAAGAAGGACATGCAGAATATCCGCGCCAAGTTCCAGGAAATGGAGTCTCTGAGGGGAGCCGCGCTCGAGGACCTCATGGGCGTCGGTCAACTTGGCGAGTCGAAGTCGAGGGAACTGTTTACCGCCCTCCATCCGGACTGGTCTGGTGTGGATGAGAACCTCGCCGAGAGAGCGCAGGCTCTGCTTGAAGTCGGCGACTATCACGGCGCTCTTGAATGCTACGAGTTCATGCTCAGAAAAACCCCCGAAAGCGAGGACTTGTGGTTCAACAAGGCCGAAGTTCTGGGTATGCTTGACGACCGAGAAGGCGCTCTCCAGGCTTATTCGCGAGTGCTCGATGTCAATCGGAAGAACATCGTCGCTTGGCGGGAGAAAGCCGACCTCCTGTTCGAGGCAAGCAGGATAGAGGAGGGCATAGCGGCTCTTCGAAATGTCATCGAGATCGACCACGGTCAGGCCGAAGCGGTGCTTGCCAAGGCGGATGATCTCGTCGCCCAAGGCAAGGAGACTGACGCAGTCCTACTGTACAATGCGGTGCTTGAGACAGACCCAGGGAACGTGAGGGCCCATCTTGGCCTCGGCGATTGCCTCGTGAAACTTGGCGATTGCGACATGGCGGACAAGATGTACACCAGGGCCCTCGGCAGAGACCCGCAGAACCCCCGGGCTCTGTACAAGAAAGGCTCGATGCTCAACCGCAGAGGGAGATGGGGCGCTGCTCTTCAACTGTTCAACAGGGCGATTGCCCTTGACTGGAACTACGCGGCTCCGTGGGTAGGTAAGGGGGACATACTTCTCAAGCAGGGAAAACCATCCGAGGCCCTCGATTGCTTCCACAAGGCAATAGAATTCGAACCAGACAACGTGGACGCGTGGGCCGGCAAGGGCAAAGCGCACCTCGCTAATGGGGACAGGGAGGAGGCTGCCGCCGCCAGAGCGAAAGCTGCCGAACTTGGGCCGGAGAGCGAGGCGGTCAAAGAACTGGAGAAGATTCACGAGCGCGGTGTGGCTGAGCCGAAGCAAGAGTCGCACAAGGTCCTGATCAAGGAGGATTCGGCCGCCATACTGAAGAACGTCCTGATGGGGTCGCGTACGATAAGCGAGTCTCAGGTCCTCAGACGACTGGCCGACATGGCCCTCGACGGCGGCGAATTCGAAGAGGCCCTCGAAGGGTACAGCGAAGCTCTTCGTCTCGATGGCGATGACGTCGATGCTTGGTGCGGAAAAGGCCTGACACTCAGAAAACTTGGGCGGTTCAACGAGGCGGTCGATGCCTACGACCACGCGCTCAGACTCAATCCTACCAGGGATGATGCGAGGAGGGGGCGAGAGGCGTGCTCCAAGGAGGTGGCGATTCATTGAGCGAGACGCAACATAGCCTCCCCAGCATGGCCAAGCTGGAAGAGGTCATGGAGGCGGGCAACAAGGCGTTGCGGTACGGGCTCTGGAGGGACGCTCTGGGATGCTTCCAGACCGCGATAGAGCTGAAACCCCAATACGTCGATGCATGGCTGGGGAAGGCAGCGGCTCAGAGAGGCGCGGGGGATCATGCCAGGGCTGTCGAGTCATATCGCAAGATGTTGGAGGTCGATGCGGGGAACAAGAACGCCTGGATTGGACTAATCGAGACGCTCCATGAGGCGGGGATGTACAAACAGGAGATCGAGGCGTGCGATTGCCTTCTGCGCCTGAGTCCCCGCTCTGATGATGCACTGCTCAACAAGGGCGTGGCGCTTCACGCCATCGGGAAGCTGGACGACGCCCTCCAATGCTTCAGTGAGGTTGTCGACCGCCGACCGGAGAGCGTTGCTGCGCTCAACAACAAGGGCGCCATTCTGCTCAGACTGGGCCGGCTGGATGATGCCCTGGAAGCTTTCGATGCGGCGCTCACTCTTCAACCTCAGCATGAGGAAGTTCAGAGGAACCGCTGTCTTCTTCTGGTCCGCCTCGGCCGATACAGCGAAGCGATACGCGCTGCAGACGAGATGCTTGCAGTCAAAGAGGAGGGCTGGCTGTGGATGCTCAAGGGCCTTGCCCACGCCGAGCTGAGAGAAGTGCCCTTGGCGGTGCGATCCCTCGAAAGGGCGAAGGGTTTGGATCCTAACCTCGAAGGGCTCGGCGATGCCCTCGACAGGATGCATCGACTCGAGGAGGCAATGGAAAAGGCCGAGAAGAAAAGAATCGGCGCAGTGAAGCCGGGGGAGACTGGAGTTGAAGTCCCAGTCTGCGCCGGGACTACTCGCGTCACTCCACAGGCGATCGCCGTGGTGATGAATCATATCGGCTTCCCCACCGAAGCCCTTCGCATCTGGCAGGAGTCGATGGACAAAGAGAGCCCCGATGACTGGCTGGGGCTCGGCAGGGCGCTCATGGCGGGTGGCGAGAAGAAATCGGCGGTGAGGTGCCTCGACGAGGCTTGCAGGAGATCTGGAAGGGAGACCAAGGCGCCGGGCGTCCTCATGGACGAGTTGCCTTTCATGTGGCGGGAGACTTCAACGTGCGAGAGGGAGGGCCGAACGGATGAAGCCGTCGAGATACTCTCACAAGTGCTGGAGCACAAGAAAGACTTGGAGCACGGGTGGGAATGGCTTGGAGTGCTCAGGGCGCTGGACGGCCATTTGATAGGTTCCGAGGCTGCATTGCTTCAGGCGGCCGAGCTGCAACCCTCGTGTGCAACCGCTTGGAGCAATCTCGGGGCTGTTCTGACGTGTCTGTGCAAGCTGGACGAGGCGTCCAGTGCTTTGAGGAAGGCACTTGAGATCGACCCCGACCATATTGAGGCGCTGCACAACCTCGGTGTTGTCGAGTCGAGGCGTGGCAACAATGACGAGGCACGAAGGCTGTTACGCAAGGCCCTGGCAATTGTGGAGAGCCAGCAAACGTGGCTGGCGCTCGCCCAGGTCACGGAGAATTTGAACCGATGGCGGGAGGCCACCCGCTGCTACGAAAAGGCTCTCACCATTTCACCGAAGAATGCGTCTGCCATGGCGGGGCTGGCAAGGGCCAGAGGGCAGATGGGCGCCCGGAAGAGGTCGCTTATTGAAAAGAACTGCAGACGGTTGGTTGGCATGCCCGGCGTCGGGCCGAGCAGGGCCAAGGCGCTCGCAAAGGCAGGCTACTCTTCCGCGAAATCGATTGCCGAGGCCCGCGTCGACGATCTGGTGAAACTGCCCGGCTTCAGCCGGTCAGCTGCAGTAGACTTGAAGACGGCGGCCCGTCAGCTTCGCAGGAAACGAAAGCCTCGAAGCTCTCCTGGCAAGTAGTCCCTGAGCCTGCCCATCTCCTCGTAGTCGGCAACGAGCCCCTTCACCTGTTCTTTGGAGAAGCCTGAGTGCTTCAGCTGTCTCCTGAACACCCTGACTCCTCTCCGGCGTTTCACCTTCATTCTGAGGAACGCCACGCCTAGCCTCAGCACCAGGATCGGAACCGCAGCGACTATCTCGACAATGCCGCCACTACTTCTCTTCTTCGATTCTTGATCGGATTCGCTGCTTGACTTTCTCTTCGATCTCATCTCGGAATTCGTCATCCTTCTCCCCGTGCCTGCCACCGC
>Ga0299915_10001544_pt1 | contig 17049 bp, 12 predicted proteins | sample RVTome_13_FD_200263 | JGI IMG/M metagenome (GOLD analysis project Ga0299915, IMG submission 200263) | Soil microbial communities from uranium-contaminated site in the Upper Colorado River Basin, Wyoming, United States - RVT92D227 (version 2) ... | reverse complement strand
GATCAGAGGTACCTGCAGCAGCTCATTGCGTACATCCATCTCAACCTGGTGAGGGCTAAGGTGGTGAGCGACCCGGCGCGCTACCGGTGGAGCGGGCATCGCGAGCTGCTGGGACGGGTGGCCGAGCCGCTGGTGGACGTCAATGAGGCGCTGGTCCTGTTCGGTCGGCAGCGCTCGGTCGCTCGCAGGGCGTACGTGCGGATGCTGCGGGGGGAGCGGCGGGCCGAGTGGATCGGGGAGCGGCCGGAGCGCCTGCCATGGTGGCGGGGGGGCGAGGAGGCGATCACGCTGGTGAAGGGGAAACCACGCATCGACGCCCAGGGGGCGAGCACGGTTCCTCAGTGGGCACGGTGGGGCGTGGACGAGTACCTTGTCCAAGTGTGCCAGGTCCACGGGCTGGAGCTGAGTGCGCTCTCGGGCCGGCGCAAGGATGAAACCACGGCGCGGTTGCGGGAGCTTCTCACCCTGATCGGGGTCGAGGTGTATGGTCTGAGGGTGAAGGACCTGGCGGAGGGCATGCGGATCAACCCCGGCAGTGCGAGCCGCGTGCTGGCACGGGCGGCTGAGCGGGAGCGGGAGGACCGCACCTTCCACGAGCAGCGGCTCGCCTTCGAGGAGCGCCTCGCGAAGCTCGACGCGAGTGGCCCAAGATCAAGAAGGTGAGATGGTGATACCTGGTACCTATGCAAAGGGCTACGGGGACTGGTTCACGTCCCGCTGCAGGGTTGCGGCCACTACCGGGGTAGTGAAGGCAGGGGTTGAACCGTTGCCGAGTAACGGTTCTGGTGAGGTCAAGCCTACCTTGAAACGCGCTGTCCAACTGTTCAAGAGGCACAGGGATGTTGCCTTCGCCGATGACGATCGGGCGCCACGGTCGATCGTCCTCACGACACTCGCCGGCGGGGCCTACCACGGGGAACTGCTCTGCATGGATGCGCTCCTGGGGGCTGTCAGGCGGGTGAACGTGGGAATTTCGTCCTGCCCAGGCATCCTCGAGGTCCGGAACCCGACCAACGCGGACGAGTTGTTCTCGGAGACGTGGAACGCCGAAAGCTACTCGTTGTTCATCGCCTGGATGCAGCGGTTTCAGACCAAACTGGAGGAGTTGCAGCAGATCCGCGGGATGACGGCCATCGCCGCAGTGCTCAGGGAGTTATTTGGAGAAGCACCAACAACGGCAGCTATTGACGCTTATACCCAACGGTACGCGACCGCGAGGAAGCTCGGGACTCTCGGAGTTGCCGGTCCTGCGGCAACCCTGGTGGTGGACGCACCGTCGGCGCGACGCGTACCTAGGAACACGTTCTATGGGAAGTAGCTTTTCCCGCCCCCGGGCGCTAGGCGTTCACGAGCAGGCTGCGTTTATCAGGCAGCGATGGCCGATGTTCATCTGCCGAGTTCGCTCGGGGTTCCTCGTCTGTCACGGCGTGCTGCAGCCTGACCCGTTGTGCTCGGAATACCGAGTGCGTATCGAGTATCGGGTGGGTTCCCGACCGAGGGTGTTCGTAGAAGCCCCCGAACTGGCTGACCGATCCTCCAGCGAACCAGTGCCCCACGCCTACGGCCCCGGTGAACCCTGCTTGTTCGTGCCTGGGTCGAGCGAGTGGCGCCCGGACAAGATTCTCGCCTTTACGGTTGTAGGTTGGCTGAGCGCATGGCTCCTCTTCTACGAAGTATGGCGGGCAACGGGCGAATGGCTAGGCGAGGGGGTGCACCCACCACGCAAAGTAGACCCGAGGCGCAGGGAACCCACCATGCAGCGGGAAGGCAGGGGTGAAAGGTGAGGGACGTTCGAATCCTCAGCATCGACGGCGGTGGCATCCGGGGGCTATTCGCTGCCCGTTTCCTTGCCGAGTTGGAGCAAGCTACCGGGAAACGAATAGTGGACTACTTCGACCTAATCGCGGGGACCTCAACGGGCGGGATCATCGCTCTGTGCCTAGGCCTGGGCCTGCCGGCAGAGTCGGTGGCGACCTTCTACAAGAGGCATGGGCCCCGCCTGTTCAGGGAGTGGTGGGGCGTGTCACTACTGGGGTGCGCGAAGCATCTGTTGTTCGCAAAGCACTCGGCACGCCGGCTCCAGGACGCCCTGACGGGCATCTTCGGCGATCGGCGCCTCGGGGAAGCATCGACCCGCCTGGTCATCCCGGCGTTTCACGTCGTGGAGGGACAGGTTCACCTGTTCAAGACAGCCCACGACGCGCGGTTCGCTAGGGATTGCCAGCTCTCCGCAGTTGATGTTGCGATGGCCACCTCGGCTGCTCCAACCTTCCTACCGGCTCGCCTCGTCGAGTCCGGTGACGAATTGGTGGATGGTGGCGTTTGGGCGAACTGTCCGGTGCTCGTTGGGGTGATTGAAGCGATTCGCTTCTTGGGGAAGCGGCCCGAAGAGCTCTCCGTCCTTAGCGTCGGGACGACAAACGGAGTGTTTGCGATTCCCAAACGGACTCGCCGATGGGGTGGCGTGTTGCCCTGGGGTCCTCATGTAGTTCAGTTGATGATGGCTGGTCAGGCGTCAGCAGCCCTCGCGCAGGCAGGTCTGCTGCTCGGTAAGGGGCGAATCACCCGGATCGACGAGACCGTCCCACAGAGCAGAGCCCGTCTCGACGACTGGCGCCACCTCGATGAGCTCGAAGGGAGAGCGTCCTTCCAAGCTCGGCACCGCGGCGGCGAGATTGAAAAGGCCTTTTTCCGTGAGCGCAGGGCTGAGTTCGTGCCTGTGAAGCCTGGGTCCTAGCGCAACGCCCCTTCCCGTGGCCGTCGCCAGCCGTGTGTTCTTGGCTGAGGCCAGACCGCGCTCGCCAGTACGGTGGAAACACGCCCCGGTGCCCCGCTATGATCTCCACGGTGCGCACAACGGGTGGCAGGAGCGGTTCATGATGTCGGACGCATTTAAGGACATCGAGAAGCTCGAGGCGGATCTGTGGGCGGCCGCGGACAACCTGCGAGCGAACTCGAAGCTGACGTCGAGCGACTACTTCATGCCGGTGCTGGGGGTGATCTTCCTGCGCCACGCGGCGAACCGGTTCGAGGCGGCGACGCGGCAGATCCAGGCGGACCAGGCCGCCGGGAAAATGCCGAAGCGCAAAGTGCAGCCTGCGGACTACCTCAGCCGGCGCGCGATGTGGTTGCCGGAACAGGCTCGCTACGACTGGATCATGCAGCAGGCCGCCAGTAGCGACCTGCCGAAACTACTCACCGCGGCGATGACGGCGATCGAAGCTGAGTTCTCGCCGCTCGCCGACGTGCTGCCAAAGGACTACGGGATCTTCGAGCCGAAGGTGCTCGAGGACCTGATGCGCCTGTTCAACAGCGAGCAGATCAAGCAGGCCACGGGCGACGTTTTCGGCCGCATCTACGAGTACTTCCTCGCCGAGTTTTCGATCCAGAAGGCGCACGACAACGGCGAGTTCTTCACCCCGGCTTCGATCGTCCAAACGATCGTCAACGTGATCGAGCCCGATCACGGCACCATCCTCGACCCGGCCGCCGGCTCCGGCGGGATGTTCGTCCAGTCCAGCCATTTCATCGAGCAGGAGGGCGAGGACACCGCTAAGAAGGTCGTCTTCTACGGCCAGGAGAAGAACCCCGATACGATCCGCATCGCCAAGATGAACCTCGCCGTCCACGGCCTCGAAGGCAAGATCGCCGAGGCGATCACCTACTACCAGGACGAGCACTCGCTGGCCGGCAAGTGCCAGTTCGTCATGGCCAATCCACCGTTCAATGTGGATCTCGTCGACGCCGAGCGCATCAAGGGCGACCCGCGCCTGCCGTTCGGCCTGCCCGGCGTCAACAAGGCGAAGAAGGTCTCTAACGGCAACTACCTGTGGATCTCCTACTTCTGGAGCTACCTCAACGAGAAGGGCCGCGCGGGTTTTGTGATGTCGTCGCAGGCGTCAAGCGCCGGGCACGGCGAGAAGGATGTGCGCCGCAAGATCGTTGAGACCGGCGACGTGGACGTGATGATCTCGATCCGCTCGAATTTCTTCTACACCCGCAGCGTACCGTGCGAGCTGTGGTTCTTCGACCGCGGCAAGCCAGCCGGGCGCCGCGGCACGGTGCTCATGCTCGACGCACGCAACGTCTTCCGCAAGGTCACGCGCAAGATCAACGACTTCTCTCCGGAGCAGGCAAAGAACCTCGCCGCGATTGTCTGGCTCTATCGCGGGCAGCAGGAGCGATTCCTCGCCCTGGTGAAGGACTACCTCGGTCGCGTGTGGGCCGAGAGCGAAGCCGTCCCTGCGGTGCTGACGCCTCTCGAGGCGACGCTCGGCGACCTGCGTGCTCACTTCGATGCGCTCGCGAGGGCGGTGGCGAAGCACACCGACCTCGAAGCTGAGAGGAAGCAAGCGCTCGCCGACGCCGCGGCCGAGCTGCGGGAGGCAGCCACGCTCTACGAGGCCGACGCAAAGGCCCTTCTCGCCAGTCTCCGCGCGTTTCGTCAGAAGTACGCCAAGGCCCCACCCGGCAAGAACGACACCCAGCACGCCGCACGGGAGGCGTTCGACCCCATCGCCGAGGCGGTCCGCGGGCTCATCAAGCAGATCGATCTGATCTACAAGCTCTCTGCTCGCGTGGCCGATCTCGGTGGCGAGCTTGCCGCGGACAAAGCCGTGAGCGCCGCCTACGATCGTCGCGGCGCCGGGCGACTGGTCAAGCAGCTCGACGAGGCGCGCAGGGCCTCCGTCGAGCAGCTCAAGCTGGCGGCCTACGTCCACCGGCAGGTCGCCTGGCTCCAGGAGCGCTTCCCCGACGCCGAGCTGCGCGACGTGCCGGGCCTGGTGAAGCTGGTCACGAGAGCAGAGATTGAGGCAGCCGATTGGAGCCTCACCCCTGGCCGCTACGTCGGCGTCGCCCCGCCCGAGGAGGATGCGGACTTCGATTTCGAACAGACGCTGCGCGACATCCACACCGAACTCGCTGACCTCAATAAGGAAGCGGCGGAGCTGGCCGCGAAGATTCAGGCGAATTTCGGGGACTTAGGGATATGACCTGCACGCCGCAGCGTCTGGATCAGCTCGGGTATCTGTCGCGTGGCCGATCCAGGCACAGACCGCGTGATGCTGCTCATCTCTATGACGGGCCCTATCCGTTCATCCAAACGGGCGACGTGAAGCATGCCGAACTCTACATCACCGATTATCACCAGACTTACAGCGAGGCCGGTCTTGAGCAGAGCAGATTGTGGCCTGCAGGAACACTCTGCATCACAATCGCGGCCAACATCGCGGACACGGCCGTCCTTGCCTTTGACGCCTGCTTTCCAGACAGCGTGATCGGCTTCATCCCTAACGAGCAGAAAGCGGATGCTCGGTTCATCAAGTACCTCTTCGATGCGACGGTTCAGCGACGGCTTCAACAGTTCACGCAAGGCGCAACGCAAGACAACCTGAGCCAGGAGAAGCTACTTTCCCTTGAGTTCCCTGTGCCGGACGTCGACGAGCAGAAGCGGATCGCCGGCGTCCTTTCCGCCTACGATGACCTGATCGAGAACAACCGGCGGCGGATAGCGCTGCTCGAGGAGGCGGCGCGGCAGCTCTACCGCGAGTGGTTCGTCCGCCTCCGCTTCCCCGGCCACGAGCACACCCGTATCACCAACGGCGTGCCTGCGGGTTGGGAGGGGACAACAGCCCACGCTGCGATGGAAGTGCTGAGCGGAGGAACGCCGAAGACCTCAAATTCAGACTACTGGGACGGCGATATTCCTTTCTTCACCCCCAAAGATGCGACCAACACGTGTTACGTTCTGGACACCGAACGCTCGATCACCGACTTGGGTCTCAAGAACTGCAACAGTCGCCCGTATGCGCCTGACACGGTCTTCATCTCGGCTCGCGGCACAGTCGGCAAGCTGAACCTTGCGTCACGGCCAATGGCAATGAGCCAGTCCTGCTACGCCCTCCTCGGCAAAGGCTACGTGTCACAACTCTTCCTCTTCTCGGCGCTGATGGAGGCGATCGCCCACTTCAAGCAGAACGCGGCCGGGGCGGTGTTCGACGCGATCGTCGTTGATACGTTCAAACGGATTCCGTTTGTTGTGCCAGACGAGAAGAAGGTCCGACTGTTTGAGGCAACGGTCACGCCAATGTTCCGCCAGGTGGCGAACCTGGTGGAGCAGAACCGCAGCCTCCGCGCCGCGCGGGACCTGCTGCTTCGACGCATGCTGAGGGGAGAGTGCGCACAATGAGCCTGAACACCTACCTCCCGGGACGCCTTCGCAACACCTATCTGCCAGCCAAGGACGGGCTGCTCCCGCTTTTCGAGGCAGTCCTGAACTCGATCGAGGCCATCGAGGACGCCCGAGGGCCAACGGGGCGCGGCGAAGTCCGAATCCGGGTCATCCGCGGGCCGGTAAACCTCGAACTCGAGTATGAGAAGAAGAAGCCCGGGCCGGACCCACTCGGGCCCGTTACCGATTTCGAGGTATATGACGACGGCGTTGGGTTCGACGCGAGCAACATGCTCGCGTTCGAGACCCTCGACACGGACTATAAGAGCGACAGAGGAGGCCGCGGCGTGGGACGACTCCTCTGGTTGAAGGCGTTCAAGGAAGTTCGTATTGACAGCTTCTTTCGGAACGAAACCTCAGAGATAAGGCGTCGCGAGTTCACTTTCGATCCCGTTTCCGGCGTAGCAAACCAGAAGGTCACAGAGCCGCGGGCAGGAACCCGGCCCCAAACCACCGTGCGCCTGGCGGGATTCAAGGAGAAGTACCGTGTCGCCGTTTTCAAGACTGCCGATGCGATAGCCAGGGCACTCTTGGAGCACTGCCTGTGGTACTTCGTTAGGCTTGGCGGTGCGCCCACGATCACGGTTGTGGATGGGGACCAGATCGTTGACCTCTTCCACCTCTATGATGACCACATGCAAGCCAACGCAGTCTCAGAGAAGATCGTCGTCAAGGGACAGGAGTTCGAGTTGTTGCATGTGAAGCTACGCTCGGGCTCATCGTCGCCACACCAAATCGTCTACTGCGCTGACCGCAGGGTCGTCAGCACCACCAAGATCGCCGGGAAGGTACCGGGGCTGTACGGTCCCATATCCGACAACGCCCATGAGTTCGCATACTCCTGCTATGTGAGCTCTCAGTTCTTGGATGAGAACGTCCGGTCAGAACGGACTGGCATCGACCTCCCAGAGAGCATCGGCGAACTCTTCGAGGATACGGAGCTCTCCTGGAAGGACATTGAAGAGCAAGTGTGTCTTCGGATAGCAGCGCACCTGAGGAATTATCTAGCGGCGAACCGGGAGAAGTCGCGGGAGCGCGTCGCCGCCTTCGTTGCGACCAAGGCACCGCGCTACCGGCCGATCGTGTCGCGCATCCCCGAAGAGCAACTTCTGGTCGATCCAGACATTACCGACAAGGATCTTGAGCTGGCACTTCACAAGCAACTCGCGGATCTCGAGCAGCAGCTGCTCGCCGACGGGCATGATCTAATGAAGCCGTACGACGAGGACAGCGTCGACACCTACCGCCAACGCCTGGATGACTACTTAGCGCGGGCAGAGGACATCAAGAGGTCGGACCTTGCCAGCTACGTTTCACATAGGAAGGTCATCCTCGACTTGTTGGAGTCGGCGCTTGAGCGCGGCCAGGATGGCAGGCACAAGAGGGAAGACGTGCTTCACGCGTTTATCATGCCCATGCGGGTTGACTCCGACCACGTGAGGTTTGAGAGCTGCAACCTCTGGTTGGTCGACGAGCGGCTTGCGTTCCACGACTACCTCGCATCGGACAAGCCGCTGTCTTCTATGCCCATCACCGGCTCAAAGTCGCAGAAGGAGCCTGATCTCGTTGCGCTTAACGTCTTCGACAACCCGACCCTCGTATCCGAGGGTGGCTCCGGGCCGTCGGCCTCAATCGTGATCGTGGAGATTAAGCGCCCAATGCGGAACGACGCTGGGCCAGGTGAGAAGGACGACCCCATCGAGCAAGCACTGGGTTACCTCGACCGGATCAGGCAAGGTAAGGTAACCACGAGCAGAGGTAGGCTCATCCCGAATTCAGCGGACATCCCCGGGTTCTGCTATGTCGTCTGCGACATCACGCCAACGATCGAGCAAAGATGCAAGTTTGCGGGCATGATCAGAAGAAGTGACGGGCTAGGTTACTTCAAGTACAACGAGCCAATGAAGGCCTATGTGGAGGTGATCTCATTCGATGGCCTTGTGAAGGCGGCAAAAGAGAGGAACCGTGCGTTCTTCGAGAAGCTCGGCTTGCCTGCGACGTAGACAGCGCGCGTCAGACCCGTGGCGTGGTGATACCCGCCAGTGTTGACTGGGAGCCAGGCCACGAGGGCGTCCCGTCTTGGAGACGACTCCTCAGCGCCCGATCCTTATTTGGCCTGCCTAATGAGCGGCGAGATAGCAGTTTAGGGTGTGTATTCTATTACCACGATAATCACTTGACAGTTGATTATCAGTGGTATAGCGTACAGCCATGACGAAGCGCCGGATGGGCGAATTGGAGCGGCGGTTGTTCGCCTACCTGCAGCTCCGCGGCAAGACCACGGTGCGCGCGGGTGAGCTGGCGGGACCGCTGCGCCTCTCTGCCATCCAGGAACGTAACCTGCTGAGCCGGCTTGCCAAGGCCGGGTGGCTCGCCCGCGTGCAGCGCGGTGTGTATCTCGCGCCGGCCAAGCTTCCGCTCGGCGGGATCTGGACGCCCGACGAGGCGCAGGCGCTCAACGCGCTGATGGCCGAGCGCGGCGGCCGTTACCAGATCTGCGGGCTCTCGGCGTTCAACCGCTACGAATTCGACGAGCAGATCCCGAACCGCGTCATCGCCTACAACAACCGGATCTACGGCGAGCGGACGATCGGCGCGGTGTCGCTCATCCTCATCCAGGTGGCGGATCGGCGGCTCGGGGCGACCGAGCGTGTGAGAATGCCGAGCGGCGAGGTTGCCATCTACTCGTCGCGAGCCCGGGCACTGGTAGACGCGGTGTACGACTGGGCGCGCTTCGACACCCTGCCCCGGGCGTTCGGCTGGATCAGGGCGGAGCTGCGCGCCGGTCGCGTGGATGCAGCCGACCTTGTGCGGTTGACGGTGCGTTACGGGGATATCGGAACGATCAGGAGAATCGGGGCACTGCTGGAGCGCCTTCGGATCAACCAGCGGCTCCTGCTGGAGATCGAGCGTGTTCTGAGACCGACGACCGGCCTGATTCCCTGGATCCCTACCCGTCCCAAGCGTGGCCGCCTGGACCTCCGCTGGGGGATCGTTTGGAACGACCGTGACTGAGCGCCCGGCGCTTCGCGCCCATCTAGACCAAGCGGCCTTTGTCGAGGCGGCCCGTTTCACGGCTGCCAAGACCGGGTTCGATCCGCGCCTCGTTGAGAAGGACTACTTCTGCACGCTCGTCCTGGAGCAGCTCTCCGGGATCGATGCACTCGTCTTCAAGGGCGGGACGTGCCTTGCCAAGGTTCACGCGGGCTTCTATCGCCTGAGCGAGGATCTGGACTTCGCCATCGCCACGGCGGTCGATGCGTCGCGCGGTGCGCGCCGATCCAAGGTCGCGCAGGTCAAGGCGGTGTTCCATGAGCTGGAGCGGCGCCAGCCGGCGCTCCGCGTGGCGGCGCCGCTTTCAGGAGCGAACGCCTTGAGGCAGTACCTCGCCACCGTGGCGTACACATCGTTGCTCTCGCAGCGCGACGAAACCATCAAGTTCGAGGTGGCGTTGCGCGAGCCGTTGCTCGTCCACCCGGTCACCGCCGCCGCTGCGACGTTGCTGCTCGACCCGGTCGGTGAGGAACCGCTGGTTGAAAACGTCTCGGTGACCTGCATCGCGTTCGCCGAGGCGTTCGCGGAGAAGTTCCGGGCCGCCCTTACACGCCGCGAGGCGGCCAGCCGCGACTTTTTCGATATCGACTGGGCGGTTGGCAGGGGCCTGGTCACGCCGGACGACCCGGCTCTGGTCTCACTCGTGCAGTCCAAGGTGGAGGTACCCGGCAACGCCGCCGTGGACATTTCCGCGGGAAGGCTCGCCGCGCTGCGCCGGCAGCTCGATCTCGGCCTGCGGCCGGTCCTACGCCCGGTTGACTTCGCGGCGTTTGATCTCGATCGCGCGTTTACAATCGTGTCTGGAATGGCCGCGAAGATCGGTACGCCGCGGTGATCACCGACATCAACTCCGAGGACCGCCTGGTCCAGAAGACGTTCTCGGAGTACCTGTGCGATGCCCTCGGCTGGGAAACCACGTACGCCTGGACCGAGGAGACGTTTGGCCCGCGCGGGACGCTCGGCCGCGTGAACGAGCGCGAGGTCGTGCTGCTGCGCGACCTCCGGGCCGCGCTGGCGCGGCTGAACCCAGCCGTCCCCGAGTCGGCCCGGGAGATGGCCGTCGGACAGCTCACCCGCGTGGACTTCTCGCGCTCGCTCGTCCAACACAACCGCGAGCTCTACCGCTTCATCCGGAATGGCGTGCCGGTGGAGTGGCGCGAGGCAGACGGCGAGACTCGCCACGCCCGCGCGCAGGTGATCGACTTCCGCCACGCCGCCACCAACCGTTTCCTCGCCGTGCGCGAACTGAAGATCCAGGGTCGCCGCGTGCCGCACTACAACCGGCGCGCCGACCTTATCTGCTTCGTCAACGGGCTCCCGCTCGTGTTCATCGAGCTGAAGGCCGTGTACCACAACATCCGCGCCGGCTTCGACAACAACCTGACCGACTACATGGGCGAGCACAGCATCGCCCACGCCTTCCACCACAACGCCTTCCTGGTGGTCAGCAACGGCGACCGAGCCCGCTACGGCTCGATCACCAGCAAGTGGGAGCACTTCGTCGAGTGGAAGCGCAACGACGAAAAGGAGAAGGGCCGCGTTGACACGCAGAAGCTGCTCGACGGGATGCTGGCCAAGGAGCGGCTGCTCGACCTCGTCGAGAACTTCATCGTCTTCGATGACAGCCGGGCGGGCGGGACGCGCAAGATCGTCGCACGCAACCAGCAGGTCCTCGGCGTCAACAATGCGGTGGCGTCAGTGCAGCGGCAGGAGGAGTTGAAGTGGCGGTTCCCGCCGGGGGCTCGCCTGCTCGAGTACACGGTCGACCGGCGCGAGTTGGCGGCCGCCGCCGAGGCGTTGCCGGCCGACGGGCCCTACAGCGACGACCCCGTTCCCACGACCGAGGAAGGCAGCGAGCTCCCGCTGGTCGCGCGGGCGCACCCCGACCTCGGCCGGCTGGGCGTGTTCTGGCACACGCAGGGCAGCGGCAAGTCGTACTCAATGGTGTTCTTCGCCGAGAAGGTGCGGCGGGTGGTGCCGGGGAACTTCACGTTCGTGCTGATGACCGACCGCGAGGATCTCGACGACCAGATCTTCCGCACCTTCGTGGGCTGTGGCGTGGCCGACGAGAAGACACCGCGAGCCAAGTCGGGCGACGACCTCAAGGCGGTCCTCGGCCAGAACCACCGCTTCGTCTTCAGCCTGATCCACAAGTTCAACCAGGAGGTCACCGAGCCATATAGCGAGCGCGACGACATCATCGTCATCTCGGACGAGGCGCACCGCACGCAGGCCGGCAAGTTCGCGCGCAACATGCGGCTGGCGTTGCCCAACGCCTCGTTCATCGGCTTTACCGGCACACCACTGTTCAAGCACGACCACCTGACCCGCCGGATCTTTGGCGGCTACGTCTCCCGCTACGACTTCAAGCGCGCCGAGGAGGACCAGTCCACCGTCAAGCTGGTGTACGAGAACCGCGGCGAGAAGCTGGGGCTGGCGCGGCTCGACCTCAACGACCGCATCGCGGCCGCGATCGAGAAGGCGGAGCTGGATCCCGATCAGGTCGCGCTCCTAGAGCGGCTGCTCGGCAAGGACTATGAGGTGATCACCGCCGGCGACCGCCTCGACAAGATCGCCGCCGACTTCGTCCAGCACTGTTCGGCGCGCTGGGAGTCCGGCAAGTCAATGCTTGTCTGCATCGACAAGGTCACCTGCGGCCGCATGCTGCAACGGATCGAACCGCGCTGGAGAGCGAAAACCGCCGCGCTGAAGGCCCGCCTCCGGGACCTCGAAGCCCAGCTTGCTAAGGTCACTCATCCCGATGAGCAGGAACGCCTGGTCAACATGGTGCACGAGCTGTCCGCTCGGGTCGAGTGGATGGAGACCACGATCATCGAGATGATCATCTCCGAGGCGCAAAACGAGGTCCGCGACTTCGCCAGATGGGGTTTCGACATTATCCCCCATCGCTCAAGGATGAAGACGGGGTTCGAGACACCGGACGGCCGACGTGTAAACGTAGAGGACGCGTTCAAGGACCCGCAGCACCCGTTTCGTGTCGCTATCGTCTGCGCGATGTGGCTGACCGGGTTCGACGTGGAGTGCCTCTCGACGCTGTACGTCGACAAGCCGATGAAGGCGCACACGCTGATGCAGGCGATCGCCCGCGCCAACCGGGTCTACCCCGGCAAAGACTGCGGCGTGATCGTGGACTACAACGGGATGCTCAAAAGCCTGCGCGAGGCGTTGGCGCAGTACGGACTTGGTGACGACGATGGTGGTGGCGGTGGTGGCGGTATCGTGGCACCGATCGAGGAGCTGGTGGTGGCGCTGGTGGAGGCGATCGAAACGGCAGAAAGCCACCTCAGGGCGCTGGCCTTCGAGCCCACGCGGCTAATCGGCGCCAAGGGGTTCGAGCGCATCGAAGCCCTGCGGGATGCGGTGGATGCACTGTACACCTCGGACGAGGCGAAACGGCGCTTCGAGATCATGGCGCGGCAGGTGTTCAGCCGGTTCAAGGCGCTGGTAGTCGAGCCGAGCGCGCGCGCCTACGCCGAACGGCATGACAATATCGAGGCGATCTACAAGAAGCTCCAGGAGCGACGGGACACCGCCGACGTGATCGACCTGCTCAAGGAGCTACACAGGATCGTCAACGAGGCCATCCGCGCGCAGGAACCCGGCGACGACCACGCCGAGGGCCTGACCGTGGACCTCAGCACGATCGATTTCGCCAAACTTCGGGATGAGTTCGCCAAAAAGGTGGCTCGGAAGCGCGCCGCGCTGCAGGATGTGCGGGACGTCGTGGAGAAGAAGCTCCTGCAGATGCTCGCCGCCAACCCCATGCGGATGGACTACTACCGCAGGTACCAGGAGATCATCGCGGATTACAACCGCGAGAAGGACCGCGCCACGGTCGAGCAGACGTTCGCGAAGCTCGTCGAATTGGCTGCAAGCCTCGACACGGAGCAGCGACGCGCCGCAGCGGAAGGTTTGAACGAGGACGAGCTGGCCCTTTTCGACCTGCTCTTCCGCGACACTATCTCGAAGACCGACCGCGAAAAGGTGAAACAGGCCAGCAAGTCCTTACTGGCGTCGCTGCAGGAGCATCTGAAGCCAATGCCGGCGTGGACTCAGAACGTGCAGACCCAGGCCGAGGTCAAGATGTTCATCCTGGATGACCTTTGGCGGTCGTTGCCCCGCCCGCCGTTCTCGGAGCAAGACGCTGAGACACTCAGCGACCGCGTCTACGACTACGTCTGGCACCGCGCTGTCAGCGGCTTACCCATTGGTACGATGGCGGCGTAGCGGACATCTCAGCGGTCGTATGTGTTGCTGACGGCTGGGTCGTCATCCTACTGTCAGGAAGCAGGTTACCAGCCGCTAGAAAGTTGCTCGCAGGGGCCAGCGCCTAACGCCGTCCGGGCCTCCCATTGGCGCTGTGTTCTGAGACGGAATCAGAAGGTTGGGGGTTCGAGCCCCTCCTGCGGAGCCACTCCCCACCTTCTTCCGGCCCTACACGAATGCTAGGAGCAGCAGCGTCACCGCCGCACCCACGAGAGCCCCGGCCAGCAGCCAGAGGATCCGCAGCCGCCACGGCACCGCCGCGGGCGCCTGCGTTGACGGCGACGCGACGATCTCGCTGAGCTCGAAGGCGAGGTCGTACGCCGCCTGCACCCGCTTGTCGCGCTCCTTCTCCAGGCATCGCCGGACGACGCGCTCCAGGGCGGGCGGGACGTTCGCGCCGAACGCCTTCATCGGAGGGGCGTCCGCGTACATGATCGCCGACATCGTCTCGCCCACGGTGAGCCGGTTGAATGGTCGGTTCCTAGTGAGCATCGTGTGACGAAGGTCCTCGCACCCGTGGGGACCTGGCCTGGTCCAAGGGGCGCCTCTCCGCCTCACAATGGTGCGAAGCGCCTTCCACTTGGGTGGTAGATTTTACCGGGAGATTGTTTGACCTCGACGAACAATTGCCGTAATATATCTAGGTGCTTGTCAGCTAGATCGAGTAGCGCGGTTGTTCGATAGGAACGAACAATGTCCAGAGAGAATCTAGTCCACACCGGACCCGGGGTCGAGTTGGTCAGGAAGCTAGCCGGCCAGGGCGACCGAATCTTCACGACCGTCAGGGCCCGGGAGCTGGCGCCGGCCGCCGGTTTGTCGGAGGGCTACCTGCGCCAAGCTCTCCACCATCTCACCAGGTCCGGATGGCTCGTCCGCCTGCGCAAGGGACTCTACGCGCTCTCGTCGTCGGTTCCTGGCACCACGCCGGCCCACGAGTTCGAGATCGCCATGGCCCTGGTCGATCCGGCCGCAATCTCCCACTGGTCGGCCCTACACCACCACGGCCTGACGGAGCAGGCGCCCAGGAAGGTCTTCGTCCTCACGACGACGGAGACATCGGTTCCCCGTGCCCGTGGAGCCAACGCCAAGCGGGCCGGGGACGGTTACCCCGCCGGCGGGATGGTCTACCAGTTCATCCAGGTCAAGCCCGAGCGGTTCTTCGGGACGGAGAAGGTGTGGATCGGAGAAGCCCGCGTCACCATCACTGATCCAGAGCGCACGCTGCTCGATGGCCTCTCGATGCCACAGTACTGCGGGGACTTTGCCGAGGTGCTGCACGCGTTCGAGGTTCGCGCCTCGAACCTGAACCTTCAGCGGATGATCGAATACGCCCTCAAGCTGGATGCGGCGAAGGCCAAGCGTCTCGGCTGGGTGCTCGAACAGCAAGGCGTTGAGCGTTCCAGGCTCGACCGTCTCGCGGCGCTTCCGATCAAGGGCTACCGCAAGCTCGATCCCACCGGCCCGCGCAAGGGACCCGCCAACCGGCACTGGATGATCCAGGAGAACCTGCCCGGAAAGGTCAAGGCATGAAGCCTCTCCGCACGCGCCTCCAGGAAGCGCGGAAGCGCCTGGGCCTTCCGTGGGAGGTCCTCGAGCGGGACTATCTTCTCTCGTGGGTGCTCGCCGGTGTCGGCCGGGTGGAGTCGCTCCGCGACACGCTGGTTTTCAAGGGCGGGACGGCGCTCAAGAAGTGCTACTTCGGCGATTACCGCTTCTCCGAGGATCTGGACTTCTCCGGGCTGGAAGGCGTACCGACAGGCGATGCGATGGAGCAGGCCGTTCGCGAGGCCTGCGCCGCGGCGGCGACGCTGCTGAACGAATACGCCCCCGTGGAGATCGCCTGGGAACGGTACACCGAGAAGGAGCCGCATCCGGGAGGCCAGGAGGCCTTCACCATCCGCGCCCGTCTTCCGTGGCAGAAGCAGCCGCAGACGCGCGTAATGATCGAGACCGCGGTGGACGAAAAGATCCTCAAGCCCACGCCGACGCGGAAGATCATCCATGAGTACGGCGAGCCGCTGGAAGCGGAGGTCCTGGTCTACGCGCTGGAAGAGATCGTGGCAGAGAAGCTGCGCGCGATCCTCCAGCACGTGGGCAAGCTCGAGGAGCGTGGCTGGAGCCGCTCGCGCGCGCGGGACTACTACGACCTTTGGCGCGTGCTGGGAACGTACAAGGACCGGATGGACCTCTCCAACTTCAGCGCCTTCCTGCGCGAGAAGTGCGACGTGCGGAAGGTCGACTTCGCAGGTCCCGACGACTTCTTCCAAGAAACGATGCTTGCGTATGTAGAGAAGACGTGGGACCAGTGGCTGGGGCCGCTGGTGCCGGGCCTGCCCTCCTTCCAAACCGTGATCGGCGAGCTCCGCCCGCAGATTGTCGTGCTCGTCCCCGCCGGTCGGTAGCCGAGACCTTTCCTCGTAGAGGAAAGCGTCGGGCAGATCTAGTTCGGACGCATTTCCGCGAGTGGCAGCGCCCAGCTTTGCCCGGGCGACCTTCGATTTCGCCGGGTTCGGGACATGGCCATACGTGGCGTCTTTGACGCAACGGCTGGGCGGCCACAGAACGCCCAACGGGTCAAAGAGTTGCGCCGTCGCGGCCCCGGGGCGCCGCGGGGCGCGCCCCTGGGGAACCCTTACCCGCGAATCCGTTAGAAAAACGGTCTCCCGCCGGACCCGGCTACCCTCAAAATATGACGCGCCCCGTTTGGAAGGTCGCTGTTGAGGAACCTCGCCGAACGGGTGGGGAAGTGACTTGCCTTCTCGCGTGGGTCCTGCCCTCATGTGTCGTGGCATAATCCGTTGAAGAACGGGTACTTACAGCGGAATGGAAAGGAGCCCGATGCCGTGATGGAGTTCGCCTCCCAGAGGGAAACGGCGCTGGCGATGGTCGTGACGGCGCGCTGGCTGCCGGTCCTGATTCGGTCCTTCGAGAAGGGGGTCCGGGACCTGGGCCTCAGGGTCACGGAGCGGTCGCACTTCGTCGACCAGGACGGCAAGGCCTGCCCGACGCTCGGCGTCCGGGGTCGGCGGCTCACGTTCCGGCTGGGGTTGCGGAACGCCATGGAGGACTTCCTCACGGTGGGCCGGGAGGCACGGCCCGTCCGGGTGGACCCGCGCCTCGTCGACGAGGCCTACGCCAAGGCGAAGGTCGCCGACGTCGTGGCCGGGCGGCTCGAGATCCTGAAGGTCCTCGAGGGGAGTCGCCGTCGCCCGAGCAAGCAGCGCGGCAGGTTGATTTGAAGCGTGCCTACGACGAGTGGTTTGAGCTGCTGTCGGTGGTCCTGACCTCGGCCCCTGATGCTGTTTCAATAGGTACCGAATCGGTACCGGGTATCACCATCTCACCTTGTTGTTGTAGAATGACCCAACTCTGCGTGAGCGGGGAGGTGGCTGATGCCTCGTCGGCCGAGGGTGTTTGTGTCCGGTGCGGTGTATCACGTCTATTGCCGGGTCGCCCGTGGTGAGCCCGTGTTCTCG
>Ga0299915_10001543_pt1 | contig 17054 bp, 17 predicted proteins | sample RVTome_13_FD_200263 | JGI IMG/M metagenome (GOLD analysis project Ga0299915, IMG submission 200263) | Soil microbial communities from uranium-contaminated site in the Upper Colorado River Basin, Wyoming, United States - RVT92D227 (version 2) ... | reverse complement strand
AAACTGTAAAAGCAATTAAGAAAATTCTCAGAGGATAGAATTATCCATTAACAGCGTGTAAATTTAGATTCTACACGACAAGATATTTTTTTCTTTATTCCAAACCAACATATTTCTCAGAGGTGCCAGACACTTATTGAGTTCTTCCTGAAGCACTCGGAATAAATACCTGTTATAATAATGACTGTTGCAACTACAAATCATCAAACAATAAGGCGGTATGCCTGCTTATGAGTATATCTGTGAAAATTATGAGAAGATGCGACTTAAAACTCAACCAATAAGGAAATCACGGTACTCTTTTTTTTAGTTTCAATCCTCATCTGTATTTTATTATTGATCAAATCGGCAATCACAGCACCGACAAAAGCACCAGCAACATCTATCGCCATTTGTCTTCCGCTGAAATGATTGTCTTCTTCAGTGCTGTCAGATATTTCTTTTGCCAGACCCGGCAAGCTCCCGAGGACTGTACCTAACATTATTCTCCCGGCATCATTGAGGTCAGTTTTATAATGCAATACAGTTTCGCTCGCCGCCCCAAAACCCGCTGATAACCCGAAATGTAATCCATCAGTCGAAGCAGCAAAAGATGTTGCAGGCATAAGCAGAAGAATAATGAGTACCACAGAGTTAAACTGCATATAGAATTTCATATGAACTACCTCCTGTGGTAATTTATATCGGCCACTGTGCAAACTTGTCTTATTATTGTGACATGATCTTTCTTAGTAAATACGTTACGAGGCATATATGTCGTCAAATTATCCATTAGAGCTACTTCCATGTCAAGGAGAAAAATAAGATTGGATTGAGAATGTTCATTTATTTCACAAAATTAGCACAGGAGGGAGAATTGATAGAGAAAAAGTAGCCTGTCCCCTTTTTCTTCGCCGAGGTGGAAAAGTTTTGTATGAGGAGTGAGTATCCGGATTACCTCAACAAGTCGCAGACCGATCGAGTCGGGGAATGACATCTTTTGTTACAGGAATCGCCCACTCAATTACACGAAGACCTAAATATACTATCTCACAATATCCGGCTGATTTTGTCGAATGCCTCTTTTATGATGTCTGGCTCGGGAAGGAACGTCGTCCTGAAATACACTCCGTCCTCCTGCCTTCCAAACCCTGAACCAGGGACGAAGACGACTCCCTCCTTAAGCGCGGCATGCACGAATTCCATGTCCTTTTTCCATCGCTGCGTTTCTATTTTTATGAATGCGTAGAACGCACCTTTAGGCACCGGGAAAGAGAGCGGCAGTTTCCTGGCAATGCTGCTAAAGGCATCCCTTCTTTCCATGAGGTTCTTCTTTATGTCCGCGATGTATGCCGGGTATGATCGGTCCACTATCGCTGCTGCTGCAGCCTTCTGATACTCCCAATTAACGGAAAGGCGCTGGTTGCACAAAAGGAAGAAAGCATTCTTGACATCCTCCCATTTGTCTCCGTGAAACGCTACCCATCCTATCCTTGCACCAGGGTAATTAAAGTCCTTGGAAAGAGAGCTTCCATAAATAAATGGCACCCTTTTTCTCGCTATTTTCCTGAAGTCTACCTGTTTGCCCTCGAGTACGAGCTGGTCGTAGGATCCGTCGTAAAATATGGGGACATCGTATTCAGCGCAGAGATGAACGACTTCTGCGAGGTTTTGTTCGGAATAGACTGCGCCCAATGGATTATTCGGGTTGATTATCACTATCGCCTTTGCGCCCTCGATTTTCTTGGCTAAATTTCCTACATCTATCTGGCCATCAGCATCATGTCTGTAAAACAGGCTGTCGCCTTCAAACTGCTTTGCCTTGCTGAGGTAAAGCGGATATACCGGGTTGGGAAGGAGCACTTTCTCCCCGAACCCTATGAACGAATGGAAGAAGAAGTCTATGCCTTCGGTCAGGCCCGCGACGACAAATACGTCCTCTGGCTTGCACTTCTCGATCTTTGCTACATTCTTTCTGAGTTGCTCGTCGCCTTCGGAAGGCGCATAGCCCTGACAATTTTCGTCAAGGGCGCTCTTCACCCGGTCAGCTATCACCTTGAACGGCTTAAAACCATATTGGGGCGGATCTCCGATGTTGAGATAAATCATCTTCTTGCCCCTCGCCTCCTCGCGCTTTGCCTCCATAACAATATCCCTGATCGGGTAGCTTACGACATTCATTCTTTCCGTTGGCTTGTATGGCAATCGCCGTTTTAATTTTAGATGTACCATGTCATTATCCTTTATATTTTATGCTTTCTGCCTGTCGTGAGGGAACCTCAGGGGCAGGGAAATTATTTTTTAGCATAAAAAAGCATAACACTTGAAAAAGGAAATTAACAAGGGAAAATTGCCGATTTTACAGCGCAACTCGGTTCTCAGCGAGCGTCTTTCTGATCAACCTGCTAAAAGCATGTTTCAACGGTAAAGCATAAACAACAGAAGCTCTCCACTATTTGACAAAGTTCGGTATTTCTTTTATTTTTAAATACCATAATAAAACTATTCCGTAGCAAGATGTAAGGTATCCTATATCTCCCCTCCCTTGATGGGAGGGGATGAAGGGGAGGGTGAAAAATATCTCAAATCACCCCCACCCTAACCCTCCCCCATCGATGGGGAGGGAATTTTAGGAAACCCCAATGTATAGTTATGAGGAATTTTTGTTTAAAAGGAGATGCAGTGAGACTGCCGGAATGGATAAAGGTAAAAAACCTTGGGGGAATCCACGGTACAAAGCGTGTATTGAGGAGCTATGGGCTTTCTACTGTTTGTGAAGAGGCAAAATGCCCGAATATAGGTGAATGCTTCTCAAGACCGACAGCCACGTTCATGATACTCGGCTCAAAATGTACCAGAAACTGTGCTTTCTGCTCTATAGATTCTTCACTTCCTGAGCCATTGGACCACGAAGAACCGGAAAGGATCGCAATGGCTGCAAGAGAGATGGGACTGCGTTACGTTGTCATAACTTCTGTTACACGGGATGACCTTTATGACTGCGGTGCTGGACATTTTGAGAAGACTGTTTATTCTGTCAAAAAATATTTACCTGGAGTTAAGATCGAGGTGCTTACGCCTGATTTCAACGGAAATATCAGGAGCCTCATTACGGTTCTGAATTCAAAGCCTGATGTCTATAATCACAATGTTGAAACTGTTCCGAGACTATACCCTGTTATCAGGCCATTCGCAGAATACAGACGTTCACTCTCTCTTTTAGAATATGCCAAGAAAACAACTCCGGAGATATATACGAAATCAGGGCTCATGCTTGGACTCGGAGAGAAAATAACTGAGGTCATGAATGTCTTGAGAGACCTGAGAAACGCAGGCTGTGATATTATCACGATAGGCCAGTATCTCAGGCCTTCGAGATTCAATATTGCTGTTGCTGAATATGTAAGACCCGAGATATTTGAGAGGCTTCGCATTGCAGCCCTTTCCATGGGGTTTAAATACGTCGCTTCTGCTCCTTTGGTCAGGAGTTCAATGAATGCGGAGGAGATGTATAATAATAACTGAACATATAAACATCCATCATAAGAAAGGTGTTGAAAAAATGATAAACGTCGGAATCATAGGGTTTGGGATTGTAGGCAGTGGTACTGCAAAAGTTCTCATTGAAAATAAGGATATCCTCAAAGAACGGCTTGGTTTTCAGCTTAACCTGAAGAGAATAGCTGACCTTGACATCAAACGGGACAGGGGAATAAAAGTTCCTAAAGGAGTTCTTACCACAGATGTGAATGAGATCTTCAATGATCCGGATATTCAGATAGTTGTCGAACTGATAGGCGGGATAAGACCGGCAAAGGATTTCATCCTGAAAGCAATTCAAAAGGGCAAGCATGTTGTTACTGCTAATAAGGCATTGCTGGCCACCGAGGGGGTAGATATCTTTGCAGCAGCACGGAAAGCAGGAGTTGAGGTTGGATTTGAGGCGGCTGTGGCAGGAGCTATTCCAATTATCAAAGTGATGAAGGAAGGTCTTATCGCAAACAGGATTAAGGCAGTTTACGGAATAATCAATGGCACATCCAATTATATTCTCACAAAAATGACCGATGAGCACGTCGAGTTTTCAGACGCATTGAAAGAGGCACAGGCCCTTGGCTATGCAGAAGCTGATCCGACCTTTGATATAGAAGGGATTGACACTGCACATAAGCTAACACTCCTCGCAACTCTAGCTTATGGGATTCCCCTTTCGTACAACTCCGTATATATAGAGGGAATTTCAAAGATTTCCTCTCATGATATAGATTTTGCATCTGAACTGGGGTACAAAGTAAAGTTGCTCGCTATTACCAAAGAATCGGAAGGCGAAATAGAACTGAGGGTTCATCCGACGATGCTCCCGAAAAACTATCTGATAGCAAAGGTCGATGGCCCGTTCAATGCGATTTATGTGGATGGAGACGCGACAGGATCAACCCTGTATTACGGGAGAGGCGCCGGCTCTGTTCCAACAGGGAGTGCCGTTGTAAGTGACATTGCTGATATTGCAAGGAATATTCAAAAAAACGCAATAGGAAGAGTTCCGACAATACCGAGAATTTCTCGTGGTGCTGATATTAAAAAGATAGACGATGTGGTATCCAGATACTATTTCAGGTTTTCTGCGCTTGATAAACCGGGAGTTCTATCGAAGATTTCAGGGATCCTCGGCAACTTTAATATCAGTATTGCCTCAGTAATACAAAAAGGGAGAAGGGTCGGTGAGGCTGTTCCGCTGGTGGTTCTCACCCATGAAGCAAAAGAAAAGGATGTCAGGCAGGCATTGGAAGAGATAGACAAATTACCTGTCGTAATGGGGAAAACAGTGGTTATCCGTGTTGAAGGGAAAGAAGAAGGGTAAGGACGAAAAGGGTTCATGAAATTTACTGAAGACCAGCTCCAGCGGTACAGCAGACATCTGATCCTTCCCGAGGTTGGTGAACAGGGACAGATAAAACTTTTGAAAGCGAAAATATTCATGGTTGGTGCGGGCGGCCTTGGTTCGCCTGTCGGGTATTATCTTGCAGCAGCGGGGGTAGGAACAATCGCCATGATTGATAATGATGAGGTCGACCTCAGCAATCTCCAGCGTCAGATAGCACACAGTACCAAGACACTCGGCGTACCGAAGGTAGAATCTGCAAAAAATACCTTTGAATCCCTTAACCCCGATGTTCACATTATTCCCATCCAACAGAGGCTGACAAAACAGAATATCCTTAACCTGATAAAAGATTATGATATTGTGGTTGATTGCAGTGACAACTATGCCACAAGGTTTCTGGTGAATGACGCCTGTGTTATGGCTAAAAAACCGCTCGTAACCGGTGCGATATTCAAATTTGAAGGTCAATTAACAGTTGTTGTTCCCGGTGACGGCCCGTGCTATAGATGTCTGTTTGAAGAACCCCCTCCACCCGGCCTTCTTCCCTCTCCTCAGGGTGTAGGGCTTCTTGGTGTTATTCCCGGCGTGATCGGAACACTTCAGGCTGCAGAGGTTTTAAAATTAATCATCGGGAAGGGACAGGTACTGAAAGGCGAGCTTCTCATATACGATGCGCTCAAGCCGTCGTTCAGGAAGGTGAAAATACCCAGGAACCCTGAATGTGCTGTCTGCAGTGACCACCCGACCATTACCGAACTTATTGATTACAGTTAATTTTTGCATCATTCAGATCAAATCGTCGAGACATAATATTTGAGCGGATGAAAACCAAGGCAGATTTATTCCTACCAAAGAATTTGGAAGAAGAAATAATCTCGCATTGCAAAGAAATCTATCCTTATGAGGCTTGTGGTATCCTTGCGGGCAAGGACGGAATTGTCCAAAAGGTTTTTAAAATGACAAATATAGATAAATCCAATGTCAGTTATATGATGGATCCCGGAGAACAGTTTGCAGTCATGAAAGAAATGAGAAAAGAAGTACTCGAGATGACAGCAATTTACCATTCGCATCCCCATACAGATGCCTATCCATCCCTGAAGGACATCAACCTTGCCTTTTATGAGGATTCTCTCTATGTAATTGTGAGTCTTATACAGGAAGAGCCTGTTATAAGGGCATTTACAATAAAAGAAGGGATCGTTGAAGAAAGTAAAATCCTGATTATTGCATAATCACTTTGAATTGTTCCCCATTTTGAAGTAAAATGAGTATCTAAACTGTAAATTTGTGGTTAGTATCTGTTCATAAAGCGCCAAGAGGAAGGAGATTCTTGCATGGGATATGTGAAAGGGCTTAAGTGCAGGGAATGCGGCAGAGAATATCATGTTGATCCCATCTATGTCTGCGAGTTTTGTTTTGGACCGCTTGAAGTAGTTTATGACTATAAAGGCATTAAAAAAGCGCTAACCAGAAAAGTAATCGAAAAAAGGGAAAAGAACCTGTGGAGATACAGGGAATTATTACCAATAGACGGGGAACCGCAGGTTGGCTTACAGTCCGGGTATACGCCTCTTTTGAAGGCAGACAACCTTGCAAAAGAATTAGGCGTTAAAGATCTTTATATAAAAGACGATACCGTTGTACATCCGACACTGTCATTTAAAGACAGGGTTGTAGCAATCGCCCTCACAAAGGCAAAGGAATTCGGATTTGATACTGTTGCATGTGCTTCAACCGGAAACCTCGCCCATTCTGTTTCAGCACATGGTGCAAAGGCGGGATTCAACCGGTTTATCTTTATTCCCGCAACGCTCGAGGCAAGCAAGATAGTCGCTTCGCTGGTGTATGAGCCTAACCTCATTGCGGTAGACGGCAATTACGACGATGTGAACAGGCTCTGCAGCGAGATAGCAAACAAGTACCGGTGGGCATTCGTTAATATCAACATACGTCCTTTCTATGCAGAGGGATCAAAGACACATGGGTTTGAAATAGTGGAGCAGCTCGGGTGGAGGGCTCCGGATAATGTTGTCATCCCGTGTGCCAGCGGTTCACTCCTGACCAAGATATGGAAAAGCTTCAAGGAGTTCAAGGATATCGGAATAATCAAAGAGCTTAATACAAAGGTATTTGCTGCACAGGCGACCGGTTGTTCTCCCATAACTGCAGCAATAAAGCAGGGGACGGATTTCATCAGGCCCGTAAAACCGAATACTATTGCCAAATCACTTGCTATCGGCAATCCGGCTGATGGTTATTATGCCATTCAGGTCGTAAATGAGGCAGGCGGTACCGGTGAAGATGTATCCGACCAGGAAATTATTGACGGCATAAAACTCCTTGCAAAAACTGAAGGTGTCTTTGCAGAGACAGCAGGCGGGGTCACTGTAGCGGTAGCAAAAAAACTGATTGAATCAGGCAAAATCGGCAGAGATGAAACAACCGTTGTATGCGTTACAGGAAACGGCCTGAAAACACAGGAAGCTCTGCATGGACAGACCATTTCACCGCACTATATAAAGCCGAATATCAACTCTTTTGAAGAGGTGCTGGATTCAATAAAGAGAGGAGGCAGATAGATGGCGGTAAAAGTGAGAATACCCACTCCGCTTCAAAAACTTACAGACGGGAAAGAAGAAGTAGAAGGAGAGCCGGGTACCATTATCAGCCTCGTGAATAATCTCGACAAGAAATTCCCCGGTATTGGAGAGAGGATATCTGAAGGGGGTAAGATAAGAAGATTCGTGAATATTTATTTAAATGACGAAGATATCAGGTTTCTGCAGAACGAGGTGACAGAGGTTAAGGACGGCGATGAGGTATCAATTGTCCCTGCTATTGCAGGGGGATAAGGCAAGGAGGGGACAGTGAAACAAAGAGTTAAATTGACCTTTCCCCAGCATCTTATTAAAGAGCCGGTTATTTTTACCATGGCTAAAAAATATGATGTCATGCCGAACATTCGGCGGGCAAGGGTCACAGAGACTATGGGAGAGATGGTCCTTGAACTTGAGGGAAAAGAAGAAAGCCTCAATAAAGGCATCCAATCCCTCAGGGAACAGGGCATAACTGTTGAACTTGTTGAAGGTGACATCATTGAGTAGTGAAGGTTACCTTTCGTAAATAGCAATAACATGGCAGTTAATACAGACAGAACCGGAAAGATTCTGGACTTCGGCGTGAGCTCAGTCGAACGACAAGCCAGAATGACAGCTTAACTTTTCGCTATTTATTTTATTTTTTGGAGAGTATATGGCAATAGGAGAGAGTAACAGTACGAAACTTTTATGGAGAGGTATTATCGAGGAATACAGGGAATTCCTTCCTGTTACGGATGATACGCCAGTTATAAGCCTCAATGAGGGGAATACCCCTCTCATCAAAAGTCAAAACCTTAAGGAAAAGCTGGGACTTGATATCGAAATTTATTTTAAATTTGACGGCGCCAATCCGACCGGATCTTTTAAGGACCGGGGAATGACACTTGCGCTTTCAAAGGCCATGGAAAACGGTGCCAGAGCAGTTATCTGCGCATCGACCGGTAATACATCGGCATCTGCTGCTGCCTATGCTGCGAGAGCGGGCATCAGGGCCATAGTTCTCATACCCGAGGGCAAGATTGCGCTCGGCAAGCTCGCCCAGGCACTGGTGCACGGTGCGCATGTGCTCCAAATCGAAGGAAATTTTGATGAGGCCCTGAGCATAGTCAAAGCACTTGTGGAAAAATATCCCATAACACTCGTCAATTCAATAAATCCGTTCAGGCTTGAAGGACAGAAGTCTGCGTCATTTGAAGTCTGCGACCGGCTTGGCTTTGCACCAGAATATCATGCACTCCCCGTAGGGAATGCAGGAAACATTACCGCTTACTGGAAAGGATATAAAGAATATAAGAATACAAAAAGAATCTCTTCCCTACCCGTTATGCTCGGTTTTCAGGCAGCAGGTGCTGCACCTATTGTCCTGGGCAGGCCTGTCGAGAAACCTGAAACTATTGCCACTGCGATCAGGATAGGAAATCCGGCGAGCTGGAAAGCGGCTGTTGCCGCGCGGGATGAATCAGGAGGAAGAATCGACGCGGTAACCGACGAAGAGATACTGAATGCCTATAAATTTATTGCCACTGCTGAGGGAATCTTTTGCGAGCCTGCATCGGCGGCTTCAATCGCGGGGGTGATAAAATTATATAAAGAGCATTATTTCAGGCGTGGTTCGATTGTTGTCTGTACACTGACAGGAAACGGTCTCAAGGATCCGGATACCGTTTTCAAGGTGTCAAAGGAACCATTGAAAGTCAAGGCAGACATAGAGTCTGTTGAAAAAGCAATAGAGGGCGTAATATGAAATATGTTGTCTTGATCGGAGACGGTATGGCTGACTGGCCTCTAAAACAGCTTGCCGGGAAAACACCTTTACAGAGCGCCTATACACCCAACATGGACAGGCTTGCACGTGAGGGAAAAGTGGGGAAAATCAGAACAATCCCCCCAGGTTTTCATCCCGGTTCAGACATTGCAAATCTGAACATCCTCGGATATGACCCACGCGATTTCTATTCAGGCAGGGCTCCGCTTGAAGCTGCCAGCATAGGAATCAACCTGAAAGAAGAAGACGTGGCTTACCGGTGCAATCTGGTCACCCTCAAATACAATAAAGACAAAACAAAGGCTGTAATGGAGGATTACAGCAGCGGTCATATTACAACAGAAGAGGCAAGGGAACTCGTCAATGATATCAGTAAAAACATCGGAACAGACCAAATCATCTTTTATCCTGGCGTGAGTTACAGGCATATCATGGTCTGGTCTTCCGGCTCATCCGATATTGAATGTACGCCACCTCACGATATTACGGGTAAAGAGATTGCAGATTACCTCCCTGTCGGAGACGGGGAAGATACGCTAAGAGAGTTAATGCTGAGATCAGCAGGTGTCCTGGAAAACCATCCGATCAACAGGGAGCGGGTAAAGAAGGGCTCTAATCCCGCTAACAGCATCTGGCTATGGGGGCAGGGGAAAAAAATGGCCTTACCCACATTCAAACAAAAGTATTCTCTTGACGGCGCACTCGTCTCTGCTGTGGACCTCATGAAAGGGATTGGTATAAATGCAGGGTTTGAGATACTCGAGGTCCCGGGTATTACAGGGTATCTGGATACAAACTATGTCGGAAAGGCAGAAGCAGCCCTGAAGGCATTGGAGAGAGTAGACGTTGCGTATATCCATGTCGAGGCGCCGGATGAGGCAGGCCATTCAGGGAATTACAGGGATAAACTAAGGGCTATAGAGAACTTTGATGCACTTGTTGTCGGCACTGTCCTGAAAGGCATTGTAGCTTTTAACGAATATAAGATACTTCTTCTGCCTGACCATGCTACACCACTTGAGGTTAAAACTCATACTGAAGAACCTGTGCCCTTTATTATTTATGACAGCCGCATAAAGCAGTATAACGAAAACATAACCTTCGATGAGTCTGTTACAAAGATGGATGACGTGCCATTTTTTGATCAAGGGCACAAGCTGATGGATTATTTTATCAAAGGCGAATGAACATCAGGGAAAAGACATCAGAAATCCTTAAGCGGCTCAAGAAAGAATATCCTGATCCAAAGACATCCCTTAACTTCAAAGACCCCTTTCAACTCCTCGTTGCGACAATCCTTTCTGCGCAGGCTACCGATGTGCTTGTTAATAAGGTAACCGAAAACCTCTTTAAGAAATATAAGAGTGTTAAAGATTTTGCGAATGCCTCTTTTGAGACGCTTCAGAAGGATGTAAGCTCAATAAATTTCTATAAGACAAAGGCAAAAAATATTCAGGTTGCAGCAAAGATAATAGTCGAACAATTCAATGCAAATGTGCCCAAGACGATGGAGGAACTAACCAGCCTGCCCGGCGTTGCACGGAAAACGGCAAATATTATTCTATCCAATGCTTATGGTATCAATGTAGGTATTGCCGTAGATACCCATGTTAAGAGACTTTCCTATTTGCTCGGGCTTACAAAAAACGAAGATCCTGTCAAGATTGAGAAAGACCTGATGGTAATTACCCCTAAAGAAGAATGGGGGAATATCTCGCATCTCCTGATATTTCACGGAAGAAAAATTTGCCAGGCAAAAAACCCCAGGCATCAGGAATGCGTCCTTTTCGATATCTGCCCTTCAAGAAATATCTAGTTTAATCAAAAAATATTACTTGGTCTTTACCTTAAGAAGTACGCTTGGAAGAAAGGAGATAGATCGCATAACGATAATCAAAAAGTTTTTTTCATGATATATCAGCTCGCCCTCAAGGACTCCACAATATTCATCCTCGATGCCCTGACTGCAGGGAGCACGCCGCCTACGAAGCCCATTATTAAAGAAAAGGCCATGGCTTTATAAGTAATCTCGAAGGTTAATGAGAATGAAAACGCAAGTTCAGAAAACGTCTGGAAGTTCAGTGTCGACACAGTATAAAGTTGCAAAAAGGAGGCGAAAAACAGTCCGGCAGCCCCTCCGATAAAACCGAGAAGCAGAGATTCAATAAGAAACGCCATTAAAATACTTCTCCTCTGAAAGCCAAGGGCACGCATGGTACCGATTTCACTGGTACGGTTTGCAACAGCAGCATACATGGTGACCATCGCACCTATAATGGCACCAAGAGAAAATATTACTGTAAGTGTAATACCCAGGATGCGGAGGAATTTTGCCATCATCTCTGACTGTTTTTCATAGTACCGCGTTTCACGCAATGCCTCAAGGGTCAGTCGGGGGTCGCTCTCAATACGCTCTTTAAATTTTTTGAATTCTGAAGAATCGCGCAACTTGAATATAACAGAGGAATATACAGGGCGCCTGAAGGCCTGCATAAGCTGATCCACATCACCCCAAATCTCAGAAGCGTAGCCTGTATTTCCTGCATCAAATATCCCGACAACAGTCCAGTCTCTCATACCGAAGCGGAGTGTCTCGCCGATGCCGCCTCCTTGGAACCTTTTTGCGATGCTCTGCCCTGCGATTATTTCTGATGAACCTAGTCTCGGCATGCGTCCTTCAACAAGTTTAACTTGTGGTCGCAAATTTATTGAATTCTCTGAAATCCCTCTTATAACAATATTGGAAGGTTTATCGGTTCCTCTCTTGGTGAGTGTAATGAGGACAACTAATTCTTTTGCAAGGAGCGGCTGACCGCTTACTCCTATTGCAATTTCGGGCTGGGTTTCAATAATTGAAGCCTGCAACCGTTCAACACCGCTCTGCACCTCTGATTCTGAAGCCTTGCGGATTACAACTACGTTATCATAAGAACCAGTTTCAACCAGTGTCTTCTGCAATCCTTCAGCCAGCATTAAAACTGCTGCAAAAACAAAGACAACCAAGGCCATACCGGATGTAGTCAGCACAGTGGTAAGCCTGCGTGTCCCAAGATTACGGATGCTATATAAAAAAGGAACCTTCATTTAGTCCTTTTCGTCCTTCATCCCTTATCCTTCATCTTTCTTCTCTACCCTATCCTTCTGAGTCCGTCAGCAATCCGAATCCTTGTTGCCCTCCATGTTGGGAAGATAGCTGCAACCAGACCAACCAAGACAGAAGCTGCAACATCTAAATACAAAGTTTCAGAGGTAACAATGAACACGGGGAAATATGCACTCAAGGCTTCTGCAAATGCTTTTGCTGCCGGGAACGTTAGGGCAATCCCTACAGCACAGCCTGTCATGCTAATGACCATTGATTCGCCGAAAATTAACCCGGCAATATGCCATTTGCCAAACCCGAGTGTTTTGAATATGGAGTATTCACCGATTCTCTCGCGGGCAGTCATAGCCATTGTGTTTGCTGCCACCACCATGATTATGATAATTACTATGAATGAAACAATCTTTATGGCGATAAGAAGTGCTTCGCTCATGGAAAGAAACCCCAGATGGAAAGCTTTTTCGGTCTCGGTCAGTGTTTCAGCAAGGGAATTTTTAAAAGTTTTGTCGATTGACTGCGAAACTTCTGCGGCAAGGTTTGGATTCGTCAAACCGATCATATACCACCCAGCCTGATCAGCCCGGCCGGGGGCTTTTTGCTTCAACGTCTCATTGAGGTATTCCCAGTGGAAGAAAAAAGCGGTCTCATCCACTGTATCGTCTCTCCCCTTGTAGATACCTCGCAGGACGAAATCCCAGTTGCCCGGGAAAATAGTCCCTTTCAGGGTAATGATATCTCCGATCTTCCAGCCGTATTTTTCCGCCAGTTTACGACCTGCAACAGCACCTTTTCTTTCACGGAAAAAAAATTCTTTCTGATCTTCAGGAATAATGATTTCAGGATACAGTTCAAGGTAAGTTCTGGCTTCGACAGAATAATTGGCGAAGAAGTGTTTTTCATCAATGTATATACCGCCAAACCAGTTGCCATACGATACGTCCTTAACCCCCTCTATCTGGCGTATCTTATCCTTGTAAGATATAGGGAGTGGAAAAATAAGGGAAATTGCATTCCTCGTTACGAGTCGGCTTGTGGAAGTTGCCTCAATCATCGCATACCATGTGGTTAACACAGTTCTCAAAAGGCCAAAAGCAAGGATGGCAATGGTGATGCCGAGAACAGTCAGAAAAGTCCGTAGTTTGTGGCGGAACGCGTTTTTAGAGATTAGCTTGATTATGTGCATTCAGAATACCTTTATCAAGATGCTTAATAATATGCGCCATCTTGGCAGCCCTGGGGTCATGGGTTACCATGATAATCGTTTTCCCGAGTTCATGAACAAGGCGTTCCATGAGTTGGAGAACTTCGGTTGCTGAAACCCTGTCGAGGTCACCGGTAGGTTCGTCTGCAACCAGTATTGTAGGATCGGTGACAACAGCACGTGCAATGGCTACACGTTGTTGCTGGCCACCGGAAAGCTGTCCCGGTTTGTGATTTATCCGGTCTGAAAGATTCACTACTTTCAGGGCCATTTCTGCATGTGCCCGACGTTCTGCCCTTGAAAGTCCGGTAAGCAGCAAGGGCAGTTCTACATTTTCAAAGGCTGTGAGGACAGGAATCAAATTGTAGAATTGAAAGATGAACCCCACATGAGTTGCCCTCCAGTATGCAAGTTCGGTTTCAGAGAGAGTAGTGATATCGACCCCGCCTACCCTTATCGTTCCGCTGTCTGCCCGGTCTATCCCGGCGACCAGGTTCAACAAGGTTGTCTTTCCCGAGCCTGATGGCCCCATCAGGGCCATAAATTCTCCCTCATCTATATCCAGGGATATATCATTTAATACCGGAAGAATCTGGTTGCCACGACGATATGACTTAGAGAGTTTTTTTATTTCGACAATAGGTGATTTGATGTTCATTACTTTTCCGCAATTTTTATCCTCGAACCGTTTTTTACCTTATCCAGCGGTTTTAGTACAATCCTGTCTCCTGCCTTCACACCGCTTAGAACCTCTACCATATCACCGAGCTTTTCACCTAACGTCACCGGCGTCTCAATCACCCTGTTCTCCTTGATAAGAAAAACTGATGTCTTTCCTTTCCGGTCTATTACTGCAGCTGGATTAAAAGCTGTACGCGGTTTTTGTTCATCGTCTTTGATCTCCCGTGAAAGGAATGCTACCTTGGCGCTCATCTCGGGCAATATCCGGCTGTCTTTATCGATAAAACGGACTTTCACCAATATCGTCGCTTTTGTGCGATCAGCTGTGGGTACGATCATATGAACTGAGCCTCTGAATCGTGAATCAGGCAATGCATCAAGCTGTATTTCGCTTGGCTGCCCCGTCTTCACCATATAAAGGTTGGACTCTGACACATCAACTTCCACAAGAAGAGAGTCCATATCGGCAATGCTTACCACAGCCGCCTTAGCATCGGCAGCTGCACCTATGGGAGTAACGATATCGCCGATATCGGCATTTTTTGTCAGAACAACCGCATCAAACGGAGCACGTATCAACGTATATTCGACCGCGACATTTGCGCTCTGAAGGGCTGCATTACCCGCCTTAGCCTCGGCCCCGGCTGCTGAAACCGCAGCAGATGCCTTTCTGTATCGTGCTTCTGAAGCATCATACTCAGCCTTTGAAATAAACCCCTTCTCCATCAGGCTTTTGTTTCGTTCAAATGAGACCGTAGCATCAGTCAGCTCAGCTTTTACCTGTTCAAGGTTATATCGGGCTGTGTTCAGATTTGCTTCCGCCTGGCTGCGTGCCGCTAAAACATCATCGTTTTCAAGACGGGCGATAACCTCTCCCTTTTTCACCCTGTTGCCCTCTTCTACCATCAGCGATATAAGACGTCCGGTTACCTTGGAAGCAACAGCAGCCTTCCGCTGGGCCACAACATACCCGCTGGCATTGAGTAGGGTAAAAGTCTGTGATGGATATATCTGTGTAACATTTGCCGGCTCTATCTCAACGGCGGGAGTAAAAACTCCTTTGGCAAAAAGAATCCCTGCCAGCACGAGAACAATTACCCCGGCTGTCAAGTAAGCCAATTTTCGCCTTTTTTGCGGCCTATAGACTTCTGCAGACTTGTCTATCTTCAATTGCGATAGGTCTTCGTTTGCCATCAATACACGCTCCTTACGCAGATTAATGAATAATTTCTCTCAGTTATTACACGTCAACAGGATCTGTTCATTTCAGGCCTGCTATCTCTTTTATTCAAAAAATATATATTTAACTATTATAATATTTTATCTATTGAGATTTATTATTTTAAAATTCATATATGAAAAAAAACTTTTTTGCAATAATTTGCCTGAACATAGTGTTTTTTCTGGCCATTCTTCTTTCCCCTGTTTATTCTCATGTTCCTGACACGTTACAGAACCAGAAAAATGCAGCTGTTACCGTTCATGTCAATGACAGAAACGGTAACCATATCCTGTCCGGAAGTGGTTTCATTGTAGACCGGGATGGAATCATCGCAACCAATTGTCTTGTCATTGCAAAATGGCTTAACACAGTTGAGAGCATCTTTGATGTCGAATTGCAGGGAGGCATTCATCTTCCGATAGAAGAACTTATTTCCTCTAAATGCACAAACCATCTTGCCCTGATCAGGGTCGATGCGAAAGATCTTCCGGAAGCTAAACTTGCTACAGATTATGCGGTGAAGCAGGGAGAGGATATTGTCATGATTAGCGGTCCCTCTGGAGAAAAGTCCATTTCCGAAAATGGCGTGATTAAAAGCATACGAGAAAAAGATAAATCCTTTCAGATTTCCATTCCCATCAAGCAGGAAAAAAGCGGCAGCCCTTTATTCAATATGAAAGGTGAAGTAATAGGGGCAGCGGTTTTCTTGCCCAAGAAAGCCCCGAAAAACAGTACCGCGGTATTTCTGAAAGATATAGCAAAGCAGATTGAAAGACACGGGGCAACGAAGCACCAGCATGTAAGTGTTCCTCTGTCTCCTCCTTCTCTTCCGGCAAAGAAAGAGACAAAAAATATTCTTAAAGGTCCGGGAGAATACTTTTTACTTGGCTGCAATTACGATAAAACAGGTATGTACAAAGAGGCCATTAATGCATATAACCAGTCATTACATATGAAGCCGGATTATGTAGAGGCATATGTAAATCTCGGATTAATATATTACAAACTCGGGAGATATTTTGATGCTATTGAGGCATATAAACAGGCTCTGAACATAGATCCTAATTCTTTAGCAATTTGTAACAAACTCGGCACGACTTACATAATAAACGGTTCGTATTCCCAGGCAATCAATACCTTTAAAAAGGCATTGGCTGTTGACCCGAATAATTCTGCCGCGCACTTCAATCTCGGAATTGCTTATTTTCTTACAGGAGATACAACAGGGGCATTTGCAGAATACCAGACTCTTATGAAAATGGATAAAGATCGCGCGGATATCCTACGGGACATAATCAACTGAGGGGCTAATATTCCATCTGGACAACCGTATTCATAGCGAACTCTTTTCCAATAATTGATGCGTCAGGTTGTCATTCCTCCGTCCGTTGTGGACGGATCGGGAATCCTTTTGAAACAACCCCCTTCAGCCCCCTTTGTTAAGGGGGACTAAAGAAAGATTCTGGACATCCGTCGGGCATACTGACGGACAGAATGACAGAACAAAAAATCTTAAGTAACTCAGGATTAATACGGGCTAGGGGTTGATTTCTATCGGGGTACCGTCCGGGACGAGCTTCCAGATCTCCTCAATTTCACGATTGGTGACTGCAAT
>Ga0299915_10001541_pt1 | contig 17069 bp, 10 predicted proteins | sample RVTome_13_FD_200263 | JGI IMG/M metagenome (GOLD analysis project Ga0299915, IMG submission 200263) | Soil microbial communities from uranium-contaminated site in the Upper Colorado River Basin, Wyoming, United States - RVT92D227 (version 2) ... | reverse complement strand
CACAAAGGTATCTGGTTACAGCGGCGCCGCCCTTGTGGTAGAAGGAAGGCTCGGAATGTCGTGGATGTGGTGCTTGCCTCTCCCGGCGCGGCGTTTCAGGCGCCGGCCGCGGGGCGGACCAGCAGTGAGGCTCCTCGCACGCGGCCTTTGCGGGCCTTTCATGACGGAGTGCTTATGAAATGGAAGCGCGCATCGTTCTTGTGGATGACGATGACGGCAGGGATTCTCTCGCTGGCCCAAACACAGAGGGAGCTGCCGCCTGTGCCTGTTTATGAGGTCCTGCGCGCGAGCCGCCCGATCCAGGTGGACGGCATCCTGGATGATCCCGCCTGGGCCGGCGCGCCGCTGCTCGGTCCGTTCAGGAACAACCGCGACGGGAGCGCCAGCCCTCTGCAGACCGAAGCCTGGATTCTCTATGACGACAGTTACCTCTACTGCGCCTCCCGTTTCGTGGACGCGGACATATGGGCGACGAAGAAAAAACGGGATGAGCATCTCTGGATCGAGGAAGTGGTGGAGGTCTTTCTCAGGGCGGACCGGAACTCCAGCCCCTATATCGAGCTCGAGGTGAATCCGTTGGGGACGCTGATCGACATTTATCTCCTGGACATCCGGAAACCGCTCCACTATGAGAGCTGGAACAGCGAAAAAATACAGTGGGCCGTCCGGGTGGACGGCACGGTGGATGGGCAACCCGGCGACAAGGAATGGACCTGCGAGATCGCCCTTCCCATGGAGGACATTGTCCCGGCTCCCCGCATTCCGCCCCAGCCGGGCGACCGCTGGCTCTTCAACATGTATCGTGTTGAGAGGAAACCTGTGCCGGCCGGCCTGGCGTGGTCGCCCACCGGGAGCGACTTTCACCGCCCCCAGCGGTTCGGCGAGATTGTATTCACCGACCGCCGGATTCCGTAGCCCCGCGCTCGTGGACATGAGGTGTGCACGGTACCAGCATCATGCCGGGTTCCTGCGCGCCAGAATCCGGATCAGCACTTGTAATGCAACGATCGCGCCACAACTGGCCACGGTGATCCAGAAGCCTGTTCCCACACCATGGTTCTGAGCGATCCGCCCGACCAGCCATGGTGCGCTCATTCCACCTGTCAGGGCCACGACAAATATGACGCTGAAAGCGGTCCCGGAAAACTCGGCGAAAACGGTCCCGGCTTGCGCGAGGGTCGTGGGGAAAATAGCGGCGAATCCCAACCCTACGCACGCGACCAGAACGGCAGCGCCAACCGGGCTCCCGGTCAGGATCAGTCCGACCACGGCGACCAAAGCCAGCAGCGCGCTTCCGCTCACCAGAATATGAGCTGCAAACGATGCTGCGACCCGGCTTACGATCCACCTTCCGGCCATCAGCGCCCCCCAGTAGCCGGCGAGAACATATGCGGCGTTTCGCGGCTCAAAATGCAGCCGTTCTCCCAGATATGTGGAAATCCAGCCGCCCATCGTGAATTCATTGCCGCTTTGGAAGAACAGGAGCAGCCCAAACAGAAAGAGCAGTGGATTGGCGAGGATTTTTCCGATGGCGCCGCGCGAAATTCCTCGCTGGTGTTTGGGGGGCGGGAACTGAGCGATAATGAACAGGACGAACGGCGCCACCGTAAGGGCAACCAGCCACACCAGGATGAGCCGAAGCCCTGCCCGCTCCAGCAGCGAGCCGATCAGAAAGGGCGTAAACAGAGCTCCGCAACCGAAAAAGATGCCGAGACGGTTGAGAGCGCTGGCGCGCCGATCGGGGCTGATATCGTTCAAGAGCGCGTTCGTCCCTCCGTTCAGGGCGCCGCCTGCGAGGCCAAGCAAGGCCAGAGAGCCCAGGATGGTGTTGTATTCCCTGGCCATTGCCAGCATGGCGAATGAGCCGCCCACGAAAAGAATGCTGGTCGCAAGAAGAGCCCGAAAACCGAACCGGTCGCAGATCGGGCCGAAGAGGAGGGAACCCATCAGCATCCCGAAGTTCATCAGCAAAAAGAGCCGGCCTGCGTCCACCTTCTCAAAGCCGACAACCTCAAACAACGCCGGCAGCAGCGATCCAAGCGAGGACATCACGATTCCGAAGACAAAGGCGCCGGCAAAAATGGATGTCTGCAGGCCTCGATAGCTACTTCCGGGAGTCGACATATTCTATCCAATGGGCAGGAATGACGGGTCCCGGCCGTCGGAAGGGACCTTTCGTTGGTCGTCAGGGTTTGCGCAACAACAAGTTTGCATTTTGGCGCGGGCGCCTATCTCTCGAACCAAAACATCCTGGGGCCGCCATCGAGCGGCCGGCGCCCGCTCCCGCTTACTTTTCGCGCGTCAGCGGGCGGCCGGCGCCCGTCGAGTTGCGCGCATAAAAAAAGTTGGTGAAGGCGGTGTATACGCCATCCATGTGGCCGGGAGCCACCCCGGGAACGTTGGGGGACACGAAGGTAGGAGGAACGCCGCCTCTGCGGGCGAGCTGCGCAGCAGTCTCCGCCACAAGCGACATGGCGACCGCAACTGCCGCCAGAGTCGAGCCGGCGGCCACGCGCTCGATCTGCCCGACATCCACCAGGGCATCCTCCGGAGGGACGCAGTTGTCGATCGCAATATGCGCCGTATCCGACAGCTTTTTCCCGCTGGAGTGAGTCGCTCGCGTAAGCCTCGCATTCTGGTGGGAAGAGACCGTTATGACCGTCAAGCCCTTGCTGCGAGCTTCGAGCGCCATCTCGATCGGTGCGGCGTTCAGGCCGCCGTGCGAAAAAACGAGCATGCAATCCCGAGATTCGAGGGCATAGCTCTGCAGGAAGACTTTGGCATACCCTTCCTGCCTCTCCAGCCACAGGAGTTCCCGGGCGCCGCCCGGCCCGATGACGTTGTTCCACATCAGCCGAGGGTCGTAGAGGGGAAAGAACCCGACAAAGCTGCCGTAGCGCGGGAAAATGTCCATGACCGGAATGACACTGTGCCCGCTTCCAAAGACATACACGCGTCCGCCGCTGGCAATGGATTCGGCCATCTTCTCCCCGGCTTCCTGGATCGCCTTCTGCTGGCTGGACTGTATTTCGTTCAGGATTCCCCGAACGCAGTCCAGGTATGCATTCGCTGACATCTTATCCTCCAAGCTGTGCGCGTCACTTCATAATGATATCGACATAGCCGTGTCGAGCCAGAAACTTGAAATAGCCCACAAAATCAAAGTTCATTGCTCCCTGCTCGAGTTCGATCAGGCGGATTACCTCGTCGAGGGTTCGCCTGCCGTCACACCACAAGAGGATGGGTAGCGGGGCTGGGTTGCCGGCAAAGCCGGGAAAGCCCTCGCGCTGTTCCAACGAGAGGTCATCGAGAGTAACCGGTCCCGGTCGTAGACGCTTCACGATCATCCGGGAGGCTTCGGCCCGCCGGGGATCGGCCGGAGGGGCGAGCGCTTTCACAGGCGTCGCGGCGCCCAATTCGCCTCCACGCCGGTCCGCCGCCTGCTGCAGCCTTTCCGACTGGTCCGCGGCAAAGCGCCGGAGGCTTGCCAGCAAGGGTTCGAGCAAGGCGCGGGTCTTCTCGCGGCGGTCCGAAGAGCCCAGGCGCAGCGCTGAAAGAACAGCTTCCTGATCGCGGTCAGCCGTGTGCGCGACGCTTGCCAGCGCCGAGTGCAGTTGCAACGCCACTGCTCCGGCATCCACGGCCGCCGTGACGCGGTCGAGGTGGGTCGCCGCTGCCCGCAGAATATTCTCGTAGCCGCGATTCGTCGTTATTTCGGCGAGCCACGGGATCTCCTCGTCTCCGGCCGCTGCGAGAAAATACAGATATGCAGCGATCATCGAGCTCAAGTCGCGCAGCGACCGCGGGTCGACCAAGTCCACGGTGTCTCCGCTGCTGTGATGCACATTGACCCCGGTGCCGCCGCTCGCCGCAATCGTCGGCACTCCAATGAGCGGATCGCTCAGATATGAGTCGGTCGACGGCCGGTAGGGCGCCCAGCGCGGGAAGCGGCGTGGCGCATCCGCGTAATAGCTTTCCGCCACCCTGACAATCAAGGCATCCTGATAAGAGCGCGCGACATCGGGGTTCAGCCGGAAGATGTAGGAGGTTCCGGCCACGTCGTACGGACCTGCGGCGGTGTCTACGCAGAGGGCGGCGATCGTCCGCTTGATGCGTTCGGGGTATGTGGCAATGTAGGCCATGGAGCCGTAATCCTCGGGCATCGCCAGAATCCGGATGGTGCGCCGCGGGCGTTTCAGACGGCCTGCCTCGATCAGGCGGTTCAGGGCGGCCATGGACTCGAGCATGGCTGCCACTCCCGTCGCATTGTCATTTGCGCCCACCTCGCTCGTATGGCCCAGTTGCAGGACTTCCTCATCGGAACCGCTGCCCGGAATTACGGCGGTCAGGTATGGGTAGGAACCGGAGTAGTAGCGGCTATCGACCACTGCCCTCACCCGGACGCGCCCCCGGGCGAGCAGACTGCGAAGGTAAGCGCCCTGCCGTGGGGTAATCGAAAAGCCGGCCAGCGGGCTGCTGGACTTCGTGAAGGCCCACCCGTGGTCGCCCCAGGCATTGATCCAATAGTGATCGTTGGTGCGGTCCGGGTTTTCGGTTGCGTAGCTGATCATGCCCGCCGCTTGCAACCGGTACAGGCGAGCTTTCAGCGCGCCCCTCTCCGCCAGGTCTTGGGGCGGATCCACCAGCACCATCTTGGCCTTCACATCGAGGGAGCCGAGCTCTTTGAGGTAAGGCTGTTTCAGTTCCACCACCTCGGCTGTGATGCCGCCGGGCGGCGTCGGACCGCTCCACATTACCAGTGAGGCGGGGATCTGCCGATAGTTGGCCAGGACGCGAAGGGAGGCGGGGACGGCGGGCTCCACAATCTCGAGCATCGCCTCTTTCACATCCCAGGCCAGCGGCATGGTCCAGAAGCCGAACTGGGTCACGCCATCAGCAGGGGCTGCGAGCAGCTCCACGTTGCGCAGGCCGATGTGCGTCATCGTTTTCTGAAGATACTCCGCGGTCTCTTGAAATCTCGGGAAGGTAAACCATCGATCGGTCACGTGAACGCGGAGCATGAAATCCATTGCCTCGTTTCCATTCACTTCGGCGCGCACTTCGCGGATCAACATCTCGAGTTGCGGATCAGTCCTGGGCGCCTGCGCAGGCGCCGCCAGGGTTGCAGAAAGCAAGCAAAGGAAACATCGTATCGGTTTCACAAGAACTCCTAAGGGGCGGGCGGTTCGATGCTCTTCTGGCTGATCGTCACCGATCAGCCCGAAACGGCCGGAGTCATTCGTACAGCAGATACTTGGACCGAATCTTTAGGAATTCCTCAACACTGCCACGCGTCGCGTCGCGCACCTCCCGCCCGGTTTCACCACGGCGCAATCGCGTAGCCGCCTCGTCGTTCCCGAGTAAGCGCATGGCGTCTCCGATGTCGAATCGACTGGGATGGAACTTGACAGTGGCCGCCAGCAGTTCCAGCCCCATCAGTACCGAATCGAAGACGTCCCGGTTGACCAACTGAATATCCAAGCCTTCGCAATCTTCATCCTGGTAGACAGACGCATTGGGTCGGAATCGCCTAACGAGGAAGCGCACACCGGGAATGCCGCGTCCGTTAAGGTAATCGGCAACTTCCCGGGCCCGATACCAGGGGGCGCCGACAAGTTGAAACGGCATCTCCGTGCCGCGGCCAACGGACACCTGCCGCCCTTCCAGCAGGCAGACGCCCGGATAGAGTATCGCCTGAGTCAAGTTGCGGATGTTGGGTGAAGGATTTATCCATTCCAGCCCGGTTTGGTCATACCACATCGCCCGTTTCCAGCCCTGCATCGGAATCACATGCAAGTCGACCCCCATGCCTTTTTCACCGTTGTACATGCGCGCCAGTTCGCCCACGGTCATTCCGTGCCGGATGGGCATCCCGGGCATGTAGCCCACAAACGATACATACTTTTCATCGAGCAGGGGCCCGCTGACATCCACGCCATTGATACCGTTAGGCCGGTCGAGTACGTAGAACGCAATGCCCTGGTTCGCGGCAGCCTCCATCATATACCCCAAAATCGTGATATGGGTCATGAAGCGGGCGCCGTTGTGGTGGATGTCATATACCAGGGCGTCAACATCCTTCAACATCTCAGGTGTCGGCCGGTAGCGACCCTGATTGTATAAACTGTAGATCGGGATTCCGGTTGCGCTGTCACGGCTGTCCTCGACGCTTCCCGTCCTGGTTCCCGTAATACCATGCTCGGGAGCAAAGATCGCAATAAGTTTCAAACCGGGCGCCCGCGCCAGGAGATCGATATTGCGCCGTCGATCTTGCGTTAGCCCGGTATGGGCCGTGATCAGCCCGACGCGTTTCCCCTTGAGAGGGGAGAATTCCTGCTCCACGAGTACATCGAGGCCGGTCTTGACGCGCACCTCGAAAGCCAACCCTAACTGCAGGCCCAGACACAGACTTAGCACCAATCTTCCGGCTTTCATCAAGACCTCCAGTTATCAGGGCCAACCGTCCCCCGCACATCTCGGGCGCTCGGCTGACCTGAGGGACACGGTTACTTGTAGAGCAAGTAGTTGCTGCGCATTTTCCGGAATGCCGCCAAGCCAGTCTCCCAGCTCTGAACAATCCGACGGGGATCCTCGCCTGCCTGAATGCGGGCCGCAGAGGATTCGTCTCCGAGGAGCCTGTCGATGGCGGCGATCGGGAGGTGGTCGGGGTAGAATCGGACCACCGCCGACAGTAGTTCGACACCAAGCAGCACGGAGTTCAGCGCATTGCGGTCGAGAAGCAACATCTCGACTGCGTCACACTCCTGGCCTGCGCAAACACCGCCGGTGGGGCTGAACCGGCGAGGAACAAACCTGACTCCCGGCACCCGCCGCTCGTTGAGGCAGTCGGCGAGCTCGGGGGCTTTGAAGAAGGGCGCTCCAATCATCTGAAACGGCGGGTCGGCGCCGCCCTTTACCCATACGATTCTGCCTTCCAGCAGGCAAACCCCAGGGTACAGAGTTGCCTGGGTCAGGCTGCGGATGTTGGGCGACTGGTTCACCCACTCCAAACCCGTTTCGTCGAACCACATCTGCCGCGTCCAACCCTCCATGGCCACGACGTGAAGATCGGCGCCGAGCTTCTTCTCCGCGTTGTACATGCGGGCCAGCTCGCCCACGGTCATCCCATGCCGGATGGGCATCCGCATGTAGGCGACGAACGGGTGTTCCCGCAGGTGGCGCTCGTCGGCAAGCGGCCCCTCTACCGACACCCCGTTGATGGGATTGGGGCGGTCCAGTACGTAAATAGGGATGCCTTTTCCGGCGGCGGCCTCGATGGCGTATCCGAGCGTGGTGATGTAAGTGTAGAATCGCGCTCCAATGTCCTGAATGTCGTATACGAGCGCGTCGACGTTAGCCATCATTTCCGTCGTCGGCCGATACAGGCCCTTCTGGTGAAGACTGTAGATCGGCACTCCGCTGGGCTCGTGCTTCGAGGAAGGCACATCACCCTGCATGTTGCCCTGCAGCCCGTGTTCCGGCGTAAAGATCGCCGTCAGTTTCACGCTCGGCGAGGAGGTGAAAACATCGATGATGTGCCGCCGGTCGTGTGTGATGGCGGTGTGGTTTGTAATCAGGCCGACCCGCTTGCCCGCTAACGGCGCCAGGCCCTGTTCGACCAGCACGTCGAGGCCGGTCTTTACGCCGGCCAGGGCAGGAGCGCACGCCAGAGAAACCAGGGCGATCAGGATCAGGAGACCCGATCGGCCGCTCTTGTGCGAGCTTATAGATTTAGACATTATGTCCCTCCTTCATCCATGTATTCGCTTATATCTTGTTCGACAGGATAACAGGATCTAGAGGTCCCGATTCTTTGATCCTGTCATCCTGTCAAAAAAATGTGCTGCACACTTCCTTGCGCTGCGATAAATCATCATTGGGAATCACCACTGCGACCCAGGGCGCCGACGCCGTATCCACCCTGCCGCTCCATGTCAAACGGACGGGACGCCCGGGCTGCAGGTCCACTTCCCGGGCCGGTTGATCAACGCTGAGGTTGTGGGTGCGGATCACAAAGCGCTGCCGGCCGGCCCCCGTGACCGTCAACCGCAAAGTTATCTGATCTTTCGCAATTGTCTCCGAGCTCAACGTGAAGTGGAGGAAATGTCCCGGCCGGAAATCGACAGTGTGGCTGCCGCCGGGGAGCAGCGTCATCGCAGTTTCCTGCCCGTTCCACCGCACGCGGTAGCGTCCCTGAGGCAGGAATGCCCGGAAAAATCCCGCGGCAGAGTCGGGATCCACGGTGTGAGCCTCGCCGGTCAGCGTATCCTCGAATGTGACGGGATGAACGGCGCCGGATCGCGCCCGGCCTTCGACCAGCGCGGAGCCGGCAAGATCTTGCATCAGCCATAACCAGCGGGCGGAGGAGTGGACCCATACTTCCTTGTATACGTAGCAGTTCTGTGCGGGCCAATAGGGCACGTCGCGGTTGCCGCGCGTCAGCATGCCTACGGGAAGCGAGCCCACGATATCGCCGGAGGAAACGGAGTACTGCTGAGCAAAATCGTAGCCCTCGCCCCACATCGTGCTCTGTGTGAAGGGATTGCGGCCGACCACCCACTGCAGCTGCTTCTCGGCCAGATGCGCCGCGGCCAGGTCGCCCCGCAGGTGTGCGGCCGCCGAGAGCCCCTTGGCTTGCGAGAGCAGAACGCCGAAGTTGCCCCGCCGCGCAAACCAGACGGGAAACGCCTTCAGGTAGTACCCGTCGCCCATGGGCATTCCCTGGAGCACCTGTTCCCGATAGGCCTCGCGGCTGGACTGGTAGCGGTCGCCTTCGGCGATCTGCAGGTATTCGTCATCCCGGTAGACGTAGGCAGGAAGCACGCCGTAGGGTTCGGTCGTCCCGGCAGCGGACTTCTGGTATTCGGAGTACAGGGCCGCCACGGAGTACCACTGCATCCAGTCGGCGTGGTCCGGGAACGCCTCGCACAGCCTGGCCATGGCGACGATGGGCGCCTGGTCGTTGCCCCGGTGGAATTGATGGAAGATCTCTGTCTTTCTCGGGCTCGTGTAAAAGAAGCCGGCGAGTGGAAAGCTCCGGCCTACGTAGCTTCTCTGCTGCGAGTTCACCACCACCCTGGCTAATTCCTGCGCTTTCTCGGAGTACTCTTGGCGCCCGGTTGCCCGGTACAGCTCCAGCGAGGCGAGAATGCCGACGGAGGCCAGCTCCATTTCCGTCGCGGCGTATGCCGGCGTGCTCTGTGTCTCGGGTGTTTCCTGGCCCTCTATAGCGTAGCGCCAGTCTTCCTCCGCCATTGCAAGCGCGCGCGCGGCCCGCTCCGGCTCGCGCCGTTTCAGCACGTTGTAGGCTATCGCCCCGGCCGACGCCGCCAGGTAGTTCACATTTGGATTGTTCAGGGCCACGCGGGTCCGGTCATCGGCATCTCCGATGATGCCGTTGGTCCAGATGTTCATCCCGGCGAACCCGATCCGGTAGCCGCCCGGGAAGCGCACCTTCATCAACCAGTCGAGGCCCCAGTTGGCTTCTTCGATGAGCCGCTCCACGAGGACCGGATCTTCTGCCCTCGCCTGCAACTTTTCGGCCAGCGAAAACATCGCGTAGGTGGCTTCGGCAGTGTTCACGGCGCCCTGCGAGAGATCGCCGGCTTCGTGCCACCCGCCGTTCATGATGATCTTTCTGTCGTCGAGCACCGCCTGCCAGTCGCGATGGCAGGCGTCGTGAATTCCGGGGATTTCCATCCCACAGCGCTCGCCGTAGAAGAAGTTGATGCTCTTCCAGATGGATTCCCGCCAAACGTCCGGGTCGATCCGAAAGGACCGTGTGCGGGCATCGCCCACCCGAATGATGTAACTGCCGGGCATGCGCACTTCGGAAAAATCCATCTGCTCAAATTGGCCCAGGCGCGTTTTCACCCGTCGGATGGGCTTGCGCAGGACAGTTTCGCCGGTCTCCACCCGCATGAGGGAAAACTCGCCGGCTTCGAGGCCGCTGGCGATCGCGGTTTTCGATGACCCCGACTGATACCCGGTATGACTGAAGGAGACAGCGCCCGGCGCCACGTTCCAGCCCTCGAAGTGGTCAGGATCCACCCGGTGCAACTCCAGCCGGCCGACCTCGAACGCGACGCGATCGCCGGGGTCCGGGATTCTCTTGTTCACCCAGTAGCGAAACTCCAGGGAAGTGACTTTGTCGCGTGCCAGGGGAGTGATTTCCCATAGGACGTGGGTCCATCGGTTGTTCGGCAGCGTGACATAGTGGTTGCCTTCCCGCCGGTAGACATCGGGGACCTTTTCTTCACCATCGTTTCGGAAAACCACGAGAAGGGAAAGCACGTGGAAACCCGACAGACGGGGCCGGATGCGGAACGAAATCCGATTGTAGCCCCTCCAGTCTTCCCCGGCGAATGATCGAACCGCGGCCACGGCGGGCAAGCCGCCGCTCCTTCCCGCCGCAGGCTGCTGGTCGTGGATGTCCACATCCACCCGCAGATGAGGCATTCCTGGGATGCCGGTATTGGTGGGGAACGTCATCCTCCCCTGGCCCTGAAAAGACCAGTCGGCGGGATCGGACATGTCGTCCAGAATGCGCGTCTCCAGCACCGTCTTGTTCAGCCATTTGTACTCGGCGGAATTGGTGACCACCGCCGGCATGGGCATTCGGGGAGGTCCGTCGCCGGCCACAAGCGTCAGCAACACCGCCGCGCAGATTGAGGTCAGTCCCGCCGGCAAGCATCGCATGCTCAAATTACCCCCGAAGCTGAAAGCTCCCTGCACCGGCACCAAAAAGCGGATGCCAAAGACAGGTCCTCCGGTCTTTATAATCTTTTGTCCTAACCGCCGTCAAGCACAGAAAACCTTCGATCGGGAAATCATACCCAAGGTCAGAGCCCCATCTATATGCTAGAGAAGCGATATTTAATGGTCTTTGACCAGAGAAAATGGATGGGCTCCCATTATTCCCCCATCTTTTCCTTGACGCCGATACCTCCAGCAATAGATTATATAGACCGGTCATCCGGTCTTTATAAAAAAATGCAATTCCAGACTATCGACAGAAACAAGCCAACGCCCCTCTATCATCAACTCAAGTGCATCCTGCTGGATTCGATGGCCGATGGCCGGCTGAAGCCGAAGGATAAGCTGGACGCCGAGTCGGCGCTGGCCGAGCAGTACGCTGTGAGCAAGGCCACGGTGCGGCAGGCCCTGGGTGAACTGGAGCGCGAGGGCTATATTGTCCGGATACAGGGTCGAGGGACCTTCGTCGCTGTCTCCCCCGTGGACTTTGGACCTTCCCATCTCGACAGTTTCACGGTGCAGATGGAAGCTCGCGGAATGCGGCCAGGTTCGCGAGTGCTCGAGCAAGCGGTGATTGCGGCGGAGGGTGAGCTCGCGGAGAGCATAGGCGTTCGGCAAGGGGGCCCTCTCTTCCGGCTCAAGCGGATACGCCTGGCCGATGGAGAGCCGATGGGAATCCAGACATCCCACGTTCCTCTGGACCTGGCCCCCGGCCTGGAGATACGGGACTTCCGAAAGGAGAAGTCCTTGTATGCCGTTCTCACGGATAGCCACGGTCTCATTCCCGCGCGGGCCCGTGAAACGCACTCGGCAGTCGCCCTTGACCAGCACCAAGCCCACCTGCTGGGGACGGAGCCCGGAGCCCCGGCATTGGAGAGCCGCCGTCTGACCCTGCTGGAATCCGGGACTCCAATGGAGTTCGTCTTTTCGGTAATGCGGGGAGACCGCCACCGGGTGGTGTTGGAACTGACCGCGAGACATCCTGCCTGGAAAATGTAGGAGTTCTTTGCCTGATGTCGCTCTTTTTTGTACTCGCATGTCTTTCGCCTCTTCTCCTCTTCGACGCGCCGTTCGAAGCGGGCAGCCGCGTCAAAACAGGTCTCGAAGTCCTCATCGAAAAGGATTTTGCACCCCTGCGGAGCAAGCGTGTGGGCCTGCTGACCGCCGAGACCGCGCTCACACATGACCGCCGGCGCGCGATTGATGTGCTGGCGCAGGCGCCCGACGTTAAACTGGCAGCGATATTCGCGCCAGAACATGGCCTTTCAGCCGACCGGACAGGGCAGATCGAAGACGGCGTGGATAAGCTTACAGGCGTCCCCATATACAGCCTTTACCAGAGCGGGCGTCACCATCCTACTCCTGACATGCTGAAGAACGTGGATGTCTTCGTGTACGATATTCCGCAGTTCGGCGCCCGGTTCCTCACCCGGATTACGCTGCTGGGCTATTGCATCGAGGCAGCCGCCAAAAAGGGCATCCCTTTTTATGTACTCGACCGGCCGAACTTCATCAACGGGGTGGATGTGGCCGGTCCGCTCCTGGACGACAAGTACGTTTCCCTGGTGGGCTACATGCGGATGCCCATCCGCCACGGGATGACGGCCGGCGAGTTGGCCTTGATGATGAACGGAGAGAGAAAGCTCGGCGCGGATGTGAAGGTGATCCGGATGGAAGGGTGGAAGCGCTCGATGTGGTATGACGAAACCGGGCTGGAATGGATGAATCCTTCGCCGAATATCCGTAACCTCACGCAGGCCACCCTCTATCCGGGCGTGTGCCTCCTGGAGTCGCCGCAGGTTTCGGTTGGCCGGGGTACCGATACGCCCTTCCAGGTGGTGGGCGCCCCATGGTTTCGAGCCCGGGAGATCGCCGCGCACCTGAACGCACGAGGTCTGCCTGGAGTGAGCTTCATGGCCAGGCGGTTTCGCCCGGAGGCCTCTGTCTACCAGGGAGAGGTGTGCGAAGGGCTGGACATTCTGCTGATCAACCGGGGGGTATTTGACCCTGTGCTGATGGGATTGGAGCTGCTGGCTGCGGTTCTGAAGTTTCATCCTGAGGAGTTTCGGCTGGAGAGTGTGATGCGGTTGCTCGGGAGCGACGAGGCGGCAACTCGTCTGAAGCGCGGTGAGGCGGGCGGCGAGATCCTTGCAGCCATGCGGGGCCAGCTGGACGAGTTTCTGCGGATTCGGGCCGCATATTTATTGTACGAGTAACCGTCACAAACCGTGAAGATAAGCTAAGAGATCGGGAGGGAGGAAGCATGAATCCGAACAGCGCACTTAAGATCGTAGTCGGTCTGATTTTGATCGCCATTCTGGCTGCGACCGCGTACGGTCAGGTGATCACCGGCGCGGTGACCGGCAATGTCAAGGATCCCACCGGAGCGGTCGTCCCGGGGGCGGAGATCCGGCTGACCAATATGGACACCGGTGTTGTGCGTACAACGGTGAGCAACGAACTCGGGAATTTCCAGTTCCTGCTCGTGCCGTTGGGCACCTATAGCCTGGAAGCCTCACTGGCGGGCTTCAAGACATTTCGTCGAGCGGGAATCATCGTGGAGACGGATCGCTCATTGGGCGTCCCGGTCCAGATGCAGATAGGCGAGATCAGCGAGACGGTGGAGGTGGTGGCAGGCACGCCCCTCCTTGATCCGGTCACCTCGTCTCTTGGATCGGTGATGGAGGAGCAAAAGATCGGATCTCTGCCCCTGTTCGGCCGCAATCCCATGGGCCTGGCAAACCTGGTTCCCACGGTGCGCGGCATCGGTTATTTCGGCGGCCCGACGCTTTCCACCTGGCGCCTGGCGGGTGTGAGCATCGGCGGAGGGGACCCCCTCACCAGCAGCACCCTGGTAGACGGCATTGCCAATGAAAAAATGACCGACTCCGGGGCGATGGTCGTGCCCACGGTGGAGGGCACGCGCGAATTTAAAGTCATTACCAATGCCATGTCGGCTGAATTCGGCCGGACCTCCGGAGGCATCGTCAGCCTCATCACAAAATCGGGGACCAATGAATTCCACGGCAGCCTCTTCGAATATATTCGCAATGACAAATTCAATGCGAACGAATTCTTTGCCAACAAGGCCGGCCGAGCCAGGCCGACGCTGAAGTGGAACCAGTTCGGCGGCAGCCTGGGCGGGCCGGTCATTAGAAACAGCCTCTTCTTCTTCGGCAACTATGAAGGCTATCGGGAGCGGCGAGAGGCCCAGTCAACCCTCACGGTACCCACCGAGCTGCAGCGCAAAGGGGATTTCTCGCAGACACGTACCAGCGCCGGCGCCCTGATCACCATCTATGATCCGTCGAGCACGGTTCCCGATCCGGCCAAGCCCGGCAGCTACATTCGTACCGCATTCAAAGACAATATAATTTCCGACACGCGCATCAATCCCGTCGCGAAGGCAGTCATGAAATACATCCCGCCCGCCAATATCCCCGGCCTGCCCATTACGGGGGCGCAGAATTACTTCGCGACGTCGCCCCAGCCGATCGACAAGGACAGCTTCAACGTGAGGCTGGACTACAACCTGAGCGCCGCCAGGACCCTGGCCGCCCGTTACATTTACGAAAAGATCGATTGGGGGTTTGCCAACTACTTCAACAATATTGCGGACGTGGACGGCCGCAATATCTTTATTCCGCGCCACAACGTATTCCTTCAGTACACCGATGCCCTTTCACCTACATTTCTGGTCGACGCTAAAGCCGGATTCAGTTACGAGAACGAGCATTGGACGGTCCCCGCGTCCAATTTTGATGTCACTTCCATCGGCATGCCGGCGAGCTTCGAAAACAACAGACAAAAGAACGGCGACGGCTTTCCCGGCTTCACCGTCTCGGACATGAGCAGCTTCGGCAGGCCACTGGTGGCTGGAAATCCCTCCACTTCCGGGACTGCCAGCATTGCATTTACCAGGGTCTACCCGAAACACAATCTTAAGGTCGGTTACGAACATCGGGTATACCGGCGGAACAACTGGAACGCCTCTTCTGGAAACTACAGCTTCACGCGCGCTTTCACCCAGGGTCCGGATCCGCTGAAATCGAGCGCCACGGCGGGCTACGGCGTCGCATCCTTTCTCTTGGGTAATCCGGCCAGCGCGTCGGTGCCGTGGTACACGGATGAGACCCGGAGCCTGCACTATAACGCGCTCTTCATTCAGGATGACTGGAAGGTCAGCCCGGCGTTGACCCTGAACCTGGGTGTCCGGTGGGAGTACGAGGGCTCAGTGAAGGACCGCTACGATGTACTGAGCAACTTCGATCCGGGTATTGCGTCTCCCCTGAGCGTGCCCGGGCTGTCCTTGCGCGGCGGGCTGCAGTTTCCCGGGGTAGACGTTCCGCGCAATCTCACGGAGCCAAGCTCGAAGAACTTCGGCCCTCGCTTCGGGTTTGCCTATCAGCCGTTCCAGCAGGTGGTTGTGCGCGGCGGCTTCGGGATCATGTATATTCCGACCACCGGAACATCATATCCGGCCACGGGCTTTACCATCACCACCCCCATGGTGACCACGATTGACGGGGGGCTGACTCCATTGAACAACCTGAGCAATCCATTCCCGGACGGCGTCCTGAGACCCACGGGAAGCAGCCAGGGCGCCTTGACGGGGGTCGGCACCAGCATTTCAGGACAATTGCGGGATGTGAAGCGCGGTTACTCGCAGCAGTGGAACTTGACGTTGCAGTACGAGCCGCGCAGCAACTGGCTGGTGGAAGCGGCGTGGATTGCCAACAAGGGGACACGGCTGATGAGGCCCCAGTCCCTGAATTACCTGTCGGCAGAAAACTTCGCACTGGGCAGCAAGCTGGTCGAGTCGGTGGCCAATCCCTTCTACGGGATCATCAAGACCGGACCGTTGAGCAGCTCGACCACGACGAGGCGGCAACTGCTGCTGCCTTATCCGCAGTTTACAGGTGTTGATAGCGGCTACGCTTTCTGGGGCAACTCGATTTATCACGCGCTGGCGCTGAAAGTCGAAAAACGCTTTTCCGACGGGCTATCCGTTTTGATGGCCTACACCAACTCGAAGCTTATCGATAACGGCAGGTTCGCCGGTGCTGGAGCTCGTCCGGGATCCGTCTCGGTGGGAGGGGTGCAGAATTGGAACAATCTCCGCGCCGAACGCTCGAGAAGCGACCAGGACATTTCGCAGAGGATGGCGCTGGCCGTCCTTTATGATTTACCCTTCGCCGGGTCCGGCAACTCTTTCGTGCGGCATGTGCTGGGCGGGTGGCGCATCAACGCCATCACTACCCTCGAATCCGGAAGGCCGATTTCCCTTGCCGCGTCGGTTCAGGGCGGCGGCAGCCGGCCGAACGTGGTGCCCGGCGCATCTGCCAAACTGGACAATCCGACCCTGAGCGAATGGTTCAACACCAAAGCATTCTCGATACCGGATCCCTATACCTGGGGGAACGCTGCAAGAACGCTGCCGGACGTTAACAGCGACGGGCTCTTCAGCATGGACGCTTCCCTGTTCAAGACCTTTCCCATTGGCGACCGGTACCGGCTGCAGTTCCGGGCCGAAGCGTTCAATCTGACAAACACCCCCACATTCGATACGCCAGGTCTTACAATAGGTTCGGCGACGTTCGGTGTGGTTACGGCAACGGCTTTTCTTCCCAGGCCGAGGGAGTTCCAGTTTGCCCTTCGGCTGGATTTCTAGCCGGTTATCGTATTTTTTCGGCAGTATCTCATGCGCGGGGCGCGCACCCAAGCGCATGAAAATGCTTGGGGTCGGTATCGGAATCGGGGTCGCAGTCGGTATCGGAATCCGAATGATGCGTTTCCGATATCGATTCCGACCCCGACATTGCAGAATTGAATCCTGTTATCCTGTCGAAAAATACATCCAAGATCGCTCCGGACTGAGCCGGTCATTCTCCTTAGCGTGATGCCTGGAATGTCCGCGGGTCGAGCATTTGGGAGGTTTCCATGAAATCCAGGATCATGGCCATCGTCGGCCACCCCGGCGACGCAATTTTTACCATGGGCGCCACTGTCGCCCAGCACATTCACAATGGCGGCAGCGGCTTGTTTCTGAGCCTGACGCTCGGTGAAAAGGGCGCCCCCCGGAACATCCCGGTGAAAGAGTACGGAGAGATGCAGCGGGCAGCCACCGAGAAAGCCGCCAAGATGCTCGGCGCCGAATGCGTTCTGCTGACTTATCCGGACGCCGAGCTCCCAGGTAATGAGGCAGTCGCCATGGAGGTCTGCGACCAGATCCGCAAGCACAAGCCCTCCATAGTCGTTACGCACTGGAGCGGCACCTGGCACAAGGACCACCTGCACTGCCATTTGATCGTGAA